>Ga0187819_10001123_pt1 | contig 13842 bp, 11 predicted proteins | sample NC_wetland_sal_i_15_FD_132411 | JGI IMG/M metagenome (GOLD analysis project Ga0187819, IMG submission 132411) | Wetland sediment microbial communities from Neuse River Estuary, North Carolina, USA - SO4_4 | ecosystem: Environmental > Aquatic > Freshwater > Wetlands > Sediment | place: USA... | reverse complement strand
GTGCCGGGCTGGCCATGGCCACCATGGACATCATCAAGCTCTCCGGCGGCGCGCCGGCCAACTTTCTGGACGTGGGCGGCGGGGCCAGCGCGGAGCAGATCAAGAACGCATTCAAAATCCTGATCAGCGATTCGAGCGTGCGCGCCGTGTTCATCAACATCTTCGGCGGCATCCTGCGCTGCGACGTCCTGGCCACCGGCGTCGTGGAGGCGGCGCGTGAATTGAGCCTCAAGCTGCCCGTGGTCGTGCGCATGGAAGGCACCAACGTCGAACAAGGCAAGGACATCATTCATAAGTCCGGCCTCGGTTTCACGGTGGCCGAAGGCATGAAAGACGGAGCTGAAAAAGCTGTGCGCGTGGCGGGTGCCTGATGCAGCAGCGGGAGGTAGAGGAGGTAGAGGAGGTAAAGGAGAAGGCGAGCCGCGGTGCGCCCGTGCGTACATATTCGGATCTGTTGGTTTATCAACAAGCGTACCGTCTTGCTCTGGCGGTGTCGAAAATGAGCAAGAGCTTTCCCACGAGGGAGCAATTTGAGTTGGGACGCCAATTGCGCTCATCGTCGCGTTCGGTGGCCGCCAACATCGTGGAGGGGTGGGCAAAGCGGACATCCGCGGCGGAATTCAAAAGGCACCTCGTGATCGCAACCGGCGAGTGCGCAGAGACCAGGTTTTGGCTGGACCTCGCCTCAGACGAAGGCCTGGCTGCTCGAAGCCAGTGTGATCCGCTGAAAGCCGAGTACTCGAAGTTGGGGATGATGCTCTTCAACCTGTGGAAGGGCTGGAGGAAACTGTGAAGCTGAGATCATCCTCCGTCTCCTTTACTTCCTTTACCTCCTCTACATCCTTTGCCTCGCGTGGAGGAAGGTGGCTTCAATGAGCGTTCTCGTCGATCAAAACTCCCGCGTCATCGTCCAAGGCTTCACCGGCCGTGAAGGCAGTTTCCACGCCTCCCAAATGATCGAGTACGGTACGAAGATCGTCGGCGGAGTCACTCCGGGCAAAGGTGGAACGCAGCACCTCGATCGCCCCGTCTTCAACACCGTCTCCGATGCCGTGAAAGCCACGGGCGCCGACGTCTCCGTTATTTTCGTGCCGCCGCCGTTTGCCGCCGACGCCATTCTCGAAGCTGCGGACGCCGGCATCCCCCTGGTCGTCTGCATCACCGAAGGCATCCCTGCGGTGGACATGATGCGCGTCTGGAACGTGATTCGCGGCGGCCGCACGCGGCTCATTGGTCCGAACTGCCCGGGCATCATCTCGCCGGGCAAGTGCAAGATTGGAATCATGCCCGGCCGCATCCACAAGCAGGGCGAGGTGGGTGTGGTGAGCCGCAGCGGGACCCTCACCTACGAAGCTGTGGGCCAGTTGACGCAGCTCGGCATCGGCCAATCCACCTGCATCGGCATCGGCGGCGACCCCATTATCGGCACCTCGTTCCTCGAAGCCATCCAGCTCTTTAGTGCCGACCCGGAAACGCAGGCCATCGTCCTGATCGGCGAGATCGGCGGCAACGCGGAAGAACTCGCCGCAGCCTACATCAAAGAACACGTCAAGAAACCCGTGGTCGGCTTCATCGCCGGGCAGACGGCGCCGCCGGGCCGCCGCATGGGCCATGCCGGCGCCATCATCAGCGGTGGTCAGGGCACCGCGAAGGACAAGTACGCGGCCATGGCCGCCGCCGGAATCGCCACCGTGCAAAGCCCGGCGGAAATCGGCGCGACGGTGTCGAAAAAGCTGAAGGGATAAGCGCGAGAAACGAGGATTCGCTGAATGGCCACGGAGCGTACCTTCGCAATCATCAAGCCCGACGCAGTGAGCCGCGGGCTGACGGGAGACATTCTTTCTCGCATCCACAAGGCTGGGTTCTCCATCATCGCCATCAAATCCCTGCGCATGAGCCGCGGCGAAGCCGAAGGATTTTACGCCGTGCATCGCGAGCGCCCTTTTTTCGGCGAGTTGACCGCATTCATGAGTTCCGGCAAGTCCGTGGTCATGGTGCTGGAAGCCAACGATGCCATTCGGCGCTGGCGCGACACCATGGGCGCCACCGATCCCGCCAAAGCCGCCCCCGGCACCATCCGCCGCGACCTCGGCGCCAGCATTCAGAACAATTGCACCCATGGCTCCGACGCGCCCGCCACAGCAGCCTTCGAAATCGGCTACTTCTTTTCCGGGCACGAACTGGTCTGACCCTGCCCCGCTCTCCACCTCCTGACCCGCGCTCACATCTGCGCTTGCCGCGCGTCTCTTGTCGTACAATAAGCCGATGGATCCGCTCCGGGAGTCGGGGAAACTCCTCATCGTCGTCGGTCTGATGCTCGCCGTCATCGGCGCGGTGCTCTACGCGGGCTCGAAGCTGCCCTTCCGCCTCGGGCGCCTTCCCGGCGACATTCTGGTCCACGGCAAGAGCTCCACATTTTATTTTCCCGTGGTCACCTGCCTGGTGCTGAGCCTCGTGCTCACCCTGCTCACCTGGCTCTTTTCGAGCTTCCGGCGGTAAACTCCCCTGCCATGGCGCAGTTCACACTGAACCTGGTGCCCGATCGCAAGGTCTGGACGGTCAGCCAGCTCACCGCGAGCATCCGCGATCTCCTCGAGGCCGAGTTCGACGACTTGTGGGTCGAAGGCGAAATCTCCAACACCCGCGCGTCGCAGGCCGGCCATCTCTACTTCACCCTGAAGGACGACAAGGCCCAGATCCGCTGCGCCTGCTTCCGCGACAAGCTGCGCGGAATCAAATTCCGCCCCGAGGACGGACTGAAAGTGACCGTTCGCGGCGCCGTCAGCGTCTACGAGCCGCGTGGTGAGTATCAGATGTACGTCACGCAGATCGAGCCGGTCGGCCTGGGCGCGCTCCAGCTCGCCTTCGAGCAATTGAAGCAGAGGCTCGAGGCCGAGGGCCTGTTCGATCCCGCGCGAAAGAAGTCGCTGCCGCTGCTCCCACGCCGCATCGGGCTGGTCACCTCGCCCACGGGCGCAGCCGTCCGCGACGTTCTCCGCATCCTCAAGCGCCGCTTTCCCAACGTCCACGTGCTGCTCTATCCCGTGCGCGTGCAGGGAGACGAAGCGCCCGGCGAAATCGCCGCGGCGCTGGAATACTTCGGCCGGCTCGATGCCGCGGACGTCCTCCTGCTCGTGCGCGGCGGCGGCTCGCTCGAAGATCTCTGGGCGTTCAACGAAGAAAAAGTGGCGCGCGCCATCGCCGCCTGCCCCATCCCGGTCATCTCCGGCGTCGGCCACGAGACGGATTTCACCATCGCCGATTTTGTGGCCGACGTGCGCGCCTCCACTCCCTCGAACGCCGCGGAAATCGTGGTGCGCACCCGCGACGAATTTGTGCGCCACATCGAGCAGCTCGCCCGCAGCCTGGCGCAGCACGTGCGCCTGGCGCTGCTGGCGCGCCGCGCCCGCCTGCACGAACTCGAGGCGCATCGTGGCTTCCGCCGCCTCGACCACCTGCTGCGCCAGCACCGCCAGCGCGCCGACGAGCTCTCCGGGCGGCTGGGCGAGCTGCTGCGCCGCCGCCTGGAGCTCTCGCGCCGGCGCGTCGAGGTAGCCCAGGCGCGCGTCCGCGCTTTCGACTTCCGCCCGCGCATCGCCACGCTCGAAATGCGCCTGGCGCAGCGCCGCCAGGACGTGGGCATCCGCATGGAACGCCTGCTGCGCGCGCGCGCCGAACGAATCGCCCATCTGCGCACGCAACTCGAAGAGCGCAGCCCGCTCCGCGTCCTCGAGCGCGGCTACGCCGTGGCCTACGACGCCCAGGGCAATGTCGTTCGCTCCGCCGAGCAGGTCGAGGTGGGCGATGCCGTCTCCATCCAGCTCGCCCGCGGAAGGCTCAGCACGGAAGTCCGCAAAAAAGATGCGGGATGAGAAGCGCACTGGCAGGGTCCCTTCTACTTCGGTTCGCTAAAATGTCCTTTTAGTCTTCTTCTCCCCCGCTCACCTTGAGCACGGCCAGGAACGCCTCCTGCGGGATGTCCACCCGCCCCACGCGCTTCATGCGCCGCTTGCCTTCCTTCTGTTTCTCCAGCAGTTTGCGTTTGCGCGTGATGTCCCCGCCGTAGCATTTGGCAATCACGTTCTTGCGCATCGCGCTGATGGTCTCCCGCGCGATCACACGGCTCCCGATGGCCGCCTGCAGCGGCACCTCGAACATCTGCCGCGGGATCAGCTTCCGCAGCCGCGTCACCAGTTCCCTTCCGCGCTCGTAGGCCTTCTCTTCGTGCAGGATCATGGACAGCGCGTCCACCGGCTCGCCGCCCACCAGCACGTCCAGCTTCACCAGGTCCGATTCGCGGTAGCCGGACAGGTGATAGTCCAGCGAAGCGTAGCCGCGCGACGCGCTTTTCAGCCGGTCGTAGAAATCCAGCACGATTTCGTTCAGCGGCAGTTCGTAAGTCAGCATCACTCGCGTCGGCGAGAGGTATTCGAACTTTTTCTGCGTTCCGCGTTTCTCCTCGCACAGTTTCAGCAGCGCGCCCACCGACTCCTCTGAGGTGATGATCATCGCCGTGATGAACGGCTCTTCGATCGCCGCAATCGCGCTGGGCGGCGGGAATTTCGACGGGTTGTCCACTTCCAGCCATTCGCCGGTAATCGTCCGGATGCGGTAGCGCACGCTCGGCGCCGTGGTAATCAAATTGATGTTGTACTCGCGCTCCAGCCGCTCCTGCACGATCTCCATGTGCAGCAGGCCCAGGAAGCCGCAGCGGAAGCCGAACCCCAACGCCACGCTGTTTTCCGGCTCGTAGAAAAATGCCGCGTCGTTCAGCTTCAGCTTGCCCAGCGCGTCGCGCAACATCTCGTAGTCGCTCGCGTTCACCGGAAACAGCCCCGCAAACACCATCGGCTTGATGGCCTGGAAGCCCGGCAGCGGCTCCGCCTCGCGCGCGGCTTCCGTCACCGTATCGCCCACCGGCGCGTCCGCCACGTCTTTGATGTTCGCCACCAGGAATCCCACGTCGCCCGCGGCCAGCTCCTCCACCGCCTGCGGCTTCGGCGTGTACACGCCCATGCTTTCCACTTCGAATTCGTGCCCCGTGTAGCAGATGCGGATCTTCGTCCGCGGCGCGATCCGTCCCGCCTTCACCCGCACCTGGATCACCACCCCGCGGTAAGGATCGAACCAGGAGTCGAAAATCAGCGCCTGCAGCGGAGCCTCCGCGCTGCCCGAAGGCGGCGGAATTCTTTGTACGATCGCTTCCAGCACTTCCTCGACCCCGAGCCCGCTCTTCGCGCTGATCAGCAGCGCGTCGTGCGCCGGCAGCGCCAGCACGTTTTCGATCTGTTCCTTGGCGCGCTCCGGCTGCGCCGCCGGAAGATCGATTTTGTTGATCACCGGAACGATGGTCAGGTTGTTTTCCGCGGCCAGAAACGTGTTGGCCACCGTCTGCGCCTCCACTCCCTGGCTCGCGTCCACCACTAGCAGCGCGCCTTCGCAGGCGGAAAGCGCGCGCGAGACTTCGTAGGAAAAATCCACGTGGCCCGGCGTGTCGATCAGGTGCAGCCGGTAGGTCTGCCCGTCCCGCGCCTTGTACTGCAGCCGGATGCTTTTGGCCTTGATGGTGATCCCGCGCTCCCGCTCCAGGTCCATCGAGTCCAGCACCTGCGCGCTCATCTCCCGCTGGCTGAGCGAGCCGGTCAGTTCGAGCAGGCGGTCGGCCAGCGTGGATTTCCCGTGGTCGATGTGCGCGATGATCGAAAAATTCCGGATGAGTCGTGGGTCCATGTGAAGACGGCGCCGCGAGCCGCTCGGGGCGCCCAGCAATTCAGTGTGCCATAGTTGCGCCCGCTCGCGCCAAGGCTGCGGCGGGAGGTGTGGAGCGGGGAGCGGCTCTTCGTCGGGGAGTGATTGGGAGACTGCCCGCCCCCGCTTGCCGCAGGCAGCCTGGCCCAATGTCTGCAGATGCGGCTGACACACACTTGCGGTCTGATCTGGGGCATGATAGCATGACGGCATGAAACAGTCCGCGGCAGCGCAAGCCAGTAAATCCGAGATCAAAGTCGTCGGGAAAAGCGGCCAGATCTCGCTCGGGAAGCGCTTTGCGGGCAAGACGCTGCGCCTGCAGCGTTTCGGCGAGGGACGCATCGTGCTCACCGCTGTGGCCCTGGTGCCGGAGAGCCAGCTCTGGACGCTTTCCGAACCCCACCGTTCGCGGATCGCCCGGGGACTTGCCTGGGCAGCCAAGGCCGAGCCACGGGAGACGGATATCGAGGCCTTGTTGAAGCGGCGGCCGAAGGGCGCGGGACGAGCGCGTGGCCGCCGGGAGTAGCCGCGTCCGTTTGGATCTGAACAGCCCTGAATTCCTGGACGTCTTCTTGCGCCTCGAGTCGGTGGACCTGAAACAAGTCGTGGCATCGCTCCGCCGCGTGCGCGAGTTGGACTGGAACTCCCTCTACAGGCATTCCGGTTTTCATTGGGAAGCCATCGAGCATCTTCAGGCGCCAAACGGCGCGAAAGTGTACTCGCTCCGGCTCGGCCAGCGCATCCGCGCCCTGGCGTATCGCGACGGTGAGTTTCTTCGCGTCCTCTCCGTCCATCCAGATCACGATTCGGCGTACGAGGGGTGACACCGGCCCGGGGGCTGGCGAGTGACCCTTTCTGAGGGGCTCGGAATCTGGGAGCGCTAGTTCGCTCGCTTCGGAAGCATGCCTCTGGTCCAGCGGGGTCGAATGCCGGGACGCGGGAAACAACCATACGATTGTACCGATCTCTCTGCGCCCGTTCTGGCAGCTAAATCGTTGTGGCTAGGGCAGGAGAAGCGTTAGGATGCGGGAAGCCAGAGGTCCCGATCGGAAATTCCGGATGATTGTCTCCGCTCTGCCGATCCTAATAGGAAGCTCTTGCACGGGCCGGCGCTGTTAGAGAGATTCCGGGGTACTTAATTTATGGCCAAGAAGCGGGCCGACAGGGTCGCAAATATGCGCGGAATCCGGCATCCCGAGGCCTCAAAGATGCCCCGGTGAAAATTCCCCACTCCAGGGCGATCCGATTCAATGATGCTGCTGGTTGGGCGATGATCTTCTGTGCGACTCTCGCCGCCTATTTCCCAGCCCTGAACGGGAGTCTGCTCTGGGACGATAGCCATCACATCACCAGGCCCGGCCTTGCCTCGTTCCACGGTCTATGGCGAATCTGGTTCGACGTGGGTGCGACCTGGCAATACTACCCTCTGCTGCACAGCGCGTTCTGGCTCGAACACCGCATGTGGGGGGAATCCGTTGTGGGCTATCATTTGACCAACATCGCCCTCCATGCGCTATCGGCATGTCTGGTCGTGATGATCGTGAGGCGGCTTTCGCTTCCGGGCGCGTGGTTAGCCGGTTTTGTTTTTGCGCTGCACCCGGTGAATGTGGAGGCGGTGGCTTGGATCTCGGAGCAGAAGAGCACACTGTCCGGTGCCTTTTGCCTGGCGTCCATGCTCACGTATCTGAACTTTGATCAGGACCGGCGGAAGTCGCAATACCTGCTGGCAACGCTCCTGTTTGTGCTGGCACTGCTGAGTAAAACGGTGACCACGACGCTTCCTGCGGTACTGCTTGTCGTGTTCTGGTGGCAGCGCGGCCGGCTCGGATGGAAGCGCGACGTGCTGCCGCTATCTCCGTGGTTCGCGCTGGGCATTTCCGCGGGACTCTTTACCGCCTGGTTTGAGAGGACGGTGATTGGGGCGCAAGGGCCGGATTTCCTGATCACCCGGGCACAGCGTATTTTAATTGCAGGCCGTGCGATCTGTTTTTACGCGGGCAAACTCTTTTGGCCGGCAAACCTGACATTTTCCTACCCTCACTGGAACGTAGATCCGGCGATCTGGTGGCAATGGCTATTCCCGGCCGGCGTGCTGGCATTCGGCGTCGCCCTCGCGCTCGTGGCTCGCCGCTACCGCGGGCCGCTGGCTGGATTTCTCATTTTTTCCGGAACGCTTTTCCCCGCACTCGGTTTTTTCAATGTTTATCCTTTCCGCTTCTCCTATGTCGCCGACCACTTCCAGTACCTGGCCGGCCTGGGAATTATCGTTCCGGTGTCGTCGCTGCTGGCAAGAGCAACCGAGCGGACTTCATGGGGAAAGACATTTACCATCGCTTGCTCTGCCATGCTGATGCTGATTCCTGGCGTCCTGACCTGGCGGCAAAGCCACATGTATCGCGATAGCGAGACCCTTTATCGCGAAACGCTGGCGCGCAATCCGGCTAGTTGGATGGCGCACAATAACCTGGGAGTCGCATTGGAGGAGATTCCAGGACGACGGCCGGAAGCTATCGCAGAGTTCCAGGCGGCGCTACGGATCAAACCGAATTATGCGGAAGCGCACTATAACCTGGGAACCCAATTGGCGCAGATTCCAGGACGACAGCCGGAAGCTATCGCAGAGTTCCAGGCGGCGCTACGGCTTAGACAGAATTATCCGGAAGCACACAATAACCTGGGAGTTATATTGGCGCAGATTCCAGGACGAGAGCCGGAAGCCATCGCGGAGTTCCAGGCGGCGCTACGGCTCAAACCGGATTATCCGGAAGCGCTCTATAACCTGCGAGTTGCGATGGCACGGATAAAAGCGGAAGAATCGAGATGAGCATGTTGGACCCGATCCCTCCCCACCTGCCGGCCCGCTTTACGCAACTCCGTGGTGATCCTCCGGTAGCCGTAGCGCGGCCGGCCGAAAATCCATATTCAATACGGTACGGAATCTCGACCGTGCGAACTCTGGCCGTAAAACGATAGCCGCGCCGAAACTTCGCCGGTCACCTTTAGATCCAGCTTTCTGGACGTACCACCCCTATGCGGGTACGCCACTGGAAGCAGAACCCGCAATCCGTTTCACCAGCAATATGGTGACATCATCCTCGTTGAATTTCGGGTCTACTAATGATTTGAGATTTGCCATCGTCCGTCCCGCGCTCTCAGCGAAAGCATCACGCAACCGATTTTCAGGATTCTTCCCCTGAATCGCGTCGGTCAAGCCATCTGTGAATAGGAGCAGGCTGCCATCTGGACGAATAACAGCCGTACAAGCCTCGTACTCCGCGTCAATAAACAGGCCAAGCGGCGGGCCAGTCGCTTCCAGAAATGTCGTTGCTCCGGAAGAAAACACAATCGGGGCATTGTGGCCGGCATTCACGTACGTCAATTCTCCCGAATCGCGGCTGAGCACAAGGAACACGGCGGTGGCAAAGCGATCGCTCGGTGTGTATCGACACAGGTGCTTGTTGATCTGTTTGGCCAATGCCAGCGGGGTCGATTCCACGCTGGCGATGCTCCTGACCAGAGCCTGTATATTTGCCGCGAGCAGAGCCGCTGGAATCCCCTTCCCAGACACATCCGCTAACGCGAATAGTGTTCGGTTGCCGGGAAGCTCGATAACGTCGAAGTAGTCGCCACCCACCTCACGTAAGGGCTTGTAAAACGCCTCCACCTCGTAGCCCGGCAGCTCTTCCAGTTTCCCGGGCTGGAGCGTCTGCTGGATCTGTCTTGCTGCTATCTGGTCGGTTTCGAGTTGTGTCTTGCGAACAAATTCTGAAGTTAGCATCCCATTCTGGATCCAGCGGCCGGTGAAATAAAGCAGCAACACCAACAGATAGCCGGCTGGCCGTCTGGGTAGTAACAGAAAATACGGATCCAACGACTCCGGCAACTGGAAAGCCCACATCAGCATAAAGTAGAAAACATATCCCTGAAGAAGAATCCCGGCATACGTGAGGATGCGTTTGGACCTGGGCATTTCGCGGGTCCAGTCATAAAAAGCGTACTGCAGCGAGCGGCGAAGGGGGCTCGCAGATTTGCCGAACTTCACGGTCTTGATGCGAGATCGCATTGCAGGAGTCTAACAAGAAGCAGTCGTGCTGGCGGAAGGAATGGCACCTGTACGGTAGTTGTGGGCCGCTTTGCTTGCACGTCCTTCGCCTCAAGCTGGTGCTTTGCCCATGATGCAAGCAAAGACGAGTGGGATACTCAGTCCACCCGTGGTGGGCAACCGCCCACAGGTTCGGCTATTCGAAATTCCTCACTCCCAAGGAGATCGATGCGCTCGAGCCAGTGCCGAATTCGCCGCCCTGAGCACATCAGTTGGAAAGGCGTGTGGCCTGGCTTCCGACCTTGGATTCCGTCGCGCGGGTGCCCCATGCTTCCCGCCCTACCGGGAAGCGTGGGGAATCCGTGGATCCGATTCTCAAACACTCGTCAGCATCCGATCAGGATGCTGACCCTGCCTGCCCTGAGGAGTCCTTCCGAAGGGAGACCGCGGAGTGGCTCGAAAGGCCACTCCGCATTGATCCTCTGCTTCCTGCTGCATTTTTGCGGGAGGTTTCGACCTTCAACTTTCGAGTTTGAACGGTCCCCTCCCGTTCATTTTTTCCTTGCCAGCTGGCTTGATGTTTGCTACACTTTCTTTGGTTAGCACTGCCCCCTCTCCCCTACCAGGGGGACGGAAAAACAGACGCCGGTTGCAGCCCTCGTAGTTGGGCGCCCCGACTCCCTCATCGGGGTTCCAGCCCGGTCAGATAGGAAACCAGCAGCACCCGCTCAGGGTGTCGCTTCAAACGGAAATGCCTGCCGCCTCACTCGCGCAGCTCCCGTGCCTTATGCGCGTCCCTTCGCCACTTTTCCCTTTGGCGATCGGAGCACCCCTCTTCGGGTGCGCAGATCCCGACCTGGTCGTAAGAGACTCCTCTCCCCCCTTTTGTCCTTCGAACCTCCGACCTCTAACCTCTTTTCTCTCTATCCTTTGCGCAAGTGCCCATCGGCTAAGCTATTTCCTTTCAACAGTTTGTACAATAAACAGGGGGAGGGGGTACCCCTCCCCCTTAACCCACATGCCTTCAAGGGCATAGGAATGAACCAAGACAAACCCAGAAACCAAGAAAGGACACTCCCATGACACAAACTCCCAAGCAGCCTCCCCAGCGCCGTTCCCGCCGCTGGACCCATCAATACGGCTTTCCCTATCTGGCCGAACGATTCCCACCCAACTTCCGCTCCCCCTCCAACGTCAACGCCTTCATTTACAGCCTCTCCGCTGAGGTCACCCTCGGCCGCCTTGACGCTCGCACCGCCGCGACCCTCGGCTACCTCGCCCAACTCGCCATCCAGACGATTCCTCTGCTCCACATCGAGTCAGGGCCCAGAGACGGCATGCCCACGAAATTCGAATTCATCTCTCTCGCGCCGCGGCCGAGCTACTCCAATGACTCCGCGACGCCTGGCGCAGCACCTCCAAGGGATGCAACGACGCAAAGCGTGCCCAACAGCAGCCGCGAAGGAACTCCGCGATGACGCCAGCCACGCCCGTTCCCCGCTCGCGCTCTCCGCGGATAGAGCCGCGAGCACACAATCCCCGCGACCCGCCTCCGAAAAAACAAGAGCGCCCGTGCTACTTGGAGGGGGCCGGGACGGGGTATATAGTTAGCCGTTTGAGCGCTGGCGGCACGCACTCGGAACCATCCGATTCCGTGCCGGAGATCGTCCCATGAGTATCGACCTCGAAAAACTGCTGGCCAAGGCCAAGAAGGGCATCGAGAAGAACAGGCTCGATGACGCCATCGAAGCCTACACGGAGATTCATGGCGCCTACCCGGCAAACCTGGACGCGCTGCAGACCCTCGGCGATCTCTACTCCCGGCAGAACAATGCCGAGCGTTCCGCGCATTTCTACGGGCTGCAATTCGACCGGCTGGTGGAAATCCGCGACCCGGTAAAGGCCATGGCGCTCTACAGCCGCTTCCTCAAGTCCACGGCGCAGCCTCCGGAGCGCGTGGCGCGCTACGCCAACCTACTGCAAAAGCAGAACCGCTCGATGGAAGCGATCGAACAATTCGAGAATGCCGCGGAGCTCTACCTCTTCCAGCAGCGCACGGCGGAGGCGCTCACGTGCTGGGAGCGCATCTCCGTGCTCGATCCGGACAACCCCGGGCGGCACTTCCTGATCGGGGAGGTGGCGGAGCGGCTGGGGCAAATGGAGCCGGCGGCGCGGGGATATCTGCGGGCGGGGCAGCTTACGCTGGGGCTGAACGATGCGGAGCAGGCGCTTTCCATCCTGGAGCGGGCCCACCGCATCCTGCCGAGCGATCGCTCGATCGCCCTGGTGTTTGCGGAGTGCATGCTGCGCAAGAGCCAGGCGCAGCGCGCCGTGGAACTGCTGGAACCCTTCGCTTCCAGCACGGCCGACGCCGACCTGCGGGTGTTGCTGGGCCGGGCGCAGCTCGAGAGCGGCCAGCGGGAGCAGGCCTTTGCCACCTACGAGTCCCTGGCGCGGCAGTCGGGGCAGCACTACGAAAAATTGTTCGAGGTGGCCCTGCGGCAAATCGAGGCGGGCGAGGAAGGCGTGGCCGTCAAATCCCTCGAAAAGATCCGCGCGCTGGCCGGTGCCACCAAGAAAGAGGACGCGTTCACCGCGGCGTTCGAAAGCCTGCTGGGCGCGCACCCCAATTCGATTCCGCTGCACGAATATGCCGGGCGGTATTACAACGAAATCAACCGGGAGACCAAGTACTTCACCGTGCTGACCAGGCTATTCGATCTCTACCTGGAGAAGAACAACGTTAAGGACGCGTGCGAGGCGCTGGACCGGCTGGCGGAAATCGATCCCTACGACAACAACCACGCCGAACGCCTGGGGCGGCTGGAAGGCAAGGCCGATGCGTCCTACGTGAGCAGCTTCCGCAGCCGGCTGATGAAGACCGCGGGCAGCTCCGCGCCGGTGGTCACCACGCGGACGGCCTTCGGCGAGGGGGCAGGCACGGCGGCGTCGGCGCAGTCGGCCGACAAGGCTACGCAGCGCACGCAGACGCTGGAAGACATGATCGTGCAGACGGAAATCTTCCTGCAGTATTCGCTGGAAGCGAAGGCCAAGGAACGCCTGCAGAAAATCGCGGAACAGTTTCCCGGCGACGAGGAGAAAAACGAACGGCTGCGGGCGCTCTACGAGCAGGCCAAATGGTGGCCTCCCGGGTCGAAAATGCAGCCGCGCACCCCGGCGGCTGCCGCTACCTCGCAGACGAGTCCTTCGGTGAAGACCGGCGCGTTCAACGCCGATACGCTGCGCGATCTGACCAAGATGTCGGAAGTGAACAAAGTGCTGTTTCGGCAGCCCACGGCAAAGGCCATCCTCTCCGCGGCGGTGAACGAAGTGGGCAAGCACCTGCGCGTATCGCGCTGCCTGGCGACCATCGGCCCCCCGGGCCAGCCCCCGCAAATGACGGCGGAATACACCGCCGCCGGAGTCGAAGCCCTGGCTCCGCCGAAATTCACCAAACTGATGGCGGTGCTGGCGGCCGGAGAGCCGGACACGCTGGGGGCCATCACCGTGGACGCGGCGAGCGATCCGGCGTTTGCGGAGACGGGCCTGCAATCCGTGCTCGCGGTGCAACTGGTGGACAAGGAGAAGCAGGAGATCGGCGGGATGCTGTTCGCGGCCATGGAAGCGGTGCGGAGGTGGAAGCCGAACGAGAGCTATTTCCTACAGGCCGTGGGCGACCAGATGCTGGTGGCCGTCAACCACGCGCGCCTGCGCACGCTGATGCGCACGCTGTCCGTGGCCGACGAAAAGACCGGGCTGCTGAGCCCCAGCTCCTACCAGGATTGCCTGCTCGCGGAGACGGCGCGCGCCAAGCAGCAGTCCACGCCGTATTCGCTGCTCATCCTGCAGGTGGACAAGGCGCGCGAGCTGGCGCGGCAGCACGGCGAGGACAAGGTGGAGGGATACATCGAAAACCTTTCGCGCGCGCTGCTCTCCGGCGTGCGGCAAACGGACATCGCCGTGAAGTACGTGGGCTGGGCCGTGGCGCTGGTGATGCCGGACACGAACGGAACGAATGCCATCGCGCTCGCGGATAAGCTGCGGAAGCTCGG
>Ga0187819_10001122_pt1 | contig 13856 bp, 6 predicted proteins | sample NC_wetland_sal_i_15_FD_132411 | JGI IMG/M metagenome (GOLD analysis project Ga0187819, IMG submission 132411) | Wetland sediment microbial communities from Neuse River Estuary, North Carolina, USA - SO4_4 | ecosystem: Environmental > Aquatic > Freshwater > Wetlands > Sediment | place: USA: North... | reverse complement strand
ATATTTTCTCCCTACCTCTTCGAATTTTCGGAGAAGTGCCTGTAAGGTGATTTCGAAACTATTACTCGCCGGGGAAGCGTTATATGAAGGGCCCACTACCCTCACGGGGAAATAACAGGGCCTCTTACAATCTGACCCAATGGGCCGTGGAGCAACGGTTTATCACAAGCACCGGCAGCAGTCAAGCGCTAACGCGTTTTTTGTTGCAGAAAGCGTTTAAACCGCTCGCACGATTGCTACGAACCCTCAAAGTGACGCCGCGTTGCGGTGAAAATCCAAAAAATTGCACAGGGCGCCAAATCCGGATCGGCGGTCAGTGGGCCCAGCGGCCCCCGAGCGGCCTGGGCGGTTGGGCAATCGACTGGAAACGAGCTATTCGTACCGAGTCCCGGCCCTTGAACGAAACCAGGGGAATCAGCCCATCCTCAAGAATCCGTTGCACTGTGTCCTCGGTGAACAACGCTTCAGCACAAGGCTTCGACTCGGACTGGCCAGCCATTCCGTAGATATGGAGCGGCAATTTGTCGATTTGGGAGACACTCCCGGGACGCATTTCCCACCCAGATGCGCTGAACGACTCGGCAAGCAGCAGGGCAACCACAAATGCCGGATTTCCCCACAGGTAGCCTTTGTGGTCCGGGGGTCCAGCGAACTCTTCGAAATCGAACGCCTCCGCTGGCGAGGTCTTCTCTCCGTAGGGCAGTCGCAGCAGAAAACGCGGAAGCGCCAGCCCAACCGAGTCCGATTCAGGGAGGCCCCGCAATTCGTCCCATTGTCCCTGCTCTGCGGTCCGATTCCAGTCCCGGAAATTCGGCGCCGTGGCGAAGGATGCAGCCCCCAACAACAGGGAGTTCCCTTCGGCCAGAAATGGAGCCTGGGCAGCGTGCGCGACTTTGGCCATTCGGGCAAGCAATTCCAAGTCCCCTTTGCCTGGCCCGAAGGAATAATTGCCAACGACAACCGCCCATGGATCTGCACCTGGCGTCTGTATTCCCTTTTCCACGAGCAGGCGGAAGACACCGGTGCTCCGAAGATCTGCCGAGGAGCTAAGGTCCGACGCGAGTTCTTCCTGCGAAATATCGAACAAACACAGTTTGAGCTCTGGCCCCGTCTCAATTTGACGAACGAGAAGAAAAATCGCTCGCCAGATGGCTTCGAGAGCCTGGAAATCCGGATTGTGCAGGAGAGTCCTCATCACGTCTGCGACGGCGCGATCGACTGCAGCAACGAATTCTGGCCGCCGCGGATCAGGAGCACTTACGGCATACTTCGCCGCCAATTGCCGCGCAAACGCGAGTACTTCATCCGGCTTGCGTGTTTGCCGGTCCGTGGAAATGCGAGCTTCCGTCTGCTCAATCATGTCATCGAGCAAACTGCCCGAGGCCAGCCGGACCGCGCTGGGCGCCGCTGCGACCGGGGTTTCGACCTTCCGCTCTGCCACCTGCGGTGGAGGGGGCGACAAGCTCAGTTCCGCCGCCACCTGACTAAAGGTCGACGGATTCTGCAAGCGACCCCTCAGATCGCGAAGCTTGTTGAATGCGGAGTGTTCAAATAGCCGGTCAGGATGGAAATCGTCGAGTTCAGAAAAGCGAAAGACAATTGGGACGCGCTCCTCGGTTGGCAGATGAAGCTCCACCTTCAGGCCCGCCAACACTTGGTCGAAGTTATCTCGATCTACCAGGAGCGGACGGCGTTCGCCGATTGTTTTTGCATCGTTCAGTCCGCGACTACCTCGCCCGCTGAAGTCACCGAGAATCGCCACACAAAAGGGAGTTTCGGACAGTGGCCGCGCGGCAGACGGATTTTCGCCGGCAGTCAGATCCACGCTGCCGAACTCAAAGCGTTTTGGCATAACGACTCCTTACGCAGGCGATTCAATACCCAAGGGGACGAAATAACGGAGGCTTTTAAACGTTTATCGGTTGCTTAGGGCCACTTCGACTCTGCGCAATCCCTCCTTCGCATCCGCGTTATTTGGCTGCAATTGCAGAATTGCGCGAAATTCCCGTCTAGCGTCCTCATAGTTGCCGTTGCCGGCATCCCTCCGAGCCTTTTGCAGCAGATTAGGGATGTCTCTCTGCGTCAAGCCCTCGAATCCCGGGATGACTACCGCTTCCACTGGCTTTTCTTCTATGGTCTGCTCGTTCTGTTTGCCTTTGTCTTTGTTTTTGTCCTTGTCCTTGGTGCGCTTGTCTTTCGTGGACTTTCCTGTCGCCACAGCATTGACAGCTGCATCGGTGGTCTTCCGCTGAGAATCATCGACCTTCTGGTCGACCGTACCCTGTGCCGACCCGCCCGCGCCAGTTTGCGAGGTTTGACCGGTTTGCGAAGTTTGACCACCTGGCGTCTCGCCGGTACCTACCGGGTTTTCTTGGACGTGAATCTTGGGCTTCGCAACATTCCGAGGCATGAACTCCCAGACAATCGCAGCCACGAGGACAATCGCGACGGCACCCAGAATCAGCCTGGTGCGCGTCAGGAACGAGGGCGGTTCTGATTCGCCAAGGCCTGGCGGGAGAGAGCTGTCGACCGGGGTAAATTCTCTCGACCCGGGAGCACGATCCGAACCCACCTTCTGCGAGCGGGTAGTTGCAGTTCCATCCGGCGCGACTAAACCGGTGGGCCCAACGACAGACTGCGCGGTCCTGCTTTCCTGGCGCGGACTCGTGAGGGGGGCATTCACGATCATCGTAGCGCCCATCGGCTGGATATCTTCGCGATTCCGTCCTTCCTCGGTTGCGGATCGCATGCGTGCGATTCCTTCAGGCGAGGTCCAAACCAACTCCAACAATCCCGCATGCTCGTTCCCACCCGTCGTCATGGCCGGAACATTGCGAAGCTCAATGCCGGGAAGATCGTGCAAGCGACTCGCCGTCTCCTCAGAAAGCAGAATCTGCCCGGGCTCCGCCAGCCGCAGTGCGCCCTGTGCCATGCCAGCGCTGAATCCGCCCGGGATGGTTGGCGGATGATGAATCAAGATGGCTGCGGCAAGAGAATCGCCGGGCCGGCACGCCAGAAACTCCAGAATCGAGGTTTGAACCCGCTTGGCCGCAACCAATGCCTGGGCGGGGCTGTCGAAATGCGCCGTCATCGCGGGCGTTGAGTCGTCCAAACGACCGCGGCTGGCGGTGACCAGGTCGGCAATCATGTAAACGAGAACGCTCTCCGTTCTCCACGTCAGGGCATCAGAGGGCGGCCGCCCCCGCTGCCACAACCGGATCGTGATGTCCGCCGAATCCGTAACTGAACCTGCTGCCGGAATCGAATCCTGCCCGGCATTGAGTAGTTCGAATTCCTTACTGTCGGTTTTGGGTTCGTATTGCGCCATGGAGTCGACTTAGACTTTCCGGGCACTTAGGTTACGCCAATTCAAAACGTCAAGCAAACATTTAAGGCGCTGAATCATGGCACGATCGTGCCCCCAGCCACCACTTGGGCAGGCTTGACTTCGAGCACACAGTGAGTATGATTACGGGCACTTGCGCAGGCGAATTTTATGACGTATGCCGTTACCCCGGGGATTCTATGCCACGACGTTCGATGTTCGATGTTGAGTTGTGTCTTTGGCCTTTTCTGAAAAGAGCTGCACTTGTACTACTTTTCGTCGCAGTAGTAGGTACAACACTCCATTCCAAGGATGTTCCCCTTACAGCGATCGAACTTTTTGATGGGCCCAACGGCGCAGCTTTCGTAACGATTACCGGTCTCTTGATGAACGGTAAGGCCGAGGTGCGCTCCTGCGGAGGAGCGACGCAAATTAACAAATCCAATTACGGCAAGCTCGTGAAGATTCCGCTGAACTCTTCCGTCACCTCCCTGGAACGGGATGCGAGCGGAACCATGACTCTGACGCGCGGAACCGAGTCGGAGTGCGTGGTTCCATCGAATTTGAAGTTCGACAAAGACGAGACGCTCACTCCCGCAAAACTCGCAGATCGCGCGGTGCTGCAAGGACAAGTGCTGAGTTCTTCGCCCACGGGAACGACAGAGGTACAGCCATTTAAAGCGACTGTACAGATTGTGTTTGTGCAGGCGCCGGACACGGAACTGGGAGAATATCTTCGAGCAAATCGTGCTCATTCGATCGCTCAGTGGCAAGACTACCTGAGCCGGTATCCGAAGGCCGCGCATACCGATGCGGCCAAACAGAGTCTCGCCGCCCTCCTGCTGAAAGAGGGTGCAGATGGCTTGGCGGCCTATCACAGTTCTGTTTCTACCAGCTCTCCCGCGTATGCTCAGCTCAGAACTGCGTTCTTGCGGGCGGATCAGGTGCACGAGCTGCTGCCGACGAATGACGCAGCCGCAAAACTGCATGACGGCGTTCGTGCGGAACTGGCACTCGTGGTCGACAAGAGCCGCACCGAACTGGCAGCTTACCGGCAAGCTTTGACTGGTCACACCGCGGGATACGTGCACCTCGGCAATAGCCGCCAGCTAATCGATCAGGCTCTGGGTGTCGATTCTCACTACGACCAGGCACTCACACAACAGAGCGCAATCGCAGCCGAGACGAAGCGGGTCGACGCGGCCATGCAAAGTGCGGAATCGATGATTGCGGCGCAAAAATACGATGACGCCATAACAGCGATCGCAGATTTTCGGGCCTTCGCCGGCGAAGAACCAAGAATCGCAGCAATCGTGGACAGCGCATATAAGTATCACTTCGAGCGCGGCAAGGCCGACGTAGCCGGCCAGAAGTGGCGCGAGGCCGTGCAGGAGTATCGGAGAGCCTCCGACCTTAAGCCAACATCCGAAGCCGCAAACGCGCTCAAGCTTGCGCAATCGAACCTGCAAACCTCCACCGACCAGGCTGCCGCGGACGCGGCCCTGCAGCAAAGCAACGCCTTCCAGCAGGACAAGAAGTCCATCGAAGCGTACGAAGTTCTTGCCAATCTCCCCGACGCTCAGCGCGCCCTGGTGAAAGACCAAATGCAGGCGCTCGAACCGGACTACGTGAAGGGCGCGTCGGACGAGGCCAAGAAGCTGCTCGATGCTCACAATCCCATCCAGGGGCGGGTGGACGAGATTGGAGTGGAACGCGCGCATGACTTGCTGGAACGCGCCTGCACGCTGGAACCCGACAATCAGAATCTGAAGCTGCGCCGTGACCTGATTTCCCAGACTCTCAGCGACTATTACGTGGCGCGCGCGAAGCTGTATCTCGACAAGCCGTTGGGATCGGGCGTTGGGATCGCATGGTTATATCTGGACGAGGCCCAGCAATACCAACCGAACCGTGACGATGTTCGCGACGAGCGAACGAAATTCGCCGCCATCCACAACATCCGCTCTACTCTTTCGATCAAAGTCGTATTCCGCGACCAGACATCGCGGCGAGAAAGCGCCGGCTTTGCCGACCAACTCTCCGACGCCATTGCCACGGGACTCGAGACAACGGCGCTGCCGGTCAGAGTGATCCGCGCGGCCGACTCGACGCCGGTCGATCCTAACTTCCAACTCACCGGCGATGTGCTGGATCACCGGGTCATCAACAAGCCAACCGTGGAATCGCTGGATTCTGAATATCGCGCCTCGGAGCGGGAAGTACCGAATGACGAATGGACTAAGGTCGATCGCGATTACGAGGACGCGAACCTCGATCTGCAAAAGCAGCAAAAAGTGCTGGAAGGAGCTCAAGCGCACGGCAAGAAGAAAGAAATTGCAACGGCTCAAGACGCAGTCGATGCCGCACAGAAAAAGGTGGAGGATCTGCACCGCAAGATGGATGCGATTCCCAAGACCGTCCTGACGGACGTGGTCAAGCCTTACAGCTATGTCAGGAGGACGATCGATTTAAGCGCCGCCGTCGAGTTCGGATTCCGCATCGTGGACTCCAATAACAACGTCATCGCGTCAACTCCTTCGATCAAGAAATCGTCGGAGAAACAGTTTGTGCTGTTGGAGAACGTGAAGGCGGAGGACACCAAGGGTATCAAGCAGATGGGTACTCTTCCCGACGAAACTCAATTTCTGGGCGATGTCGAAATCGCAGCACGCATCGATTTGATCAAAGATGTGAAGGAGAAGGTAGAGTCGCTTCCGAGCAAGATTCTGGCGCAGGCCCGTAAGGGCATCATGAACAGCGATATCGATGGCGCTGCCGAGTCGTACATCTTATACTTGAACTCCACTCCGGACACCCCCACTCCAGAGCGGGAAGAGGCCAAGAAGTTCTTGCGAGAAAACTTCAACATGGTGTGGCCCGGCAGTGCGGCTTAGGCCGTTCGCACGATCTGACTCCTGAAGGTGCGACGCAGCTTGTTTGGCAATACAAGATTGGGGCCTTGTGACCGCTCCACCTATCAAACGCATTGGAAAGTACGAAGTGATCGAAGTCCTCGGTCGCGGTGGCATGGGTCTGGTGTATCGCGCGTTTGACCGCCAACTCAATCGCGAGGTGGCGATCAAGACGGTCACCGAGGGCTTTGTCGGCGACCAGGAAATGTTGCAGCGCTTCTATCGCGAGGCAGCGAAGACCGGGGCGCTGAAGCATCCTAATATCGTGATCGTTCACGATCTAGGGGAGCAGGACGGGTTCCCTTACATCGTAATGGAATATTTGTCCGGCGATCCGCTGGACAAAGTCATTCAGTCCGGCAAGTCTCAACCCCTCGCATTCAAACTGAAGATCATCGAGCAGGTCTGTTACGCCCTGGGATACGCACACCGCAACGACGTGATTCACCGCGACGTCAAGCCCGCCAACGTGATCGTGCAACCCGATGGAGTCGTCAAGCTTCTTGATTTTGGAATCGCCCGCCAGGAGAAAACCGACGGGCACCTGACCCGTACCGGCCACGTGATCGGCACTCTCCAGTACATGGCGCCTGAGCGTCTGAAAAACGCGCCCTTCGACGGCCGCTCCGATATTTTCTCGGTTGGAGTCATGATGTTCCAGCTCCTGACCGGACAACTGCCGTTCACCGGCGACTACAGCATTGTGCAGAAGATCCTGACAGAGAAACATCCGCCGCTCAGTCAGTTTCTCGACAGCTATCCTCCGGCCCTGGATGGCATTCTCGATCGTGCCCTTGCCAAAAACCCCGATGACCGCTATTCCACAGCCGACGAAATGGCCGCGGAAATCGCATCGGTGGCCCAGGAAGTAAGGAAAGAGCAGGTTGCAGAATGGATACAACGAGCGGAGCGCCTGGCACAGACCGACGACTTTACGGCGGCGCGAGAGGTTCTGCTGCAAGTCTTGAAAGTTGATAGCCAGCACACCGAAGCGCGACAAATGATCGCACAGGTTCAGCAAAACCTGAACTTGAGGCAGCGCGCCGAACAAGTCCGTCAACTGCGCGCGCAGGCTGAGGAAGCAGCCCTCGACAAGCGCTATGACGAGGCGATTCATTGTCTCGAGGAAGCGTGCGGGCTCGATCCCTCGAGTTCAGAACTGGCGGAACTCCTGGGAGCGACTCGGGAGAAGAAACGCCGCAGAGAACTGATCGATGGATTGCTACGCCAGGCGGATACCGCTCGTGACCGAGGTGATTTGGAAGAAGCTGGTGCTGTCATCTCGAAAGCTCTCGAGGTGGACCGCGAAGATTCGAGGGTGCGGTCCGCTCACGTCGCCCTGGCCCGTCTGATCGAAGAAGCGGCCCGGCAAGCGAAGGCAAGAAAGTTGTTAGAGAGCGCGCGAAAGGAGATTGGAGCGCGCCACTTTACGGCTGCCATGGAAGCGCTTGCAGAAGTGGAGCGCGTAGATCCTTCGAATCCGGAACTCATCACCCTGCAAGCGGCCGCCAGGTCGGGTCGCGAGCAGGAACAACGGCGCCGAATTCTGGAACAACTGCAAAACGAGGTATCTCTGGCCTCCACAGTCGAGGAACTGACCCGCGCCACCCAACTCGTCGAGCAGGCTCTGGAGAAATTGCCTACAGAGCCAAGCCTGATGAAGCTCAGGGGAAATCTGGCGCGGAAACTCCGTGAAGAAGAAATCCGCCGCCGCGTTGAAGAAGTAGCGTTGCGCTGCCGGAGTCTCATCGACACTTCACCCGACGAAGCATTGAAGCTGGTGCATCAAGTTCTGCACGACGCTCCTGGAAACGAGCGCCTGCTGGCGTTGCAATCGACCATTGTCGGGCACATGTCGGAGCGCTCCCAGGAGAAAACGCGGGCCCACTATTTGACGCGCGCTCACGAGGCTCTGAGCGGGGGAAGGTACGCCGAAGCCCTGCGACTGCTCGAGTCCTGCCAGAAGGAGGGCGGGGCCACGCCCGAAATCGCTGAACTGACGGACTTCGCACGCCAGGAAGCCGATCGAGGACTAAGGAACACCCAGATCCAGGGACTTCTGAGGCAGGCTCAAGATTTAATGACGCGCGGCTCCTACACGGCCGTCGTTGAGTTGCTCACCCCGGTCAAGCCTGAGCCAGACGCAGCTTCGCTGATGTTTCTGCTCGAGGATGCACGCTCTCGTGTGCAATCACTTCAGAGAAGCATGGATGCCGCACTGCAGAGTGCGCAGATCCTCGAGAATCAGGAGGCCTACCCGGAAGCGGTTCGATTTCTGGAAGCGCAGTCATCAACAGTTCTTGAAACCGAGCCTGTGCAGCAAGTTCTGTCGCGCTTGCGGCAAGCCAGCGAGAACGAATCAGCCGCCCTGAAGGCGGTTGGCAAGGCCTACGCGGAGCTTGATTGCACCGATGTGGACAGGCGCATTTTGCAGAATCCGGGTGGGACCGCCGGAGCCTCACTGCTGGGGCGAATCGTCCCCATGTTCGCTTCCCGGCGAAACGCCGTGGCGGATCGGCAACTTTCGTCTGCGATCGATCAAGCGCGGGCCGCGATGGAGGCTGGGGATCGAAAGCAGGCCGCCAAGGCCCTGGAAGCCGTCGTGGCCTTCGCCGAGTACGCGAGCAGCGGCTTACATAATGAGTGGCAAGCTCTCAGCAAAAAAGCTTCCAAGGGCAGAGTGTTCAGGAAATCGGGATAGGCTATGTGTTCTGTGTAATTCGGTGCGGATCGTGGTTGTTTGCCGCTGGCTGATCGCCTTGCATTGGAATATCAAACTGAAGTTCAGTTGCCCTTTCGCGGTTTACCTCCAACGGCCGATACTGTACGATTTACGGCTTGCACGTGCACTATGAGCTTTGTCATACAAGCCGCTGGAACGACCGACATCGGTCTCGTGCGCAAGAACAACGAGGACAATTTCGGATATGACCTGCGCCACGGGATTTTCGTGGTATGTGACGGCATGGGGGGACAGCAAGCAGGAGAACTGGCGAGCAAGATTGCGGTCGACACAATCCTCGACTACTACAGCCAGGAACACAGCAGATCTGATGTAGGCGGAGCGAGTTTTGAAGGGGTCTCGCAGCGGGCGGTAGGGTTGGCCACGGCGATTCAGTTGGCCAATCAGGCGATTCATGAAGAGGGCGCGAGGGACATTCGAGTTCAGGGCATGGGCTCGACCATCGTGGCCGTCGCGGTCGAAGGAAGTCTCTTTTCCATTGCCAATGTCGGCGACAGCCGCATTTACCTGATTCGCAAGAACGAAGTCGTCCAGTTGACGAACGACCATTCTCTGGTGATGGAGCAAGTTCGGCGCGGGCTCATGACGCTGGAGGAGGCAGAACAATCAAAGATGCAGAACGTTATCGTGCGCGCTCTGGGCACCGATGATACGGTCGAGCCAGACCTCGCGGATCATGAGTTCGTTTCCGGAGATGTTCTACTAATGTGCAGCGACGGCCTTTCGCGATATGTGAAAGAGGAAAAGATGGCCGAGGCGGCGAATCAGGAGTTACTCGAAAAAGGCTGCGCCGACTTGATCGAAGCGGCGAAGAGTGGCGGCAGCGATGACAACATCACCTGTCTAATGATCCGAGCGCTGCATCCGTCGTGGAAAGACCGCGTCTTCGGCCGGATCTCCGGGCAGGCCGGACAGAAGAGCTCCACCTAGAGCTGCCCCTACACACTCGGGTTGGACCACCCATCAGTGAGCGACCTGGCTCACGCACCTCATGCCAGGAAAATCAAAGAATGGGTTGGCGCTGCCAGCAACCTGCAACTGGTAGTCGTATGACTTGACCTTTCCGTTCGACAATGGCACGGGCCTGCCGTTGTTCTCGATCACCCACTGCAGATCGCCGGGCGAAACGTGCTTGGCATGCGACACGAAATGAAATACCGCCCACGGTCCGTTGGCGGAGTCAAGGGGATCTCCGTTCTTTTCGACTGAGATATTCTCCGGCGCGCCCGTCCAAACGAACGTTTCCTGCGCACCGTTGCCAGCGAGTTTCTTGTCGCCGATCTTTACCTCAACCCCATCGAGGTTACTGGGTAACTGCTTCAACGTGTAAGAGAAGCGAGGCGGCGCAGATCCGGATGGGTATAGTGTTTCGTTCAAACGTGACAGAGACGTTAGGAATTGCAGAAAAGACGGAGACGGCTTTACGACCGCCGTCGGATTGGCCATGTATTGATTGCCCACCTTTATTGCAAACGGCTTCACGTCGTCGGTCAGCTTCTTAAAGCCGTCGGCAAAAATCGAGCTCAGTTGATCCACCGGCAGATCCTGCAGCGAATTGGGATCGAAGGGATATTTCTTCGTGGTAGCTGCCAGGAACTGCGAGCAAAAGCCCTTGGCTCCCGCGTTCGCGGCCGCCACGGGGCCCAGTTTTATCAACCCGTCGATGGCTGTAATCGGCTCCTCCAGAAATCGGCGTACTTGCTTCTCGTTGGCAAACTGCGAATCCACCGGCACCCCAGTAATGACTGTGGTCACTGCACTGGAGGCAGTCCCTTCCGCTGTACCCGCCGCCGCCATCAGTGTGGGATCAGGAGCACTACCCGGGGGCATCTGTCCCAACCCATGAATCGGAGCGTCGAGGTTTCCCAGAGCCTTTACATAATCCTCCGTCGCTTTGCCAATGTATTTCGCGGGAGGTTTATCGGGTGGTCCAGGATCCTCAACGGCTTGCACCGGCGCAAAAGGCGCCTTCACGTCTTGCGAAGCCACATCGACATTGTGAGAAATGAAATACAGTAACTGCATTTGAGGAGATGCTGGGTCCGTGAGCTTTTGCAGTTTCTTATCCGCATCCGCAAAGCTGCTGTAGCTGGCGACGGACGACGTCTTCAACACTGTATTCCACTCGTTTACAAAGTCCTGGTTGTAGCGCTGTGTCAGCTTTTGCCTCAGAGCAACTTGGTCGACTCCTTGGGCTCCGGCCGGACCCAGAACCCACTCTTCACCGCCCATGTCTGAAGGATTCAGCAGCGCTTGTTGTACGAACTGATAGCCGCTGCGCGTGAACGCTCCCTTTACTTTGTGGCCGCTGACAATGACTCCGACCGAATCGGGGTACTCATCATTAAAGCTTAGCTCTCGGCTATTGGGGACTTTGGCCAGAAGCTGCCCGTAGAATCGGTCGAATCCCGTAAACCCTTTCAAATAACTCTGGGTGTGCGTAATCAGCATTGCTGAGTTGCCGGTCCCGAGCGGATTCTCCTTGGCAAGTTCTGTGGCATAGAAATCGAACTGGTTCGTCGCCAGATCCTTGCGATCCTTGTCGATGTCGCGATCGGCGACCCAATGGCTCATCAGGACCGGCGTCAAAAATGCGGTCGTGCTTTTTTCATGGTACGAAGTCGTGATGAGATAAGCCTTCAACTCGTTATAGGTCTTTACATAAGCATCGTTCGGAGCGTTCGCTGGAGGATTGTCGGGCAGAACTGACAAGCTATCGATAATTCGCTTCTGGGTCTCGGCAAACAAAAGACGATTGAAGCGGTCAAAGTAAAACGGCTTCGCATCTTCGTACACCTCGTGGCCCACATACAGCCCCCAGCGCATGCTCCAGGGAGCGCCGTTGGTCTCCCAGTCGGTGAGGTCCACCAGTTCTCCGCGCAAGTTGTCCAGCTTTCGCAAATCGTCGACTGTCGCCGGCTGGTTTGGAGTAAATTGCAGTGTCTTCAATGCGGATACATCCTCATGCACCCGGGTCTCGAGCCCACGATTGCGAAAGAATGAAATCGTAAAACCCGTCAGGCAGATAAGGCCAACGAAGACAGCAGCCGCCAAAGCCAGACGGCGTAGCAGGTTCACGTGGGAACTCGATCCGCTGGCCGCTAACGCCACCCGATCTTTTACAAGCACGTCATTGAAGAGGCTGGTCAAAAAGACCCACTGCGGAAGACGGCGAGGGCCTCCGCCGCGCTGGGCCACTGGCGCTTGCGCCACTTGCGAGCCCACGCTGCGAAAGATTTGCGTCGCGCCGCCACCGCCAGAATCTGGCTCTGCGGCTTCCATCGCGACCACCGGGGCCGCGACAACGTCATCGACTACGATAGGACGCACACCCGTGAAATAGAATCCCCGTAGAAACGGATTCGTGCCGAGTTGGCTGGGCCGCGCCAGGTCCACGAGGAACTGAACAAGGAGCGTCCGCAATTTTTTCATTTCCCTCGGAAACTCATAAATTGCGGGTAATTTGTCGGCATCGTTCTCGCGCGGAAGCAACACTATGCGTCGATCCGCCAAAGAGTAGAAGATCTCGTCGAAAGCTTTGGTCAGGCGCCGCGTTTCCTCGTCCGCGTACACGCCAGCGCTCAGGGAGCGCAGCGGCAAGGTGGCTCCCAGCACTTCGGCAACTTCATCTTTGCTCATCTCTCGCACAAATTCCGTGAAGAACGAGATCCGGTCCATCTTCGTAAACAAAACGTAGACCGGAAAGCTGATCCCCAGAAGTTGAGAGACTTCCTGCAGACGTGTCGACAACCTGCGCGCCGCTGAAACAGCACTCTCGCTGGCCCCCGGCTGCAGAAAAGTTTCGCAATCAAAGCACACAATCGCAGCCCGCGGAGCTTGCGTCTTCTTGCCGAACGCTGCGGAGAATCGCGCCGGCTGAAGCAGCTTCACCAGCCGTCTCCAGCGATCCGCCTGTCCCATCATCGAGCCGGCGGGATCTACAAAAATTGCCTGTCGTGTGTACCAAAGATTGGCGGGCGAAGTAGGTAGCACCTCGTTGTCGCGGTACACCTGCCCGGCAAGCAGTTCCGGATCGAGAGCAGAATGCATTACGATGGTCGTCTTGGTGGAACCCGCATCACCCAAGACGAACACGAGCGGAAGGCTCCCGAGATTGGAGCCGCGCCCCAGAGTCGATTGCTTTAAGCGGCGAATCGCCTCGCGAACGAGCCCATCGAGGTCATCGGTCGTAGCGGCGCCTTGGGAGTCGTCTTCGCCGCCGGCAGCCTCTTTCGCCTTCTTGATCTTAACTTGATACCAAAAGGCGACACCGGCGGCGAGCCCCCCAAGGCCCATAAGCACGCTACGGAAGACCCACACGTCGGTACCGTGCAGAGACAACCATCTGCCGAGAAGCCAGACCAGCACAAAATAGATCAGCAGAACGACAACGGTCACCCAGTACATCCCCAACCCCCTATTTCAGCAATGCAGCCGCCAAGGCTGAGAGTGACGACGCTCCCGACATCAAGACAAACTTAAAGATGATAAAAAGAACAAGTGTGAGCCCAACGGAGATGATCGCGACGCGCCCGAGCAGCCGGCTTACGCGATCCGATTGAACGATCCGCACGGCATCCGCAGGGATCGCGCCGCGCGGAGATAACGCGCCAACCGGACCACGAATGCGCCGGATCTTCTCCTGCGTCGCCGCCATGATGGATCGCAGATCCCCGCCCGCTGCATACCGTCCCTTAAAACCGAGCAGCAGGCACAAGTAATACACTTCGAGCAGATCCGCAGTTTCCTGGGAATCATTGCGCGTTAGCGTTTTTTGCAGCTCCTGGAAGAAAATCTCGCCCGCCAGTTGATGGCCAAAAAGTTCGGCCTGCAATGGCAAACGCGGCCAATTGACGAATACTGGATTTCGCGACGT
>Ga0187819_10001120_pt1 | contig 13863 bp, 16 predicted proteins | sample NC_wetland_sal_i_15_FD_132411 | JGI IMG/M metagenome (GOLD analysis project Ga0187819, IMG submission 132411) | Wetland sediment microbial communities from Neuse River Estuary, North Carolina, USA - SO4_4 | ecosystem: Environmental > Aquatic > Freshwater > Wetlands > Sediment | place: USA... | reverse complement strand
CGGCGCTCGTAGTCACGACATTTTCCAAGAACGTGCGACGTGAAGACCCGCTGGTGGACGAGCGCATGGTTATCCTTTGAAGGAGAGATTGAGCCCGGATATTTAAACACGAATGGCCGCTTGGGTTCACGAATCGGAGCGGAAAATCATGAACCACAAAGGACACGAAGGACCACGAAGGAAGACGCATTGGGCCTTCCTCCGTGCAACCTCGTGTCCTTTGTGTTGGAAGGTGGGGTTGTGAGCCGCAATTTCAGATGATAAGCTAGTTTCGTTCTCCGGCGAGCGGGAGTAGTTCAGCGGTAGAACGCCAGCTTCCCAAGCTGGATGTCGCCGGTTCGATCCCGGTCTCCCGCTCCATCTGTGAAGAAGGTCACGACTTCCTTTGGCAGCGTGCACACTGCCTGCGTTTACCGAAAACGGGTAGAGCAAAATGCTGCCGAAAAAGCCTCCTGCCAGCCGCGTGCTCCACCAACTGGCTCGGCGGATCCAGCCGGCGGAACGTTCTCTGGCAAGGGAATGTCAGGTGATGGAGGCGGATCGATCTGCAGGTAGTTATGGTGGCCGTAATCCCAGTCCTCGGGAATCTCGAACGGAGACTGGAAGTTGGCAGGCCTTGGTTTGGAAGGACCACAATGGCCCAGAGCGGCACGCCACCAGGGATGCCCCTCGGCAATGATTCCCGCGAAGAAGTTGCCCAACGGAAATAACAGCGAAAGCACTTCATCTTTCTTGGATGCCAGGATAGAGATCTCTCCAATATTGGCTGCCGCCGCCTTGTATTCACTATCGAGGCAATTATCGTCAATGGCTCCGGCCATGAGCATGACGCGCCGGACTGGCAGGGTCATTTTGAAAATCGTCTGCAGTACTACACGAGCTCCGAGGCTGTGCGAAGCGAACGAGACGCTGGCCGCGTTCCCAAAATTCGCATCGAGAAATGCAGCGATCAAGACGCCCGCATCGTTGGCGATTCTGGGCTCCTCCGGATAATCGAGGCCGTGCAACCAGATCGAGTCGCCCGGCCACAGCAGACCCACAAAAACCGAAGGCGGATCGAGCTGGAGAAGCCCCTCCCAGTTGGACAGGCATGCGATTCCATCCGCCCGGTTGACATTGAAACCATGAGTCGCAATGAGAACGTGCCGGCCGCGAATGTCAGCGAGCAACTGTCCCAGATCCAGGCTCTGGTAGTCGTTGATGCTTGTACCTTGATTGATGGCAACCGAGGCAGCCAGATCTCCTCCGCTGGCAGAGAGGCGCACGTCGAGGAATCGCGTCATGGGCATCCTATTTCTTAACGAGTTGCAGCGTGTTTACCGCAGTCGCCAGGGCGGTCGAAAGGTCCTTCGCAATTGGAGCCAGCGGCGTGGCCAGCAGGCCCACCAGAACTGATTGAGCGATGTCCGGCCCGTTGAAGTGTCCTGCGCCGCTGATGATGTATCCCCCGACCAGTGCGAGGGCAACCGCCACAAGCCCCGCGATTGCCCGCGTCCAGTTGCGATAGACGTTGTCGGAGTGCTGATAGGTCTCATCCAGAAGCGCAGTCAGAATCAGATCGAACCGGGAGTAGACATCGCTCTGAGCGGTGGTAAGCGCGGTTCCGCTGGCAATACTGGTGGCGACGTCTTTGAGAACTCCCGGGTCCACTCCGGCTACGCCCGCCAGATTCTCGGCATTACTGCCATCGAGGTTCAGTTTGATCAGGGATTTGGCGATCGCTTTTTGGCTGCTCAGATCGGTGCCGTTGAACCAGTTCGCCTTCAGGGTCGCCAGGATTTTATCCTGGGACAAAGAATTGGCCGGCTTACCGGGCGTCAACGCCTGAACGGTGGTCTTGATTCCGCCGAAACCGATATGATTCACTCCACCACCGAGCGCCTTGCTTGCGTCTACTAGTCCAAAAGCCGCGGTGCCCAGTCCCCCGATCGCAGTGATAGTTTGCGGGAGCTGACTCAGATTTATCATGGTCTTCCCCTTTTTAAAACCTACCTGTGACTATCAGGAACAGGTCACCTCCACGCCCTACTGGCCGCACCAGCCGCGGGTCATCTGCAGGAAACGCTTATGGGTGTGCGTCGCGCCGCGGCTACAACCTGTGGAGGGCACTTTCTAAGGCGGTTTGGAGCGACGCGCAGCAAAAACTTTGTTTCGTTACGAAATACGAACATTCCAGGTTGCCTTTGACCATTTTGCGCTGCTTTTGGCACATTCGCCCACACGGTTTGAGTCGTGATGTTCAGGGATCGCTGTTCGGGTTTCGTAATTTGTAGTCCGCCCGAACTCACAAGCTGGAATTCAGATTTATTTTGCAAGTTAGCACCCGTTCGCCTATTCTTATCGACTCCAATTAGTGATCGGATCGTAGCTTTTTTCCTGGGTTGCCAGGTTTCCCTTGATGTCGCCCAGTCATAGATGTAGCGCAGTCATACTCTTTTGACCTCACTTCCTAACTGCCACTTCCGAAGTTGCACCTTTAATGCGGTACCGAATCTCAACCATCGCAAATGGGCGTTGCGCGACTAATTTTTCTTGAGGGGTCGCGCGGCATGGGAAAGGAGAGAGTGATGAGATTTCTCGGGATGCTATGGCTTGCGGTGACGTTGGGGGCGGCGACGGCTGCTGCCCAGAACGTCTTGATGCAACATAACGATCTGGGGCGCACCGGTGCGAATCTGGACGAAACCGAACTCACGCCCGCTAACGTCAAAGCGAATTTCGGCAAGTTATATTCACTCCCCGTTGACGGGCAGATTTACGCTCAGCCGTTGGTGGTGAATGGCGTCGAGATACCTGGCAAGGGCGTTCACAACGTGGTGTATGTCGCGACCATGAAGAACAACGTTTACGCTTTTGACGCCGATCATCAGGACGAAGATTGTCCGCTGTGGAAACGGAACTTGGGCAAACCCGTTCCGTACAAACTGATCCCATTGAACTGGGGATCGCTGATTGGGCAATACAACATCAAGCCGTTTATGGGAATCACGAGCACGCCGGTAATCGATCCCGTCGCAGGACGCATGTGGGTAGTAGCCAAGACCATGACGTCTCCAGACGACCTGCGCTATTACCTGTATGCGTTGGACATCAGGACAGGCGACATCCTCGGCACTTCGCAGCCCATTCAGTCGGGTGACGGTGCAGACAAACTGGAGGCCAAGAGCGCTCTGCAGCGGCCGGGCTTATTGCGAGCGAACGGCATGGTGTACCTGGGATTCGGTTCGGAATTTGACGGAGGACTCTATCACGGCTGGCTGCTGGCCTTTGACGAGCAGACGCTGGAGCAGAAGTATGTCTTCTGCTCCACCCCAGGGGACGAGCACGGCGAGGGAGGAATCTGGCAGGCCGGCAACGGGCCGGCCGCCGATGCCGAAGGCAACATCTACATCATGACCGGAAACGGGGCATACGATCCCGACCGGCAGCGTTACGGCAGCAGCTTTATCAAATTGAATGCCCAGCTGAAAGTGCTCGATTGGTTCACTCCGTCGAACTACGAAAAAATGAACCTGGAGGATCTTGATCTCGGTTCCGCCGGCCCGATGCTGTTGCCGGATTCTGACCAATTAGTGGGAGGCGGCAAGACGGGTTGGCTCTATCTTCTCCAGCGCGGTGCCCTGGGGCACTTGCAGCCCAAGCACTCGGTGGCTCCCGCGCTGCAGGAGTTTCACGTCTCCGATCATTGGACTCTCACTTGGATCAGTTGGCTGGTTCCAGTGCTTGGCTATCACCACATCCACGGCTCGCCGGTTTACTGGAACAGCGCGGAGCGTGGGTCACTGGTGTTTGTGTGGCCGGAACAGACGCAATTGAAAGCCTACAAGTACGACGCGGCAGCGCACTTCCAGAAGAATCCTGTCATGACGGGTCCTATGGCACCCCGTGGCATGCCGGGAGGGTTTCTCTCCATCTCGGCCAACGGAAACCAGAATGGCCTGCTGTGGGCCTCAACCCCGCTGAGCCAGGACGCATTCGTTAAAGTAGTGCCAGGCACGCTTCGGGTTTTTGACGCCAACACCCTCGAGCAATTGTGGAGCACGGATAAGAACGAACCGGAAGACTTGTTCAATTTCGCGAAATACTGTCCGCCAACCGTTGCCAACGGCAAAGTTTACTTGGCCACTTTTTCCGACCGGCTCAACGTATACGGATTGATGCCCAGCGCGCCTCCGCTTCCCGCTTGGACAACCTCCGGCAAGCCGGCCGGGAAAAGGTACGCGCATGGGCGCCCGCGGATGTAGGTGGCGACGTCAATACTACCGATGACGACAAGATATAGGTCTTGACCAGCGGTGTAAGATCGGTAGCTGCTCCCGCTCGCGTATGACCCGATTCCCAGACCGGATCACGAGTTCACATGAGTCATTGCTCAACCTTAGTTAGTGATCGAAGTTAGCGATCGGAGTTAGCGATCGGAGTTAGCGACCGATTCGGCCCCTGAGTCCGGGAGGTTGATCGAACATGCCGAGAAATATAGTCGTTTGCTGTGACGGAACCGGCGATCAATACGGATCCGCTAACTCGAATGTTGTAAATCTCTATTGGACCTTGTCTGCGCAGGACAAGCAAACCGCCTACTATCACCCCGGTGTCGGAACGATGGGGGCGAGGAACGCCCTGACCGGCGCTGGAAAGTGGTGGACGAAAGTGAGGGGTCTGGCTTTCGGCTACGGTTTCTCCGACAACATCGCGGACGTTTATTCCTTCTTGATGGGAGAGTTCAACCCCGGCGACAAGATCTTTATTTTTGGCTTCAGCCGTGGCTCTTATACGGCTCGCGCACTCTGTGGATTGTTGCAGATGTGCGGGTTGCTCACGCCGGGGAATGAGGCGTTGATTCCGTATGCTCTGCGACTTTTCAAGAGCAACGATCCCCGCAAGTTCGAGATTGCCGCCGGGTTCAAGACGACGTTCAGCGTTCCGTGCACGCCTTACTTCTTAGGATTATGGGACACCGTGAGCTCGGTAGGCTGGATCCTCGATCCCATTTATACAAAAGGAGGACGCTTACCCTACACTGCGACGCTGCCCGGAGTTTCCGTCATCCGGCACGCGGTCTCGATTGATGAGCGACGCGCTTTTTTCCGCCAGAACCTGGTCCATGAACCGGCCCCCGTTAATCAGGATGTTAAACAAGTGTGGTTCGCCGGCGTTCACTCCGATGTTGGTGGCAGCTATCCCGAAGCCGAGAGCGGGCTATCGAAAATCGCGCTGCGGTGGATGTTGTGCGAGGCTCAATCCGCGGGCCTTTTGCTGGATGCACAGAAAGTCATTGACGTATTGGGGGGACAACTCCCTTATGCCCCGCCGGACCCAAAAGGCAAGTTGCACAAGTCGCTGCACGGTTTCTGGTGGCTGGGAGAGTTCTGGCCGAAGTTGGTTTCCCATCCCGTGCCCGTACCGGGACAAACTGAGCCCGATTGGAAGCGTAGCATCCGACTCAACCTGGGTCGCACGCGCTTCATCAAAAACGGAGCCCATATCCACCAGAGCGTGTTTGACCGAATGCACGCCGACTCCACAAAGTACCGGCCGAAGAATCTGCCGCAGCAGTACGTCACCGAAGCGGAGAACGTATGCGAACTGGCGCCGCGACCCGTGCATGGAAAACCGCTCGCCGCTCCTCCAAAGCCACCCATGCTCCGGCGACCGAGCGTGATCTCCGCCTTGGCATTACTCGGTCTGGTGGTTGTGATCGTTGCCGTGGTTGGTGTGTTTGCCCTGCACAACAGCTTAGACGTCCCGAAAATCGGAAGGCCCAACAATGTGGTCTGGCTCGACCAGCATTGGACCGAAAGCCAGCGCCATCAGTATTACCACACGCCCCAAGGCAGTGAACTCTTGCCGTACGCCTGGTTTCTTGCGCTTGAGCAGCCGCGCTTCAGCGTCACCGGGGCTCCTCTGTTCAAGGACGACTCCTACATGCAGGGTTTTGGCTTCATTCCAGACAACGCCTACGAGCAGAATCCTGACGCCCTGCCGGTTGGATTCACCCGCGACGATCGTTTCGTAGATCCCTACACTGAGCAGAAAAATGTAGTGCTCGGTATTACCTGTGCCGCCTGCCATACCGGTGAATTATTCTACGGCAACAAGGCGGTCCGGATCGACGCCGGACCATCTCTGATTGATCTGCAGAAGTTCACCGAGGCGCTCGGCCTCGCAATCACCTGGACCTACTATGATCCGTTGCGCTTCCGCAGATTTGAGCATAGGGTGCTTGGTCCCAACCCCGTGCACGCTGACGAAGTTCTGTTGCGAAAAGCACTCAAGTACTATCTCGACACCAGCTTCGCGGAGTTCAAAGCGAATCTTCAACTCTTCCCAACTCCCGAGGGTTACGGCCGCACCGACGCGTTGGCTCGAATCGGCAACTTCGTTTTTGGGACGGAGCTGAACAACCGAGAGAACCTGGTGGTTGGCGATGGCCCGGTGAACTACCCGCCAGTCTGGGACGCCTCCTGGATGGACTGGGTTCAGTACAACGGCTCCATTCAGCAGCCGATGGGCAGAAATGTCGGCGAGGCGCTGGGAGTGCGTTCCCGCATCAACCTTGTGGGTTACCCCGGGAAGCAGTTCCAGAACACCATTCACGTCGATAATCTTCACCAGATCGAACTTCTGCTCGGCGGCGATGCACCCAGTGATGGAGTGCGGTCGCCGAAGTGGCCGGAGGATGTCTTCGGAAAGATCGATCTCGCGAAGGCGGCCAAGGGCCAGGTCCTCTACAAAGACCTATGTCTCCACTGCCACCAGCCGCCGATGCTCTCCGACGAGGGTCGCAAGGCGGAGTATTGGACAAACTCCACGAATGGCAAAGAAAAGCAATTCTTCAAAGTGACGATGATTCCGCTGGCTGAGATCGGAACCGACCCGCAGGAAGCGCAAAACTTTGCTAAACGAACGGCCGATAGCGGACCGCTGGGAAAGGGAATCGTGTCTGCGAAAGATGGGCTCAAGTACATTACGCAGAACGTGATTGATCAGGCGTATGCAAAGCTCAAGCTGCCACCCGAAGAGCAGGAAGAATGGAACGGCTACCGGACGAACGAACTGCGCGCACCGCTCGAGTACAAGGCGCGGCCGCACAATGGCATCTGGGCTACCCCGCCTTATCTTCACAACGGTTCTGTTCCTAACCTGTTTGCGCTGCTTTCGCCAGTCCCAGAGCGTCCCAAGGTCTTCTATCTTGGGAACAAACAATACGACCCCGTCAAACTCGGCCTCAACACTGATCCTCTCGAAGGCGCCACTGAGTTCCGCACCGACGTGCCCGGCAATTCGAATGCAGGCCATGAATTCAATGACGGTCCAAAGGGCAACGGCGTGATTGGCCGCAAGCTGTCCGAAGAGGAACGCATGCAGATTATCGAGTACCTGAAAACGCTGTAAATGGTGGGTTCGAGGTACTAATTCCGTTCACCGCATGGCACGGTGTTAGAAAACCTGCCCAGAATCGCTGTCGTGGTCCTCTGTAAAGATTCTTCTTCTTGATTGCCAGGGGTTCCAAAGGCCAAACTCTGTTCGATGAACTGGCGGGACAAGTGCGTGCTGAACGACAGGCGGAATACTACAGGGTCATCGCGCACTCGCACCCTCAGCCCAAACGACGAAGTGTCTGTTCAAAATTGGTCACATCGACAGATTTATTGAAGACGTTGCCACATCCTTCCGTTCAAGCCTCGGCCCTCTGTTCGACGGACTAGCTCCTGCAGTTACATGCCTTTGTAAGGCTCGTAAGGAGGTTCATGCAGCGCAGGCTTCTCTGCGTAAGGCTTATATGGAGGCTCAGGCAGCGGTGGCCGTTTGGCGCGCTCCGAGTCAGGCGGTGCTCCGGGGTGCGTCAGCGGCGGTTCGGGGGATTTGTTTGCGTTCCTGGCCAATGGGTTGATCATGGGATCGCTCCTGAGAAAAGGATCGAGCAGAGACGCGGCTATCGTCGGACACATTCTCCGCCGCAACTTCTAGCGCCAGCCCTGCACCCTTTCTACAGATAATGATGCACTTCGCGGAGATGGCGCGATGGTCACAATTGACCATCTTTGTTTACGAACGACGGTGCATTGTGTAGCCATGAAAGTCAAACCGACGCAAGCTCTGGCCGTACGTTGTCCCACATGTGGCGCGAAGCCCGGCGAGAAGTGTGAACTTAGCACGGGCCTACCCCGAACAGAGCCCCATCGCGACCGCCGTTTAGCGGCCTCCGAGAAGTGAGGTGATGAGGGAACCTTCAGGCGACTGCCGGCTCCGCGAGCAGTGAGCCGAGGCGGTCGAAGGCCAGGTGTACCTGGGCCGCGGCCTCGCCACTTTCTTCTGCCGTAGGCGTTGAAATCTGGAGCAATCCCTGCCGGCCAAGGTTTGGCGGCAATAAGAACGCGTCCTGGTGCTGCATGACGAGCCCGAGAATGTGCGCCAAGCGCTCCGACTGGTATCCATTGTCGAAGCTGATGCCAGTGCCGTGAAATGTGGAAGGCGACATCCAGTACTCACAAGCCAGAAGCCAATGGCCGGGGGTTAACGAAGACCAGACCTTCAGATAGTCCAAGGTGCCGCCGGGAGCGAAACCGTATTCAAGGTGAATCAAGCCAACCTCGGTTCCGCGCATCAAGTCTGCCCACGACACAACAATGGCAGAGTCAAGAATTTGCTCCAGATTTTGATTTCCGTTAGATGTCATAAACTCCCCGGCTTTCCCAGGTGCGCTCACCCTCGGGCCCATTCGGCATTGTGCTGGAACGTTTGCCGCGCCAGGGCGCTGTCGAGATAACAGCTCTGCTGCATATGGCGGGAGTGCGCAGCAACGGTTACGTAGGGCACGCCGAGGAAACGTCTGGCAACGATTTGAGTTACTTCCAACCCATTGAACTGTTGCTGCTTGACCTTCCGTAGAATCCTCGTCAATGCGCTCTGGATTTTCACGGCTCCAACCGAGCCAAAGAACATCACCTTGACTTCTGCGGCCATGAAAAAGAAATTCCACCCGGCAGCATGGATCTTGCGATCAAGCGTGAAGCCATCCAGAACCTTGAGCAAGTTCCATTCGCCAGAACAGGGCTCGCTCTCCAGCCCAAGCAGTTGCGTCATCCCAGGCCATTCCTTCATCAGAATCGTGCCGACTTGAACGGTTGGTGGCATAGCTCCCCTGATCGGTAGTGCCGCGATTGTCAGTCTGTTGGCAATCCGATTGTGAGCCTGGAGGCAAAGCAAAACTGCTCAAAAGTAACCAGTCTCGCTGAAAACGCCGAAGCAAACCCAGTCCGCGCGAAGAAAGCTCTCGCGATCTTTGCGACTTGGCCTCATCTGCGGACTATACTTAGCGAGATGAGCTCCGCGGCAGCGGCCAAGAAAAACGGCGGATTCGATCCCAACATTTTCCTCGCGACCATCGGTGATGGCCGGAAGATTCTGTCGGTTCCGAAAAAGCAAGTGGTATTCGCGCAAGGGGACGTCGCGGATGCCGTCTTCTATGTTCAAAAAGGCAAGGTGCGGCTGTCCGTCGTGTCCAAGATCGGTAAGGAAGCGACGATCGCTATCGTGAGCGAGGGGAACTTCTTCGGGGAAGGTTCACTGGCAGGCCAGCTTCTGCGCATGGGCTCAGCTGCTGCCCTGACGGATTGCGAGATTCTTCGGGTGGAGAAGCAGACGATGATGGATGCGCTTCACCGCGAGCCCGCGCTTTCTGAAATGTTCGTGGCGTATCTGCTGGGGCGGAATATCCGTTACGAAGAGGATCTGGTCGACCAACTTTTTAACTCAAGTGAGAAGCGCCTGGCCCGCGTGCTTTTATTGCTGGCTCATTTTGGCAAGGAAGGCATCCCGGAGACAGTCGTTCCGAAGATCAGTCAGGAGACGCTGGCCGAGATGGTTGGGACCACTCGTTCGCGGGTGAGCTTCTTTATGAACCGATTCAGGAAGCTAGGGTTCATTCACTACGCTGGCGGCTCCGAAGGCGCGCTGCAAGTCCACAGCTCTCTGCTGAATGTCGTACTGCACGACTAAGAGGCCTATGCAGTGGTGCCGAGCCGATCGGCAAACGAAGAAGACTCCCCAGTGCACTGTTCAATGTAGTTCTGCACGATTGAGAGCCTCAACGAAGGCCGTGGTCAGGTTGCGAGGGTCGATCGCATCCGCGGGTTCCCATTCCATCAGCATCAGATGACGGGCGCAATCTGGCTCGGTCGCATTGTCTTGCCGATGGCCGCATGAGATGCAAATTGCTCCTACCTGCCTGATATCGGTCTCTTTCGAGATTGCATTTTCGCGGACTCCGAGCCAGCCGGCGATGACGGGGCCCCTGCCCATGTCGCAACGGTAAGCGGAGAGGTGGAGATACTGTTTTTTCATTTTGTCGCTCTCTGGCCGATCACGAGGTCCGTTACAGCTCAGGTCCCTGTTACATACTGGTCTTGACCGACGGGAACATCTGTTCACTATTGCTCGGTTCGTGACTCCTGCTCCGCTATGACCGGTAGAGAAATTGTGGTCAAGATTGACCAGTCATCCAAGAGGTAAAACCTGATACTGGATAGTGGTCGATCCTCGCCGGCTCACATGCCAGATCCTTCGGGCGCAGATAACTCGCGATCCGATCCGTGAGAGTTTTTTCCAGCGTCCGAGTGCCGTGCGAGCCTCGAAGACCATATAGGAGAGATTACGAAACTGCTCAAAATGCTGGCCAGTGCGCTGTTTGTCGCTATGCTCTGTCTGCTCGCGGTTCCCGGAGCGGCAGCGGAATCGGCGATTCGGTTTCCGGCGTGGATCAGTTCTTTATCGATTTTCGTAACCCTCGCGTTGCTGTGCCTGGTGGTTGGACTGGGACTGCGCGCATTCTCAAAACCGCCTACCGACTTGAGCATCAACCAGACCAAGAAGTAGAGCGAACCCAGTTGTGGGCCGGCAGCTGGAAGCACATTGCGCTTCCAGGAAAGAACGGAGACAGCGGAATTCTGATCCTATGCCGGTCTGTATCGTTTCAGCTTTGACTCCTAGATTCCTGTTTTGGCACCGGCGTTCGGCAAACGAGCAAAATTGACCGTTCTCTGAATCCGGCGACGTGAATACTTAGAGTATGGAAACCCGGCCACTTCCGCAAAGGCGGATATTGTCCGTGCCGTGCCCGGTGTGCAGAGCTAAGCCGAAGGAGAAGTGCACGCTTATGACCGGACACCCGTCGAATAAGACGCATCTCGCCAGAGGCCTGGCGGCCGCCAAAGCTCCGCGTCCTGAGAGCTCCGGCCACGCCGCTCTGCGATTCCTGCGGACAGTGACAAGCCGTGGCCTTCGCGGCCTGTTCCACCACCAGTAGGAGACATGTGCCCAAACAAAACAACCCGTCTAATCTGATGAGCTTTCAAATCCACAAGAACGGCAGCGCGGTCGACGGAGTCAGCTATCGCAGCCTGGAGGAAGCCTCAGCAGCCTTGGAGAAAGCCGCACAGGGAGGCGAAGTAACACAGGTGGACAGGCTCGACCGGGTCGTGCGGCGCTATACGTTGGACGAATGCCGGAACGCGCGCAACTCTTGGAACAAAGCGTAACGCCAGGGCTATGGCATCAGCCGCACTTGGGACCGCCTCAGGCCGTTCCCCGGCGTCCACCCAACAAATTGACGATCACCATGACCAGCGCTACCACCAGCAGCAAGTGAATCAGGCCGCCGGCCACGTGCAGGCTGAAACCTAATAACCACAAAACCAGAAGAACAGCAACAATCGTCCAAAGCATGGCAATCTCCTCGCAATGTATTCCTGATTTATTCCTGATGTGCAGCCTTCCGCTCGGCTTGAACCGCTCGGAGCGGCTTCCCACATTCCAGACAAGACCTGCCGGCTCGCGGCGTGATCCGTCCGCAAAATGGACACATCCTTTGAGTTCGGACTTCCTGGGCCTGCGGTCTGAGCGTGGCGAGCAGCTGTCCGAAGGAGCGCGTGATCAAGGCCAACCGGCGGCGGAAAGAAGGACGAAACGGTTCCATCGATTTCACCTTTTTCAATCGTCTCCGCCGATTGAACCCATCCTTCGATGTTTAACTGTGGTTAACAATGACAGCACGTGGCCGTGGATACTGTGCAGGATTGCTCACATCCCAGCGGGTTCTTTCACAGCCATTGCGGAGAGGGGACCTGCGCAGTTCGAGAACTGAGCAATTCAGACCATTTATTACGTTCCGACTGAGCGATCATGATTGCAGAGACGAGCAGTTCTTCTCTTCTCTTTCAGGTCCTCTGAACTAAGTCAGCTATCTGAAGCTCTCTCCTCTTAGTTCGGCGACACCTAAAGGAAAAACTCGCATGAAAAAAGCAATGTCACTGCTGTTGATTGGCTTCGTAGGCATGGTTGGAACGTACGCATTCGCCGGCTCGGACCGGGAAGACACGGTCGACCGCATGCAAAAGTCGGTGGAAGTTCTGCAATCGATCATGTCGACGCCGGACAAAGGAATCCCCGAAGACGTGTTGAACGGTGCGAAGTGCATCGTCGTAGTGCCAGACCTGCTCAAAGGTGGATTCATCTTTGGTGGCAAACACGGCCGCGGAGTGGCTTCGTGCCGCACGGCTGACGGCTGGAGCGCTCCAGCATTCGTCTCCGTGGGCGGTGGCAGTTGGGGATTGCAGATTGGAGTCGAAGGCGTGGACCTAGTCATGCTCGTCATGAACGATCGTGGCCTGCAGCATTTACTGTCGAGCAAGTTCGAACTCACCGGTGAAGGATCAGTGGCAGCGGGCCCGGTCGGCCGTCAAGCTTCCGCCGGAACTGACATATTGATGAACACCGAAGTCCTGACCTACGCGCGCTCGAAAGGTATTTTCGCCGGCCTGACGTTGGAAGGTGCGGTTGTCGAACAGGACAACGATTCAACTCGCGCCATCTACGGCCACAACATGCGGTTCCGCAGCATTCTTTCGGGCAAGGTGCCAACCCCCGCAAGCGCGAATGCGTTCTTGAAGGCCGTTTCTGAAGCAGGCCACCAGGCGCACCTTGCGGAGGCACGAGAAGATAGCAAGCAGTAAGTTCGCATCCGACGCCGGTCAGGGAGACCGATGAGTGGCTGGCCGGAACCGCCTATCACGTTCCGGTCAGCGCCACAATATAGCCAATACGAGCATCACGGTGGTCGATGACGTCTTAATCTCTTCCGAAGGGCGGACAATATGAAAGCTAGTCTCCGAAAATATCTCTTGGCGCCAATGGCGTGTCTTAGCCTCTGGCCAGTTCTTGCGTTTGCTCAGTCCCCCGATTTTTCGCAAAACCTGGAGGCCTGCAAGACTGGCCGCGAAACTTGTGATATGTCGAAGCTGAGCGTCCCTCAATCGGCGGAGGTAGCTCTGGTCGCCCACGGGCGAAACGTTGCAAACTGCAGGAATCACTACGATTCCTGTGACCGCTCGAAACTCTCCGAACCGGAGACCGTGGCGTTGGCCGTGGCCGATCACCAGCGGAATGTGACCGACTGCAACGACGGGATGCAGTCCTGTAACCGGTCCGAGCTAACCCCGTCGGAAGCCCGTGAAATGGCCGCAGCCGAGCAACACCGTAACTTTACTGCCTGCAAGGATGGTATGGGCGCTTGCGATCGTTCCAAACTGACTCTGGCGGAAACCGCGGAAGTGAAAGTCGCCCGGAGCCAGCTCAATGCATCCGATTGTGAGAACGGTTCTGGGCAATGCGATCACGCCCAGCTATCCCCTTCGCAAACCAGGGACGCGACCGCCGCAGAACTCCAGCGCAACGCTCAGAATTGCGAGAACGGATGGGACGAGTGCGATCACTCCAAACTCACTCCGCTGCAAGCGAAACAGACAGCTTCCGCAGAACACCAGCGCAACCTCTCGGCGTGCAAGGAGGGGCAGGAAACTTGTG
>Ga0187819_10001119_pt1 | contig 13882 bp, 9 predicted proteins | sample NC_wetland_sal_i_15_FD_132411 | JGI IMG/M metagenome (GOLD analysis project Ga0187819, IMG submission 132411) | Wetland sediment microbial communities from Neuse River Estuary, North Carolina, USA - SO4_4 | ecosystem: Environmental > Aquatic > Freshwater > Wetlands > Sediment | place: USA: North... | reverse complement strand
GCCAGCGCGGCGACTTCCGGATCGCGCGTAATTTGCGCCAGCGTGGCGCGCGTGAGCACGCTGATGGGATTGAAGGCGACGTTCCCGAGAATTTTCACCCAGATTTCGTGGCGAATGCGCGTGGTGATGGGGCAGCGGAACCCCGCGGAGATCAGCGCCTTGGCAATCTGCCGGGAGCGCTCGGAGCGCGAGCCGTCCGGCTCGCCCAGCGAGATGCGGTTGCCCTCGGTGTGCTGGATCACTCCGGGGCGCAGAATCTCCGTCGCGAAATAGACGATCGAGCCCAGCACGCGGCGCGGTTCGATGGCGGCGGAAATCACGCCGCAGGGATCCACGCGCTCCAGCCGCGTGCCTTCCAGCGGGCCGCCACCCGCCTGGAAAAACCACCAGGGCACCCCATTCTGCGTGCTCACCACCGTGGTCTCCGGCCCGAGGACGGGCGCTAGTTGGGGTGCGAGTTCGGGCAGGCCCTGCGCTTTCACGGCGAGGAAGACGACGTCGGCCGGGCCTGCTTCCGCCAGATTTCCGGTGACGCGGGGACGCGCTTCGAAATCCCCCTCCACGCTTTGGACGCGCACGCCATTCTCCTGCATGGCCCGCAGATGCGGGCCGCGGGCAAACAGAGTCACGTCCAAACTGGCACGGGCCATCCGGGCTCCCAGATACGCGCCGATCGCGCCGGCGCCGGCAATCAGGAATCTCATGGGACCTCGCCGTTCAGGAGAGCGGCGGCAACGGCGCTGCGGCGGATCTTTCCTGTAGCCGTTTGCGGGATGCGCTCCACGATGTAAAACTTCTTGGGACATTTGAAATCGGCCAGGCGCTCGCGGCACCAGGCCATCAGTTCCTCCTCCGACAGTGGCTCGTGCAGCGCCACCGCGGCCGCCACTTCCTCGCCCAACTGGGGATGCGGGAAACCAAAGGTGACGGCTTCGGCCACCGAGGGATGGCTCAGCAGGACCTTGTCAATTTCGCGGGGCGAGATTTTTTCTCCGCCGCGGTTGATCTGCTCCTTCAATCTCCCGGTGATGTGCAGGAAGCCGTGCGAGTCCAGATAGCCCTCGTCGCCGGTGCGGAACCACCCATTCACAAAGGCCGACTCGTTGGCTTCCGGGTTGTTCTCGTATCCGCGAAAGATATTGGGCCCCTTGATCACGATCTCCCCCCGGTGGCTGTGGTGCAGATGAACCCCCTTTGCGCCCACCACGCTGATGAGGACCCCCTGCGGCTTGCCCACGGAGCCGTGCCGGCGTTCCTCCGGGGGCAGGGGATTCGAGGACATCTGGTGAGCCGCTTCCGTCATGCCGTAGGCTTCCACCAGAGGCACGCCGAAGAGTGCCTCCATCTTGTGGATCACGTCCACGGAAAGCGGCGTGCTGCACGAACGGATGAAGCGCAGCGATTCCGCCGCCGCCGGCTTTCCCCGGGACTGCGCGCGCGCCAGCAGGAGCTGGTGCATCGTGGGCACGCCGGAATACCACGTTACGCGATGCTCGCCCACGGTTTTCCAAAAGCTCAGTGCGTCGAATCTCGCCGGAATCACCACGGCGCCGCCCGAAGCAAAGGGCGCCAGCACGGAAGCCACCAGCCCGTGCACGTGGAACAAAGGCATGATGCAGAGCGACACATCCTCGGGAGTGAGCCCGTAGGTGGCGACAATGTTTCGCGCGGAGATGGTCAGGTTGGCGTGTTCCAGCGGCACCCGCTTCGGCTTTCCGGTGCTCCCGCTGGTGTGCAGCACCAGCGCCACATCCTGCGGCACGGACTCGTGGTCGAGCGTCTTCACCGGCGCATCGAGCAAATGGACCGCGCCCTCGCCGTCCATCTCCGCGGCAAAGACTGGAATCGAGAGCTCCGCCGCGGCGCGCCGCGCCTCCTCGGCCCCTGTGGGAGGGCAGATCAGCAGGCGCGCGGCCGTATCTTCCAGGAAGAAGCAGAACTCGTCGTGCCGGTAGGCGGGATTCAGCGGGGCCGCCGTGCCCACCATGGACGCGGCAAGAAAACTCACCAGCGCGGGCAGGCCGTTTGGCAGAACGATGGCCACGCGGTCGCCCCGGCGAATCCCCGCTCCGGCGAGCGCCGACGCCATTTCCAGTACCTGCCGCTCGAGCGCGTCGTACGATATCCGGACGCCCTTTTCCGGGACGATCACGGCCGTGCGCGCGCCGTCCGCAAAGTGGATCAGGTCGTGAACCGCCTCGGGAATTTCAATCATCAGTCGGCATTCGGATGACCACGGGCTGCTTCGGGCTCCCAGCTTTTTTGAGAGGGCTGCCGGCCGTCACCCGGCTCCTCTCCGCGAGAGCCACTGCGAACGATGAGCCATGGTAGCATCCGCCGCGAATCATTGTCTCCGCCAACGCAGCGTGCCCTGCCCCTCGAAGTCTGTCCGTACCCGTTTTTCGAATTTCGATTTTCGAATTTCGGAACTTCGGCGGCACCCACACCCCATCGTCCTCCTATCACTTCGCGAGGAATTGCCGGGTGCGCCATGCTTGTGCGCTCCGATCCCTGCGTGGGTTTGTCTTTTCGTCTTTCCGGGTTTTCCCCGCCGTATACGGGGTGCCCCGCCCTTCGCAGTTTGAAGGGTGGGGTCTTTCTCTTCCCTTTCCCTCCGCGATACTCCCCCGTTCGCTCTTTCGTCTCAAATTACCGGATCGACGGGGACCATACCTGTCCGGCCCGCGCCATAGTATGGAAAACTGCTCCACACCCAGTCGGCCGGATTCTTCACCAATCCACGTTTCACTGGATTCATGTGCATGTAGTCCAGCTTTTCCTTTTTCTTCTTCGCGCTCCACACGTTGAAGTCATAGAACCGCGGCTGCCAGAAGCGCGGCGCCCCGGTGTCCGCGAAGGGGAGCGCCATCTGCGCCGTAGAAACGCGCCGGCGCCGCCGTCGCATCTGCCGCGACACGCGCTGCTTCAACACTTGAAGCACCGTGGACGGCGTGCCTTTCTTTGGCTCACCGATCAACAAATGGACGTGCTCCGGCATGACCACATAACCCACCTGCAGAAAGTCGTAGCGCGCTCGCACTTCGCCCAGCATCTTGACGAACAGGTTCCGGGCGCGTACGGTCCCGAGAAGGGGAAGCCGCCGAAAACAACTGAAGGTAATGAAATGAAGATCTCCGTGCCCGTAATAGCGTTTGAGCCCTTTCGGCATCGGATGAAGAACCCCACCCTTCAAACCGCGAAGGGTGGGGCACCCCCACGGGATCACTCCTCGGTGAGCTACGCAGGTGGTATCCTCTCATCGTGGATTTCGGTCAAGAAGGAAAAGAGCAGAGCAATGCCAGGGCCACCCGCCCCGGCGTGAGTGTAGGTGCTGCGTCCGGTGCCGCGTTCGGGTTCGTCGTTGGCACTCTGAGCTGCCCGTAGGGCTCTGGTGGACGCGTAGGTCCATTGTCATGGAGACTGTCCTCGTGCACGACAGACTTGCTGGCGGCGGTCGAGCTCAATCGAATGTCCTTGAGCTTGCAAGGACCGTCGCTCGTTCCACGGTGTGGGCCGCTGGGGTTCTGATTTTCGACCACCTACCCCCATGGAACTCACACCCTGTAAGATCCACTTGGCTGCCAGGCATCATTTTCGCGGCCATCGTTGTCTCGCTTGTCGAGAAAAAAAGACGAGGCTGGGAGTGGTTCTTTGCTTTCCCGCCTGCATTGGCGTGCGTGGCTCTGGCCACATCCGCGGACCGCTCCGCCGGCTGGTTCCTGCGCGGCTTCTCCGAGGTCTACTTCGTCCGCTTCAGGCTGTTGGTCTGTCTCTTCCTAGTAGCCACGACCCTCTGGGTGGCTGCATTCCCCTATGGGAGGGGATTCCCTGGCGATGAGCACATTCGGTCGAACGCCTGGAAGAAATTATTTTGGGCCACTGGCTTGATCCTCGCGATCGGCCAGGCACTCACCACCTTTCAGGTCGGCCAAGCTCGCGAAGGAACTCCCATAGTCGTTACTTTTTTTTGGGTGGTTATTTGGGCTCGAAGGCTGGGGTTTCTCACCTACGGTTTCTTATGCCTACGGGTCATGCTGCCGGAGCTGGTAGTACGCATCGAAGCTGTCGCCCGCCCAGAGTCTGCCAGCCCCTAAATTCAGCAGGTTTGGGCATTGCGATTCACAGGCAGATTGCGCTCCCGGTGTGAGCTGATGGAACGGACCTGACGTGCTTGACCACCTCCCCGCATTCTGCGCACAAGGACATACGATTTTCACGTTCGTGACCCGTTCTGCCGTCTGTGAAATCTCAAAGTGAGCCTCCGAGAGCCCTTCACGTGGCTGACTAGATGACGGTGTCGGCTCCTTCCGCCGAGTAAACTTGGTTGCTGTCAGACGACCAAGGCTCGGAAGATAAGGAGCCGAGCCCGCCGCGGCGGGCTGATTATAGGTTGCGATTTTCACACGCGCGATCAACAGATCGCCATGCTGGACGAAGCCACCGGAGAGTTGGTCGAGCGCCGGTCGGACCACCAGAGCGGTGAGGCCCACGCGTTCTATCGCAGTTTGCCGAAGCCGGTCCGCATGGGAATTGGAGCCACCCAGTGCCCGCCAAGCGGGATTCTCTGGTTTCGTGCATTCCCCATGCGTCAATAAATCCCCTTTTTTTTCGATTTTATGCGGGGTTCCCCCCACTCACCAGTTTCGCTATTCTGGACCCGTTGGTCGGCCCGGTAAGGGCCGCGTGCCAGTCGTATTGGTCGGCCCGGCAAGGGCCGCGTGCCAGTCGTATTGGTCGGCCCGGCAAGGGCCGCGTGCCAGTCGTATTGGTCGGCCCGGTAAGGGCCGCGTGCCAGTCGTATTGGCCGGCCCGGTAAGGGCCGCGTGCCAGTCGCATTGGTCGGCTCGGTAAGAGCCGCGTGCCAGTCCGATTTGGTCGGCCCGGTAAGGGCCGCGTGCCAGTCTTAGATGTCCAACGCTCGCCCCATCGAGGAATCTCGCCATGACCACGAAGCCGGCAAAACCTCTCGACACACGGCCCCACGAAATACCCGAACCCGGGATCTCCGCCACGTGCTCCCAACCTCCCTACTTCTCCGCATCCGACCTCGAAGCGCGCCTTTCGCGTCCCGACTCTTGGATCGGGAATCCCGGCCCGGTCGGGAAGGATGCGCGCCTTTTGCGCCCCGACTCCTTTGTCGGGGTTGACCCTGCCCCACACGCTCGCCCTTGCCCACCTCCGTGGAATATCGACATTTTTTGTCATCACTTTTCTCTTGACTTCACTAGTTTACTAGACTATACTGCGCGAGGGATGATATCGATAGAGTACTCCACACCAATCCGAGAGCTGCGGGGCCAATCCAGCCCTAAGTCTTTTCAAAACACACTCATATCAAAAACGCGTCCGCAACCCTTTGTGAATGACATCGTTGCAAAACACACGACTTAAAGTCCCCTGGAATCACATCGTTACGAAAAAAGGGGGAGGGGGGTCGATATTTATCCCCGAGAGCAAATGTATGACAGTTTCTATTCTCCGGTCGGTCCCCGGGGAGTTGCCCGTCCGCTGGCCGCACGCCTCCTTCCGCACCCAACCCTGCTTTTGACTCGCCTTCGGATTCGACCTAGAATCCACCCGCACACGCTTACCCCCGGACGCGGCACATGATCGGCCAAACCTTTTCCCGCTACAAAATCGTCGACAAGATCGGCGGCGGCGGCATGGGTGTGATCTACAAGGCTGAGGACACGGAACTCGGCCGCTTTGTGGCCCTCAAGTTCCTGCCTGAGGACGTGGCCAAGGACCCGGTCTCCCTCGAGCGTTTCCGCCGCGAAGCCCGCGCGGCCTCCGCGCTGAATCACCCCAACATCTGCACCATCTACGAAGTGGGCGAGGACAAAGGCCAGCGCTTTATCGCCATGGAGTACCTGGACGGCGTGACGCTGAAGCATCTGATGACCGTCGGGCAGATATCACTCGAGCGGTTGGTGGAAATCGCCATTGATGTGGCCGACGCGCTCGATGCGGCGCACTCGGAAGGCATCATTCACCGGGATATCAAGCCCGCGAATATCTTCATCACCAAGCGCGGCCACGCAAAAATCCTGGATTTCGGCCTGGCCAAGGTGGCCTCCAAGGCGGAGGACGCCATCTCCGATATGACCATGACCGTGGACCGCGAACACCTGACCAGTCCCGGCACCGCCGTGGGCACCGTTTCCTACATGTCCCCCGAGCAGGTCCGCGGCAGGGAACTCGATGCCCGCAGCGACCTGTTTTCCTTCGGCGTTGTGCTCTACGAGATGGCCGCCGGCGTTCTGCCCTTTCGCGGCGATTCGAGCGCCGTGGTCTTCTCCGACATCCTCACGCGCGCGCCCATTCCTCTAATCCGCCTGAATCCCGACCTGTCCCCCGACTTGGAACGCATCATTACCCGGGCGCTGGAGAAGGACGTGGACCTGCGTTACCAGCACGCCTCGGAAATGCGGGCGGAGCTGAAGCGGCTGAAGCGCGACACGGATTCCAAACACGCCATCGCCGCCGCCGGCCTGTCCGGCGAGGTGCCCGCCGTGGCTCCGAGCGCCGCGAGCACGCCTTCCGCCGCTGCAGTCGCCCCTTCGCAGCCGGCTGCCGCCTTGCCTTCGGCCCCTGCGTTGCCCGCGGCCCAGTCCAGCGCCGTGGCTACACCGGTCGCCGAGGCGCCCGCCGCAGCGCAGCCCAGAAAAATCCCTTGGAAGATTGTGGCGCCGGCCGCGGTTCTACTGGTCGCCGCCATCGCCGGGGGCGTTTATTGGAAGATGCGCGCGCCAACCAAGCTGACGGAAAGAGACACGGTCGTGCTCGCGGACTTCACCAACTCGACCGAAGACACGGTATTCGACGACACGCTGAAGCAGGCGCTGGCCATCCAATTGGAACAGTCGCCGTTCCTGAACGTGCTCTCCGACTCCAAGGTCAACCAGGCCCTGAAACTGATGAACCGGCCGCCCAGCGAAAAGATTACCCGCGATGTGGCCCGGGAAATCTGCCAGCGCACCAACAGCAGAGCCATGCTCACCGGTTCCATCGTGGGCGTGGGGAACCACTATCTCATCGGGCTGAAGGCCGTGGACTGCCACACCGGCGACACGCTGAACAGCGCGGAAGCCGAGGCCGAGAACCGCGACCGCGTGCTGAAAGCCCTCGGGGATGCCGGGAACCAGTTGCGCGAAAAACTGGGCGAATCGCTGGCCTCGGTGGAGAAGTTCAACAAACCGCTGGACCTGGCCACCACCTCGTCCCTGGAAGCCTTGAAGGCCTTCACGGAAGGCCGCCGCATGTCCCGCGAGAAGGGCGAGCCGCCCGCGGTTCCCTATTACAAGCGCGCCCTGGAGCTGGATCCCAACTTCGCCCGCGCCTACGCTTCCCTGGGCTCTGCCTACGGCAATCTCGGCCAAGCCAGCCTGAGCATAGCGAATTTCAAGCAGGCTTACGAACTGCGTGATCGCGTGAGCGAGCGCGAGCGCTATTACATCGAGACCCTCTACTTCACCATCGTCACGGGCGAACTCGAAAAAGCAGACCGCAGCTACAGCCAGTGGCTGCTCGATTATCCCGGCGACTACGTAGCCCACGGCAACCTGGGCCACAATTACTTCGTGCTCGGTCAATATGAAAAGGCCATCGAAGAGATGCGCGCATCTCTCCGCATCACTCCCAATAGCGTTGCGGCTTACTCGATTCTGATCGGCGCCTACCTGTCCCTGAATCGTTTCGAGGACGCCAAGAATGCCCTGGCGCAGACCGAGGAACGCAAGCTGGGCGGACCGACCCTTCACCTGGCCGGTTATTTTGTCGCCTTCCTCCAGAATGATCCGGCCGGAATGCTGGAACATCTCAACTGGTCGTCGGGAAAGCCCGGCGCCGAAGATATGATGTTGTCCACGCAATCGGATACGGAGGCTTTCTACGGCCATCTGGCGAAGGCCCGCGATTTTTCGCAGCGCGCCGTGGATTCCGCCACGCGGGCCGATGCCCGGGAAACTGCGGCCATGTGGCGCGTGAATGAGGCCTTGCGCGAGGCCGAATTCGGCAACGCCGCCGAGGCCCGCAAGATGGCCGCACAGGCTTTGGCGCTGACGGCCGGCCGCGACGTCCGAATTCTGGCTGCTCTCAGTGACGCGCGCGCCGGCGATTCTGCCGTCGCGGAGAAACTTGCCGACCAGATCGACCGCGAATCTCCCCTCGATACAATGATCCAGGGCTATTGGCTGCCCACCATCCGCGCGGCCATTGAGTTGGACCGGGGCAACGCGCAGAAGGCGATTGATCTGCTGCAGCCGGCCACGAATTTCGAGTTGGGGCAGCCGTCCCAGTCCCAGTGCGGAAACATGTATCCGGTTTACGTGCGCGGCCTGGCCTATCTGCGCAAGGGCGGGGGACAGGAGGCCGCTATCGAGTTCCAGAAACTCCTGGACCATCGCGGCCTGGTGGTCAACTTCCCTCTGGGTGCGTTGGCACATCTGCAGCTCGCCCGCGCTTGGACTCTCGCCGGCGACAAGGGTGCCGCGCAGAAAGCTTACGACGACTTTTTTAAGATCTGGAAAGATGCTGATCCAGAAATCCCAGTCCTCAAGGAAGCCAAGGCCGCTTCTGCGAAGCTGCGCTGATGTCGGCGTCTTTGAGAAGTTTGAACAGGTTTTCCACAAGGCCTGCCCCGGGAGTCTCCCAATGGATCTCGGTGGCGGGGGTCGGAGAGGGTGAAAAGTCTGGCTGCGGGGTGACGATTTTGGGCAGCGCCTGGGGAATTATTGGTAAATTTTGGGGATTTTCTGACCAGTCTGAATCACGCGTAAGTTGTTGAAAAATGAGAGTACTGGTACCGCATTTTTCGATTGACTCCCGCAGCGGAAGGATTATCATGAGCCAGTTTCGTATCTCTTTGGAGCGCACATGCTGAAGCAAGTTTTGAAAGTAATGATTGTCCCAGTAGTGCTGATTTCCCTCGCGAGTCCTGTGTGGGCTGGCGGTCTTGGCATCACCCTCGATCCGAGCCCGATGCCGCCGGGCGGAGGCACCAACCTCTACTACCTCACCTCTGAGGGACCCTTTACCGTGAGTTGGCAAACTTGCGCGGCCGAGCCATCCGGGCCGCTCGCGGTGGGCTCGCCGCTGGCCGGGGACATTGCGTGCCTCGGATTCGCAAATGATACCAACGCTGACATTTCGAGTTTGACCTTACAGTTCACCGTGACCAGTGCGCTCAATGGGTTGACGCTTACATGCGCGAACGACCCGGGCGATACCTACTTGGCGGCGAACAATTGCAGCAGCTATGGCACGCTCTCGACCGGTGAGTTTGTGTCGCTGACGTTTAACGCCCCGGTCGATGTTCCACCGAATTACGACTTCTACTTCGGTGTGACCAGTACCGCCCCGTTGACGCTCTCGGACATTCCGGACACCGGTCTGTCGTTGCCTACCTATGACCCCAGCACGCTGATGCTGCTGGCCACGGGCATGGCGTTCCTGGCAATGGGTGCGCTCCGCCGCACGGCTTGAGCGGCGGCTCCAGGCTGCGTTCGGGCGGCAAAAAGTTTTTGAGAGCCTCTTTTCGATCCGAAGAGAGGCTCTTTTTTTGTGTCCTCCTCGACGAATCCGCTCCGATTCCCTAGTGTGTCGGCGAGTTTCGGCAAGGTGGCGCTTTTCCTCCGAGGACTGCTGCCGGCTGGTCCCTCACAGACGCGGCAGCGACCCCAGCGAAAGCAAGAGTAGGTGGAAGCGCTCCTTCTCTGACGTCTAGAGCAGATGCGAGGCAGGCTCGGCCTGGGGCTTCGGCCCGGATTGTGATCCCGCCGAGGAGTGGTGGGCCTGGGGAGATTCGAACTCCCGACACGCGGTTTAGGAAACCGCTGCTCTATCCATCTGAGCTACAGGCCCCGTGCTGATTCTAACAGACTTAGTGGAACCTCCTACCCGGAGCCGTTGCAAGACCATCGCAAATTGGGTCGTTTTGCTATTCATCGCCAGGGGCATCCATCGCACTTACCTGAGATTCGGCTGCGCTCTTGCCCCAGATGTTCATTGTGATGTCCATGTTGCGGTGCCGCAGAATCGCTTGCATGGCCTCATCGGCGGCTCCGAGTTGATAGTGAGTTGTCGCGAGCCAGCGCCGGACGGCGTGCCGGCCACTCTACCGTTCGCACGCCCAAAGACGTAAATGGTTTGTCGATTCGGCTTTACATCTTGCTGCTCTCGGTGAGGCTCCACCCTTCCCGAATTCGCGCCACGGCCTTGCTCGTGCCCTCTGCCCAGTTCATGTGTGGCATCGTTGGATCGCGGCACAAAGTTGGTCACTATCATGTTACAGTAACTGTCGTAATGCGTGATGCGCGGGCAGGCTGCGTGTCATGAAATCGATAGGGGAGAGAATGGATTCATGGCCCGCGTCAAGATCGCTCGAATCGATTCGCACGCCGTACCGCCAGGCACAGATTGGGGCCCCACCGGCTCGATGGGGCGAGAACGCACCACCCAGGTCATAAAAGTCGCAGGGAGTGAAATTCCAGGCCTTCGCGAGCGCAAGAAGGCGCGCCTGCGTCAAGAGATCATCAAAACTGCCATTCGGTTGTTCCGCAAACACGGCTACGAAAAAACGCGGATTGACGACATCGTCCAGGTTCTCGAAATCAGCCAGCCCACTTTCTTCCGCTATTTTCCGACCAAAGATGCCGTGCTGCGTGAGGTCGGCAGGCGAGGATTTTCATGCATCACCGAACGACTCAAATCGGAACTCTCCAGCGAAGCCACCACGGCTGAGCGCCTCCGCCGCCTGTTTCATGAGATGGCTCGGGAGGTCGAAGCCGACCGGCCACTCTGGCAGGCCGTGGTGCTGTCCGGCGCCATGGATCCCGTGCATTCCCCTGACATGCGCGAGCGCAAGGAAGCCGAGATCGGACTGCTGCAAGAGATTCTCGCCGAGGGCCAGAAACAGGGTGACGTCACGCGCGAGTTTCCCGCCGCTCATCTTGCCGAGTTCATGGAAACGCTCTACCACACGCTGGTGCGTCAATGGGCCGTGGATCTCACCGGCCCGCACAAGTTGACCGAACGCGTGCGCAGTGCGGTGGAGTTTTTCCTGCGCGGCGCCCGGTCGTGACCTACCCTGCACCCGAGGCCGGAATCATGTGGTAGAGGAATGAAGGCCGCCGTCCTGCATGAATTCAAGAAGCCGCTCGCGATCGAGGAAGTCCCTCGGCCAAAGCCGGCAGCCGATGAGGTCCTGATCGAAGTGGAAGCCTGCGGGGTATGCCACTCGGATTTGCATCTCGCCGATGGAGATTGGAGCCAACTCGCGGGTATCGTGAAAAAGCCTCTTATCCTCGGCCACGAAATCGCCGGCCGTGTGTTCGAAACGGGAGGAGAAGTCCGCGATTTACGAATCGGAGATCGGGTGGGAGTTCCGTGGGTTCACTGGACGTGCGGCCAATGTGAATTCTGCCGGGAAGGGAATGAGAATCTTTGCGCGAAACAACGGATCACGGGGGTCACCGTGGATGGCGGCTACGCAGAGTTCGTCAAAGCGCCGGCAAGCCATGCGCAGAAGATTCCGGACGGCCTCTCCCCCGCGGAAGCGGCCCCTTTTTTCTGTGCAGGCGTCACGGTGTACCGAGCGCTCAAGAAGCCGAACATTTCGGCGGGCCAGCGCCTGGCGGTATTCGGCGTAGGCGGCTTGGGGCATCTCGCCATCCAGATCGGGCGAGGGCTCGGCGCGGAAGTCACGGCCATTGATATTTCGGATGAGAAGCTCGCGCTTGCAAAAACGCTCGGCGCGTCCACCGTGCTGAATGCCGCCTCGGCGGATGTGATTAAGGAATTGCGGGGCGGGGGCGGGGTCCATGTCGCACTGGTCACTTCCGCCGCGAAAGCAGCGTACAGCATGGCGTTTTATTGCGTACGTCCCACCGGAACTCTCCTGGCCGTGGGTTTGCCCGCCGCTGATATTTGTTTCCCGCCGATCCTGATGGCTGCGAGCGAAGTCGGAATCCAAGCTTCCGCCGTGGGCACGCGCCAGGACTTGCGCGAGGTCCTGGCCATGGCCGCGGCGGGAATAGTTCGCTGCCAGGTCACCAGCCGCCCGTTGGATCAGGCCAATGAGGTCCTCGAAGAATTGCGCCGCGGCCAGATCTGCGGCCGGATTGTCCTTACCCCCCATTGACCTGGTTTCTCCCGGACCGAACTCTCGTGGAGGAATCCCGCTGCCGCGCATCGCGGGCGCAGCTTGAGGGCTTGTCCGGACACAAACAGCGAATTCCCGGGACCTTGCTGATGAAGGGAACATTCAACCCTTGCTGTGCCAGATTCCTCTTGACGTTAGTCACCCTTAGGTGATAGCAACTATCAGGTTGTTCGCTTCTTTTCAGGGAGTCCCGGGGTGGGACGATGCTTACTGGGGAGTTTTCCGCGTCATCGGAAAGACTCAAACCAAGTTCGCAATGTCCTCAGCCATCCGTGCGTTCGGTTCGCGTTCTTTTCCACGGCTCCGGAGGCGAAGCCGGGCAGCCCTGCTGTAGTAACCATTCCACCAGCACACTCGGTCCTGAGGTCCCGCGCGGCGCGGAATCTTCCCCATTCGGAAGGAGAATCCCATGAAGCGAATTACAGCGGCGTGTCTGTTTGTCTGCTTGCTCTTGGCGGGAAGAGTGGTTCATGCGCAGGGCGTGGGAACGTCGGGCGAAATCAATGGAACGGTCACGGACCCTTCGGGCGGTGTGGTCCCCAAGGCCAGCATCGAGGCGAATGAGGTCGCGAAGGGCGTGCGGTTCACTACCGCGACCGACAGCGCAGGGCAATACCGGCTGACGGGCCTGCCGCCGGGCATCTACAACGTGAGCGCGAAAAGCGCCGGCTTTGCCACCGAGGTCCAGAAGGGGCTCGAAGTGCATGTGGGTGGAACGGCGATTCTGGACTTCCACCTGAAGGTGGCAGCCACGGCGGTGCAGGTGGAGGTGACCGCGGAGTCTCCGGTGGTGGAGACAGAACGAGGAAGCCAGGCCGACATGGTCAACCAGCAGTATATCGAGGACCTGCCCATCGACCGCCGCGACTACCTCACGTTCACCCTGCTGATGCCGGGCGCCTCGGATTCCACGCGGCTGACCGATGACCAGGATTTTCGAGTGAAACAGACGCCGCAAAGCGGACTTTCCTTCTACGGAAGCAACGGCCGGGGAAACAGCGTCACCGTTGACGGTGGCGAGGTCAGCAACGATACCGGCGGCGTGCGGCTGACCTTGAGCCAGGATGCCGTGCAGGAGTTCCAGGTGAACCGCAGCAATTACGCCGCAGACCTGGGCGCTGCCAACGGTGCTTCCATCAACATCGTTTCGAAGTCCGGAACCGACAACTTCCATGGGGGGCTGTTTGGTTTTTTCCGCAATGATGCGATGGATGCGCGGGATCCGTTTGCCTTCAGCCAGGCGCTGCAGGCGAACCAGTTGTTTAATCCCGCGCTGCCGGACGTCGCGGGGCATCCGGTCAAAGATACGCTGCAACGCTACCAATATGGCGGCGCGCTGGGCGGTCCCATCAAGAAAGGGAAGACGCAGTTTTTCGCCGCGTTTGAAGGCCTGCTGCAGAATGCCCAGAATGCCGTGCCGCTGTTGTTGAATACCGTATCCTTACGTCCCGACTCGCAGCAGCAGGCGGCGCTTGCCGCGATAGCATCGAAACCCGCCGCCATACCTTGCCTGGCCGGCCCCGTCGGCACGGCGATCGCGACTGAGTTGGCGATACCGACGACGCTGCCGGGACCCATCTGTGCGGAGGTCCTTACTGGCGCGTTGACATTGAATCCGCTACTCCCGTCCGGAGCTAGCAACCCGTCGAACGCATTCCTGCTCAACCAGTTTGAAACCCAGGGCGGGCTGTTTCCCTACAACTCGCGCACGTACCTGGCGTC
>Ga0187819_10001118_pt1 | contig 13885 bp, 7 predicted proteins | sample NC_wetland_sal_i_15_FD_132411 | JGI IMG/M metagenome (GOLD analysis project Ga0187819, IMG submission 132411) | Wetland sediment microbial communities from Neuse River Estuary, North Carolina, USA - SO4_4 | ecosystem: Environmental > Aquatic > Freshwater > Wetlands > Sediment | place: USA: North... | reverse complement strand
GGATTCGAGCGATCCAAGGAACACCTCGTTGGTGGCTGGGTTGCAGATTCCGCCAGCTATCGGACGGCCATTCTCCACCATGGCAATGGAGACGCAGAACTCGGGAATGCCGGCAACGAATTCGCGCGTACCATCGAGTGGATCGACCACCCACACGCGGCTCTTTTCGAGGCGAGTGTAGTCATCGACGCTTTCTTCCGAGAGCCAGCCCTCGCCATCGCGCAGCAATTCCTTGCGTAGCACCGAGTCAAGCGCGCGGTCCGCTTCGGTCACGGGATCATGTCCAATTTTGTATTCTGCCGCAATTGCGCCTGCGGTGAAACGGCTGAAAACGACACGAGCCGCTTCCATGGCGGATTGAATGCGCTGCAGAGTTCCGGCGTTGGAGCTATTGGTCATGAGAGTTTGCAAGATTTCTGGCTCAGGCCCACAGCATGCGAGCCCCGGTTGCCAGTAGCACCGCGCAAAGCAGCCGTCTCAACCAAGGTACTGGAAGATGCGTGCTCAACTGCGAACCCAGCAGCCCACCTGGGATGGAGCCAATCAGCAGGGAACTCACGAGATAGGGATCGATATTGCCGAGCCGGAAATGCAACAGGCTGGTCACGCCGGTCAGTACCACAGCGTGGACAATGTCCGTGCCTACCATGACCTTGGGCGAGAAGCTGTAGAACAAAAGCAGGAGCATCATGATGATGCTGCCTGACCCTACTGAAGTCATACCCACCAGAATGCCCGCCAGCAGCCCGATGGCCGACATCCCGATAAAGGAGTGCAGGGTCGGAGCCCGATGTGCCACGTGCTCCTCAATGCGGTTTTGAAACAGGAGCAGGGTGGGAATGCAGATCAACAGAATCCCGACCGCCGTCGTAATGAACGTGTTTACGCCCGTCCCATAGACCGTGCGCAGATGACCCAGAAAGCTTACCCCAATAATCGATCCGGGAACGCTGCCCGTCGCCAACGCCAGAACCACCTTGCGCCGAACCGTTCCTTTGTTCAGGTGAACATAGCTGGAACCGATTTTCGTAACAAAATTGAAGAGAGCATCAGATCCGACTGCGATGATGGGCGGTACGCGCAGTACAAAGATCAAGACGGGCAGCAAGAGCACACCGCCGCCCACCCCGGTCATTCCGATCAAGGTTCCTACGACAAAGCCGATTAAGACTTTCGCGATCAGCATTCAAAACCCCGCACAACTCTACCGCGGCCTTTCCGCTTCGCGGTCAGGCCGATTGTCCGTTAACTCCGATGAAGCCCTCACGCTCCAGGTGCAGAATAATTTCCTGCGCTGCTTCTTCGGGACTTAATTCCGCGGTATTGATTACGACTTCAGCATCCTTGGGTTCTTCATACGGATCCGAGATGCCGGTAAACTCCTTGAGAATGCCGGCGCGAGCCTTGGCATAAAGACCCTTGCGATCGCGCTGCTCGCAAGTCTCGACCGGTGTCGCCACGTGCACCAGGATGAAGCCGCCGACCGGTTCGACCATGCTGCGCACCGCTTTGCGGGTCGCGTCATAGGGAGCGATGGGAGCGCAGATGGCGATGCCGCCGTTCTTCGTGATCTCCGAGGCTACGTAGCCGATGCGCCGGATGTTGATATCGCGATGTTCCTTGGAGAAACCCAATTCCGAAGAAAGATGCTTGCGAACGAGGTCGCCATCCAAAAGTGTTACCGGACGGCCGCCCGTCTCCAGAAACTTGGTCACGAGAACATTAGCGATGGTCGATTTGCCCGAGCCCGAAAGTCCGGTGAAGAAAATGGTCACGCCTTGCTTGTGCCGTGGTGGATAGCTACGGCGCAATTCGTGCACGACTTCGGGATAGGTGAACCAGCCAGGGATGTCGCGCCCTTCATTGAGGCGGTTCCGCAGTTCCGTACCGGAGATATTCAGTACGCGTGATCCGTTGGTGATCTCGTTGTCCGGCACGTACTGATCCTGATCTTCCAGGTACACCATCATGTTGAACGGAACCATGGTCACGCCGATATCATGCTCGTGCTTCTTGAACAGTTCCTGGGCATCGTAAGGGCCGTAGAAGTTTTTGCCGTCGGAATCTTTTCCCGGACCGGCGTGGTCGCGGCCCACGATGAAGTGCGTGACCCCGTGATTCTTGCGGATGAGAGCGTGCCAGATCGCCTCGCGCGGTCCGCCCATCCGCATTGCCAGCGGCAGCATGGAGAGCTTTACGCTTCCGGCGGGAAATTTGGAAAGAAGCAACTGATAGCAACGCACCCGCGTGTAATAATCGACGTCGCCGGGTTTGGTCATTCCGACCGAAGGATGAATGAGCAGATTAGCCTCGACCTGCTTGGCCGCGCGGAAGGTTAATTCTACGTGCGCGCGATGCATGGGGTTGCGAGTTTGAAAAGCGACGACGCGGCGCCAGCCCAGGCGGGCAAATTCCGCTCGCAACTCGGCGGGAGTAAGACGCAGAGTGCGGAAGTCGTAGTGCGAAGGCATTTGCACGCCTTCGACGCTGCCTCCCACATACCAGGAGTTGCCCTTGTTCAACAAATAATCCACGCCGGGATGAACCGCGCTCGTGGTTCCAAATACTGATTGCGCTTCCGCCTTGCGGTCAGGCAGCCAAACTTCTTCGACGTGCAAAACTGCCAGCATCACACCTTCGGGATCGCGCAGCGCAACCTTGCTTCCCGGCTTTAGCGACTTGGCGAAATCTTCTTTAACATCAAGAGAGATCGGCATCGGCCACAGAACGCCACTGCTCAACCGCATGTTGTGGCAAACGCCCTCGTAATCCGCCTGCGTCATGAATCCACGCAGCGGCGAGAACCCGCCGCTCATCAGCAACTCGAGATCGCAAATCTGGCGCGGTGTGAGATCCCACGACGGCCACTCCCGCGAGTGGGACTTCAGTTCTGCGATTCGTTCTGGTGGAGCTATCAGTTCGCTAAGTTCTCCGCCGTGCGGCGCGATGATGTGGCTTATGGAAGAAATCAAATCTTTGCTCCTATGATTACAGACTTACTAGTGTATACGTTGTAGTTACTCGCCACCCAGGCAATACGACTGCGATAGTTTGCGGTCGACGGAAATCAGCGAGCGGGACGAAAACAGCGCTGCGCCAGAATACCGTTTAAGCAACAGGCTAGCAAGTGTTGAATGAGTACAGCGAGTCAAACTTGAACACGAGCAATTAGCGTACCTTTGGCGGTCGAACCTTGCGCAGCTATCTGCTGTAGATACTAGACTTAAAAGGGCGAAAGCACTTTCCTGTGTGGGAATCCGCAGGGTTGTATGAAAAGCTTTGCACTCGACGTGCAGTTCCTATTCCGGCGCAGGGAAGTCGGTTTTGGCGATGGTCAATGCGACCAGCGTCAAGTGTAATTCCTTCTCAGGAGGCATACATGATCGGGGAATTTTGTCCTAAGGTCTTTGCCTTAAGGTGGGCTTCGGCGTCCCGGCTTGGAAAGTAAAGTTCGCGCCGACATTTCGGCAGGGATCGTCACCACCCCGGGGACTTGAAGTTTATTAACGCCCTGAAGCTTCCGCCAGCAATAAGTGGAAAGGCCATTAACATATTGTTTTCAATCACGTAGATGTTATCTCTTGGATCAAGGTTGAGAAACAAATGAACCGCGCTAACCTTGCATTCCAGCTCTATCCTGCGGGGTGTAAACGAGTTCGCCAAACCTGCCGCAGATTTGAGGCGGAAACAGGAAAGCACAGAGTAAATCAACCCACTTGGCAGCCTGAATGCTATGATTTTTTGAAGCCAGCCAAAATCTGGGTTTCCTCGGGCTGGACGGCGAAGGGCGCCAGCAAGCCAAGGGATCTACGGGAAATGCTCTCTTGAGGGCGTCATTTATTACTATTTACTCTGGGGAAAGAGTCGACATGGAGGAAAAGCCTGTTCGGTTGGGCCCGCGGGAACAGCAAATCGCCGAGTTGCTGTTGCAGGGCTGTGACAATCGAGAAATTGCCTCGCAGCTCAAGATGGCCCGACGCACGGTCAAGGCGCACTTCAATCGTCTCTTCCAGCGCTTTGGAATTCACAGCGGTATCAAGCGAGTCAAACTCGCGACAACCCTATACCGGAGGCAACTATGCTTGGAGGAGAGCGCTACGGAAAACGAGTTCCGAGCGAGCGGGAACGGCGAGTCATCGAGCTTGTCGCCCAAGGACTCAAGAACAGTGAAGTCGCAGAAGCCATCGGCACCACTGAGCATGTCGTAAAGAATTACCTTCGCGGGATCTATGACAAACTTGGATTGTGGAATCGGGTCGAGCTCGCTCTTTGGTATGAGGCGCGTCGGCACGAGAATCTAGTCCATGCGTAATGGCGTTTAGCCGCGCCCAAATTCCTCTGACCCTTGCGCTGCCGGCGCAGGGGTCTTTGCTTTTGGGTTGAGTTGCGAGCAAATGCCGAATCGTTGTTAGACGTTAATTGCAGTTTCTTCGAGCCGCCGGTTCAAACTGATCCATTTGCGCTTCGCGCTGCGTGGTAAATTTCCCCCCGGGAGTTTTGCCGTACATGTCCGAATCGGCGCAATAGTAAACCGCGTGATGCAAGTCGACCCATACTTGAGCATTGGGGTTGCCAAGATAAACTGGCGCGGGCGGCGTTTCCGCCAAACCCAAACTTACCAGCAACTTTTCAAAAAGCGTGAGATTGGGCTGGGGAGGATTTGTCCCATGGGCGTGATTGTCCGCGGGGCGCATGCCCCATCCCGACAGCACGATCAGCAGCAGAACGACCGCTGCTCCGACATAAAGGTCAGCGCGATGTTTAGCCAGCCAGATTCCACCCGCCGATTTCGGGTGTAACGATTCCAGCCAGCGGTGAGCTTGGGTAGCGGAACCCCATGGCGATTGCGACTTCTGAGGTTCTTCGACTGCCGGAGAAGCCGCGACCGCATCCTCCGCGGTCTGACTGCTGATTACCAACGCGGAGTCGTTCTCTGACGCAAGCGCTGGCTCACCTGATTCGTCCGAGAACTGCGCCATCACTTCATCTGGCAAAAGTTTTCTAAAAGGATCGGGAGAAAGCTGAGTGGCAGAACTGGTTGGTGGGCCTTCCGTCTCGTTGCTATTATTTTGCTCCCTGTGGCGCTGCTTGGTCTCCACCGCATGTTGCAGTTGTCTCAGCGACGCCCATTTACTTTCCAAGTCGTCCGCCGGCGAAACTCTCGCCGGCCGTGGTGTCCCGCATCTTCCGCAGAATAGTTCATGTTCTCCGAATTGATAGCCGCACTGTGGGCAAACCGTTTCGCGGCCCGACTTCGCACTCGATTCGCTGACAGGGAGTGGAACGCGCGGTTCCGCAAACGCTGCGACCAAATCGTCCGCCGGTTCGAGAGCTTCCTCGGCGGGCTCAGCGGTCTTGTTTGCCGGTCCCACCGCAAGACGCTCAAGCTGGGGTTTAATTCGCTCCAAAGCTTCGAGCATTGCGGCCCGCTCCGCGGCGAGGGTTTGCCGCCACTCCTTGTCCGCAGCTCTGGCGATGGCCTCAGTCATCAACCCTGCCATCAACTGGCAACTTCGCACTTCTGGCGGTTGAATGGAATCGGCATCCGCAAAGCGAATTTCCAGCAATCCGGTCAGGTTGCCTTCATGGTGAAGAGGCAGTGCGATGGATTGCTTGCCTCCGTGCTCTCGGCTGAACTCTGTGGAGAGTTGGCCGTCTGCGGACAGACTCGAATCCATCGGCAGGCTGGTTCCCGTCAGACTCGCAGCGTCTCCCGTGGCCGCGCAATACTCCAGTCGATTCTCCCGTACCACCGCGACTGCGACTCCGGTGGCATGGGTGATCTTCTGCAACCGCTCAACCACGACCTTGGCGGCAACTTGCAGGTCGCCTGGCTGCGAACGCAGGAATTCCTGGGTCTCTACGATTTCCGCGAGCGCCGCCGCCGGATCGGGCTTCGGGCGGTTCGCGACCTCGAAGGCTTTCTGCTCCTGCAGCACATGCGCGGCTTCGAGTAGTTGCTGGAACGTGGTTTCGTCCAGTGCCGGCTTTTCCCGTTCGCTTATAATGGGTAGCTCCGGATGGTCATCTGCCCCGGGCTTGTGTGACTCTGCCATAGGCTAGTGCAATTCGCCGTCCACAGTGTTGCGCGCCGCCCCGCAACCCCTTGATTCTAGCAGTCTTGACGGGCGCGGAACAGACGGCAATGCAGGCACTCAAGTGCTTGCACTTCTTGCGATTATGGGATGGATCGGGCTGCCGACGGTTCCGTACCCGCTCGGTGAGAAAGAGCAACGCCAAAAGGCCCGGGCCAAGGAATGAGCGGGCTGTGCAAAATATTACACTTTCCGTGCCTTACTACCTTGAATAAAAGCGTGGTTTGACAAGAGGCTCGACTAGGCTTGCACGGGCGCCAATTCCTTTTCTTTCTGCTCCTCTTCGTGGCTCAAGTAGTAGTGCACCGCGGGTGTGATCACTAGCGACAGCACCATCGAGATCAGGATTCCACCAATCACGGCGATGGCCAGGGGTTGCAGCATTTGCGAACCCGCACCCAACGCGAAGGCAAGCGGTAACATGCCTGCAACTGTCGCCATTGCGGTCATCACGATGGGACGCAGCCGCCGCCGGCTGGCTTGCAGCATGGCGTCCTCCGCCGAGAATCCGAGCTTGCGGAATTTCTGATCGGCGTCGAGCAACAGGATTCCGTTCTTGGCCACAATGCCAATCACCATAATCATTCCCATGAACGAGGCAACATTGAACGTCGTTCCGGTAAGCAGCAGGGCGATGAAAACCCCCGAGGTCGATAACAGAGCGGAAGCGAGGATCGCAACCGGCGCAGCGAAGTTGCGAAACTCGAACAGTAGCACGATGAAGACCAACAAAATGGCAAGCACCAGCACCAGCACTAGATCACGAAACGATTTTTGCTGCTCCTGGTAAGTTCCGCCGTAGGTGACGCGAATGTTCGCCGGGAGGCGAAGGCCATTGACGGCTTTCATCACTGCGTCCATTCCTCTGCCCAAGTCGGTCCCTTCCAGGCGCGCCGTCACCGCTACATCGCGCTGCAAATTCTCGCGACGAATCTCGGTTTGCCCGGGGAGTTCGGTGATGGTGGCCAGTCCTCCCAACGTGGCCGTCCGGCCACTGCTGCTGGTTAAGAGCGTATCCCGGATTGCCTCGAGGGAAGCGCGGTTCGCCGCGGGAAAGCGTATGCGCACAGTGTAGGCGCGGTCATTGCTCACCACCGGAGTTGCCGCCGGCTCTCCCGAAAGAATGGCCGAAGCATCGGTGGCGACTTCTTCGGGGGTGAATCCGGCGCGTGCGGCTACGCTTGGATCGACCTGAAAGGTGGTTGCGGGACCGCTAATGGTATTGTCAATTCCGTTCAGAATGTCGACCACGCCAGGAATTTTGTGAATCGCATCGGCAACTTTGGGCGCCCATTCCTGCAATGCCGCCGCATCGGGCGAGAACAATTTGACCTGAATGGGCTCCGGAGCGCTGGTCAAATCGCCGATCATGTCTTGCAGCACCTGGATGAATTCCACATCGAGCGCTGGCTCCTGCTGCGTGACCTTTTCGCGCACATCGGCTATGACTTCATCGATGCTGCGCTTGCGATCGGTCTTGAGCTTGACTGAAATATCGCCGGTGTTAGCCTCAGTCACGGCAGCCAGCCCCAACTGCAGGCCGGTGCGGCGGGAAGTATTCTCCACTTCAGGAGTGGCGTGCAGGATCTGCTCCACGTGAGTGATGACGCGATTCGTCTCGGCCAGCGAACTGCCCGCAGGCATGATGTAATCGAGAATGAAACCGCCCTCGTCCATCGCCGGCAGTAAATCCGACCCTGAATAGCGGTAGCAGATATAAGAAGCAACTACCAGCAGCGCCGCTCCGCCCGCCAGCCAAAGTGGTTTCTCCAGCGCACGCCGCAGCCAATGTTCGTGGAAGTTCACCACCTTGCGAAAAAATCCCCCGAGAGATGCCTCCTCAGCCGCGAGCAGTCGTTTCATCTCGTCTTCGGTACTTGGCTCTCCATTTCGATCTGCCGCAGCTTTGTGCTTGATAAAGTACTGGCTCAGATTGGGAGTCCAGCTGAGCGCGAGCGCCAGCGATGTGAACAGCGAGATCGCCATGGTCACGGCCAGCGCGCGGAAGAACGTTCCCGTAACTCCGGTAATCGAGATCAATGGCAGAAACACGACCACGGGCGTGACCGTCGAACCGACAAGCGGAACGGTGATTTCCTGGAGCGCGCTGTGAATGGCCTGCACGCGGCCCTGCCCGGAGTCGCGATGGAGCACGATGTTTTCCACCACGACAATTGCGTCGTCGATCACCAGACCCACGGCAGCCGCCAGCCCGCCCAGCGTCATCAGGTTGAAGCTTTGGTGGAGAAGCTTGAGTGCGGCAAAGGTGACCAGAATCGTAACTGGAATTACGAGGCCGGCCACAATCGAAGTGCCCCAGTCTCGCAGGAATAAGACCAGGATGATGGAGGCCAGGATCAGCCCCAGCAGAATGGCGTCGCGCACGCTCTTGATGGAGTCGTCTACAATGATCGACTGATCGTAGAACGGCCGAATCTGAATTCCAGGAGGAAGCGACTTCTGGATGTTGTCCACTTCGGCGTGGACCTCGTTGGCTACTGCTACAGTGTTGCTGTCGGGCTGCCGGTTGATGTTGATCAGCACTGACGGTTTGCCGTTGGCGGTCACGATCGTGTACACCGGTTTCACCGCGCGCGTCACGGTGGCGATATCTCCGACGCGCACCGGAACTCCCGCCGGAGTGGCTTTGACGACTGCAGCTGCGATCTGTTCCGGAGTACGTACCTGCCCGCTGATCAAGCCGAGTACCAGTTGGTGATTGCGTTCGAACAATCCGGGCGAATCGATGAGGTTGGTGCGCCGCATCGTATCCAGAATGTCAGTCACCGTGACGTTCGCGGTCAGCAGCTTCGCGGGATCGGGCGTGATGTGAAACTCCGGTTCCTGCCCGCCTTGGATCAGCACGGTAGATACACCATCGAGCCGGTTCAGCCGCGGCTTGATCTCGTAGGTTGCCATCTCCCAAAGTTGTGTCTGCGGCGTCGTGTCGGAGCTTAGGCTGTAGCCCATGATCGGAAAGCTGGCGAAGGTCATCCGGTTGGCTACCACCGTGGCAGTGGATGGAAGTTCCGGCTGAACCCGTGCCAGCGCCGCATTTACGTATTGCAGCGTCTGGAACATATCCACGTTCCAGTTGAAAAAAAGATCGATCTCCGCTGAACCGCGGCTGGTAATGGAACGCACGGTTTGCAGTCCGGGGACGCTGTTCACCGCCTCTTCCAACGGACGCGTAATCGTGACCATCATCTGGTCGATGGGCATGACGCCGTTGTCGACAGCAATCAGGATGCGGGGGAAATTCGTTTCCGGAAAAACTGAGACTGGGATGGTGAAGGCGAGATAAGCGCCCAGCAACGCCACGGTCAGGATCAGGAAGATCACCGGCTTGGAGTAGTGCGAAAACCAGTACGAATTCTCTGGCTGACTCACTTTTCCTCTCCGCCACTTTTCTTTTGGCCCTGATCGCTTTGCGGTTTCTGCTGTTCGATCTGGATCTTGGTATTGTCAGGCAAGCCGTAAGCTCCGGATGCCACCACGCGATCACCGGCTTGCACGCCCTCCACGATCTGGACCTCATTGTCCTGGCGAACGCCAACTTTCACCGGCTTCTGATGAGCCCGATTGTCGGAGCCCACGAGCATTACCGAGGTGCTTCCGTCTTCTGCAGTGAGCAGGCTTGCCGCAGGAATGACCAACGCGTTGGGAATTGTCTGCGCCAGCATGGAGAGGCGAACGCTGGTACCCGGCTTGAGCCGATGCTCCGGATTTTTCGCTTGAACCCACACTTCCACCGTAGTGCTGTTGGGATCGAGCGCTGGACTGATCACAGAGATTTTGCCTTCTGCCGGTTGCTCTTCACCGGGCGCAGTGATAGTTGCCTCGTTTCCGAGTTTGAGCAACGCCGCATCTCGCTGCGGGATATGGGCGCGGGCGATAACCTGGGAAACGTCCATCACGGTGAGTAGCGGAGTTCCCGCAGCCGCCATCTCTCCGGGATACAACGGACGGTCGGCGATCACGCCATTGATCGGGCTGCGAATCTCAGAGTAGCTGAGCTGCGCGGTTGCCCCCAGGTATTTACCTTTCGCGGACTCCAGTTGTCCCGCCGCCGACTTGAGCGTCTGCTGCTTTCCGATCGCCTGCATCGCCTCCAAATGCTTTTGCGCGATTTCGTACTGGTTGCGCGCTTGCGTGAGATCCACGCGCGACTGGTCGAGTTCCTTGCGCGGCAGCGCCCCTTGCTGAAAGAGTTCCTGCCGGCTGTCGTAGACTTTCTGCTGCGCGTCCAGCATTGTCTGGGCGGCCTGCACTTCGAGTTGCGCCTTCTGCATCTCAGCCGGAAGATCCGCCGCTGTGCTGATTTCGTACGTGGCCTGCGCCTGATCGTACGTGCCTTTGGTATCCTGCGCCGCGGCAGCAAGATCTTGATGTTCCAGCACAGCGAGCAACTCGCCTTCGTGCACCCGGCTACCGCGCTTCACCAGAAAAGTCTTAACCGGAGCACTGATTTTCGGAACAATCGCCGACTGCGCCAGCGGAAACAAAACCGCTTCCGCCACTATGGTGTGCTGGATCGTCGTCTTCTCAACCGCAGCGACCTGCACGGGCACGACGGGTTCCTTCGCCGCAGGTTCCTTGGAGCAGCCGGGAAGCAATGCAAGCAACACGGCGAGCGCCGCTATCAACCACGTCGCCCCGGACGCCCTCGTCCGGGGACAGGCCGCGAGACTGCGTCGTGACAGCCGCGTAGCGGCGTAAGAATGCAGCCCACGGCGCAAGCCGTGGGAAGACAGGTCAAGACGACCAAGCCCCAGAGGGGCGAAAGAAGCCCCGCCAATCTTCGCGAGAAAAGCCCAGGCGCGAGGGCTGTTGCTCTCGCCTTTTGCATTGATCTCGCGTGACGTGCTCATCTCTTCACAAACTTCCTGTCAGGGTTTGCAAGTTCGCCAGGGAAACACGAAAACGCACCTGGCCATCGTTAAAAGCGTTGCGCGCCAGCGTCAGCGTGTTCTGTGCGTCCACAACTTCCAGCACCGTGGATTCGCCTGCCTGATAACGCATCGTGGTCAGGCGAAGGCTGTCGGCTGCGAGCTCGGCCGACTGGTTCAGTGATTCCAATTCCAAGCGAGCAGTCTGCGCCTCGCTATATAACGTCTGCAGCTTGGCCAGCAATTGCCGCTGCGCAAAACTCAGCTCCACGCGGGCCTGCTGCCGGCGCAAGTCCGCCTGCTTTACTTTGCTGCGATTCGCTCCCCAATTCCAGATCGGCAGCTGCAATGTAGCGGTCGCCGCGTAACCGAGATTGCGGACTTGCAGCCCCGTCGCTGGATCGGTCTGATACACCGCGAAGTGATTTGCATCGATGCCATAAAAATAATCGAGACCGAGCGATGGCAGAAAACCGTTCCACGCCGCCATAACTTCATGGTTGGCTTGTTGCAACGCAGCCAGCGCCGCCCGCAGTTCAGGATTCTTGTTTGCAGCAGCAGCCTGGACTTCCGGAAACGAAGGCAACGGCTCCGGCATCTGCAGATCATCAACTACGGAAAAGTTCGCGTTGAAATCGGGAAACACCAGAACCGCCAGCTCCAGCCGGCTGCGATTCATCTCCAACTCCGCTTCCTGCAAATCCCGCTGCTGCTGGTTGGTCTGAATCTGTGCCTTGATGACATCCGAATGCGCGACCTCACCGCCGTGCTCGAGTTTCTGACTGATGTCCAAGAACCGTTGTGCTTCTGTGGCGGCGCGTTGCGCGGTGGAATATTTCCGCTGCGCCACGACGAATCCGTAGTAAGCCTGCACCACGGTCACCACCAACCCTCGGGCGGCGATTTCCGAACGCGCCCGAGCCACGGCCTCCGCCGCGGCCGCCCGGCGGTAGTCCGCAAAATTGGCCAACGAAATATCCTCGTGCACATTTCCTTCGCTGATGTACTCGTGCACGCCATTGTTAGCAATGAATCTGGCGGATGTGGTGCCATTGCCCTCGGTATAAAGAAACGCCGCGTTGTAATTCACGCTGGGCAGCAGCGCGGCCCGGCTCTGCACCTTGTCTTGCTTGGCCAGGCCGAATTCCGTTACGGCTGCGCGGTATTCAGGGTTGTTTTTCTTCGCCCGCTCCAGCGCGTCCTGCAAGGTCAGCGTCAGCGGAGCATTGCTCGGAATGCTGCTGGTGTTCTGTTGCTGGCTGGTTGCCGGGACCACCTCGTTTGGGCCGGTCTGGGCCGAGGCGCTCAAGGCCGCCCCCAATGCCAGGGCGATAGACGCGGACCTGACAACTGCCGTTCTATAGATAGCGTTTGAATTCAAAGTTGCCATTTCGTCACCACGCTGAAGTTCGATCTTTGATGCGTACCGGCGATGCGGAGGCCTGGCTTCGAAATCATCGAAGGCCAGACCCTCCGCAAAGCCTGGCGGGGAGGACCGCTAACTACAGGTAGATCCTCGTAAATTAAAGATTAAGCGAAGCTGAAGCCATGCATAGGTGAGTAACGCAAGGCGCAATACACGTAGACCCGGACGCCCTCCGGGTGGCCGAGCAAAGTGGCCGAGCAAAGCTCGGCAGGCTTTGTATCAGGCAATGTCGTTTTGCCCGACCGGCAGCTCGACCGTCATGCGGGTGCCTTTCCCCGGAGTACTGTCCGCGGTGATGGTCCCTCCATACGCTTCGACCAGGGCTTTCGCGATCGCGAGTCCTAGGCCAAAGCCTCCCGTGGCACGGGTGCGCGAAGGGTCCCCGCGATAGAAGCGCTCGAAGACGTGGGGCAGATCCGCAGCAGAAATGCCGGCGCCATGATCTTCAAAGATGATTCGTGCTGGACCGCCGTTCTCCCGCACCACCGCAACCTCCACCGATCCGCCTTCAGGGCCGTAGCGCACCGCATTTTCCAGCAGGTTGCTCCAGACCAGTTGCAGATCCTCGGGGTCGGCCCGAAACATTACCGGACCATTTTTCGAAAGATGAACCGTCGCATTGCGACTCTTGGCCAGGTGACGAACCCTTTCGACTGCCTCTTCACAGGTCGCAGTGACGTCGATGACCTGCAAGTCGCGGCGCAAAGCTCCATGCGCCCACTGTTCGGCTCGCGCCAGCCGCAGCATCCATTGCAAGAGCTGTTCCAGGCGCTCCAGGTCTTCCAGCGAATGTTCGAGGCCCGTGCGATATTCCTCGGACGCCCGCGGCTTCTGCAGCAGGGACTGCAGGGTCGATTTCAGCACTGCAACCGGAGTCTTCAATTCGTGCGCGGCATTGCCCAGAAATTCTCTTTGCTGGTCGAAAGAATGCTGGAGCCGCGCCAGCATCGTGGTCATCGATTGCGTGAGCGGGCGCAATTCTTTAATTTGCCGAGCATCGTCGGGCAGCTCTAGCTCCCAATGGTGGGTCGACACCAGGCCGGCCTGCGCCGCCAATTCCTGCAGCGGCAAGAGCCCGCGGCGAATGCCCCAAAGCGCCAGCAGAACGGTTGCTCCCAGCAGCAACAGACTGGAGAGCGCGATATAAATGCCCGCCTGCTTTACCTGGTCTTCTAACTGGATCTTCGGCGACGCATAGACGATGGTCAATGACTGGGGCCGGAACGTTTTGCCTTCTTCGCGATCGAGAACCGGGACTTGGGACACTCGCAAGCCGCGATAATGAATGTGATCCCATTTGAAATTCCAACGCTCGCGGCCAGTGGGGGACATCTCAAGACCAGCGGGCCAATTTGCCGACCGAGTCAGAAGCCCCGACCGTTCCGTCCACACGGCAAACAAATCTGGGTGAGCAGGATCAAGCGATGCAGGCATGAGCGTGTCATCGAAGTACACGTTGCCGGTGCCATCCTCCG
>Ga0187819_10001117_pt1 | contig 13887 bp, 13 predicted proteins | sample NC_wetland_sal_i_15_FD_132411 | JGI IMG/M metagenome (GOLD analysis project Ga0187819, IMG submission 132411) | Wetland sediment microbial communities from Neuse River Estuary, North Carolina, USA - SO4_4 | ecosystem: Environmental > Aquatic > Freshwater > Wetlands > Sediment | place: USA... | reverse complement strand
GTGTTAGCTTCGGGGATGTTCGCCGCCGGTCAGCGCCAGGCGGCTGGGTCACCTGTTCACGATCCTGCCGGTTCGTTTGTCGCACGAAATCCTCCACTTGAGGAAAGGGGAAGTGTCGTCTTCCGTCTCGCCGCGCCCCGGCGACCGGAGACGCGCTCCGGACAGGGCCTAACTTGCTGAAATTGCGTAAGATCGAAATGGTGGGCTTCAAGTCCTTCTGCGAAAGGACGGTCACCGCCTTCGGCCACGACGGCATCACCGGCATCGTCGGCCCCAACGGCTGCGGCAAATCCAATATCGTCGACGCCATATCCTGGGTCCTCGGCGAGCAGAGCCACAAAATGCTTCGCGCCGAGCGCATGGCCGACTGCATCTTCAACGGCACCGCCAAGCGCCCGCCCATGGGCCTCGCCGAGGTGCAATTAACCCTTGTGGACCCCGAATTCGCGGAAGCCGCCGCGCGCGTGCTTGAGGCGCAGGAGCAAGAACAGGCGCAGCAAGGCGACCCTCCCCAGGAATCCGGCGCCGAGGGCCCAGACAACACGGGCGGCGCGGAGAACGCGCCAGCGGAATCCGTCGAGGCGACCGAGGGAGCCGAGCCCATTCACAAAAAACGCGTCGCGCGGCCCGCGCCCGTGATGAAGCCGGGAGAAGTCGTGGTCGGCCGCCGCCTGTATCGTTCCGGCCAGAGCGAATACCTGCTCAACGGCCGCATCGCCCGCCTCCGCGACATTCAGGAATTGTTCATGGGCACGGGCCTCGGCCCGGAGTCCTACGCCATCATCGAGCAGGGGCGCATCGGCCAAATCCTGGCCGCCAAGCCGCTGGAGCGCCGCGCCATCATTGAGGAAGCCGCGGGCGTCACCAAATACAAGACGAAAAAGCGCCTGGCGGAGACCAAGCTCGAAGCCGCCAAATTGAACCTGGCGCGCGTCAACGACATCTTCGTAGAAGTGGAAAAGCAGCTCGCTTCGCTCAAGCGCCAGGCGGCCAAAGCGCGCCGCTTCACCGAATTGCGCGAGCAGATGCGCACGCGCCAGCGCGTGGTCCTCGCCAGCCGCGCCCGGGCGCTGGACGCGGAAGCCGCGCGGCTGGATCGCCGCTTCACCGAAATCTGCGCCGCGGAACACGAACAGGCCGCGCAGCTCGCCGCTCTCGAAGCCGAACACGAACAGCGCGCGCAGCATACCTCGGACCTAGAAGCGGAGTTGCGCCTCATCACCACCCACCTTTCCGAATGCTCGCTCGAGCTGGACCGCGCGGAAAATCGCCTGGCCTTCCAGCGCGAGCAGGGTGTGCAACTCGCCGCACAGCTCGAGGCCGTTGACGGCGAGGCTGCGCAAGCCGCGGAAGAACTGGCGGCCATCGAACAGCGCGCCTCCGAGCAGGCCACAGCGCTCGCCGCGCTCCGCGAGGAAAACGCCCGCCTGGAAGCCGCCGTGCGCCAGGTGATGGAACGAGCCTCGGCGCAGGCCGAAGAAGAACGCCTGCTCGGCGAGCGGCTGGAATCCCTGCGGCGCTCCTCCGGCGACCTGGCCACCGAGCAAGTTTCCTGGCGCGCCGAGCAGGCGCGCGCGGACGAAGCGCTGGAACAGTTCAACGCGGCGATGGGGCGCCTGCGCGAGCAATCCCAGCGGCTCGCGCTCGAGGAATCCCAGGCGCGCACGCGCCACGAAACCGCGGAAGCCTACGCAGCCAACGCAACCTCCGATGCCCGCCGCCTGGCCGGCGAAGTGGACGCGCGGCTCAGGGAGTCGGCCCGCCTGCGCGAGGAACAACAGAAGACCACGCGCGAGGCGGAAACGCTGCGCGAAGAACTGACCCGCGCCCGCGCCGAGGCCGGCTCGCTCGAACGCATCCTCAACGAACGCTCCTACTCCGCCGAGGCCGTGCAGCGCCTGTTTGCCACCAACGGCGAGGGCGAGTCGCACGGCTTCCGTGCCGTCGGCATGCTCGCCGATTACGCGGAGGTCGCGGAAGCCCACGAACCCGCCATCGAGCAATTCCTCCGCGACGAGCTGGAATACATCGTGGTGGAAACGTTCGACCACGCCCGCGCCGGCATTTCCCTGCTGCGCGACGAAGTGGGCGGACGCGCCACGTTCTTCGTGGACTCGGTACGCCAGCTTCCCCGGCCCGCCGAAACGGAATCGCTTCCCTTCTCCGCCGCCGACTCCGTGGTGGCCCGCTTCGATCAGCTCGTCAACTTCCGCGACCCGCTGGGACCCGCGGCAAAACATTTTCTGCCCAAGCTGGCCACCGCGTACCTGGTGGAAACCGCGGAGGCCGCCGAGCAGCTCGCGCGCCGTCACCCGGCGCACCACTTTGTGACCCACGAGGGCACCTGCTATCACGGCCGGCTGGTGACCGGCGGGCGGCCCGATGAAGCCGGCCCGCTGCAAATCAAACGCGAGCTGCGCCAGCTCCACGCCCGCGCCGCGGACGCGGAACAGGCCAGCGAGCACCTCCGCGGGCGCCTCGAAGAACTCGTCGCCGCGCTCGCTGGCGCAGAGTTTTCCCACGCCGCCGCGCAGGCCGCCCACGTGGAAGCGGAAAAGTCGGCGCTCAGCGCCGGAATCGAACGCAGCCAGGCGTACGCCGAACTCATGCGCGCCGAGCGCATGGGCTCCGAATGCCGCATCGAACTCGCCCGCACCGAAGGCGAAGCCGGAGAGAGCCGCGTGCGCGCCTCCACCGCGCGCCGCATGCTCGAGCGCGCCATCGCCGCCGCCGCCGCCACCGAGGCGGAACGCGCGCAGGCCATGGCACGCCTGGAAGCACTGCGCCGCGAACAGGCCGACCAGCAGGAGGCCGCAGCAGCGCAGCGCGCTTCCGCCGCGCAAATGGCGGAGCGCGTCACGTCTGCGGAGTCGGAAGCCGCCCGCCTGGCCGCCGAGGCGGAGGAAGCGCAGGCCCGCGGCTCGCGGCTCGCGGAAAAACGCGCAACGATCGAGGCTACGCGCGCCGCACTGGTCGCCTCCAGCGAAGAGTTGGAGCAGCGCCGCGCCGCGCTGGCCGAAGAGAAGACGCGCCTCGCAGCTCACCGCGAGGAGTGTGAAACCGGCTTCGAGGCCGGACGCGCCCGCCTCGCCGAGCTGGACGATCTCGAACGGCGCCACCGCCAGGCCGCCTCCGATCTCCGCGAGGAACGCAGCGGCATTGAAGTCGCCCGCGCGCGCAACGAGTCCGACCTCGGCCACCTCCGCGAGGTCTGCGCCTCGGAAATGAACCTCCAGCCGGAAGAAGTGATGGCTCTCGAACCCCAGCCGCTCGCCGGCGAGGCTCTGGAAATCGCCGAAACGGAACTCCGCGAGCTGCGCGCCCGCATCGAGTCCATGGGCGCCGTCAACATGATGGCCCTCGAGGAATTCCAGCAGTGCGAGGAGCGCCACACCTTCCTGGACCGCGAGCGCCAGGATCTACTCGCCTCCATCGCCGATACCCAGCAGGCCATCCGCGAACTCGATGAAGTCTCGCGCGAGCGCTTCGAGAAGGCCTTCGAGATCATCAACCGCAACTTCGCGGAATCTTTCCGTACGCTGTTTGGCGGCGGAACGGGCCAGTTGCGCCTCACCGAGCCGGACTCGACCGGTGAGAGCGGACTGGAAATGGTGGCCCAGCCGCCGGGCAAGCGTCTGCAGAACGTGCTGCTGCTGAGCGGCGGCGAGAAGGCGCTCACCGCCTTGGCCCTGCTCGTGGCGGTTTTCCGCTACCAGCCCAGCCCCTTCTGCATCCTCGACGAAGTGGATGCCCCGCTCGACGAGGCCAACGTCGTGCGCTTCACGCGGCTCGTGGTGCAGATGAGCGAGGAGACCCAGTTCCTCATCGTCACCCACAACCGCCGCACCATGGAGATCGCCAAGGTCCTCTACGGCGTCACCATGCAGGAGCCCGGCGTTTCCAAGCTCGTCTCCGTGAAGTGGACGGCCGATGCGGCGGAGAATCCCGCACCGGAACCCTCGCGCGCGCAGGCCGCAGGCGCCGCGGCCTGAAATATCGGCGCCGCAACACCATCCCAGTGGACGGGCCAGGCTTTAGAAACTGAAGCCAGTTCGTTCGAGCGGCCACACCTGATACCCTTTTCCCTCCGGCTGGAATAGGTCCAGAACGCCAAATTGCCCGGAATAAAAGGTAGCGTTTGATGCGATTCATAGACCGCGAAGAAGTCGCCCGGAGGCTCACCTACGATGTGTGCATTCCGATCGTGCGCGACGCCATGATCGCGTTCTCCAGGGGCGAAACGAAGCAGCTTCTGCGCTCGATCATCACATTGTCCGAGGGCCGCTTCTTCGGCGTCATGCCCGGCGCATTGGGCGCCCACGCTCCATTCGGAGCGAAGTTACTCGGAGTATTCCAGGGGAACCCGGCCAAGGGAAGGCAGTCGCACCAGGGTCTGGTCATTCTCTTCGACCCCGAATCGGGCGAGCCCGTTTGCATCGTCCATGCGGGCGAAGTGACTGCCATCCGCACGGCAGCGGCCAGCGCCGTCGCGACCGACGCGCTGGCGCGCAAGGACGCGCGCAGCCTTGCGATCCTGGGCACGGGCGAGCAGGCCGCGACCCATGCGCGCGCGATCGGCAAGGTCCGCGCCCTGGCATCCATCTCCGTGTGGGGGCGTTCGACGGAACGCGCCCGGGCCTTCGCGGAGCGGATACAGGCGGAACTAGCTTTGCCGGTCCGCGCGACTCGTGGCGTCGAGGAGGCCGTCGCCGGCGCCGACATCGTTTGTACCGTCACCGCGGCGTCCGACCCGATCTTGAAGGGCGCCTGGGTTCGTCCTGGCACGCACTTGAATCTTGTGGGCTCAAGCTATGCGGGGCCGGCGGAAGTGGACAATGACTTGGTCGTGCGCTCGCGTTTCATTGCCGACAGTCGCGCGGGGGTTCTCCAGCAAGGCGCGGAGTTCCTCAGGGCCAAGGCGGCGGGTTTAGTCCGTGACGACCACATCGTCGCTGAGATTGGCCAGGTGCTGGCTGGCGAAATCGAAGGCCGCCGCACGGCCGAGGAAATTACCGTCTACAAGTCTCTCGGCCATGTGGTGCAGGACCTGGCGAGCGCATGGGCGCTCTATTCCCAGGACGAAAACGCGTCCTGAGCGGGGATTTCGCGGACCTGCGATGGAAGGTGGAAAGGAGCGGTTGAAAATGAATCAGCCCACGGTGCGCTCCGCCGTCGATCTCACCATCCACGAAGGAAAGTTTGAGGAGTTCGATAGCCTGGCACAGGCGATGATCGCGGGCAGCGAGAAGGAACCGGGGGCCCTGGCCTACGATTGGTGCTTGAGCGGCGATCGGCGCCGGTGCCGGCTCGTCGAGACGTACGCGGACGCGAATGCTGTGCTCGCGCACTTGATGGGACCGGTGGTGCGCGAACTGGTGCCGAAAATCCTCGGCGTTTCGAGCCTCAACGGCTTCGAAGTTTATGGAGACCCCGGCCCGAAGGCTGCCCAGATGCTCGCGGGATTGGGCGCCGAGATCTTCCCGCTCTGGCGCGGGCTGAGCCGCTGACCTTCTAACCTCCACCCTGTACCATTGACTTTCCTCCCGCGTGCGCTATGATTCCGCCCCTCCCAGCCAGGAGAATGAGCGGCGGTGGCTTCTCCGAGATTGAGTTCGATGATTTTGGAAACGAATTTCGCGGGGCTCAAACTCCGCGCACGGGGAAAGGTCCGCGACATCTACGACCTCGGCGACCGGCTTCTTCTGGTGGCCACCGACCGGCTCTCCGCCTTCGACGTGGTGATGCCCACGCCCATTCCCGATAAGGGACGCGTGCTCACGCAGCTCTCGCTCTTCTGGTTCGATAAACTCTCCAGCGTCGTGCCCAACCACGTGCTCACGGCCACACAGTTCGACGGCGTCCTGGCGCCCTACGCCGAAGAATTGGCGGGCCGGGCCATGGTCGTGCGCAAGGCCGAACCGATTCTGGTGGAATGCGTCGTGCGCGGATACCTGGCCGGCTCGGGGTGGAAGGAGTACCAGAAAACACGCGCCGTGTGCGGCATCGCCCTTCCGGCGGGACTGCTCGAATCCAGCCGGCTCCCCGAGCCCATTTTTACGCCGTCCACCAAGGCTTCGTCCGGACACGACGAGAACATCTCCATGGACGAAGTGAAGAAGATCGCCGGCGCGGATCTTGCCGCGCGTCTGCGGGCCACCAGCATTGAGCTCTACCGCCGCGCCGCGGAGTACGCGGCCGGGCGCGGCATCCTGATTGCCGATACCAAATTTGAATTCGGCCTGCTCGACGGCCAGCTCGTATGGATTGACGAGGCGCTCACGCCCGATTCCTCGCGCTTCTGGCCGGCCGACGGCTACCAGCCCGGCCGGGCCCAGCCTTCCTTCGATAAACAATTCGTGCGCGACTATCTGGAACGCTCGGGATGGAACAAACGACCGCCGGCGCCGGCGCTCCCGGCGGATGTCGTGGCGGGAACGCAGGCCAAGTACCGGGAGGCCTACCGCCGGCTAGTGGGGCGCGATCTCGACGAGCCCCGGTAACGCCCGATGATCAGATGAGTGCGGAGCAACTGGTATGAAAGAGCAACTCGAAGGACTGGTGGGCCAAATGGTCGAGCGCGGCATCCTCTTTCAGGAAGCCGTGGGCGAGTTCGAGAAGCGCTTCATCAAAAGGGTCCTGGACCGCTCCAATGGCAACCAGTCGCGCGCCGCAAAGGTCTTGGGCATTCATCGGAACACGCTCAGCCGCAAGATTTTCACGTATAAGCTGGACCGCCGCCGCCGCTAACCGGCAGCCTACTCCGAGACTTCGCTTAGATAGCTTCGCTCGCAGCTCGTGCGGGTCGCGCCAGGGGTTTCTCAGGGCTTCGGTTTTGCGGGCCTCTTGACGGGTTTCTTGCCCTTTTCTTCGGGGATGTCCTCAGGATTCACCTTCACGTTTTCCCAGGTGAGATAGAACGGGTCCGGGGTGTAGCCGGTCAGCTTGCCGCCGAAGCGGAAAATGGAGTCTTTTTCCAGGCGCGCCGCCTCGGGCTGCCCGGGGATCTTCAAATCGCCGTTGGCGGCCGTGCTGGCATTCAACTCGTCCTCGGAAACGCCGATGGCGGACTTGATCACGATCGCGTCGGGAGTCGCTGCATTCACCTCGTAGGCCTTGGCCAGCGCCTCGGGGAAATCCCCGCTGCACACGGCCAGCCAGGTAATCTTCCCCTTGTCGCCTCCCGCTTTCAGGTCGGCCAGAACACTCTGGATATTGGCCTGCTCGCGGACCTTGCCGAGGTCGGCCGAGCTCGGAATCGTGTAGCCGGCCGGCGGGGCCGGGGCGTTCTGTGCCAAGGTCAGCAGTTCCTTGACTTGCGGATCCACCAGGGAATCGCAGCCGGGCGTTTGGTATTCATAGATCTTGTCGTGCAGGAACTTGGTCACCTTATCCGCGTCTGGAATTTTCAAATCAATCGCCCGCGCCAGCGCCCAGAATCCGTTCAACGATTCGGGAGGCGATTCCAGCAGATCGGCGACCCCCAGGCGGTAGTTGTCACCCGCCTGCTGGGGATCCAGCGCCAGGGCAGCCCGGAAGTTTTCCACTGTCGTCTTGTAGTCCTTCAGGTACAGCGAGCAGATTCCCGCCGTGTTGTAGAACTGCGTGGTGTATTGCTTTTTCGCAGCCGCCCACTGCTCATCGGTGGCTTGCTGCGGCTTCGGAAATGCGCTGAGTACCTTCAGCCCCTCGAGGGCGGAATCGCGGCCCTTGGTGGCTTGCTGCGCCAGGTCGGGGCTCTTGGCGTTGTAGGCGTATTCGAACGTCGCCGCGCGGCGATAGTCGGCCTCCAACCGCGCACCCTCATTGATCTCCGGTAGCGCCAGCAGCTTGTCCAGATATTCGATCACTTTGGTCCATTGCCGCAGCGCGGCATAGGTCTGCCAGTACTCGGTATAGACGAAGGCCAGCAGGGCGGAGGTCGGATATTTGGCCACGAAATCGTCGAGCAGCTTGATCTTCTGTTGCGGGTTCTTTTCCGCTGCCGCGGCCTGATAAGCATCGTATTCGGCGCGCGTATATTTCGGCTGCTGGGCCTGCGGCTCGGCCGCAATGGCGGCCGCGGCACGGGCCCCCGCGGTCCCCAGCAACAGAGCCAGCGACGCCACCAGCGCCGCCATTCGATTTCGCTTCGTCTTCATATTGCGGTGCTGCCTCCTGTGCGCTCGCCTGCCGACTCTACTGTCCGGGGCAACTCTGGGAAGCTGCGCTCCTGCGGCCGGAACGGTGTGAAGGCGCGAATTATATGGAAAGCTTCCGGCGCGTGCAAGAAAATCCGTCCACCCTTCACCGCTTCGGCCGACCCAGCCGAGAGGTCGCGTTCTGCCATGCTACGATGCCCGGCGCGCATTCTATGTTGCCCGGAGGTGAGGCATGCAAAACGATTCACCCTTGTCGCAGGAAATCGCCATCGTGACCGGAGGCAGCCGCGGCATCGGATTTGCCATCGCCCGCAGGCTCGGCCAGTTGGGAGCGCAAGTGGCCCTCTGCGCCCGCAGCGGGGAAGCTGTGGAGCGCGCCGCCGCCGCGCTCCGCGGCGAGGGAATCAGGGCGCTGGGCAGCGCCGCAGACGTCAGCGCCGCCGATTCCGTGCGCCGCTTCGTGGCCCGCGTCCGCGAAGCGATCGGCGACACCTCTATCCTGGTGAACAATGCCGGTGTGGGCCTATTCCGCCCAGCGCATGAAATCGAAGAGGCGGAGTGGGACCGCGTGCTGGACACGAACCTGAAGGGCGCCTACCTCATGAGCCGCGAGGTGGCCCCGCAAATGATCCGGCAAAAACGCGGCCACATCATCCACATCGCCTCCCTGGCGGGGAAGAATACCTTCGCGGGTGGCGCGGCATATTGCGCTTCAAAATGGGGCCTGCGGGGCCTGGCCGGCGCGATGGGCGAAGACCTGCGCAGCTACGGCATTCGCGTGAGCGTGGTCTGTCCCGGAACGGTGCACACGGAATTCTCGCCGCACGCCGGCAAAGACCCGCAGCGCATGCTGCAACCCGACGACGTGGCCCACGTCGTGGAAATGCTCCTCCGGCAGGCCCCGGGCAGCTTCGTGAGCGAGGTAGACCTGCGGCCCACCCAGAAGCCCTGAGGAAGTACAGGCCCGCGGGAGCGGGCCTGCGCGCCGTCCGTATGCCGCCGGCACGAGCCATGCCGCATCCCGTGCCTTCGGGCCCCGCTGCCCTGCAGGGTAAAACTTCCTCTTGACAATATTCCTCACAACGATTATTATGCGTTCGTGCCGGGACGCATCCTCGCCGAGCTGAAGCAGTCGCGCCCCTTCCCCTCCCTCGAGGCGGAGGCCGCGGTCAACCTGATCCGCACCGCGGATATCGTCCTGCGCGGCATGGAGGCGGCCCTCAAACCCTGGAGCCTCTCCATGGAGCAATTCAATGTGCTGCGCATCCTCCGCGGGGCCGGGCCCGCCGGCCTCCCTTGCGGAGAGATCGCCGCGCGCATGGTCACCCGCGACCCGGACATGACCCGGCTGCTCGACCGGCTCGAAGCCCGCAAGCTGATCGAGCGGAAACGCGAGACAAAAGACCGCCGCGTGGTCATCAGCCGCATCCTCCGCGCCGGCCGCAGGCTGCTGGCCGCCGTGGACGGGCCGCTCGAATCGGCCAACCTGCGGCGCCTGGGCCCCCTGGGCCGCAAGCGGTTGCGTCAACTGGTCGCCCTGCTCGAGGCAGTGCGCGAGCGATCCCATCGAGTGTGAATGGGACGCCCGATTTTCGAATTTCGATTTTCGAATTTCACTTTTTTGATTTGATGCAACCGGGAGGATGTGCCGCGGCTCTAACACGTCATCCGGAAACTGACAGAAAAAGGAGATACACATGAAGCAGTTGCTTTCCGTTGCCGCCCTGCTCGCTTTCGCTTCCCTGCCCTGCCTGGCGCAGACCACCACCTGGCAGGTGGACCCCAACCACACAAACTCGCAATTCGCCGTGAAGCACCTGGGCATTTCCACGGTGCGGGGCCAGTTCATGAAAACCACCGGGCAGATCCAGCTCGATGAGAAAGACGTCACCAAGTCGCAGGTAGAAGTGACCGTGGACACCACGACCCTCGATACGCGCGTCACGGCCCGCGACAACGACGTGAAGAGCCCCAATTACCTGGACGTGGCCCAATTCCCAACCATGACCTTCAAGTCGAAGAGCGTCACCAGCGCCGGCGAGGGAAAATTGAAGCTCACCGGCGACCTGACCCTGCACGGTGTCACCAAGGAGGTCACCTTCGACGTGGACGGGCCGAGCGCGCCGATCACCGACCCGTGGAAAAATCTGCGCCGCGGCGCCTCCGCCACCACAACGATCAACCGGCATGATTTCGGCGTCAACGGCGGCGGCCCCGTCGTGGGGGACAACGTGGCGATCACGATCGATCTCGAATTCTTCCGCAAGCCCTGACTTGTTGCGCGCAGCGAGCCATGCGCCACGGCACAGGGGCTCGCGGCCGCGAACTGATTGCCGGGACGCGCGCGGTGGCATTCTTCGGCGCCCCGCGATGCGGCGACGCCCGGCTGAACTGATTCGAGGAGGTGAAACAATGGATCGCCTGGCACCGGCTGCATATCCGATTGACTCGCTCCTCGCGCGCCGCTGGAGCCCCCGCGCGTTTGCCGCGCGGCCCGTAGACGCGGCCGTGCTCCGGCAATTGTTTGAAGCGGCGCGTTGGGCGGCCTCGTGCTACAACGACCAACCCTGGCACTACCTCGTGGCCAGCCGCGAACATGCGGAGGAATTCCAGAAAATGCTGGCTTGCCTGGTGGAAGGGAACCAGATCTGGGCAAAGGCCGCGCCCGTCCTGGCCATTTCCGTCGCTCGCTCCAATTTCCAGCACAATGGCAGTCCCAACCGCCACGCGCCACATGACGTCGGCGCGGCCTCGACCTCACTGGCCCTGGAGGCCACTTCGCTGGGACTGGCCGTGCACCAGATGGGCGGCTTCGAGGCATCGCGCGCGCGGGAAACCTACAACATCCCCGCCGGCTTCGAGCCCATGGCGGCCATGGCCATCGGCTATCCGGGCGATCCCGCTTCCCTGCCCGAAAAATTGCGCCAGATGGAGACCGGGCCGCGCCTGCGGCGGCCGATTTCGGATTTCGTTTACTCCGGCGCCTGGGCGTCGGCGGCCCCGTTCGTAAAGCCCGGCTCGAAATAACCGCGCCATCGCTCATTGGGGGCGAAGGGCGCCGTCTTTGCCGCGCCCCCGCAGGGAATTTTTTCTGGACCGGCGCGCAGCGGTAGCGCTGCGACGCCCGGTTCGATCGCGAGCGTACCGGCGAGCCGGTGCGCCACTGGAGGAACCATGATTCAAGTGATTGCTTCAAACGAACGGCACCATGAAAACCACGGCTGGCTCGACACGCGCTGGCATTTTTCCTTCGCCGATTATTACGACCCGGAGAATGAGCAGTGGGGCGCCCTGCGCGTCTTCAACGACGACGTCATCCAGCCCGGCCAGGGCTTCGGCATGCATCCCCACCGCGACATGGAGATCATCACCTACGTTCTCTCCGGCAGCCTCGAGCATCGCGACACCCTCGGCCACCGCGGCCTGATCGGCCCGGGGGAAGTTCAGGTGATGTCCGCCGGGCGCGGCATCCGCCATTCTGAGTACAACGCGTCCCCATCGGATCCGCTGCACCTCCTGCAATTGTGGATCTTCCCGCGCCACACCGGCCTCGAGCCGCGCTGGGAGCAGCGCGTTTTTCCGGCGGAAGATCACCGTGGGCGCCTGCTGCCCGTCGTGTCGGATGGCAGCGTGGCCGGCACGCTGGCAATTGACCAGGATGCCGGCATCTACATCGCGCGGCTGGGTCCCGGCCAGCGCGTCACGCACGGGAGCCGCCCGGAGCGAAAGGCCTACATCTTTCTCATTTCCGGTGAAGCGATCGTCGCGGGCAAGAGACTCGTTGCCGGCGATCAGGCACGTATTGCGAGTGAAAGCGAGATCGCGCTCGAGGGAGTAAACGAGGCAGAGTTGATTCTGCTCGATTTGCCCGCGTGATCCGGCCGCGGTCCGCGGGCGCCGCGCTCCCCCCGCGAATGGTTGCCTTGACATCCTGCAAGTGGCTCCCTAGCATAGTGTTGCGATAGCCGCCGGAGGCGCTTGTGATCAAGCTGGACTTTGTGAATCTGATCGTCAGCCGCACAAACGTCACCCGCTCGAAGGCCGAGCAGGCCGTCGAGACCGTCTTCGAAATGCTCAAAAAGGCTCTGGCCGAAGGGCGGCGCATCGAGCTGCGCAAGTTCGGCGTCTTCAGCGTCCGGCCGCGCAAGACCGGCATCGGCCGCAACCCCCGCACGGGAGAAGAAGTCAGCATTCCGCCGGGCAAGGCGGTCCGCTTCAAGCCGGGAAAGGAACTCCGGGGCATCTGAGCCATTTCGTCCGCACGCTCCGGGCAGAACTTCATCGCGCGCTTCCGCCGCCGCAACTGCGATTCCTTCCACAACCGCGCAAATGAGAGAGGGTAACGGAGACAGGATCGGCACGCTGGCTTCCCCGGAACGGGAATCGCTCTTCCTGCCGTACTGGATGGAGGGTTACGCCCGCGTGACGCCCGCCAGCCAGCGCACCCTGGTAGTCGCGTCGCTGCTCTTCCTGGCCACGGTGGTCTCGACGCTGGCCGTGGGCGCGCAATTCGCCCAGGACTACGCCCAGGGCGTCGCGCCGTTCACCAACGATTTCACGCCCTGGCGCAGCTTCAGCGCCGTGGGCATGCTTCTCGCGGGCCTGCCCTTCTCATTCACGCTGATGACCATTTTGCTGGCGCACGAGCTGGGCCACTTTTTTGCCTGCCGGTATTACCGCATCTCCGCCAGCTATCCCTACTTCATCCCCTTCCCCACCATCTTCGGCACCATGGGCGCCTTCATCCGGATTCGCTCGCCCATCCTGAACCGCAAGGCGCTGTTCGACGTGGGCCTCGCCGGGCCGGTCGTGGGTTTCATCTTCGCGCTTCCCGCGCTGGCGATGGCCATCCTCTATTCCAAAGTCGTGCCCGGGGCCGAAGCGAACGCGGACTACACCTTCGGCGTTCCTCTGCTCATGAGCGCTCTCACGCACCTGCTCCGTCCCGGAATCGCGCCGCATACGCTTCTGCTCGATCCCATCGGCCGCGCCGCCTGGGTGGGACTGTTCTCCACGGGGCTCAACCTCATGCCCATCGGCCAGCTTGACGGCGGCCACATCCTCTTCTCGCTTTCCAGCGAGAATCATCGCCGCATCTCGCTGCTGGCGGTGCTATTGCTGCTTCCGATGGCCTGGCATTATTGGGTCGGGTGGTACGTGTGGGCCGCGCTGGCCCTGCTCTTCGGCTTCCGTCACCCTCTGTTGCTGGACCGCTGGGAGCCGATTGACGGCAAGCGCCGCATCTGGGCGCTCGTGGCTCTGGCCATTTTTGTGCTCTGCTTCATGCCCGCCCCGCTAGTCGAAAATCTAGCCGCAGCCGTCTCCGGCAATTAATCCCCCGCGCGGAACTGTTGCGCGGGGCGCTGAAGCCCGGCGGCCGAACTGGCACAGACCCGCCGCGGGGGGTCTGCGTCCTCCTACATCAACCCAATCGGATCCACGTCCACCAGCACCGCCCCTTCCGGGATTTCCTTCTCCGCGCAGGCCGCGAGCGCCCGCGTCAGCGTTTCCGTCAGCACCGAGCGCCGCGGCGATTTAATCAAGAACTGCAACCGGTGTTCCCCCCGCAGCCGCGCCAGCGGCGCCGCCGCCGGGCCCAGCACTTTCAGCCCGCGCTCTTCCGCCGGCGCCAGGATTGCCGCGAGCTGTCGCGCCCACCGCGCCGCGTTCTCCAGTTTCGCGTCGCCCACGATCACGTTGGCCAGCGCGGCAAACGGCGGATAGTGCATGGCCCGCCGGAACTGTGCTT
>Ga0187819_10001116_pt1 | contig 13893 bp, 11 predicted proteins | sample NC_wetland_sal_i_15_FD_132411 | JGI IMG/M metagenome (GOLD analysis project Ga0187819, IMG submission 132411) | Wetland sediment microbial communities from Neuse River Estuary, North Carolina, USA - SO4_4 | ecosystem: Environmental > Aquatic > Freshwater > Wetlands > Sediment | place: USA... | reverse complement strand
GTTGGGGAGGGACGCAGCGCCTCACCCGCTTGATCGGTAGGACCGCGGCGACGCAACTCTTGCTGACAGCAGAACGCCTGCCCGCCAGCCAGGCATTGACGTTGGGCCTGGTGGATGAACTGGTGACTTCTCAGGATTTAGTAGAGGCTGCCGCGCGCCGAGCCCTCTCTAGGGGTGGGCTGCGGGCCCATGACCACCCAGCATGATATTGCTCATTCGTCGGGGTGGGGCCCAATCGAGGATCGAATTTTGCTTCTTGGGTTTCGAACTTCGATTTTCCAATTTCGATTTTCAAGTTTCGATTTGCCAGTTTCCATTTTCTTGCCGCCAGGTGCAATATATCGAGAAGCATGATTGAGAGTGAGAAATCCATCCTGCCGCCTTCCAAGCGGGCCGCACGTCGTATTTTGCAACGCGCCTTTGTTCTTACGGGACGTGACAGGCCATTGCGTCAGCACATCCGCGAGTCCCGCTTTACAACCCTGTGGGTTTTGGAAGACTGGGACCTGGCTTGGACGGTGATTGTCGATCGCGGGAAGATTGAATTCGAGCGTCGCCCGGCCAAGCATCCGGATCTAACTCTTAGTTGGCCGGCCGCCGATGAATTCTTTTCTTCCGCTTCTCTGTCATTCCGGTCCCTCAGTCACGGGGGAGGAATCTCGCCCGGTTCTTTCCAGACCAAGACTCCATTCCCGCGACCGCGCGATCGGAAAGACAGGAACGCTTCAGACAACAATGCTTTGCCAGAAAGGTCTCTAAAGCTGGATGGGAACCTCGAACTGCGCAGGGCTGCAAACTACCTGCTAAATTGCTTTCTTGGGTACCTCGGTCACGTGTTACGGAACCCTGTGGATGGGGCCGGAGAAAGCTTGCTTTGAGAGGGATTTAGAGTAGACTGTTTTTCCCTGGACTGTTCGTTGCACGGAATTCGATGGCTGGCGAATCGAGTTTGACCGACTGGACAACTACTACACTCCGCGTGCGCTACGCGGAGACGGACCAGATGGGCGTAGTTTATTACGCGAATTATCTGATTTGGTTCGAGATCGGGCGGACGGACTTTTGCTTGCAGCACGGCTTCGCTTACCGTGACATGGAACGGGAGGGCGGGCTTTATATCATGGTGGCCGAAGCACGTTGCCGGTATAAAGCCCCGGCGCGCTACGACGACGAAATCGTGGTTCGCACCCGCTTGACAGGCGTGCGCAGGCGGGTATTAATCTTTGGTTACGAGGTCTACAAGAAGCTTACAGATGAACTCATTGCCGAAGGCGAAACGGTGCATGTCATCACGGACCGCGATGGCCGCCCGCGCTCCTTACCCGATAGGTACCGGCAATTGCTCTTGGGAAAATCAGAAAGCAGAAATTAGAAACTAGAAAATCCGAACCAGACCAGAGCACGAAACCCAAAAGGGGAAACTCGCCCGCGCTGTCTTCTAGTTTCCAATTTCTGATTTCTAGTTTCTGCCTTTGCGAGGAACTGATGGCGCGCGATTTGCAGCTCACCGGACATGATCTGACGCGGCGCGACTTTTACCAAGTAGTGTTGGAAAACCGCCGCGTCCGGATTTCGCCCCGTGCGCGCCGGGCGATGACTCAGTCTCGCCAACTTGTCGAAAAGATCATGCGGGAAAGAGAGGTCGTTTACGGGGTTACAACCGGTGTTGGGAGCCTCTCGACGGAACGCATCGAGCCCGCGCAGGCGCGGGAACTGCAATTAAACGTGGTGCGCAGCCATGCCTGCGGGGTGGGAGAGCCGCTGGATGCTCACGAGACGCGCGGTCTTCTCCTGTTGCGCGCCAATACGCTGGCCATCGGTCTTTCGGGTGTGCGTCCAAGAGTGGCCGAGCTGCTCTGTGGCTTCCTTAACCACGGGGTGCATCCCGTGGTGCCGGCGCGGGGCTCGGTGGGGGCAAGTGGCGACCTTGCTCCCTTGGCCCATGTGGCGCTGGCGTTGGTAGGCGAGGGTGAGGTGACCTACCAGGGGCGTCGCCGAGCGGCACAGGCTGCCCTGAGGGCTACTGGATTGCAGCCCCTGGCACTTGAAGCTAAAGAAGGTCTTTCGCTCGTGAATGGCACTCAGGCCATGCTTTCCGTAGGGATGCTCGCGTTACGTTCTGCGGAAATCCTGGTGGACACGGCGGACGTGGCGGGAGCCCTCTCGCTGGATGCCTTGCGCGGCTCCCGAAGGGCCTTTGATGAGCGCCTGCATCAAGCGCGTCCGCATCCTGGGCAGGCTGTGACTGCCAAGAATATCTGGCGGCTCACGGAGAGAAGCGAGATCAATAAGTCGCACCAGGGGTGCTCGCGCGTTCAGGATGCCTACAGCTTGCGCTGTATGCCCCAGGTTCACGGCGCTGTGCGCGACGCACTCGACTATGCGCGGCAGACCTTTGAAAGAGAAATGAACAGCGCCACGGACAATCCGCTGGTTTTCGCCGACGAAGGGGATGTTATCTCGGGGGGCAACTTCCACGGCCAACCCCTGGCCACCGCCCTCGACCTCATGGCCTTGGTCCTTACGCAGCTTGGCGGTATCTCCGAAAGGCGAATCGATCGCATGGTGAATCCGCTGACGTCCGACCTGCCGCCTTTCCTGACAAAGTCAGCGGGGCTTGAATCGGGATTCATGCTCGCGCAAGTGACGGCCGCAGCTCTCGCTTCCGAGAACAAGGTGCTGGCCCATCCGGCCTCGGCTGACTCCATCCCTACTTCCGGAAACAAAGAGGACTACGTGAGCATGGGCATGGCCGCAGCGCTGAAGCTGCGCCCTCTCCTCTCCAACTTGAAGGCCATCCTCGCCCTCGAGCTGCTGGCGGCCTGCCAAGCCATTGATCTGCTGGCTCCGCTCAGGACCGGGCGCTTGGCCGAAAATGCTAAGGCGGTGTTGCGCGCCGTCTCTCGGCCCCTGACCAAAGACCGACCATTGCACAAAGATATTGCCCGAGTCGCACAGCTTGTTTCCCAGGGCGCGTTTGCCGCTGTGTTGACAGCCAAGTAGTGATGTCATTCCGAGCGCAGCGAGGAATCTTGCTCTGCCTCGGGGCTGGTTGCGGAGCAAAAGATCAGAGCGAGATTCTTCGCTGCGCTCGGAATGACAATTATAAGCGCTCGTAGGGACAAGGCCTGGGGCTGCCTAGGGCGGCCTCAAGGGCCGCCCCTAGCATCCAGCGGCCAACCGATCTCGCCATGCCCCGTATTTCGGCCACCATTGTCGCCTGCAACGAGGCCGACAACCTCGAGCGGGCCTTGCATTCGTTGGCCTGTGCCGATGAAATCGTGCTCGTCGACTCCGGTTCCACGGATCAGACGCCGGCCATAGCGGCGCGCTTGGGGGCGCGAGTCATCAACCAGCCCTGGCAGGGATACGCAGCGCAAAAAAACTTTGCGACTGGCCATGCCCAACACGACTGGATTCTGAGCCTGGATGCCGATGAGGAGCTTGATGCCCAGGCACAAGCGGCCATTGGTGAATGGAAAAGCTCCCAACCTGCTGCGGACGGATACCGCTTTGCGCGGCGTGCCCGCTACCTCGGCCGCTGGATCCTTCATTCCGGCTGGTATCCGGATTACAAGGTGCGCCTTTTCAACCGGCAGAAGGCCCGGTGGGAAGGGAAGTACGTTCATGAGTCCGTCAAGGTGAAGGGGCGGGTGGCGACGATGCCCGGTGAAATTCTGCATTACACCTGCGACACGCTGAAGGAACATCTCGAAAGGATCGAGCTCTACACAGACCTGGCGGCGCAGGAAATGCTCGAGCAGGGCGAAACCGTTAACTTCCTCAAACGCTGGTTTGATCCCCTATGGGTTTTCCTCCACACTTACTTTTTCCGCCTGGGGGTCCTGGACGGGCACCAGGGTTTTTTGATCGCGAGCATGGCGGCCCATTACGTGCGGAGGAAATACGCGAAGGTGAGCCGCGGGCGCTAGAGCGGTGCGGGCGCCTCACCGGCCGCATGTAGAGGAACGGTTTGCGGCCCCCTGACCAGTACGGTAGGCAAGCCTTATCCGTGCAACTTCATGACTTCGTCACGACCTTTGAAGATCGCTCATATCGACACAGGCCTGAGTCTGCGCGGCGGCCAGCGCCAGTTGTTGAAACTTGCGCGGGGCATTCGACAACGAGGCCACGGCCAGATCATCGTTTGCCCGGAAGAGAGCGACCTGGAAGCGTGTGCCCGGGCGGAGGAGTTTCCTTGTTATACGCTTCCACGCCACGACCTTGGCCATGCCTATGGAATTCTGCAACTGCGCTTGCTTCTGCGCGTCACGCCCTGTGACCTTCTTCATGCTCATGATGGACGAGGACAAACTGTGGCTTGGCTGGCGTCGATGGGAATGGCGGTTCGACGAGTAGCCAGTCGCCGCGTGACGTTTCTCCCGAGGCACCGTTGGACCTATCGCTTCAAGTATGACTGCACCTGTGATGCGGTGATAGCAGTCTCAAATCTGATTCGGGAGCGGGCGATTCACTGCGGCATACCGCAGTCAAAGATCGAGCTGATTCCCGACGGAATCGAGATCCCCCCGGAATTGCCCTCGGTGGAGGCTCGAGCCCAAGCACGAGCCCGCTGGGGGTTTGGTGAGAGTGCGTTTTTGATCGGGCACTTGGGAGCTTTTACACCCGAAAAGGGGCAGGAAGTGGCCCTTCAGGCATTCCAACTAGTGAGGGAAAGATCACCGCAAGCACGACTTCTGCTGGCGGGGGAAGGTCCTACCCTAAGAAGTCAGGAGATTATTGAGGGGTGCGAGTCACTCGGCGACCGAGTGCAACTATGTGGTGCGATCCAAAACCTGGCCGACTTTTTCTCTGCACTGGACCTGTTCATTATGCCTTCAAGGTCCGAGGGGCTGGGCTCATCGGCGCTCATAGCCATGTCGTACGGCCTGCCGGTGGTGGCCAGCCGGGTGGGCGGCCTGGCAGAAGTGGTTGAGGAAGACCGCACAGGCTGGCTGATCGAGCCTGCTTCGCCTGCCGCGTTGGCTGAGGCCTTGGTGGCCGCGATGGGCGACCGGGCACGCCTCCGGCAATGGGGAATGAACGGCCGGGAGCGCGCTCGCCTATTCTCTGTTGATATAATGGTCGAGCGAACGGAGGCGCTGTACGGCCGCTTGTTATTGGGATGATTTAGCATGGTCTACGTTCTGGTCACGATCTTCGGATTGATCTTTGGGAGCTTCTTGAACGTGTGCATCGTTCGCCTCCCCCGCAAACAATCTATCCTGGTTCCACGCTCGCATTGCCCGCTCTGCAAACATCCCATTCGGTGGTACGACAACATCCCACTGGTGAGTTATCTTCTCTTGAGAGGCCGCTGCCGGGACTGCCATGGCCGAATCTCCCCGCAGTATGCCGTTGTTGAAGCTCTCACCGCAACTTTGTTCATAGCCACGTTCCAACGCTTTGGCCTCAGCCCCGAATTCGTGAAATACTCCGCGCTGGTGATGATCCTGATCGTTCTCATCTTCACCGATTTGAGGGAGCGGCGAATCCCTCACGCCGTGACCGTGTTCGGCATTGGCCTCGGCGGGGTGTTGAGCTTCTTTATCCCGGTTGACAGTCGCCCCCTAGGATGGTTTGCAGAACGAATGGATCTTTTCCTCCCGGGAACCGTTTTATCCGTCCTGGGGGCCATAATGGGAGCACTGGTGGGAGGCGGATTGTTCTATGCGGTCGGGGAGGCGTTTTACATTTTGGGTGGGCGGAAGAAGGAATATCTGGGATTCGGCGACGTGATGTTGATGCTCATGGTGGGCGTCTTTCTGGGTGCGCCCCTAACGTTGCTCACGATCCTTCTGGGCTCACTGGCAGGGTCGATCGTGGCCCTGTCGATCACCATTGCGGCGCCTGGGTTTCGCGATTACCACTGGCCTTACGGGACATTCCTTGGAATCGCCGCCGTTTACGCGGCCCTCGATGGCACGCGCCTCCTGGAGGCTTATCTCCGCTGGTCAGGCATGGCAGGTTGAGCGAGCCGGTATATGGTAGGTGGTATGTGGTGTGTGGGCTCCCCACCTCCCACATACCACCTGCCACATACGGCTTTCACTCCGAAATCTTGCCGTAAATATACTCTCGAATCACTCCTCGGCTGACTTCTGAGGGGTCGATGAACTCGAGCGAGGTTCGGCCGGAAGCGTCTTTGCCACGAATCTTGCCCGTGACTTTGATGGGTTGCCTTGCGTCAGGCATGTTGAACTCCAGGGTAAGGGAATCTCCAATTGCTGCTCCGCCCGAGTTCTCGATCGCCATGCCGCCCTCACTGATATTTATACTCGTTGAATTAAACCGCTGGTCCTCCCATGCGCAGTTGACAACAGTCCGGTAAGGAAGACGCGCGCTCCGCCGGCGTTCCGCTAACATGGCCCCACGCGCCGTGCGGAAGATCGCGTAAACCCTCTCGCGGGAGACGGGCTTTCCAATGAAGAATGTTACTCCCGCTTCAAATGCCCGCCGCATGGTTTCGACGTCATCCATGCCGGTCATCATGATTATGGGAGCCCGCTGATTAAGCGGAGTGGAGCGGATTCTCCGGGCTAGTTGGAAGCCGTCCAGACCCGGCATGGCAACGTCCAGCATGATCCCATCGAACTTGTCGCGTTCCAGAATTAATGCGGCTTCTTGACTATCGGAGGACGTTTGCACCTCCACGCCTAAGGGCTCGACCATGGTCTTGACCATTCGACATACTTCCGGCTCGTCGTCCACAAGGAAGATCTTCATACTGTGCCTACTTGTCCAACCATTTCACTAAATTCGTAAATATCTTAAGCCCATCTTGGGAATAATGGGCCGGCAAAGAAACACGCTCCGGATGAGGCATCAGCCCCAAAACCAGGCCGGTTTCGTCAGTCACGCCGGCAACCGCATCCGGCGCCCCGTTGGGGTTATTGGGATATTCCATAGTCGGGCGGCCTTGGGCGTCAGTGTAGCGGAAAACCACCCGCGTGGCTGCGCCCGGCCCGTCGCAAAAAAGTGCACGGCCTTCGCCGTGGGCCGTGGGCATCTGCAAAATCTCGCCTGCCAGACTCTCAGTCCAGGCGCAGTTCTCCCCTGAGACCAGAAGCCGGATTTTGCGGTCTTCGAAATGCGCAGACTGGTTCTCGAGGAGAGCCATGCGGCGCTCGCCCGGGGTGCGGCCTGGCAAAATCCCTGATTCGGTCAAGACTTGAAAACCGTTGCATATGCCCAGCAAGGGCTTTTGAGCTTCCAGGAATTCCTCCAGTTGCTCGCGCAAACAGGCCACAAGCATGGTGGCAAATATTCGGCCCGCTCCCAGGTGATCGCCATAAGAGAACCCGCCTGGAATGACTGCTGCCTGGTAGTCGCGAAGGCGTGTGCGGCCGTCCAGTAAGTCTCTCAGCAGAACAAGTTCAGTCCTACCTCCTGCGAATTCAATAGCTGCCGCCGTCTCCTCATGGCAGTTGGTACCCGGGCTATAAAGAATGGCAGTGACGCCCCGACTCATTCGATGACCTCCCGAAACGTTTTACGCCACACCTCGCCAAGGACGGCAGTTGCTTCCTGCCAAACCACTTTTGCGTGGTCGAGAAGAATCAGCTCCGGATGCGGCAGGACCTCCCCGATGACCCGGTAAGGCACGTCGCCCAACTGCCCGTTCAAATTGAATTCGGAGGGCACCTCAAGAAGGACCGATCCCACGAACTCGCCGAAAACCGCGCCATCGTTCCTGCCCTGCGCCGTCTGGGTAGCGCGGACCCCCGGTTTTGGGGTCCGCGGGTTTTCCTTTGGCACAGGGACGAGGCGCGGACCCCAAAACCGGGGGTCCGCGCTACTGGTGGAAAATGCATCAAGCGAAACTCGAGCACCATTTCCCGATCCCCAGGCGGCCTCAAAAAGGCGCAAGAGGATCCCACCCTCGGCAATCGCGGAGGCCGACACGTAACCGCCCTGCCCATGCAGGCGCAAAAGCGCTTCCCACACAGACCGGATCGAGCTTGCATCGTAAGCATCGAAGAGGCGGTCGCCGCGCTGCCCGTGACTATCGGCGTACACGCTGCCGCCCAACGCCTCGCAATCGAACCGTCCGACGAGGACGAGGCGGTTTCCGGGCCGTTTGAAATCCTTGCTCACCACTTTCCTGACGTCGGGTAAACGCCCCATAGCCGTCACTACCAGTGTGGCGGGCACATCGATCCGGCGGCCGGCGGCCTCAAAAGTGCCCGAGCTCGAATCCTTTCCTGAAATGAAAGGAACTCCCAGAGACTCCGACATGTCAGCGATGGTCTCAACCATGGCGCGCAAATCCCAGGCTGTTTCGGGACGTACGCGCGGGGTGTAGAAGTTGTCGCAAAGCACCATCTGCCGGTAGTCTGCGCCCGCGGCCACCGCCTTGGTGATGGCCTCAACGATCATCAGGCGCGCCAAACTTGCCGGGTCAATGTCCCCATAGAACGGATTGAAGGCTAGAGTGGTGATCACACCGTAAGGTTTGCCACGCAAGGGCGCCGAAATATATACATTGGTCGGCACGCGATGATTCTTGCCCTCGTAAGGCCCTACGGCAGTTCGCCCTTGCACCGTGGTGTCAAAGCGGCACCCGGCGGCGCTCTGGTCAGCGCAGTGGTAATGTCCAAGCACGCCTCGAACGGCGGCCGCCCACTCCGCTTCGTTCTGCGGCTCGGATATGCGCAAAGGTTGGAGGTCCCTGTGGGGCGGGGCAACCTGCAAGGGGTCGATGGGGCAGGCTTCCCAAAGGAAAGCCATCTCCAGATCCACGACCTTCTGGCCGCGCCAAAATGCCTCGAGACGACCGGTGTCCGTAAAGTGGCCGAGGATTGAATACCCTACTTCGTACCTCTCGAGAATGGCGCGGGCCTCCATAACTTTCTCCGGCGGCACGGCTACCAGCATGCGTTCCTGCGATTCGGAAAGCAAGATTTCCCAAGCTGTCAGGCTCTTGTCCTTCAACGGCACGACGTCGAGGTCAACTCGTATGCCCGTCTCGGAGCCCATTTCCCCCACGGCACATGAGATGCCCCCGGCTCCCAGGTCTGTGATGGCCCGAATACATTCCTGGTCGCGCAAAACAGGGATAGCCGAAGTGAACCTGCGCTCTGTAATTGGGTGCCCGATTTGGACTGCAGCGGATTCTTTTTGCAGAGTCTCGCCGGTCATGCCCGTGGAACTGGCGGTTGCCCCGTGTATACCGTCCCGGCCGGTTTCGCCGCCAATCAGCAGTGCCACGTCACCCGGACGGAGGGCATCCTTCAAAGCGTATTTCTTGGGAATCAATCCCACGGAATGCCCCAGGGCGAAGCACTTGGCGTAGCCGGGATGAATGCGGTAGACAGGGTGCATCATGGGAATGCCCATGGGGTTCGTGTAATAGGCGGTGGCCCTGATCGATTCTGCCACAATCAACTGCGGGTGTAAGGCTCCGGGGGGCACTTCCGAAATCCTGGGATCCATGGTTCCCATCACGGTTGTGCCGCCTATCGGGTAGCCGCCTTTGCCAAATCCCAGCGTGTCACGGATCACCCCCCCGTGCTTCGTCGCAATGCCCCCAAAAGGGGCGATGGAGCTGGGGAAGTTATGGGTTTCACCTTTAATGGTCACCACCCAGTCCTCATAAAACTCCATGCCCCCGGCGTTGTCTTTAAAGGATGAAATAACTAATGGGTGGTTGATTCGCGCCGTGGCCTCACTCAGCCTCTTCAGTAGCCCGAGACTTTTCCAGGTGGTGTGGTAACAATGGTCGCTCCACGATTGCACCAGGATCTCGATCTCGGCATCCGTGTGCGGCCGGCCCTGGGCCTTCTCTTGAGCCTGTAGGGCCTTCATTTGGGAAAGTGGCGCGTACCAGGAACGGCTCTTGGAAAGAGCAACCAGTTCCTCATCGCTCAGATCCAGGAAAGAAATCGTTGCCACAGGATCGGGATCACCTGTGGGACGAAGCGTGGCAAGGACCTCGTTGGGCTCGCGGATGCGCTCCACAACGTGGTTGTATAGAAACCGGGCGGCAACTCCTCGCGCCTCGGATTCATCCAGGCCCCAGAACTGGTAGCGCCTGCTGAGCCGTGCAAACTCCAAGCCGGCCTCCCCCAGAGCCCGCGCCCCGGCCAGAATGGAGGGTGTTTCCGGGTCAGTCACGGCAGGCCGATAAGCAATTTCAACAATCGGTCCCAGCCCCGGATCAAGTTGAGAGCGTCCCGATGGCACCTGATAAAGTGGATTCACCAGAAGCGGCATCAGCCGGTCGAGGTTTACCGATCCTTCAAGCCAGAATACCCGCTCGATCACCATATTCTTCAATTGCGGGTAGCCACGCCGGTGAAGGAAGCTAAGCCAGCTACGGGCTTCCGGATCATCTTTCGAAAGTGTGTAAATGCTCTGAATCGACATCGTTGCCTCGGGCGAGGTTTGCCTCAGACTCACTCCATGCGGTCAGATGCCCGGCCACTTCAACCTTGACGGAGACGGGCCTTCAGCACACCGCCGGATCCATCGTGCCGCTGACTACGCCTCGCGGGATCAGTAGGTGTCGCCCCCGCGAGGCGGCGTCGGCGCAACCGGATGAAACAAGCTGCTCATTATAGCCGGGATGGCAAGGGTTGTCTAAGCAGGGGGAGACTTCCCGCGACAGCGGACGAGACGCCTGCGCTCCGAAAATGGCCACGGCTACTCCGGCAGCACAACGTCAATCGGCGCGCTGAGCACCAAGTTTCCCCAGGAAACCCGCATGGTGACATGCTTAATGTCATCTTTCGGGTAGGACAGCGTGATAGTGAGCTTCTCCCTCGGGGTTTCCGCCTTCGTGACGCTGGACATCACGGCTTCGAACTCCACCGGCGCCCTCTCAATTTGAAAGGCGTCAAGTCGCTCCCTGCGAGCCTTGGCCGGGTCTATGAAAACCAGACTCCACTCCGAGCCCTCTTCGGAGCGATGCAGGCCCAGATAATAGAACCCCACGGGAACTTTTTTCCCGCCGATGGACAAGGGAAGGTTGGTGTCCAAAGTAGTCCAGTAGTTGCTGCCCATGCGCCATACTTTCCCCCGGGTCATGGCGTCGAACTTGGCAGAGTCGTTGTATTCCTTCTTCCAAACGGGCCGGCCATAGTCGATGGCCACTTGCCCGGCGGCGGCATCGGTTTGGCCGTTCCAGTAAAGCACGCGGGCTGAGGCTCGATCATCTGGCGTGCCCCCCTCTGCCACAATCTTGGGCCTTTGTTGCTGCCCACCCGCATTCAACGAAAAGAGCATCAGCGCGCCGGCCAACAGTGAGTGGATCTTCATCGCTTTTCTCCTCTTGGTTCGTGTTTTTTCCTGAAGCGTGATTCTAACACGGGTCTCCGCGCCTTGGGTGGATTGTCAGGAGATCTGACAAATCCCGTTGACTCTGCGCCGGGCCGGGTGCAAAATTTGATTTTGGGGTTAAGGAAGTCGACCCTCGACAGGTTCGGGGGTTTGGGAATCGCAGGGCTTAAAAGTCGCATTGAGCTATGAAAAACCGCAGGCTGAAGTTCGGCATTGGCGTAGGCATTATTCTCGCCGTGGTAGGCTGGGAAGCTGTTTCAGGCTTCAACCAAAGCAAGACCTACTACGTGACCGTAAGCGAACTCACGCAGGCGCAGGAGGCGCGCCGTCAGATTCGTGTGGGGGGCACTGTCGAACCCGGCTCAGTGCAACGCCGGGCAGGGAAACTCACTTTCCGTCTCGCCCAGGACGCCAAGTCCATCCCGGTGACGTACGTGGGGACCGACACCCTGCCGGACACCTTCAAGGATGGAGCGCAGGCCATCATCGATGGAAATTACCTTTCGAGCGGCGAGTTCCAGGCGGAGAAGATCCAGGCGAAATGCGCCTCGAAGTATCAGGCCGCTCCTGTATCCCCGGCAAGCGGACAAAAGAATCCTAAGGTTGCGGGTTTATGAACGAACTCGGAAGCCTTGGCATCGTGGCTGGGCTGGCTTTTGCTGCTTATGCGGTGGTGGCCGGCGCTTTGGGCGGGAAGTTGCGGAGTTTGCGGCTGACGAGGAGCGCCGAACGCGCTGCTCTGGCCTTCTTCGTCATGCTTACGCTGGCCGTGATTGCGCTCGAGTACCTGATCCTCACCAACGACTTTCACAACGCCTATGTGGCCGAGCACTCCAACCGCGACCTGCTCACTTTCTACAAAGTGGCGGCGCTCTGGGCCGGCCAGGAAGGCTCTTTGCTTTTCTGGACGTGGCTGCTCTCGATTTACAGCGCTTTGGCCATCCTGCTGAACAGGAAGAAAAACCGCCAACTCATGCCTTATGTGGTGGCGGTGCTCATGGGCACGGGCGCGTTCTTCTCATCCCTGGTGCTTTTTGTTGCCAACCCTTTTCAAGAACTTGCGCTCGCTTCGGCCGCAGGAACGCAACCCTTCACTCCTCCCGATGGCAATGGTCTGAATCCTGTTCTGCAATACCATTCCATGGTGATTCACCCTCCCATGCTTTACCTGGGATATGTGGGCATGGTGGTCCCCTTCGCGTTCGCCATGGCCGCGCTCATCACCCGGCAGTTGGGTGACAACTGGATTCGCACTACGCGCCGCTGGACGATGGTCCCCTGGATGCTCCTCGGGCTGGGAATTCTTCTGGGCGGCAACTGGGCTTACGCCGTACTCGGCTGGGGCGGCTATTGGGGTTGGGACCCGGTGGAGAACGCCTCACTTCTACCTTGGCTCTCGGGAACGGCGTTCTTGCATTCCGTGATGATCCAGGAAAAGCGCGGGATGCTGAAGGTGTGGAATGTGGTGCTGGTCATCACGACCTTCTTCCTCAGCATCTTCGGCACGTTCCTCACTCGCAGCGGGGTTGTTTCTTCCGTACACGCCTTCGCCCAATCGAGCATCGGACCCTTCTTCGCGGTCTTCCTCTGCATCATTGTCGTCTTCTCGGTCACATTGCTCTTCCTCCGCCTGGATCATCTTAAAAGTGAGAACAAACTCGATTCCCTGGTTTCCCGTGAAAGCGGCTTCCTCTTCAACAACTGGATTTTGTTGGCACTGGTCTTTGCAGTCCTTTGGGGGACCTTGTTCCCGCTGATTTCCAAGGCCGTGCAGAATGTGACCGTCACCGTGGGCGCTCCATTCTTCAATAAGACGGCCATCCCCATGGGCTTGCTTCTCCTATTCCTGACCGGGGCAGGCCCGCTGCTGGCTTGGCGGAAGACTTCCTTCCAGAGTCTCAAGCGGAATTTCCTCCTGCCCTTGATCGTGGCAGGTGTATCAGGTGCATTTCTGCTGATTGCGGGGGTGCGGCATTTCTATGCCTGGATGACCTTGTGTCTCTGTATCTTTGTGGCCGTCTGTGTCCTGGGCGAATTCTGGAAAGGCGCCAGGACACGCATGAAAACTGCGCGCGAGAATTTCGCTCAGGCTCTCTATAACCTGACGATGCGCAATACGCGGCGTTATGGGGGTTACATCGTACATCTGGGCATTGTGCTCCTCTTTATAGGCTTCGCCGGCTTGGCCTTCAAGACGCAGGCCAAAGGCTCGATGGGACAAGGAGACCTGCTGCGGGCAAAGAATTACTTGCTGCGTTGCGACGGCCTCGTGAGCGGTGACACTCCGAATTACGAATACACTCGAGCGCTTATTACCGTCACCAAGGACGGCCACGCCTTCACCGCCATGCATCCCGAGAAACGCTTTTACAAGGCCAGCCAGCAGCCGACCAGCTATGTGTCTATTCATCCCACGCTGAGCGAAGATCTTTACGTCGTGCTTTCGGGGCTCGACCAGGATACGGGCAAGGCGGTCATCGAAGTCTTCGTAAACCCCCTTGTCATGTGGGTATGGATCGGAGGCCTGGTGGTGTTCCTGGGAACGCTCTTGGCGCTCGTCCCCAGCCGCGTGGAACGGGAGATGGCGGAAATCCGCAAGACCCAGGACATAGC
>Ga0187819_10001114_pt1 | contig 13903 bp, 10 predicted proteins | sample NC_wetland_sal_i_15_FD_132411 | JGI IMG/M metagenome (GOLD analysis project Ga0187819, IMG submission 132411) | Wetland sediment microbial communities from Neuse River Estuary, North Carolina, USA - SO4_4 | ecosystem: Environmental > Aquatic > Freshwater > Wetlands > Sediment | place: USA... | reverse complement strand
GAAATCCTTTCTCGAAAAAATTCGAGCCACCGGCCGAACCATCTTGACCGAGGCCGAATCGAAACAGGTGATTGCACTCTACGGAATTCCCACCGTGGAAACGCGCCTAGCGTCGAACGAATCCCAGGCCGCCGAATGCGCAGAAGCCATCGGTTTTCCCGTCGCGCTGAAGCTCAACTCCGAAACGATCACGCACAAATCCGACGTTGGCGGCGTGAAGCTGAACCTTCAGGACAAACAGGCCGTTGCGCAGGCTTTTCGCCAGATCGAAACCTCCGTGCGGGAAAAGGCAGGGGCCGGGCATTTTCAGGGCGTCACCGTGCAACCCATGGTGAAACTCGACGGCTACGAACTCATTCTCGGCAGCAGCTTGGACCCTCAATTCGGGCCCGTGATCCTCTTCGGTTCGGGCGGCCTGATGGTCGAAGTGTACGGCGACCGAGCTCTCGCTCTGCCCCCGCTGAATTCCACGTTGGCCGTGCGCCTGATGGAGCAAACGAAAATATACCGCGCCCTGCAAGGCGTGCGGGGACGCGCGGCCGTGGACATGGCCGAGCTCGAGAGCGCGCTGATCCGCTTCAGCCGGCTGGTGATCGAGCAACGTTGGATCAAAGAGGTGGACATCAATCCGCTGGTCGCTTCGCCTGAGCGTGTGATGGCTCTCGATGCGAGGATCGTATTGCAGGGCTCGGAAGTGGCTGAAGACCAGCTTCCGCGCTCGGCCATCCGGCCCTACCCGGTCGGGTACGTCCTACCGTGGCAAGCGAAGAACGGCCTGCAGCTTTTAATCCGACCGATCCGTCCCGAGGACGAACCTGCGATGGCCAGGTTTCATGAGACCCTGTCCGACCTCAGCGTGTACTTGCGGTATTTTCACATGGAAAAACTGAGCACTCGCGTTGCACACGAGCGATTGCTGCGGAAATGTTTCATCGATTATGACCGGGAAATGGCGCTGGTGGCGGAACATGACAATCCTGAAAGCGGCAAGCGCGAAATTATCGCTGTGGGAAGGATGACGAAATCGCCCGGCGCCAGGGAAGCTGAAATCGCCGTTCTCGTTGCCGACCAGTTCCAGCATTGCGGATTGGGATCGGAGCTGCTGCGGCGGCTGATGCAGGTCGGACGGGATGAAAAATTGGATCGGATCATCATGACCATTCTTCCGGAAAACATGGCCATGCGGGCTCTGGCCTCTCGATTCGGATTCGAGGCCGTGAAAAGCGCCGACTTGAGCGAAATCCGCATCGAGCTGAAGTTGTAGTCGTCCATTTCCTGCTCTTGCCTTGAAATTGTAGGCGCGCCAGCACGTGCATTTCGGGGCGCGCGCCGGTGCTTCAGACAGTGTTTCAATCTGGATCACTCACAGGATAGAAATAACGCCCATGGTTCGCTCTTCACGAATCAGGTATAACGAGTCACGACTTACGGATGGAGGAGGGCCGGCGGCCGCACTGTTAGTGCGATTGGGTTGGATGGCGGCCGCCGGATGCAATCCTTGCCTTTTTTGACGGCGAACAGTCAGGGACAAGGCAAGTGCATATTGTTTTTCGCTGCGGGTAATTCAGGCCACAGCGGCAAAATGACGACGCCACGGCCCGGCACGTAATCCAGCCGGTACACGTTTGAGCAGTGCTCGCAGAGCCAGAAATGTCCGATGGGGTGTGAGCCATTCGCCCGGACGGCCATCCCTTCGGTGGGAACGAACTGATCTTGTTGGCGAGGAAACCGGAAAAGTTTGCCTCCCGCCAGCCAGTCAAAGGATGCGGCGCAGCTCGGATTCGCGCATTTTGGGCGAAGATTCAGAACCATGGTAACCTCCCATCTCTCCCAGTTTCGTATTCCCGTAGAACAAGGCGCTTCGCGCCGAGAGCTTGTTTTGGCTAGGCCGCAGGCGATCCAGCCTTTTCCTCGCTCTCCAGCTTCGCAATCTCTTTTTCCAGCCAGATCGTCAGCGCCTCTTCAATCTCCTGTTCGGTCCCTCCGCGATACAGCTGCAGCAAAGTGTCCCCGTAGGAAGTCAGAGGAATGTGCCGGCATGGAACTTTCTCGCCGCGTCTTTCGGCAGGCACAAATTGCATGAGCAGGCATTCGGCGCACGGGGTTCGGTCTTCCTTGGTGTCGTAATTCATGCAGGTTGGCGAGTCTTCAAAAGCCAGTTGGGCTCGCCAGGGCTCTCGCGGCGATCGGCCATAGCCGCCCTTTTTCACGAAATTGAGTTCCGCTTTCAGGACCTCCAGCGTATTTCGATCGTCCTTTGGCATTTTTTCACCTCCTCCACGATGTTCTCAATTATCGGCAGATAGGCCCGCCAAAAATGTGATCTGGGTCACGGTATCGCGTGACGCGTATCACGGTGAACCAGTTGGATTTGGAGCAGGCTTAAGTCAGTAATTCGCGAGGGACGATATGCAAACACCTTCGACTGGCAGGTTTCATTTCGTGACCCGAGGCAGGGGGCGTACAATGGGAACAGGTAATTCTATGCGCTCTCCGTACGGCCTGCAGATCATCGAGAACTGCGTTACCTGCCCTCACAAGGAATCGCGCCTTTTTTGCAATCTTTCTGCGCCGGCGCTACAAAGGCTTTCGGAGATCACGTCCTCGGCCACCTACCCGAAAGGGGCGACGCTTTTTGTGGAAGGGCAACCTGCGCGAGGCGTGTTCATTCTTTGCGCCGGGCACGTCAAGCTTTCCACTTCCTCTTCCGATGGCAGAACGCTGATCCTACGAATTTCTGAGCCGGGTGATTTGCTGGGACTGCCAGCCACCATTTCCGGGAAGCCGTATGAAGTGACGGCGGACGTGATCGAGCCCACGCAGGCCAATTTCATCAGCCACGCCGATTTTCTGAGTTTCCTGCGCGAGCACGGCGAAGCGGCCCTGCGCGTGGCGCAGGAACTGAGCGAAACCTACCAGACGGCCTTTGCGGAGATGCGCACGATTGGCCTTTCCCATTCGGCGCGGGAAAAGCTGGCCCGTTTTGTTTTGGACTGGAGCGCGCATCATCCTTCGGACAACGGGGTTATCAGGTTCAACCTCACGCTGACGCATGAAGAAATAGCCCAGATGATCGGGGCCTCCAGGGAAACCGTGACCCGGCTCTTTGCGGACCTTAAGAAAAAAAATCTCTTGCAAATCAAGGGATCGAGTGTCACGATCAAGGACAAGCTTGGGTTAGAACGGCTGTTGCAAGAGAATTAGGCCTCCCCTTCCTGTGGTAATCAAATTCATAGTTGTGCCGATATCCAGGTAGCTCGTGATCGATCGCACGGAATTTCACAAATCTGTGATTTATGTCACATACCTGGGAAATGCCGGTCGAAGATAATGACGCATTTTAGATCCGGCGGAAGCGCCTTGATCGAGAAGACTTTACAGGAGAGGCAAATGAAACTTTGCAGAAACTCTCTCGTCCCTGGGGCAGTCATTGCAATGATACTGTGCGCCGCTTCCCTGGCCTGCGCCCGCGCGGACACAAAATCCGCCCAGCCGTCCGATGCGGCCAGCCCCAGCACCGCGGCGAATCCCGACAAGCAATCTGGCGGAGCCGCCGATTCCTCGGACTACGTGGGGACGGAAACTTGCAAATCCTGCCACGAGAATATGTACAACAGTTACGAGAAAACCCCGCACTGGAAGACCATGAATGACACACACGGAGGCCCGTCGAAACAAGGTTGCGAGGGGTGTCACGGTCCAGGGGCGGCCCATGTCGCCGGAGGCGGCGACGTCACGAAAATCTTCACGTTCAAGAACGCTTCGGTAAAAGAAATTAACGGCCGTTGCATGACGTGTCACGCCGGAGGGCCGCAGCACATGAACGCCCTCAACTCGGTGCACACGGAAAACGGCGTCAGCTGCATCTCCTGCCACTCCCCGCATCATGCCGAGTCCAGCGAGCACCTGCTGATCAAGGCGGAGCCCGAGCTTTGCTTTACCTGCCATCTCCAGCAGAAAGCCCAATTTGCCATGCCCTTCCACCATCGCGTCGAGGAAGGCCTGATGCAGTGCAGCGATTGCCACAACGTGCACGGGTCGGCGCTCCCGAAACAGGTGCGGGTGTCCTCCACGCAGGACGCCATCTGCTTCAAGTGCCATACCGACAAGCAGGGGCCATTCGTCTACGAACATGCGCCGGTGAAGGTTGACGGGTGCGTTTCCTGCCATTCCGTTCACGGCGGGCCAAACGCTCACATGTTGAAGCTCAGCAATGTGAACTTGCTCTGCCTGCAGTGCCATACGACATCGAGCTTTAGCAGCGCACCGGGTGCGCCTTCCTTCCACAACCAGGGGACGTTTTTCCAGGCCTGCACGCTGTGCCACGTGGCGATTCATGGATCGAATTTCAGTTCGTTCTATTTCAAGTGAACGATCGGACCCGGTCGCGCAGATTCAGCGGAATGAAGGGCTGCAAATTCGGAAGAAGGGGGAGACAAGGACATGATCAATCGCCGGGTGGTGATCGGATGGGGATTGGGGCTGTTTGCCGCAACATTCCTGGCGCCTCTCAGCCGCGCCCAGGACGCGCCGAGCGAAAGCAAGGGCACGAACCAGGGCAATTACAACATCCAGCAAACGGTTGAGTTCGGGTATCGGCTGAACGAAGTCAACGGGAACCAGGACACCTACAATACGTTTGTTAACCTGGGTTCCGGCGTGCGCCTGTTCGATTACACGCTCAACATGCGTTCCTTGAACCACCAGGGCATCTTCTTCGACGATTTGAATTTCAGCAATTTTGGGTACGGCGGCGATCCGAACGACGTCTCGCGGCTGCACATCAGCAAGAACAAGTGGTACGACTTCAACCTGCTGTTTCGGCGCGACAAGAATTTCTGGGACTACAATCTTTGGGCCAACCCCCTGAATCCGGCGGCGCCCAACGCGGTGGGCTCCGCGACCAGCGGCTGCATCCTCAGCCCCCCCACCTCCGCCCATCCAGGTCTCCCCGGCTATTGTTCGAATCCATCCGTGCCACAGACGAATTCGCCGCATGCGCAGGATCTTGTCCGCCGGATGCAAGACTACGATCTGACGCTCTTGCCGCAATCCCGCGTGCGATTCCGCCTGGGCTTTTCGCACTATCGCGACGAGGGCCCCGGCTTCTTCACCACGGACAGCGGAACAATGCCGGACTTCCCTGAGAACTACAGCTACACGACGAACGCTTACCACGCCGGAGTGGACATTCGACTCTTGCCGCGCACGACGATCTCCTACGACCAGTTCCTCAACTACTTCAAACAGGACAATACATCCCTGGAAAGCCCCACGGCCACGCCGGGGGCTTACGGTTACCAGCTCGCAAACGGCACGCCCGTCGACCTCGGCATCGTCTGGAGTAACCTGACCCCCGCGGAAGCTCTACCCTGCGCCGCCCCGATCGCGGTTGCCACTACCACTCCGCCTACGGCCAATCCTGTCTGCAATGGGTTCCTGAGCTACAGTCAGGTAGGTTCTCCTAGGAACTACATGCCCACGGAAAAACTGAGCTTTACATCGAATTATTTCAAGAAACTGGAAACGACCGGTTCGTTCGGCTACAGCAGTTCGGACAACGTGATTCCGAACTTCGATGAAAATATCAATGGCTTCACAACGCGCACAGCTACGCGTGACAGCACCACGAGCGGCCCCGCCACGACCAAGCGTGTTTCGGTCAACGCGGACGGGTCCGCCGTTTACGCGGTGACGGACAAGTTCCGCGTCGAGGATTTCTTCAACTACGACAACTGGCGCATCCCGGGCATGTGGGCTACATTCGAGACGAATCTTTTTGCCGCAGCGGGCTCGGGTCTGACCGGGCTGGCGACGCCGATTTCGGCATTCAACCAGGTTTCTCCGGCAACGGCAACGACATTCGCCGCGCTATGCCCCACAGCGCCCTACAACCAGGTGACCTGCCCCTTGCACACCACCAGCTCGGGAGCAGACGTTACCAACGAACTCACCTCTCAATTCCTCGCACAAAAAATGATAACCAACACGTTCGAGCTGGCATACGACTTCACGCCACGTTATAGCGCCCGCATCGGCTACCTGTACTCGGATCGCACCATTTCCCAGTTCAGCGCCACGTGGGACACTGGAGAAACCTATTTCCCCGGCGGGACCGGCGCAACTGCGGCGACCGATTATTTTGCCGCGCGCGGAGACTGCGCGCTGGTGAGCGGCGCTCTCCCAGTTGGTTGCGTCCTGAACCCGGACGGTTCCATTACGGAAGGTTCCCCGACAAATCTCGTTGCCGAAGCCGGCAATGACACGGCCCGTTTGCTCACCACAATCCATGAGAACACCCTCATCGCCGGAGTGACGGCCCGGCCGGTCGACCAATTGACAATCAACGGAGACTTCGGGTTCGGGTACAACGACAATTCCTTCACCCGGGTCGATCCGAGACAAGTGCAAAGCTACAAAATCCACGTCAACTACAAACCGAAAATGTGGGCGGTCATCGACGGCGCCGTAGAAATTCATGAAAACCGGGATGACGTAACCACCGTGTCCAATCTCGAGCACGATCGCTCCTACAGCTTTAACACCACACTCATGCCGAATTCGCGCCTTTCGGTCAGCTTCGGATACAACTATTGGGACGTATACAACCAGGCTAACATTTGCTTCAACTATTCCATCACTTACACAAATCCGGCGCCGCCACCCTCCACTTTGCCGGTAAGCACGATACCTCCGGGCGTGGCGACGACAGCGTGCAACATAACGGGCGCTTCGGTCGGGGCGGCTGGGCTCGAGACGCTTTCGACGTACGCTAGCACTGACCATTTTGCTCATGCCGAAGTAACGTGGAAGCCATACAAGCGCATTACCGTAGCTCTTGGATACGGCGGCAGTTTCGTCCGTGGCAGCTCGATCTCGCTCAATCCTCTCAATCCTTCGGGCACGCTCAGTTACAACTACCAGTTGCCCTTCGGCTGGATCAACTTCGATATCTACAAGGGCTTGAGCTACAAAATGGCCTGGAACTATTACGGGTTCAACCAGGAAGGGAACACCACCCCATTCGGCTTGGCCACCATCCCATTGCAGGACTTCAATGGCAGCAACGCGACGTTTTCGTTCCGGTATGCTTTCTAAATGCCGGCATACCCTCGATATGCAGTATGATTTGCCGAGCTGGCTGGCGGCGGGCCAGAGACATCATCTCTGCTAGCGCGCCGCAGATCCGCACTACGGGAGAATTCTTGGAGAGGAGAAAGCGAATGAACCATAAATACATGAATCCCGGAGCCAGGTGGTATCTTGCTCCAGTTCTGGCGCTCGCGTTCGTGCCGGCTGTTTTCGCGCAGGGAACCGCGGAAGCCACCTACAAGGCGAAATGCGCAGGTTGCCACGGTCCCGACGGTGTCGGGAGCACGCCGGCGGGAAAAGCCATGAAAGTCCGGGATTTTCATTCACCGGAAGTGCAGAAAGAAACGGACGCGGAATTGACGGACATCATCACCAACGGCAAAAACAAGATGCCCAAGTACGCCGACAAACTGAAGGACACCGAGATTAAGGACCTGGTTGCCTACTGCCGCGGGCTGGGCAAAAAGTGACGCGGGAGCGCGCGCCACTTTAAGTAATCAGTGTTGCAGGCTTCGTCTGATTTCACCGAGGCGCGGAGTGTGATGGATCGATCGCGCTCCTCACGATTCCAACAATGCCGGAAGCGATCCGCGACGCGGGCATTTTCCGAATTCATCACGCTTTGCGCGACAGCACTATTCACGGAGAGATTCACGCCGGAGTAAAGCAAGTGAGGGACTGACGAATCAGAAGTTGTTCCGATTCGCCTTGCATCGATGGATCCGATCCGCCGAAAAGAAATGGATTCCCAGAACTCATGACGCTTCGTGAGCTCCTTCCGCGGTTGTACCGCCCCGCCGCCTATCTTTCCTATAACGCCTTTTCGATGACAGGGGCGGTTCTTGCCATAAGCGCGGCATTCACGATTATTGGCTTTTGGATCTACAACTTCACCACCGGCGGCACGATCAATCCATATATCGGCGTCATTTTCATTCTCATTCTTCCGGGAATATTCGTGGTCGGCCTGGCGATGATGCCCATGGGAGCGTTGTGGCATCGACACAGGCTTCGAGTGTCCGGCAAGCTACCGGCCGAATATCCCAGACTGGATTTCAACCGTCCACTCTTCCGCCAAGCCGCGGGATGGGTGGCCGGTTTGACCGTCTTCAACGCCATCATCCTTAGTGTGGGCTCCTATCGAAGCGTCGAGTATATGGATTCGTCAAATTTCTGCGGCCAAACTTGCCACACGGTCATGCAGCCGGAATACACGGCCTACCTGAATTCGCCTCATCAGCGTGTGAGCTGCGTGGAATGCCATATCGGACCCGGCGCGGGGTGGTTCGTGCGATCGAAGCTATCGGGCGTGCGACAGGTTATCGCGGTAACATTCCATACATATGACCATCCGATCCCCTCGCCGGTGGAGCAGTTGCGCCCGGCCCGCGAAACCTGCGAGCAGTGCCACTGGCCGCTGATGTTCACGGGTGACAAGCTCATCGTGCGGAAGAAATTTTCCGATGACGAAAAGAACACGGTGCTGACCACTGTCCTGCTTATGAAAATCGGAGGGTACATCGGGCAAGCGGCGGTTGGAATCCATGGGCGGCACTTGGATGTAAAATCGCGCGTCCAATACATTGCGACGGATCGCGAAAGACAGGTTATCCCCCACGTAACGTATCTGGATGACAATGGCAAAAAGGTCGAATTTGCATCGACGGATTCCAAGCCCACACCGGAGCAACTCGCCGCCGGCGAATCACGTGCCATGGATTGCATCGATTGTCACAATCGCCCGGCGCACACTTTTCAGATGCCCGAACGCGCCCTGGACCAGGCCATGTCCGAGGGCCTCATTAGTCCTGACCTGCCGTTCATCAAGAAGGAAGCGACGGCATTGCTGAAGGTCAGTTATGCGGACCGCGACGATGCCGTGCGGCGCATCGCTGAGAACTTGGGGAATTTCTATCGGACATCGTATCCCGATGCGTACCGCGACAAGCGGTCCGCGATTGAAGCGGCCATCCAACAAGTTCAGACGATTTATCTGAGCAACGTCTTTCCCGCGATGAATGTCACCTGGGGAACTTATCCCAACAATCTCGGCCACGCGGATTTTCCAGGATGTTTCCGCTGCCACGACGGCAGCCATTCCACGGCCGATGGCCGCGCGATTTCGAACGATTGCGATGCCTGCCATACCCTCCTCGCCGTGGAGGAGTCGAATCCGAAAGTCCTCAGCGATTTGGGATTGAAATAGCGTAAACTCCCCGCGCGGGGAATGGGACGCACAGTGCCACGGGCCAGACAACTACCAATCATAGCGGCGCTGACATCGGGACTGCTCCTGGCATTCTCGACCTCCGCACAGAACAAACCCGCCGCCAATCCTGACGCGGATTGCCTCGCCTGCCACAATAACCCGGACTTGAAATCCGACGCTGGGCAGAGTGTGTACGTCGACCAGGCAAAACATGAAGCCGGCATCCACGGCGTCCTGAACTGCACGGCCTGCCACACCGGCATCAAGGAATATCCGCATCCGAAGCGCATCGCCAAAGTGGAATGCGCAACTTGCCACGCGGACCAGGCGGCGGACCTCCCCAAGAGCGTGCACGCCGCGCTTGGCGCGGATGCGTGCATGAGCTGCCACGGATCGGCGCATTATACGCAGTCCGCGGCCGGCGTAATGCCGCAGCAATGCGCCTCTTGCCACAGCAATGAAGTGAAGAATTTTCTATCCAGCGTGCACGGCGGGGCGATGGCCCGCGGACAGCCGGGCAATCCTTCTTGCGGAGGTTGCCATGGGTCCGCGCACAGGATTTTGGCAGCAGGCGATCCGCTCTCGCCGGTAGCGAAACAAAATCTGCCCAATACTTGCGCTTCCTGCCATTCGAACCCGGATTTCCTCGCCAAGTATCAAATTCCCTTTGCCCAGCCGGTGGAAGCGTTTCGGCAGAGCGTCCACGGCCGGGCCCTGGCGGCCGGCAATGCATCCGCGCCGTCCTGTTCCGACTGCCATTCCAGCCATGGCATCCTTCCTGGACGCAATGCGCGTTCGAAAACAAATCACTGGAACATTTCCGCAAGCTGCGGCGCTTGCCACGCCGGAATCAAGAAAATATATGACGCGTCCGTCCACGGCAAAGCCGCCGCAAACGGCGCACCCGATTCTCCGGTCTGCACGGACTGCCACGGGGAACACGCCATTCTCGCTCCGGGCGATCCGGAGTCGTCGGTAAATCCCGCGCGGGTATCCGTGCTGACATGCGGGCGCTGCCACAGCGACGAGAGGATCGAGGCGCGCTACAACCTGCCTGCCGACCGCATGCCCACCTTCGCGGACAGCTTTCACGGGCTTGCTTCGCGGTCTGGTTCGCAGACGGTCGCGAACTGCGCTTCTTGCCACGGCGTCCACAATATTTTCCCGTCGAGCGATCCGCGTTCCACGGTGAACCCCGCAAACATTGCCCATACCTGCGGCACGTGTCATCCGGGTGCGGGGCAGACTTTCGCCATAGGGCGCGTCCACATTGGCGCAGCGACGCAATACGAAAGCACGGCGGTGAAGTGGATTCGCCGGCTGTACTGGATTCTCATTCCACTGGCGATCGCGTTTATGTTCTTCCATCAGGCCGCCGACTTTCTTCGCAAAGCGCGATCGGCGCGCCAGACGGATCCGCGCCACGAAGTCGAGCGCATGAACCTTAATTTCAGAATCGCTCATTGGCTGGTGGTGGTGAGCTTCCCAGTTCTGGTAATTACAGGATTCGCTTTGAAGTTTCCGGAATCCTGGTGGGCGAGGCCGATGTTAATCTGGGAGACAAGGTTCGCCTTTCGGGGAACGCTGCATCGGGTGGCTGCGGTGGTATTGCTGGCCGGGCTGGCCTATCACATCCTGGACTTGATCCTGGTTCGCCGCGATCGCACTTTACTTATATCCATGAAACCCGGGCTTGACGACCTGCAATTCCTGCGCGATACGCTCGTCTTTAACTTGGGCCTTTCACAGACCAGGCCCAACTATTCCGGCTGCGCCACTTACGTGGAAAAGATCGAATACTGGGCCTTTGTTTGGGGAACCTGTGTGATGGCCTCGACGGGATTCCTCCTCTGGTTCAACAGCTTTGCATTGCGGCATTTTCCAAAGTGGGTGACGGACGCGTCCACGGCCCTGCACTACTACGAAGCCATCCTGGCGACGTTATCCATCCTGATCTGGCACATGTACACGGTAGTTTTCGATCCGGAAGTTTATCCGATGGACCCGTCCTGGATTACTGGGAAGCGACCCAGTCACGAAGTGCCGGTTGCCGACTCAGTTCCGGCCCCGGAGCTTCCCGCCTCGGTGGAAGAGAAGCCAGCGCCTGCCACGGAAAATCGCAAGGCTCCGCCGGGAGAATAGCGCAATCCGCCAATTCAATTTCAGTATGTGCCGCATGGTGGCGAAATGTTCAGCCCGAGGAAGGGGCGCGGTACTCGTGAATTGTACTGCTAGACATGAAATGGAATACAGTATATCATTGTACTGTGATCCGGTCCTTCCGCTGCGCGGATACCGAGAGCCTTTTTCGCCGAGAAAGTGTGCGCCGGTTCAAGCCGATCGAGCGCCCGGCGCTTCGCAAGCTGGATATGCTCGACGCCGCCACGGATCTCCGCACCCTTTCGACATTGCCAGGAAACCGTCTGGAGCGGCTGAAAGGGAATCGATCGGGGCAATACAGCATCCGCATCAACGATCAGTGGCGCATTTGCTTTAAATGGAGGGCTGAAGACGCTTATGAAGTCGAGATTGTTGACTACCATTAGGAGGTCGGAATGGCAAAAAAATTGAAGCCGGTCCATCCGGGCGAGATTTTGCTCGAAGAATACATGAAGCCGCTAGGCTTGAGCATGAACAGGATGGCGCTGGACCTTCGAGTCCCTGTGACTCGCATCGCTGACATTGTCAACGAGCGCCGCGGAATCACTGCCGATACGGCGCTGCGCTTTGCGCGCTACTTCAAGAACAGCGCCGCGTTTTGGATGAATCTCCAGACCCGCCACGACCTCGAAGTGGCCGAGGACAAGATCGCCGCGAAGGTCCAGCGTGACGTTCAGCCGCTCGAATCCATCCACGCGCCGGAGGTGTAGATGCGAAATCGCTTTTTATAAAGACGCAGGGACGATTTCTTACAACCCTTGTAGCCACCTCTCCGGAAAAATCACACAAAATCCCAAGAAGCATATGTGCGGTAGACACGTACAGGCAACCACAGCGCGTGTACCAGAATCATTATTGATTGTTTTGAGGTCTGGCAGGGCTGAGCCGCAGGCAATGGGGTATGGACCAATTCGATGACAGTCTTGCAATTTTTCGCAGAATGGGTCGGGAAGACGGGCTGCCCAGCGCTTCTCATAATTTGTTTTCTGCTGCCAGTTGGATCCGCGCGCTCCCAGCAACAGCCGCCGATCAGCGTCGAAGTCAAAGTCGTGAACGTGCTGGCGACCGTGCGCGACAAGCACGGCCAGATTGTGATTACTCTGGGCAAGGATGACTTCGAACTGGAGCAAGACGGCCGTCCCCAAACGATCACTTATTTCACCAGGGAGACCGACCTCCCGTTGACGCTCGGTTTACTGGTGGACACGAGCGGAAGCCAACGCCGTGTTCTCGACCAGGAGCGCAGCGCCAGCCACAGCTTTTTAGACAATATGCTGCGCGAAGACAAGGACAAGGCCTTCGTGATTCACTTCGACCGGGAAGTGGAACTCTTGCAGGATTTGACGTCGTCCCGGCAAAAGCTGGAGAAAGCTCTCGATCTATTGGGCGCACCTCAACTCGTGCGGGACAGAGGAGCCGACGGAGGCACTCGGTCTCACTATGGCGGCGGTGGCACGTTGCTCTACGACGCCGTTTATCTGGCTTCCGAGGAGGTCGTCAAGAAGCAGCAGGGCCGCAAAGCGCTGATCGTGCTTTCGGACGGAGTGGACCGCGGCAGTAAGGAAACCCTGGTGGACGCCATCATGAGCGCGCAGCGCGCCGACACTGTGGTCTATTCGATTCTATTTGCCGATGAACAGCAGGAACAGGGGCCGTTTGGCGGCTTTGGAGGCCCGGGAATGGGTGGCCACGGGGGCGGGCATAGATACCCGCGGGAAGAGCGCCCCGACGGCAAGAAAATTCTCGAACGGATCTCCAGGGAAACCGGCGGGCGCTTGTTTGAGGTCTCCAAAAAACAATCCGTCGACGACATTTATGCGTCCATCGCCGAAGAACTGCGCAATCAGTACAGCATCGGCTACACACCCGGAGCGGATGTCGCGCCGGGCTACCACAAAATCCATCTGATGGTGAAGCAGAAAGACATGACCGTCCAGACAAGGGAAGGGTACTACTCGGATCGATAGCGAAGCGCGGCAGAGGGGCGAAGCGATACGCGTGTCTATCGCTGGCGCGATGACGGCGGGTGCGGCGACATACCGCTCAGGTCCAGCTGATGGGGAAGCTCTATATCGAGAAGGCGACCCTCGGCGCTGATTCTGGCGCGAATCCGAAAAACCGCTTCGGTGTCGCTCGTGTCCCAATCGGAGGTGGCCAGCGGTTCGGCCGGATGATCGGACGGATCCCAAAGGAGTTCGTCCGATTTGGGTTGCACTTTGGCTGGGTCCAATTCGAACAGCTGCCGGTCGTGAATCCTGATCAGAAGGAAGCGATTGTTCATTTGGATCAGCAACGGATCGCGTTTTTTGCCCGTCTGATAGACACCCCAGTCTTTCACTGGAGTATCGTTTACTCGAAGTAAGGCGTCCTCGATTTCTTTCCAGGAGGCGGGTTTATCTTTGGCGAACGTAGATCCGCTCGAAGCGCAAACGGCCCCAAGCG
>Ga0187819_10001112_pt1 | contig 13910 bp, 13 predicted proteins | sample NC_wetland_sal_i_15_FD_132411 | JGI IMG/M metagenome (GOLD analysis project Ga0187819, IMG submission 132411) | Wetland sediment microbial communities from Neuse River Estuary, North Carolina, USA - SO4_4 | ecosystem: Environmental > Aquatic > Freshwater > Wetlands > Sediment | place: USA... | reverse complement strand
TCCTGCACCTCGCTGAACGGCGGCAGGCCGGTCTTACTGTCCAGATCATCCACCACCGAAAAGTCCTTCCGGTAATCCGGAAAAATCAGAACGGCCAGGCCGACTTGACTCCTTTCCGTCGCCAGTTGTGCTTCTTGCGCGTCGCGCTGGCGCTGTTCCAATTGGATCTGCGCCTTGACGACGTCGGAATGCGCCGCTTCACCGCCCTGCTCCTGCTTCTGGGTAATATCGAAGAACTGCTGCGCTTCCCGCAGGCTCTGCCGGGCGTTGGAATCTTTGTGTTGTGCCGCCAGCAGTCCGTAGAAACTCTGCACTACGGTCACCACCAGCCCGCGCGCGGCGATGTCGGCCTTCGCCCGGGCCACCGCCTCCGCCGCGATCAGCCTCCGCCGGTCGGCCCACTTTCCCGGAGCATAGATGTCGCCGTGCACCAGCGCCTGGCTGTTGTACACATGCACGCCATCGTTGGCCACAAATATTCCCGGCGGTGTCCCGTTGCCCTGCGTGTAGATGTACTGGTTGAAGTAATTCAAGCTGGGCAAAAGGCCCGCTGTCCCCTGAACACGGTCTTCGTGCGCCAGTTGTGCGCTGATGTTGGCGGTTTGAAACTGCTGGCTGTTAGCCTTCGCGCGCGCCAAAGCATCCTGCAGATTGATGAGCAGCGGTGTTGCGCCCGGCTGCTGCGTCGCATTCTGAGGCGGCAGAGCCTCTCCGGTTGCGCTCCAGGAAAGCATTGCACTCAGACCCAGAATCAGCAGACGAGGCAGCATGAAAGACCCCGAGTTTATCGATTTCGACATGAATATACGATGAACTATCGGTGCAGCAACACCGTGAATGTGGTGCCCAGCCCGGGCTGGCTGCTCAATTCAACCGAGCCTTTATGCGACTCCGCGATCCACTTGACGATCGAAAGGCCCAGACCAAATCCGCCGTTTTGCCGGGAGCGGGCCTGGTCGCCCCGGTAAAACCGCTCGAAAACATGCGGCGCCGCTTCCGGTAGAATACCGATGCCCGTGTCCGCCACCCGTATGCGCAGTTCGCCGGCCGAATCCTCCAGGCTGACCAGGACTCGTCCGCCCTCCGGTGTGTAGCGGATCGCGTTCTCAAGGAGATTTAACACCAGCCGCCGGATTAGCTCCTGATCGCCGCGGTAAGCCACGTCTTCCGGACACTGGCATTCCAATTCTATTTTTTTTGCCATGGCCCTGGCCTGCATGGAGCGGCTGCATTCCACCAGGATGTCGTTCAGGTAAAACTCTTCCACGTGCAGGTTCACGTGGCCTGCGTCGGCCCGGGCCAGATTCAGCAGATCGTCGATCAGGCGCGTGAGCCGCCGGGCCTCGTCTTGAATGATATCCAGCGATTCTTTGTATTCCGCCGGGCTGCGGTCGTGGTCCAGCGAGACATCCGCTTCGCCCCGGATCACGGCGATGGGCGTGCGCAGCTCATGCGAGGCGTCGGCGACAAAGCGTCGCATCGTTTCAAACGACCGGTCGAGCCGCGAAAGCAGCTCATTGAAAGAATCCGCCAGCATCGTGAGCTCTTCGTTGGCCGCGCCGATCTCCAGCCGCTCATGCAGATTCTTATCGGTAATCTTTCTGGCCTGTTCGGCCATCCAGCGCACCGGCGCGAGGCTTCTGCTGGCGAGAAGAAAACCGCCGGCCCCGGCGATCAGCAGAACCAAAGGCAGCCCCAGATACAGAACACGCCGCACCACGCCGAGTTCTTCCTTGATCGAGTGCAGAGATTCCGCGGCCAGCACGACATACTGCCGGCCATCGAGGACGCATTTGCGCGCAGTCGCTCTGGTTCCATGATTGCCGTACCGCCGGAGCGTCGTCCGGATTTCCTCTGTTCCACCGGCGGCCGCGCGCGCCGCAAGTGCCGGCACCTCCGGGCCTGCCAGCGGCGCATTGGCCGCCAGCAGCTTGTTGCCTTCAAATACAGCCACCAGCGCATCGCGGACACTCATTTCCGACAAGGCCTCGCGAGCGGCCCCCTGGGCATCACCTTTGAGCTCGGCCATCTCGCCGCGGAACATGCTGGCCGCGGTTGCGGCCTCCGAGGACAGGATCTCATCGAGACGCTTGAACAGGGCTCTCTCCAGCACCTCGTAAAGAAAAATGCTGAAGCCGGTGAACAGAAGCGCAAACAACAGCAGGTACCAGGCGGTAAGCTGCAGCCGGAAACTCCTAATCATGAGCGGTCACCGGTTCCGCCGTCAGGATGTACCCTTCGCCGCGACGCGTGTGAATGAGCGGCTGGGCGAAGCCCGCATCGATCTTCGTTCGCAATCTCCTGACGTACACGTCGATGATGTTCGAGAACGGATCGAAGTTCTCGTCCCAAACATGTTGCGCAATCTGCTCCCGGTTCACTACGCGATTCTGATTCATCATCAGAAACTCGAGTAGAGCGTATTCTTTGGCCGTGACGCTGATGCGTTTGCCCCCGCGGCTCACCGCGTGGCTCTCGGGATTCAGCGTCAAATCCGCAACCTGCAACGCTCCCGGACGAATCTGCGTGTTGCGGCGGGCTAGCGCCCGGAGCCTCGCCAGCAGTTCTTTGAAATCGAATGGCTTAGTCAAGTAGTCGTCGGCGCCCGAGTCCAGGCCGGCTACGCGGTCGTCCACATCGTCGCGCGCTGTGAGCATCAAAATCGGGGCGCGAAAACCGGACGCGCGAAGTTCGCGGCAAACCGCATAACCATCCTTAACGGGCAGCATCACGTCCAGGATTACCAGGTCGTACTCGTTGACTCCGGCGTAGTAAAGGGCTTCCTCGCCATCGCGCGCAATGTCGACGGCATAGGCGCGCTCCCGCAGGCCCTTTGCGACGAAGCCCGCCACTCGCGGCTCGTCTTCGACTAGCAGTACCCTCACAACCTGTCCTTATTGTGGCGCGTTAGAGATGAATCCACGATGAACCGCGCAACCTCCGGCGGAATTTGCGTGGCAGCGATTGCGCATTTTTCTTCTCGTTTCCCCAGTGCTCATGCTAAAATTTTCGCGTGCTGGATTTGTCGCCGAAGCAGGAATATACGCGTGGCGACGTGCGCCGCATGCTGGGTGTTTCCGAACAGCAGCTCCGGAGTTGGGAGCGGCACGGCCTGATCCCTGGGCTGGCCACGTTTTCCTTTTCCGACCTCATCGCCCTCAAAACCCTGCAGAAGCTCCGCGAAAACCGCGTGCCGCCGCGAAAGATCGGCCGTGCACTGACCGCGCTCAAGAAAAAACTCTCCCACGTCGAGCACCCGCTTTCCGAGCTGAAGATATTTTCCGACGGACGCACCATTACGGTCCAGATCGCCGGCCAGAAAATGGAGGCCCTCACCGGGCAACTTCTTTTCAATTTCGACACTTCCGAGCTCGGCAGCCTCAAGTCCTTCTCGCCCAAACCCGCCAACGACCGCGGGTCCGAGCGCCAGGCTGAGAGCTACTTCCAAAAGGGGCTCGCCCTCGAGGAGACCGGCGCGCCCATTGAAGAAGCCATCCAGGCCTACAAACAGGCCCTCGAGTTGAACCCCGCCGCCGCGGGCGCTCTGGTCAATCTGGGAACCATCTATTACCGCCAGCGTAACTACCAGGAAGCCGAGCAGCATTATGTGAAGGCCATCGAGGTGGATTCCAACTATCCGCTCGCGCACTACAATCTGGGCAATCTCTACGACGAACAGGGCGACTTGACTCGGGCCGAACACCACTACAACACCGCGCTGAGGTTGAACCCCAGTTACGCGGACGCGCATTTCAACCTCGCTCTTCTATGCGAGCGCTGCGGCGATTTCCTCAAGGCCATGCGTCACTGGAAGAGCTACCTCAGGCTGGATTCTACCGGAACCTGGGCCAACATCGCCCGGCGTCAGCTCGAGAAGCTGCGCGAAGTTGCCGTGATCCGGCCGCGTCCCAGCGCCTAGCCGCTCGCTGCAAATTGATTGGAAAAAGCGCACGCATTTTTGTGGGGCAGGGCTTTGGCCCTGCCGCCGCGCTTCCGCGCGGCTCAAGCGAGTCAACAACATCCATCGCCGCTCGGAAACCCGTCAGCAACCTTGACTCGTTGGCAATTGTATTTCACCGGCTTCTGAGACAGCAGACCAGCCGCGTTCGGAATCATCTCAAGCGATAAACTGGTAACAGCAGCCGTTGCGATCGTCGCATGCGCGTTTTCCCTATCAGCCTTGCCTGCTTGGCCCTTCTCTTGATCGGATGCAAGTCCCAGGGCGGTCATTCTCCCGCCATCGGCACTGCCTACGCCGGTCCGGCGACGCTGAGCCTCCGCCAGGACATTAGCCCGAACTCCGCGCGGGTTGCCACCGTCCACCACGGTGACCGTTTGGACATCCTCCAGCAGCGCCGCCGCTTTGTGAAAGTGCGCACCGCTGCCGGTCAGGAGGGCTGGATCGAGGACCGGCTCTTGCTCACTCCAGACGAAGTTGCGCGGTTGAAGCGCTTTAATCAGCAGGCGCTCACCATGCCCTCCCAAGGCTTGGCCACCACCTATGACGTTCTCAACATTCACACGGAGCCCTCCCGTTATTCGCCGAGCTTTATCCAGGTGAAGCCGGGTGAAAAATTCGACGTGATCGCTCACGAGGCAGCTCCGCGGAAAGCGCCGCCCAGAAAACCGTTGATTGCGCCCGTTCCCAAGGTGGCCACGGTGAAGACCATCAAGGAGCCAAAAATCCCGCCGCCACCTGCTCCGCCCGCTCCGAAGCCGCCCGAGGACTGGATTGCCCTCTCCAAGACCAACCTGCCGGAGGAAGCCGAAAAGCAGGTCAAGGACGCCGAACCCATGGACGATTGGTCGCTCATCCGCACCGCCGGCGGCCAAAGCGGCTGGGTCCTCACGCGTCGCCTCTTTATGGCCATTCCGGATGAAGTTGCGCAATACGCCGAGGGACGGCGCATTACATCCTACTTTCCTCTCGGCGAGGTGCGCGACGGCGATCAGGTGAAGAAGATCTGGCTCTGGACCACCATCGAGCAATCGCTCCAACCCTACGATTTCGATAGCTATCGGGTTTTCGTCTGGAGCCTCCGCCACCATCGCTACGAGACCGCGTACATCCAACGCAGAGTAACCGGATACTTTCCGGTGCGGATCGAGGCCCCGGGTTTTTCTGTTTGTCTCGAAAACTCGGACGGTGAGCGAGCGCGTCGGATGTATTCCCTAGTGGGCGTCACAGTTCGGCCCGCCGGGGAAAAACCCTGCGAAGCTCCGCCCACCTTCGAGAAACCTGTGCATTCAACTCCAGCCCTGGTGGCCCAAGCCGGCGCACCACAACCCCCACCTTCTTTTTTCACGCGCGTCAAGGATCGCCTCCGTTCCCTGCGCAAGCGCTGGTTGAATCGATAGGCCGCACCGATAGCTGTGCGCCGGCTGGCGTCGTAACTCAGTTACTCACGCAGCCGGCCACGTTTCACCAGGTCCGCTTTAATCTTCGCGAAGGGTATGCCCTTCTCCTTGCGGCGCGATTCCGAAATCAGCCCGTCCCAAAAGTCCTCTAAGACCGCGCCGTGTTTTTTCAGGTTGATTTGAACAGCAACCTTGCGGCCCTTTTCATCCGTGACAAACTGGATTCCGGTCATGGTCTCATTTGTCCTTCAGGTGAAGGCTTCCGCGCATGCTCTCGGGCTCCAGCCGCGCATTAAACCTCGTTAAACATGCAACCCGCTTACGATGGCGCCGCGTCTCGACTGATGAGGCACCTATGAGAAAGACCCCGGCCCTTTGGATTTTTGCGTTTCCTGCCCTGCTGTTGCTTAGCTCCTGTGGCTACACCAAGATCGGCAAAATTACCGCCGACCCTGCGCGTTTTCGCAACCAGACTGTTCGCGTCGAAGGTCGCGTCACGAATTCCTTCGGAGCGCTGTCGGTTGGCGGCTATCAAATCCAGGACGATACGGGAAAAATCTTCGTCCTGTCGAACCGCGGCGTTCCCTCCAGCGGCTCCAGGGTAGCGGTGAGTGGCAAGGTGATCGAAGGCGTCACCGTCATGGGCCGGTCATTCGGCACCTCCATTCAGGAACACGATCACCGCGTCCGCGGCGATTAACGTATCCGCCGACACCACGTGTTTTACTCTTGTAAAACATCGTAACTCTCACCGCTCGGTCCATTCCGTTACAATCGCAAGTAGCATTAACTTTTCGCTTCGCCAGCCTTAGTGCCCGATGCAAACCGTTCTTGTAATCGATGATGACGAGAGCCTGCGCGACACCATTGGCGTGCTTCTCGAACAGGAGGGTTTCAATGCCGTGCTGGTGGAGGACGGGCGCGAAGGTTTCGAGAAGGCCCTTCTGTTGAAGCCGGACCTGGTGCTGGTCGATTTGCGCCTGCCCGGCATGAGTGGCGTGGAGATTTGCAAACAGCTTCGCGCCGCGCGCATCCAGACCCCCATCATTGTGTTGAGCGCGGTCGGTGACGAGGTGGACAAAGTTCTGCTTCTTGAAATCGGCGCCGACGATTATGTCGTCAAACCCTTCGGCACCCGCGAGTTGCTGGCCCGGATCCGTGCCCTTTTGCGCCGCACTGCGCCCGATGCGCACAAGATTTTTCACTTCGGCGATGCGGAAATCGACCTGGACCGCCGCGTCGTTTCCCGCCGCGGTGAAGAATTGAAACTCACGCCGGCGGAATACAATCTGTTGACCTATTTCCTCCACAATCCCGATCGCCCGCTGACGCGCGACATGATTCTGAATTCAGTCTGGGGATATCAATCGTTTCCCAACACCCGTACTGTGGATGCGCATGTTGTCAAATTGCGCCAGAAACTCGAGCCAGACCCCAACATGCCCCGCCATTTCCTGACCGTCCACGGCGTGGGTTATCGGTTTGTGCCATGAGGCGCTGCGACCCTCAGAGATTGTTTAACAATTTGTTAACATACGTCGTGCTCTTCGCTCAGGGGCATCGGTCAAAATAGAGTCGTCGTGGCCGCGGACTCTCCAAATCGAACCGTTCTGATTGTCGAGGACGCGGAGTCTTGCGCTACGACACTCGAGATTGCTCTCTTGGCAATTCCGCACTTGAACGTACGCGTCGCGCCCACCGCCCGGCAAGCCCTCGATCTGCTTACGGCGGGCGGAGAAATCTGTGCGGTTGTCACCGACCTGAACCTGCCCGCCATGGACGGCTTCGAATTCATCCAGCGCGTCCGGGCGGATAGCCGGACAGCGCGCCTTCCCATCGTTGTGATCAGCGGCGACAGCGATCCGCGCACGCCCGAACGCATTCATCGCTTGGGCGCGGACGCCTATTTTGGCAAACCCTACTCGCCTGCCCAGGTACGGCAAAAACTGGAGGAGCTTCTCGATGCCCATTCACCGTCGCACTCTCCTTAGCTGGTCTTGCGCCACTCTGGTGACGTTGGTTGCGTTCCCTCTAGCCGCGCAGACAACGCCCGAAACCTCGCCGGCGTTCGCGCAAATCCTCAAGCGCCTCGACCGGCTGGAACAGGAGAACCAGCAGCTCACTCAGGAAATCCGCGCGCTGCGCGCCGAGCTGGCTCAGTCGCGTGAACCCGCTATCCATCCGCCGGCGGCTCCAGCCGTCTCCGATGGCACGCAGCCTGCCGATCTTGCCGAGCGAATGGACGTCCAAGAGCGCCGCCTGGAAGAGCAGGCGCAGACCAAGGTGGAATCCTCGCAGCACTTTCCCATCCGCATCACCGGTATGGCGCTCTTCAACGCGTTCTTGAGTTCACATCCCAATGAAGGACTTGTGGTGCCCGTTCTGGCTCCGTCCGGCGATACCGCCCTTACCGGCGGCGCCACCCTGCGCCAGACCATTCTTGGCCTGGATTTCCAGGGGCCGGAGGTCTTCGGTGGCGGCAAAATTCATGGTTTCGTCAATATGGATTTCTTCGGAGGCTCGGGCGAGCCCTATGACAGCCTGGTTCGTCTGCGCACGGCTGGGATCGAGGTCAATTGGGAAAACACCAGCATCATGTTCGGCCAGGACAAACCGCTTATCTCTCCCCGCGAGCCGAATTCACTCGCCCAGGTGGGGCTCGCCCCTCTCACCGGCGCCGGCAACCTGTGGCTGTGGCAGCCGCAGGCACGGGTGGAGCAGCGCTTTCATCTTGACGACCGCACCACGTTCCGCGCCCAGGCCGGCGTTTTCGCAACCCGCGAAGACTACGGCTACGTGCCGCCTGCCTTCTCATCATCGTTCGAGAGTGTCCGGCCGGCCGTGCAGGGCCGCTTCTCTTTAGCGCACAGCCTCGATGACGATCGGCGCATCGAAATCGGCTCGGGCTTCAGTGCCAGTACTTCGCATGTCACGGATGTTCATGTTCCCTCACGTGTCTTTGCTCTCGACTGGTTCGCCAACCCTTGGCGTAAACTGGAGTTCTCAGGCGCATTTTTCCGGGGCTCGAATCTTTCGAATCTCGGTGGCATCGGTCAGGGATTTACTATTGTGACGTACGGCGATGTCATTCCTGTGCACGCCAGCGGCGGCTGGGCGCAAATGAGTTTCCTGGCCACGCCACGGCTGACGTTCAACTTCTTCGGTGGCGAGCAGGACAACCGTACCCGCGATCTGCCGCTCTATTCCGGCCTGAGCAGCAACGCGTCCTACGCCGGAAACCTGATGTATCGCCTGGCGCCTAACGTCGTGCTCAGCCTGGAAAGCGGCCAGGTGCGGACCACCTCGTTGGACACTGGCAAGCGGTTAAGCAATTATCATGACCTTGGCATTGCCTATCTGTTTTAGCGCTCTGGCGGTCGTGTTCGCCGCGCCGCCCGTGGCCGCCACCACGGTGCACGGATCGGTCGCGCTCGTCGCCTCGCTCGATCCCATGGTTCGCAAGCACAAGGACTACTCCGGTGTCGTGGTCTGGTTGGAGCCTCTGAAGGGGCCCGTGGATCCTCCCGCGCCCTCGCGGCCTGCGCAAATGATCCAGAAGGACAAGACTTTCAAGCCGCACGTGCTCGCCATCCCGGTCGGGGGCAGCGTAGCCTTCCCCAATCTCGATCCCATATTCCACAACGCCTTCTCCAATTTCAACGGCCAGATCTTCGATGTCGGACTGTATAAGCCGGGTCAGAGCCGCACCGTCACCTTCAAGCGGCCTGGAATTGTCCGCGTGTTCTGCAACATTCACCCCCAGATGAGCGCGGTGATCGCCGTGCTGGACACCCCCTATTTCGCGGTTTCCGATAAGGCCGGTTCCTTCACCATTGAGAATGTTCCGCCGGGTGAATACCAGTTCCATGTCTTCCACGAGCGAGCCTCCGCAGAGGTCCTTGATTCGCTTGCCCATAAAATCACTGTCGAGACGGCCGCGATTCAACTCCCGCCGCTTGAGATTTCGGAAAGCGGGTACCTACCGCTCCCGCACCAGAACAAGTACGGAAAGGACTACCCTCCGGTGATCGAGGAGCAGCCGGCGTACCCGGGAGCGAAGAAGTGACGGGCTTCAGTTTTTCACGGCTCTCCCTCCTATGGAAGATCCTGCTTTCAACTTCGGTAGCCATCACCATACTGTTTGCGATTACCGGATGGATCGTTGAGAATAACGCGCTCACCACCACTTCCCGAAGCCTGGAAGACGAGGTCCAAGCCAGCTTCCAGGCATACCGGTCGCTGTTGGAGTCGCGCGCCCGCCTGCTGGCCTCGGTGAGCCTGGTGCTAAGCGAGATGTCCGACGTACGCGCGGCATTCAACACCGGAGACGAGGTCACCATCCGCGACACCGCCAATGAGCTGTGGTCCAAGGTCTCGGAAGAGAACGCACTGTTTCTCGTGACCAGCCCCAGGGGACGGCTCATCGCTTCTCTGGGCGGCGCTCCCGAGTCCGCGGCCTGGCGTGATCTCGAGGTTGTCCCGCTGGCCGCGAGGGACTTTTTCCCCAAGCAGGCTTCCGGGTTCATGCTCAAGGACGCGCATCTCTACCAGGTCGCCGTTACCCCGGTTTACGTGCAATCCGGTCCGGGTTCGGCCCTGCTCGACGTGCTGGTCGCCGGCTTCGTGGTCGATCACCTGGTGGCGCAAAGTCTCAAAGAATCCACCGGCGGAAGTGAGTTCCTGTTCCTCGCACAAGGCCGCGTCATCGCATCCACGTTGAATCCGCGGGCCACCGCTGAACTGGCGCGTGCCGTTGCCGCGCGCGCGCGAACGAAATCGCCGGACCGCGGTTCCTCCGGCATCGAGCCGGTCAGCGACGGCGTGGTCGAGTACGCCCCGCTCCCCACGCCCCTCCAGGACATCGAGGGCCGCACCATCGGCGAGCTGTGGATCTTCCGCTCGTTCGAGAACGCGCGCCAGCGCTTGGCCCTGCTCCGCCGCGAGTTCGTTCTGGTCGGCTTATTCGCCATGCTGGCCGGCCTCGGGCTTACCTATCTGCTGGCTCACCAGATCATGAGGCCGGTCGAGAAACTCGATCGCGCCGCCGCCGAGGTGGCTCACCAAAACTACGGCTACCGCGTCCCGGTAAACAGCCACGATGAGCTGGGCCGCCTCGCCGTCACCTTCAACAACATGTGCGACTCCATTCAGAGCGCGCGCCAGGAGCTGATCCGGCAGGAGCGCATTTCCACCATCGGCCGTCTTTCGAGTTCCATCGTTCACGACCTGCGCAATCCTCTGGCAGCTATTTACGGGGGCGCCGAGATCATGGTCGATTCCGACATCGCCCCGCCGCAGCTCAAGCGGCTCGCCGGTAACATCTACCGCGCATCCCGGCGCATTCAGGAGCTACTGCAGGACCTGGTCAATGTGGGACGAGGAAAGACCGACGGCGCCGAGATCTGCCGTTTGCGTGAAGTCGCCGCGGCCGCCTGTGACTCGCTGGCGCAGACCGCCGACGTGCAGCGCGTACAGTTCCGCCTCGATATCCCGGAATCCATCGAGCTTCCCCTCGAGCGCGCGCGCGTGGAACGCGTCTTCATCAACCTGATCGGCAATGCTCTGGAAGCCATGCCCAACGGCGGCGAAATTCGCATTGATGCTGCTGTGGATTCCGACGCAGTGACCGTACAGGTCTCCGACACCGGCCCCGGCATTTCCCCGGACATTCGCGATCATCTGTTTCAACCCTTCGTCAGCTCCGGAAAGAAGAACGGGCTGGGCCTCGGATTAGCCCTCTCGCGACAAACCATCCTCGATCACGGCGGCGATATGTGGGCCGAGTCCAGCTTGGGACAGGGCGCGTGCTTTCACTTTCGGCTGCCGCTTGCCCGCACCGCAGCGCGCACCGATGACGCGATGGCCGCACCGGTCGCTCGCAGCTAGGTTCAAGCGAAGCTCAGGTTCGTCCGGGTAGCTGAACGCTGACCGCTGATGGCTGAAAGCTCTGTCTGACCGGGGACTGCCTGTCCCACCCCGCACCCAGCGTTCACAGATGTTACGCCGGACATTCTCGAATCCCTAAATCCGAACTCCCCACCTTCCCGTATTCCCTTTGAAAGTTCACTTCAATAAGGAGAAGGATGTGCGACAACAGATTCTACGCTTTTGCGCAGCTTCGCTCATCGTGACCGCCGGTGCATTCGCCGCCAGCCATCGCAATGGGCCCATGCTGCTTGAAGATCAAACCGCGAACCTCAACGACTTTTACATCTTCCGGAGCTACGAAACCGGACGTAGCGACCGCGTCGTCATGAGCATGAGCGCGCAGGGATTTCAGAATCCCGATAACGGACCCAGCTACTACAAGTTTTCTGACAGTGTGCTCTACCGCTTCAACGTCAACAACTCCCGCGGCCTGGACGGCAACCCCGATATCCAGATCGATTTCCTGTTCCACACCACGCTCCGGCCCAACAACACCTTCCTTTCCTACTTCGGCAAGATCGATTCCATCGACAACCCAGGAATCTTGCTTTACCAGACCTACCAGGTCACGATTCGCGATTTGAATCACCAGCACCAAGTGACCTTCGTGGAGGACGTCAACGGCCACGCGCTGTCGGTCGCTCCCCCCAACCAGGGACCCAATGCCACGCCGGACTATGAGACCAACCTCGGACAGCCCTCGGTTTTCACGCTGCCCGGTGGAATTCGCGTCTTTGCCGGGCCACGCGACGACGCCTTCTATTTCGATAGCGGCGCGACTTTCGACTTTCTGAATTTCCGCGCCCCCGCGCCCGTATTATCCGGCTCCGCAGATCAGGCCCCCGGCAGCCCGTTCCCGAACGCCGTGGATGGCTTCGCCGGCTACAACATCAGCTTGATCGCTGTCGAAGTTCCGATCACCATGCTCACGGCCAACGGCCAGGTACCAACCGATCCCAAGGACCCCAACGCCAAGATCGCGGGTTGGGCCTCCACTTACCGCCAGTCCCTTACCATCCGGCAAGGCACTAACGACCCGCAGGGCGTCGGCGACTGGGTGCAAGTCGATCGCGTCGGAAATCCGCTGACCGTCGAAGCCCTGATTCCCCTTCCGCTCAAGGATCAGTGGAACCGCAGCCAGCCTGCCAACGACCGGCAGTTTGCGGCTTTTATCGCAGACCCGGTCCTCGCCTCCGCGGTCTTTCATGGCGTCTTCGGTCTGAAGGTGCCGCCGGCGCCGCGCTCTGACCTGCTCAGCGTCTATGTCCCCGACATCACCCGCATCGACCTCACCATTCCTCCTACGCCCTTCGCCAGCCAGAACCGCCTCGGCCCCTTGGGTGGCGACCTCGCAGGCTGGCCCTTCGGCGGCCGGCGCATTGGAGATGACGTAGTCGATATCGGATTCCGCGCTGTCGCGGGAGTGCTGGTGGGCGGATTCGACATCGCTCCCAACAACGAGCTGGGCGACGGCGTGAACTCCAACGACATCCCTTACCTGGATCACTTCCCGTTCCACGCCCCGCCACATGCCGGCTTCTCCCACAGCCAGGAGGCGGGCACCAACGGTCACGGAACCCCCACAAACTAACGCCACATGTAGCGCAGGTCCACGCCCGCTTTTGGCGGGGACCTGCGGCTTTTTGTTCAGGAGCTGCCATGAAAACTGCAATTCTATTTTTCAGCTTTTCTTCTCTTGTCGCTTTTGCCCAAGACCCCGCCACCGCGCGCATGCTCGCTCCCCAGCTCAACGTCGCCGAGCGCAACAACGCGTGCTACGAACTGCGTGGCGTCCACTCGCCGGAAGCCATTGCCGCCCTGGCCAGCGCTCTCCAGAGCCCGGAGGTTCGCTCTTGCGCCGCCCGCAATCTGCGCGAGGCCGGTGCAGTGCAAGAGCTCAAGAGCGCAATTGCATCCGCCGATCCGGAGATCCGCGCCGCCGCGGCCCGTGAGCTGGGCGCGCTTGGCAAACCCGAGCTTATCGAGCCCCTGGCCCGCGCCGCGCGCGATCCCAACCTCCTGGTTGCCACCAATGCTCTCGAAGGCTTGGCCCAGTATCAGGACCCAAGCGTTCTGCCGGCTCTGCTCAGTCTTGTCGAAAGCGGCGGACCGGTCGCCGCGATGGCCCTTAGCCGCGCCGAGCAGTTCGAAGATCCGGCGGTGCTGACTGTAGCCCGAAAGGTGATGGCCACCCGCGACGTCCCGCTCCGCCTCACTGCACTGCGCGAGATCGGCGACCACGGTGATACCTCAGATCTTCCGGTCCTGCGCGAACTCGCCGCCAAAGCCGAACGCGTTGCGCCCGCCGGCCGCGGCTTCGGTCTGGTGCCGCCGCTCGATCTTTCCCGTGCCGCCCAGAACGCCATCCGCCAAATCGAAGGCCGTTTGCCGAGCAGGTCACTGTAGAGGCGAGGCATGCCTCGCCTTCCTGGAAGCCTTCCCCAACCACAGCGGGTCCGCCGATCAAAACAAATGGCAACAACATACTCGACTAACTGATGCGTAATGATGTACGCTGACCGGCAATCTGGAACGCGCCGTAATGTGTTCGCAAATATTTGCGAAATATCGATTTGGTGGATGATTTGGCAGGATTACAGGAAAGCAAGAGGAATGCCTGAATT
>Ga0187819_10001111_pt1 | contig 13918 bp, 13 predicted proteins | sample NC_wetland_sal_i_15_FD_132411 | JGI IMG/M metagenome (GOLD analysis project Ga0187819, IMG submission 132411) | Wetland sediment microbial communities from Neuse River Estuary, North Carolina, USA - SO4_4 | ecosystem: Environmental > Aquatic > Freshwater > Wetlands > Sediment | place: USA... | reverse complement strand
TTGCAGCCACGACTCTCGATCGCGATGGCATTTCCGTCGAGATTATCGACCTTCGCACGCTCAGCCCCTACGATTGGGACGCTATCGCTGCCAGCGTGCGAAAAACCAACCGTGTGATCGTCGCCTACGAAGATGCGATCTCCTGGGGCTACGGCGCCGAAATTGCCGCCCGCATCGCCGACGAACTCTTCTCGGATCTGGACGCTCCCCTGCGTCGAGTTGCCGCTACCGACACATTTGTCGCCTACCAACCCAAGCTGGAAGACGAAATCCTGCCCCAGACGGCCGACATCATTCACGCCGTCCACGATCTCGCAACCTACTGACGCGGCTTGCTGAATTGTCAAAAAGGGTTTCCTGCGACCCAGGCCGATCAGAGTGTAGCCACACGAAACCTTTTGACGCCCTTCTTCGTACCTGATATGTAGAAACGTGGCGAACGCGGTGCACCCTGGTTGACAAGGAGGAATCTTATGTTTTGCCCCAATTGCCGAAGAGACATCGCCGATTATTCGAATTTTTGCTACTACTGCGGTTACCGCCAGCAAACCGCACCGGCGGGTGTAGTGGCGCAGAAGCGTTTGATGCGTTCGTCGATCGACTGCAAGCTGGCCGGTGTCTGCGGCGGCATCGCCGAATACCTCGATATCGATGCGACCATCGTGCGCCTGGTCTGGGTGCTCGTTTTCATTTTCACTGGTTTCATTCCTGGCGGGCTCGCTTACGTCATTTGTTGGATCGTGATGCCCCAAGCGCCGCTGCCTATTCCGGTCAGCGCGCCGCAACAGCACCCTGCTAGCGCGCCAAATTCAACCCAGACCGCCTGACATCGAAGCGCCGCGCCAGCTCATCCTTTCGCTTTTCGTGCCGGTGATGCTCTGCGCTCCAGCAAGCTGTAATCGATCGAAATCAGCCCCGCTCCTACCGCGGCCACCGCAAAGGAGCCGGCGCAGACAGCCAGCGGGAATTCATAACTGTGGACGTTCGCGGGATTTGACAGAAGACCGTGCACCTTGGTGACCGCGATCGCCATCTCGATCGCTAGAAGCAGTCCCGCGACTCGCGCGAACAGCCCCAGCATCAGCAGCGCGCCGCCAAATAGTTCCAAAACTCCGGAAATGTACGCGAAATATCCAGGCAACCCCATATGCCTGAAATTCTGCACCCACTGTTGCGCGTGCTCCAATTTCGGATAACCGTGAAAAATGAAGATCACGCCCAGCGCAACGCGCAGCAGCAACAGCGCGATCGGCTTCAGTTTTTCGAGGCTCTGCATGATTCTCCTTCCTCCGAGAGAAGATTCGCCGTTTAGAAGTTTCGGATTGTAGCAGACTTACCACTCTTACTTTTACGTGCGCATCGCTGCTTTTCTTAGGCCTGTTTACACCTCAAGGAGTTCGATTGGTTGTAGAATCTTACGTTCTTTTTCGACAGCACCTCGAAACAGGAGATATGTCGCTGGCTCACTCAGAATCTTGAGCCAGGGACGCCCGGTCCTGATGCGCAAAGTGACAATTGGTTTCGCCCTCTTCGTAATTCTTGCAGTGGCTGCATATCTGCGCTTTCATCATCCCAAACCGCCCTCGGAATTCGCTTACGCAGGCAATCGCCAGGTCACCCTCTATAGCACCACCGCCCAGGTGCGCGAGCCCGTCGCTACCGTCAGCTTTGGCGAGCGGCTCGACGTCCTTCAACGTTTTCAGGATGAGGTCGAGGTTCGCGCCGAAAACGGGGCGACCGGTTGGGTTAGCGAGCGCGAGTTGCTTTCCTCTGAATTGTGGGAACAAGCTCGCCAGCTTGCAATCAAAGCCGCGACGATGCCGGTCGAAGCGCGCGGCCACACGAGAGTACTCGGCAATCTGCACGTCGAGCCCGGTCGCGAAACGCCCCGCGTTCGCCAGCTCAGCAAGGACATTCCCATCGATCTGATCGCCCGCGAACCCGTTGAGGTGCAGACGACGAATCATTCCGCCAGCGAGGAGGAAACTTCTGCCGGTACCTCGCAGGCTAAGAAAGAGGACTGGTGGCTCATTGTCGCCCATACCCCTGAGCAGGGACCCGTGGCGGGTTGGCTTCTCGGGCGCTTCCTTGAACTCGACGTCCCCGCACCGCTTCCCGATTATGCAAGCGCCGCCGGCACGCGCATCGTTGCTTGGTTCGAACTCAATCGCGTCAAAGATCTCGCCGGCAATCCGAAGCCGCAATATCTGCTTGTGGGTGCGAGAGGACCGGAAGGGCAGGCCTGTGACTTCACTCAACTGCGCGTTTACACCTACGGCATAAAGCGCGACCGATACGAGACCGCGTTTGTCGACAGCCATTTCTGCGGAAAGCTGCCTGTAGCTATAACCCGCGCACCCACGGCTGCGAATGACATTGTCTTTTCCTTCGAGGATCTGAGTAACATCACTCCCGAGCAGCGGGTTTACCGCATGCAGCAAACCATGGTGCGCCGCGTCAGGCTCGGCGAGCCGGCCAAATCGCGCAAACACGCCCATCATTAGCCCGCGCGCCTGATAACCGCCAGCGTCGCGCCGCTACGACCTGTTTCTCGCTTCGGTTTTTGATTCGCTTATTGCGCGGTGGCTCGCGCCGGAAGACGCGTGTGAAACCTGTTCTGGCCGGATGATTGGGTACGGCGCGGGGGAATAAGCCTTGAAACCGGCGCGTTCCATCCCCCGTTGCGCTTCCGGGTTTTTCATGAATGTTTCCCACACCCACCCGGTTCGCGCATTCTCCGCCATCACCAGCGTGATTCCCGTGTCGATCCCTATGACGTCGCTGTCATACCAATTCGTCATCGGATTGAATGCATCGACGAATCCATACCGGCTCCACGTCCCGGCCCTGTAGCGGTATTCGATCGTGCGCAGAACGCGCATGACCTCCTGCGGAAGAAATGGCAACGAACCAGCCGTAGCGCATGGGACTATGGTCCCGTCGATCGGGCCCGTGGCGGGTGGCCCGCCCCAAACAGTGTAGCTGCGCGGGGAATCCGACGCGGTTATTCCCCAAAGCTCCTCGCTGTAATCCGGGAAACGCCCGGCGAGACCTAAGCAGAACCGGCGATGTGCTTCGGTCGCCAGTATCGAATTCTCGTAATAATCCGCGTAGCGGTCGCGCTTTCCCCGGAAATCGAACCATGCCTGCGAGTACTGGTGTACGAAGATCGGCGCGAACGATCCGATATATTTGATCCCTTCGTATTCGAAATTCGCCCGCTTCCACGCGTCCCAAGTCCCCGGCGGAAGGGGATGCGAAGCCGACCCCAGCCCTAGGAGGTACATCATCATCAGCTCGCTGTAATTGTCCCAGCGATACTGCAGGAATCCGGTTTCGGGAGTCCAGCCATGCGGCAGGATCAGCGTGTCTTCCGACAACCACTGCCAATCGACGCGGTTGAACAAGTGCTGCGCAAGTTCGTTCACCTCCGAGTGCCCAAAGTGTTGCCGGCACATCAAAATCCCGCAAAGCAATATCGCCGTATCGACCGAAGAAACTTCCGAGCGCACCATCCGCTGCCCGTCGTTCACGTCTGCCCAGTGATAGAAAAACCCTCGCTCGTGCGGCAACTTCTTCCAGAAGAAACGCAGCCCGGTCAGCGCCCGCTCGCGCGCCTGCTCATATGAGATGTAACCCCGCTTCTCCCCAATGCACAGGGCCGTAAGACCGAATCCCGTCGCGGCGATGCTGCCCAAACGACCGCCGTCCGATGTACGCACATTGAACCGGTCACGCACCAGACCCGTCGCCGGATTGCTTTGTTCCCAGAAATACAGGAAGTTGGCGCGCTCGAGTTCCTCGAGGAATTGCTCGTCGCTGGCAGTGAGCGGACGGCCTGCGGGAACAGGGTTCGATGCCGAAAGCTCTTCGGTTCCGCGCTGTCCTCCGAACACGCTCAGACCGCCCAGCGGTATCAACGCGCTGGCGCCCGCAATTCCTTTGAGCAGGTCGCGTCGCGAGAATTTGCTGTCTTCAGGCCGTCTGGCGTTCACGGGAAGACTCTGGGAATACTTCGATACGGTTTTTGATAACCGAGGACAACCTGACGAACTCCAAGGGCAGGCATGCTGGGGAAATGCCGCCAGGATGATCTATTCGAGTTGATTCTACATGAAAACATGTATGCCGGACCGCGGATTTTGTACCTGTAAACTGGGAGTACGTTGCCAAAAGCACACCCTCCGGCCCGAGGTCCTCTCCTTGGTCGGCTTTGTACCCGCCGGGGCACCAATCTTCTCCATGTCCTGCCGGATAGACTCGGCTCCCTTCCAGCAGCAGCGCATAACCGAACTGGCGGCTAGGTTGTACTCGTTGAAATCAGAACGGCTTGGCCGCCGCGCCGCCATCGCCAAAAACGGCGAACGTGCGGGCGAGACGGCATTTTCATGTGCCAGAACTTCCCCTAAGCCGAAATTAAATTTAGCTCAGGTTGAGCACGGCCCGCGCTTGCTCCTCATCCCCTCGTTTCACCATCAGCTTCGTGCCTTGCGCGAATTGCAGGTTGATTTCCTGTCTGCCGCCGTCGTCTGCGAACACCACTGCAAATATTCCGTTGGCCTCCAAAGCCGACTTGGCCAGTTCGGCTTCGTATCGGTAGCCGAACGTCCGAATGGTTACGAGGCCCCCATCCATGAGATTTCCAGCCTCCCTCGTCAATCATACTCCTGTCAGGGAAAGCGCATGTTGTACCGCCCGCAAGGTTCGAACAGCGAGAGCAGGTTCGTCAAGCTGAAGAGTTCGCGGACGCGCGGGCTCAAATTGATAATTTCGAGCACGCAGCCCGTGTTTTTCGCCGAGATGTAAACCCCCACGATCGTGCCCAGGCCCGAGCTATCCATCTGCGACAGTTCAGTGAGTTCGAGAACGATGCGCTTCGTTGACGGCAGGAGCCCTTTCACGCGTGTTTTCAGCTCCGCGGAATTCGTCGAATTCAGCACTCCCTTGCAGCGCACCACAGTTGCGTCTGCCTGTGCGACAGTTTCGATCGTAAGCGCGGGCCCGGTAACCTCAGTCGTGTCCGGCATGAAATCCCCCTGAGCAAACCAACGATTGGGAGCGGTTCGTCGGGCGATGTGTTTACTCCGAACGCGCGCAGAACGCAAGCAAAATGCCGCGTTCCTCAGCGGCTCGAGGCAAGCGGTAGGAAGAGAAGTGGCGAGCCGCGGCCGTGTCCTTTGTGGAAGGACGCTAATCTGCGGTTTCCGCGGCGCGCGTGCGTGTCTCCGCGGGTAGGCCGAGTCGCTCGCGTCGATGCACCAGGCTGGCCCGAATGAAGGCGGCAAAGAGCGGGTGGGGAGCAAGCGGCTTGGATTTGAATTCCGGGTGGAACTGGCACCCGACAAACCACGGGTGATCGGCAATTTCGATAATCTCGACGTACACGCTGTCCGGCGTCCGCCCTGTGACCTGGAATCCTGCGCGAGCCAACGTTGTGTCGTACTCGCAATTGAACTCGTACCGGTGGCGATGCCGCTCGGAAATTTCCGTCGTTCCATACGCTTTCGCCGCCAATGAGCCCGGCTCGAGCCTGCACGGCCACGCGCCGAGCCGCATGGTGCCGCCCATCTCGTCGACTCCCAGCAATTCGCGCAATTTGTAAATCACGCGATGCGGAGTCGACGCATCGAATTCTGTGCTGTTAGCTCTGTCGAGTTTCGCTGCCCGTCGCGCATATTCAATGGTCGCGCACTGCATCCCCAGGCAAATCCCGAAGAAGGGAATTTTGTTCTCGCGCGCGTACGTAATCGCATTCACCATTCCTTCGATACCGCGTTTCCCGAACCCGCCCGGAACCAGAATGCCGTCCACATGGCGCAAGACCCGTTCCGCCGTCGCCGGCGAGTCGATATCTTCCGCCTCGATCCATTCGATGACCGTGCGCTGCCGGTTCGCCAGCCCGCCGTGAACCAGTGCTTCGCGCAAGCTCTTGTACGCATCCTGGAGTTGTACGTATTTCCCAACCACGCCGATGTGCACCTCGCCTTGCGGATGCTCCAGCGTCTCCAGCATCGCCAGCCAGCGGCTCAGGTCCCGTGGCGGCGCTTCCATGTGCAACAACTGCAAAAGTTGTTCGTCGAGCCCTTCCGCTGCCAGGGACATCGGCACCTCGTAGATGTTGTCCACATCCGGCGCCGATATCACGCGCTTTTCCGCGATATTACAGAACAACGCAATCTTCGCCTTCAGATCGCTGCTCAGCGTACGATCGCTGCGGCAAATCAAGATGTCGGGCTGAATCCCAATACTGAGCAGTTCCTTCACGCTATGCTGCGTCGGCTTGGTCTTCAGTTCGCCGGCCGTAGCAATGAACGGAACCAGCGTTAAATGCGCGAACACTACATTCTCGGCCCCAAGCTCGAGCCGCATCTGTCGGATCGCTTCGAGAAACGGCAAAGACTCGATGTCTCCTACCGTTCCTCCGATTTCGACCAGCACAACATCCACGCCGTCGGCGACTTTCCGAAACGCCGCCTTGATTTCATCCGTGACGTGCGGAATTACCTGCACTGTTTTCCCCAAATAATCCCCGCGACGTTCCTTAGCGATGATCGACTCGTAGATTCGTCCAGTCGTCCAGTTATGGTCGCGCGTCAGCCGCGCGGAAGTGAACCGCTCGTAATGCCCTAGATCGAGGTCTGTCTCCGCGCCGTCATCGGTCACGAAAACTTCTCCGTGCTGGTAGGGAGACATTGTCCCGGGGTCAACGTTCAGGTAGGGATCGCACTTCTGGAGGGTAACTTTCAGGCCGCGGCTTTCCAGCAGGCAACCGATCGATGCCGCCGCTACGCCTTTACCTAGAGAGGAAACTACGCCGCCCGTTATAAAAATATACTTCGGGAGCGTTCCCAAATTCCCGGTTTCCTCCGCGCAGGATGAGCGTACTCCGAATTATTGATAGAACGGGCGCGCATGTCAACCCGAGATTTGCGTCTGGATTTTTGCGCTGCTTACGAGCGCGGAACGCCGGCGCGCAGCAACTGTTCGACTCGCGGAATATCTTCCGGCACATCGACGCTGACCGCATCATATTGTGTCTCCACCACCCGAATCCGAAAACCGTTTTCGAGCCACCGAAGTTGCTCGAGTTGTTCGACGCGCTCCAACTCGCCGGGAGGCAGCGTGGCAAATTCGAGCAGCGCGTCGCGGCGGAATGCGTAAAGCCCGATGTGCTTCCAATGTTTCACCGCAACCGGGCGATCTTTGTCGCGAACCCATGGAATCGGCGCGTGCGAGAAATAGATGCCATTCCCGTCGAAATCTTGCACCACCTTGGTGATGTTGGGATCCATGATGTCCTTCGGCTGCCGGATCACCGCACAGGGCGTCGCCACCTGCACCGATTCGTCGTCGAGCATTTCGGAAACGACAGCATCAATTGTGCCGGGATCGATCAGCGGCTCGTCGCCCTGCACATTTACGTAGATCTCCGCGGGCACGTGCGCCGCCACTTCCGCCACTCGATCTGTGCCCGTGCGATGATCCGCCCGCGTGAGCAGTGCTTCGCCTCCGAACCCTTCTACCGCCGATTTCACGCGTTCATCATCTGTCGCCACGATTACCCGGGTCACAGTTTGTGCTTGCTGTGCGCGCTCCACCACGTGCTGGATCATCGGCCGTCCCGCAATCGAGGCCAGCGGCTTTCCCGGCAGTCGTGTGGACCCGTAGCGAGCCGGAATCACTGCGATCACGTTGGGTTTACTGGGGCTCGTCATAAAAATAATGGGTGACTTTTCTCCCGCGTTTGAATCTTAGCATTAGAGGTTGTGCTCAATGAAGACCGCTACCTCGCGTTCTGCCCAAGCGCGGATTGCAGCCCGTGCCAGACGCCGGGGGAACCCGTCGGAACCAGTACTCCTGCGACGGGCGCCTCGATTCATCCATAGAAAATCGTTGTGCCTTTCAGGTAATCGTGATGCTTGATTTACTTCGAGAGGGTGGTACAATCTGATCCAACAAGGCTTTTGGGGGTACTTTGAGCCAACGGGCGCGGCCTCGAGGTAGGTGGATCCCAATGTCCGCAGGTTTGCCCTTATCGCTCTTCATCCTCCTCCTTTTGGCAAGCCCAAGTGTCGCTCAACAGGTTCCACCAGGCCCTGAAAACCCAGATGTTCTGAATCAGCCAAAGATCCAGAAAGGCAAGCCCATCGTCACGCAGACGGAAATGACCCTCGTCAACGTGACGGTCACCGATCCTTACTCTCGTCTTGTCACTGGCCTCGAGCAAGAGAATTTCCGAGTCTTTGAAGACGGCTCAGAGCAGGAAATTGTGCGCTTCTCAAGCGAGGACGTTCCCGTTTCTATCGGCGTCGTGTTCGACATGAGCGGCAGCATGACCGACAAGATCGACAAATCACGCCTCGCCGCCGTCCAGTTCTTTCGCACCGCCAACCCCCAGGATGAGTTTTTCCTTATCAATTTCAATGACCGTGCTCAGCTCATCAGCCCGTTTACCGGCAGCGTCGAGGAATTACAAAATCGCCTGATGTTCACCTCCGCTCACGGCATGACTGCTCTTCTCGACGGCATCTATCTTGGTTTGAGCCAGATGAAAGGAGCACACAACACCAAGAAAGCTTTGCTCATCATATCCGATGGGGGCGATAATCATAGTCGGTACACCGAAACAGATATCCGCAAGTTCGTCCAAGAGGCTGACGTTCAGATTTACGCCATCGGGCTTTACGAACCCGACGGCGGCCCCACTCCGGAGGAGCGCGAAGGCCCTTCTCTTTTGGGCGAGTTGACCCAAATGACGGGCGGGCGAACGTTCGCCGTGCACAGCTTGAACGATCTTCCGGACATCGCTACCAAAATCAGCATGGAGTTGCGTAATCAATATGTTCTTGGCTACAAACCAAGCAACCATGCCCGCGACGGCAAGTGGCGCAAGATCAAAGTCAAGCTGCGCCCGCCCAAGGGGCTTCCTCCTCTCAATGTATATGCACGGACGGGCTACTTCGCTCCCGGCCATTAGCTTCCCTTCGCGATTTCTTCCTTTCGCTGTGCTCACTGTACTGACGGCAGGGTGCGCCTTCACTCCTGGCGCTTGGGCCCAAGACCAACAGCAGCAGCAATCCACCGTCATCCCCCCTCCGCCGCCTCCGCAGTCTCCGAATCAGAGCCAAGGTCATGCCATCAAGTCCCGCGTGGACATGGTCGTCCTGCACGCCACGGTGACTGACGACAAGGGCCAGTTTATCTCCAATCTGAATAAAGACAATTTCCGCGTCTACGAAGACAAGGTCGAACAGAAAATCTCCGTCTTTCAGAGGCAGGACATCCCCGTAACCATGGGTCTGGTCATCGACAACAGCGGCAGCATGCGCGAAAAACGCTCACAGGTGAACGCCGCCGCCATGACCTTTGTCCGCACCAGCAATCCGCAAGACGAGGTCTTCGTGGTCAACTTCAACGACGAATACTATCTCGACTTGAACGAAGACTTCACGAGCGATCCCAAAGAGCTCGACGAGGCCCTCGGGCGCATCGATTCTCGCGGTAGCACCGCACTGTACGACGCAGTCATCGGCTCGCTCGATCACCTCAAGAAAGGCCACAAAGATAAGCGCGTGCTTCTCGTGATCACCGATGGTGATGACGACGCCAGCAGAAAATCATTCGAGTACACCGTCAAAGCTTCGCAGGAATCCGACGCCGCTATTTACGCCATAGGCGTGTTCAGCGATGACGACCGCAAGAATCAAAAGAAAATGGTCCGTCACTCGAAGAAGACCCTGACCGAACTCGCCGAAGCAACCGGAGGAATGGCCTACTTCCCGGACAGCCTCGATCAGGTCACGCCCGTGTGCGAGCAGGTTGCTCGCGACATTCGCAACCAGTACACGCTGGGCTATTACCCCACGAACACGGCGAAAGACGGCGCGTTCCGCGCCGTCCAGGTTCAAATGCTGCCTCCTCACGGAACCGGCAAGCTCAACGTTCGCACTCGTACCGGCTACTACGCCCAAAAATCCGCCACCTCCCAAGGCGAATAGCTGGGCTGGCGATGGACTTGCCGGTGGTTTTCTCTGCGGCCTCTGCGGTGGAATTTCAGAGATCTTTGAGGAAACTTACGCCGTGCGGGATTTTGCCGCCAAAATTCTCGGCCACGGTTTGACCCATATCTGCCAACGTTTTCCGCACACCTAGATTCGTTCCGCCATCCGCGCCGGGACTGTAGGCCAGAATTGGCACGTACTCGCGCGAATGGTCCGTCGTAGGATTTACCGGATCCGGATCGCACCCGTGGTCCGCCGTAATCATAAGCAGATCGGGCGGCCGTAGCGCGTCGAGGAACGGCCCCAGCATCGCATCGAATTCCTCGAGCGACCGCACGAACCCTTCGACGTCCTTGCGATGGCCGTACAACATGTCGAAATCAACGAGGTTCGCGAAGATCAGCCCATTCCGTTGCCGCGAAAGCGCCTCCGTCAGCTTGGCCATCCCGTCCGCATTGTTTTTCGTCGTGACGTACTGCCCGACTCCGCGCCCATTGTAAATGTCGTGAATCTTCCCCACGCCTAAAACCGGCACTCCGCGCTCGCCCAGAACATCCAACAGCATGGGCCGTGGCGGCTCGACCGCGTAATCGTGCCTTTGCTCCGTCCGTTTGAAATTTCCAGGCGTGCCCATGAACGGTCTCGCAATCACGCGCCCCACGCGATTCGGCCCATCGAGCGTCTTGCGCGCGATCTCGCACATGCGGTACAGCTCCGCAACCGGAATCACGTCTTCATGCGCCGCGATTTGGAACACGCTGTCGCCCGACGTGTACACAATCGGAAAGCCTGTCCGCACATGCTCTTCGCCTAGCTCTTTGATGATCTCAGTCCCCGACGCGGGCTTGTTGCCCAGCGTGCGCCTCCCAATCTGCCGTTCGAATTCGGCGATCACTTCCTTGGGAAATCCGTGTGGGTAAACAGGAAACGCCTGATCGAGCCAGATTCCCGCCATTTCCCAATGCCCGGTTGTCGTATCTTTCCCTGGCGAAACCGTTGCGCCCTTGCCGTAGCTTCCCGCGGGCTTTTTGGGTGGACTCAGGTGCGCGAGGGGCTTGATATTGGCGATTCCAAGCGCCACCAGGTTCGACACCTTCAGCGGCCGCGATCGCGCGATGTGCCCTAGCGTGTCGCGCCCGACATCTCCATACTCAGCGGCATCGGGCAATTCTCCTATTCCAACGCTGTCGAGCACCACCCATATCACGCGTTCGAAACTCTTGTTGGTCGGCATATGTTTGCGGCTCGATTGTACTCTTGCCTCCGAGAGTTCCGGCTTCGGGCTGTTTTTGCGAAGCCGTTTTCCCCCGCAATTGCGCCGAGTCCCAAAAGGAACTCGCCGCCCGAACTGGCGCGGCGAGTCTCAAACCGAAAAGTTGAAGACGCTGCGGGATTACCAGGCGCAGAGATCTCCACGTCGAAGTTATTTGTTTGGAATGTAGCTCAGGTCCGGACGCAACTGGATCAGCTCGCTGCTTTCAGTTTCAACCGCAGCATCCAGTCTCTTGGTGATGGAATCCGCTTCAGCTTGCCCGAAAGCCTGCTTGAGCATCTCGTCGAACGGCTTCATGCCCGGCTTGGGTTCAAAATCCGCCCAGCTCGAGTGCGGTATGACAAGCACAAACGTGCCAGTGGGCCCGCCGCTGGCCAGCGCATACCAGAAATAATTCACCGGCCAGTTCGTTTTGTTGATCGCTTCAGTGATTCTGTCAATCGCGCTGCGGAAATCTTCCTCCCTGCCCATTCGCACGTGAAAAGTAAGAATCTGTGAAAACTTAGACGGTTCTTGAGAACTCGTCGGCTTACTCACCTTGGGCATGAGTTCCCAGTAGCGCGTGACAATCGATTGCACGTATCCGCCGATCACCTTGTTGTACTCATCCACATCCGCCTGATCGGGAATTGGAGGCTTGTCCAGATCTGCCCAATGCTGTCCCAGCCGTCCGACAAGGTACGTTCCGGTATGCTCCCCGCTGATCGTTTCCCACACGTACAGCGGCAGAGGATCGTTCTGTTGCTTGTGCCATGCCGCCTTCTGTTTTCGCCCGTCTTCGTATTGCTTCACCATCCCGCTTTTCGGTGTTTGCGATTCGATAGAGGCCAGTGTGGCAGGCGCCTCCTGACCGACCGCAGTCAATGTTCCGAAAAGCAGCAAAACAAATGTCGAGGCCAGTGTCCGTGAAAATGCAGGCCGCAGGTGCAAAGCTCGAAGCACGTTCGTAATCATTCGACCTCCTCCTTTGAAGGTTCGTGACTTGGTTTAGGTTCTTGACGTTGAATTGGCGTAACTACCACGGCCCTGCCGCAAGCCTCTACTTGCGTAGGGTCAGTGATCGGTGAGACCCGGAAACCCAACAGAATTGATCGAGATGGGCGGAGACTATATTCCTTTTCGCGGACCAGTCAAGGAATTACTGCGGATCGAGCGCTGCTCAACGCACATTTCGGGATGGCTGGCAGGTTGGTTGAATCGCCTTCCAGCGCCGCTTCACCCCTTCAGGTGACAATCGAAGAAAGGCCGCACTGGCGCGCATACCCACAACGCCACGGCGGGAATCGCAGGCCCCGGCCCCTCACGCGTTCGGGTTGCCCTCTTCGTGCATCGGGTTATTCGTGCTGTGTTCCACGCGGCACTGCCTGCACACGAATTGCCGGCAGAACCCGCATCTCTGGGTATGACCATCGCAGAAGAATCGGTCGCATTCCGAACAGCGGTTTCCACCCTCCCGGACGCAGCCCTGGTTTGCACATTGCATAGCCGCCATCTTATACGCACAAACAGCCTCAAAGCCAATTTTTTCGGCTTTGAAATCAGGTCAGCCGGGCTACCAAACGGTTGCCTTCCGGAAAGTCAATGCCCATCACCGCAGCCACCACGCACCCAAATGCAGTGGCGTATGCAAAATCCATTAGTGAGAACCGCAACGCCGGCGGTGCAGCCGACGTAATCGTTGTGAGCACTGCGCCGACGAGCACCGTTGCCACCGCGAACCACTGATACAGCCGCAGCCCCATGAACATTGGACTGCGGCTCGCCTCGGTACGCCTCCTCGATGAATCTGCAGATTCCGTTGCCAATACCGTAGATGCCCGCGATCAGAGTCAGCGGGCACCCGGACACCCACAAACGCAGCAGCAGCAGGCCTACAAATACATTGCCCGCGATCGAATATAGTTGTGTCGGGTGAATAGGCACGCCCGCGAGCCCAGCAACATGACTGACCCGAGATCGCTCTTGTGTGACTCGGATTCCTATTTCCGGTCTGGTCCGCCCTCCGTGACAACACCCGTTGACAATGCACCGCACCCGCCCTACCGCTTGCATCCACGGCGCCCCTAGACAATGCGCTGCCAGCAACGTCCATCGTTCTTGAAAAAACAAACATGACACCCCACGCCGATCAGCCCTCCGTAAAATCCAAATGGCCGCCGAAGCCGTGATGAACCTTCCACGCACTGCGCCAGCAGTCCCGCCCCGGGAACCCCGCAACTCCCGTAACCAGCACCTTCCATTCTTTCCCGGGACCCATAGCCGCCAGCACGATCGCGACTTGCACGAAAGCGGCAGCACCGGCGTATGACGCGTAATTGATGATGCGCACACGGCCGATGCGCCATTCGTGCCATGAATTCGCCAGTCGTTTCGTGCCGCGACGCAACATTTCCCACGCGCGCTGCGGCTCGAGTAATGCCGGCGCGATTGCGAGCGCCACGATCACATCGAGGAGGTAGTGCATCCCAGTCGTGACACAACTCGCCGCGACCGCCGCTACATAGCAAAAGCCCGGCCATCGTGGCCGGTACCGACGAGCCACAATTACGGCCCAGAGCACATGGAATGACGGCATCGCAGCCACCGGCGCATACGTGGTGCGTTCGAACCGCAGCAGGCGAGTCATCCAGCCGTCGAGCAACAG
>Ga0187819_10001110_pt1 | contig 13923 bp, 9 predicted proteins | sample NC_wetland_sal_i_15_FD_132411 | JGI IMG/M metagenome (GOLD analysis project Ga0187819, IMG submission 132411) | Wetland sediment microbial communities from Neuse River Estuary, North Carolina, USA - SO4_4 | ecosystem: Environmental > Aquatic > Freshwater > Wetlands > Sediment | place: USA: North... | reverse complement strand
TGCAGAATATGCAGGTTCTCATTATAGATCTGCGCCTCGCCATCAGTCGGGTCAGCAGAGACTGCCTTAGTGAGAAAATTCACGGCACTGCTCATATCCCCTTGTTGGATGGCATGTGCTGCTTGCTGCTTCAGATCAACATCGCTGCGACCTTCGTAGGCATCAAAGACAAAACGCCCGTCACTCATGCCTATGCCCTTCTTCTGGTAGGTCTGCATCTCTAATGTCAGTTCTGCATCGAGAGCCTTGGTCTGCTGTTGCGACACACCGGTGGCGGTTGCGTTTTGCTTTGCTAGATCTGTAGGGGTGACTACAGACGTCACCGGACGCATGATTGCAAAGAGGAAGACAATGAGTAAAAGCACACATACCGCAGTAAAAATGCCGACATTAAGCAAGCTACTTCTGTGGCTGCGCTCGCGCATTTGGGCAGCGCTCAGGCGTAGTGGGTCAGTGACCGGCGTGGGAAGTCCCTGTTGAGCAGGATATGGCGCATTTAAGGCGGTTAAATCCTGCTCCATATCAGCGACCCGCACATATCGCTGTGGAACTGCGAGGCGCAACGCCTGAACGAGAATCTCTTCCATGCGTGGCGATACCGCCGGATTGAGGCGACGGGCCGGTGGATGGAAGAAGGCCGTGCGTTCGCGGGGATCAAAGCCTGTGACGGCATGATGTAATGTTGCCCCCAATCCATACAGATCAGATTCAGGCTCAACTATTCCTCGAGCTTGTTCCGGCGCAATGTAGCCTGATGATGTCTTATCCTCTGCGTTATGCAACTCCCTTGGTGGAAAGAAGGGCACATGTAACAACGATACACGATTCCCACCAGGGCTTACGATGATTGTATCGGGATTAATTGAGCCATGCACAAGCGGCGGCTGATGATCTGCGAGCACAGATAGTAGTTCGCACAACTGCCGCCCATATTCTGCTACAACCCGCTCTGGCAAGCTACCTCCCTGGCGCCTCAGCACAGAAGCGAGGCTCTCACCTTCCGGGTACTCCAATACTATATAGTAGACCTCTCGTTCACCGAACACATCCGTCAAGGCTGGGAAGCCTGGATGTTGTGCCAGTTCTGCCAGGCGTGTCGCAATCGAGCGTACCACTCGCTCTTTATCAGCTGGAGTTCCTCCCGGGAAAGCCACTTCACGTATGATCACTCGTTCAGAAGGTGATTGGGTATCAATTGCTAACCATGCTGTTCCCTGTCCTTGTTGATTCTCAGGTAGCATCAACTCTTCGAGCAAACGGTACCGTCCCTGGCGCAATACGTCACCACGCTTTAGCCTACTCAAAGCGAGGGATATAGAGGAGGATGAACGTTGAACTGCTACACTTAAAGCGCTGCTTCTCCCAGAAACTGGTCCCGAAAATTCGCTGATACGACCGTAGCCGCAACGAGCACACCTCCCGCTCATCAATTCTCCGTCAAAGCTACAACGAGGACACCTCATATGACATCCCTTTCAAATACTTGTATCCATTCCGCTTGAAACGTCCCGCTGAACCGAGTTAAGGTAGTGTTCCTTGCTGCACACGTCCTCGCCAAGGCGTTTCCGACAGCATGCGCAACAACAATAACGCAGCAACCAGCGTCCAGAAACAGAAGGCCAGGTCTTGTTCTAAAAAGGAACTATCAACCTGCCCATGCAGAAAAGCCGCCAGCATAGCCGCTCCTACACCAATCGTCATCCACTGCAGATGGAGATTACCCTCATCCTCCCTTGCCCGTAGATAAGCAAGGATACGCACAAAGAGCCAGGAGAACAGCCCCAACAATGTCGCGAACGCCAACAAGCCAAAAAGCCCCATACTCACCCAAATATGCAGCAAAATATTGTGAGGATGTGACAGCAATGGTTCATCTTGCAGGCCAGTCGGAACCCCTGTAACCGGATCGTTCTTGATGATAAAGTGAAATAAATGTGTATGGCACAGCGTATTGTTACTGTAGTGGCATAGCCAGTTGTCCATACCATAGCCAAGCCAGGGACTCCCTTGAATCATATTCCATGCGCTCTGCCACAGATAGAGACGCCTCATCGATGTGCTTATGCCTTGAGCATTCACATGGCCTTCGAGCAGAAAGTCGACGATGCGGGTATGAAAGATCAGAACAGCAAACCCAGCTATAACTACAAATACCAGCGTACACACGATCAATATCTTGCGGTTACGGATTGCAAGAGCAGCGATAAAGAGGGCCGCAGCAGCAATGGCGAGCCAGGCGCCATGTGATTGACTTAGGTATAGCACCAACAGCAACGGCAAGCACAATGCAATCGCCAGAGCACGAAATAGCCCAGGCTGTAGTACACCTCCCTTTGACGTCTTTGCCACCACCATCGCCAGGCCTACAGGCAAGACATAGTCGAGAAGCAGCCCTATATCATTCGCGCTCCCATAGGCCGCGTGTACACGCAAGACATTCCCGGCCTCCACTACAAGATAGTGCCTGAAAAAGAGATATTGCGTAATGCTTAGTAACGCCACTACAAAGCCCGTCCCCAACAAGGCACCCAGCAAACGCACCAGGTCCTGGCGTGTACGTAAACAGTACAGGACCAGCAGCAGATAGAGCATTGGATCAAGCATCTCTTTACGAAAAGCGCGTAAGGCCAACTGATGATTATACGCTATCACGGTTGAAAACGCCGCTGCTGCCAAAAATACAAATATCGGGATGACAAATGGCCCCAGGCGGTCTCGCAGTTCTTGCCAGGATAGCCAGTACTGCCATTTGCGGCGCAGAAATAGAAGCTGCACCAGAGCTACTACCAGGCAAGCAATGAGCGTAATTTCGGCCATGCTAAAAGCATAAGAGCCAACAACCGTTTTTGGCAGTAAATAATAGGGGAGCGTCAGGGGTAGCAATGCCAAAGCAAACGACAAACGATACCAGCAGAGAACGGCAAAGATCAGCAGAAATGGAAGGGTATAAAGCGGATTCAGATGAAAGAAACGGCCTGCGCCAAGATGTTGGTTGCCGATGATGTAATACAAGGCCATCGACACTATCAAGCCAGCCTCAATCAAACGATTATGCCAAAATGGCGAAAGCCTCTTGAGCAACCTGCTCCTGCGAGGCGGTTCATCATTGGGAGTCTGTGAATCTGTTCCAACGCTGTCTTCTGTATCCTTCACATCTAAAGCAACTCCAGGTGAAGAAAACGTTAGGTCCTGGCTATTCATCATATTTATTATCTGCAAAATGATTAGAGGTCTCCATACTTCAAGTAAACACCACTCTCTCCCTTTCCCTAAATGATGAAGACCTATTCTTCGGCAGGCGAACACTACAGGCCTGATCTCTCAAAAGAAACGAATTCACCTTGCACATCGTTTCATCGGTATTCTACTCTATGTACGCATGCACATACCAATTGGTAACAACGCCCGAAAACTGGCGTGAGCAATAGCAAATTATACCCTGCTGGCTTTCCAGCAGGGTATAACCGCATCCCTCAAAAGAAACGAATTCACCTTGCACATCGTTTCATCGGTATTCTACTCTACAATCTTCGAAAGAAGGTATCACAACTATCACCTCGTCAATTCCGCTACAAACTGAGAGAAAACATGCGTATGATGCTCAATATCAGCCTGCGTGTGCTGAATCGAAACCGTCCATTGATCATCAAAACCCGGTGGGAAGAGGATACCACGATTCGCCAGGAAGAGCCAGTAACCATAGGAGAGACGCATATCGATCTGCCACCACGCACGATAATTACGGGCACGCGGATAACAGAACATCGCACACCCCTTCGCACCAATCTGTGCAACATGCATCGGCATATCAAACTCCTCAATGATCCCCGTGTAGGAGTCCGCCAGTTGCTTTGAAAGGCCGTTCGCGTGCGTATGGGCCTGCGGTGTGAGTATCTGCGTCAGTGTCACCAATCCGGCACGTGACGACATAGGGTTACCATTGAAAGTCCCTAAATGCAAGACGTCCCAATTCGTAATGTGGCGCATAATCTCCTCACGCCCACCAAAAGCACCGAGAGGCGTACCACCTCCAATCGACTTGGCAAGGCAGATCAGGTCCGGCTCCACTGGATAGATTTCTGTAATGCCGCCCGCAGCAACGGTTACTCCCGTCTTGACCTCATCGAAAATGAGCAGCACCCCATGCAGACGAGTGATTTCACGCACATCTGCAAGATAGCCATCCTCCGGCAACACAATACCAACATTCATCAGCACCGGCTCCGTAATCACAGCCGCCACTCCACCCTCGTGTTCGGTCAAGATACGCTCCAGTGCTTCTGCATCATTAAAGGGGGCAATAATAGTGTTGTTCTTCACATCTTCCGGAATCCCCTTAGACGCTGGGACAGTGTTTGGACGTTCTGCTGGTCCAGCCGCCTCGGCAGAAGGCTTCGTGCTCATGAGCAGCGTATCGTGATGTCCATGATAAGAGCCTTCGATCTTAACGACCTTATCACGACCAACATGCGCACGCGCCACACGCAGAGCATCCATCGTCGCTTCCGTACCAGAGTTGCAGAAACGCACCTGCTCAATCGGCGCAAAGCGCCGCACCATCTCCTCAGCTAGCAATACAGTATCAAGACTGGGTAACGAATAAAGACTCCCCTTCCCAAGCTGATCGCGCAATGCCTCCACCAGTACTGGATGCGAATGGCCAACCAGGAGACTGCCAAAGCCAAGATGAAAGTCCGTGTACCTGTTGCCATCAGCGTCCCAGATGTGACTCCCTTCCGCACGACTGATGAACAGTGGATATGGCGGTACTGCCTGGAACGAACTCGAGACCCCTGCAGGCAATGATGCCTTCGCCCGTTCATGGATCTCATGTGAGCGAGGCGTGCGCCTTCTGAACTCCGCCTCCTCGCGGCTAACAATCTCGTCCACAAGTTTGGGATTAATTGCAATGGGTTGCCGAAGCATAACAACTCCTTTCCTGGAAAAATCTCGTCCTATCTACCACCATTGTACCTTACTGCTTATGAATTTAGCAATTGCCAGGGCAAAATGGCACGAATTTCTTTCGGAAAAGGCCACAACACTACGAATTTCGCATTTTATAGAAGAATTTTCATCGATACAGTAGATACCCCACAAGTCCTGCCAAACCTAAAATAATCAGAATGTTTACCTTACGGCTCAAGGCTAGCCCGAAGGCACCTGCAGCTATCAGCAATCCTTTCCAGTCTACTCCAGGTTGGCGCAGAATAGTCCAGACGACGGTGAGCAGGAGACCGACAACGGCCAGTGAAACACCATGCATAGCACCCTGTACCCATGCGCGATGTTCGATACGTGTGTAACCGGCAGAAACAACAAGTACCAAGAGCGGAGGGATAGTTATAGCAATCAATGCAAGGAATGCGCCAGGAAAGCCATATGTAAGATAGCCCAGGCTAATTACCCATAATCCATTAGGGCCAGGGCTGATCTGCCCGATGGCAACAGATTGTCCGAAGTCGGAGTCTTTGGCCCAGACGTTGGCTATCATATCCTGGTGAAGGCTGGGTAAATTGCTAAAACCACCAGTTGAGAAGAGCGAGGCTTTCAGGAAAAGGAGAAAGTAGATGAATGGATTGATCATTGCTGTTCCCTTTGCTCTTCTTCAAGAAGAGGAGAGCCTGGTCCCGGTGAAAAGAAGAGCGCACCAAGGAAAGCAGCACAGAGAACTACAACAATCACTGACAGCTTAAAGAGAATGACGACAAGCGCGCAGGCAATGATGATAACACTACTCGTGAGTAAATAGAGAACCCCTTCTTTATAGCCTCTCCGGATCAGAGGTAGCGCATAATTAAGGCCAACGAGCAACATAATGCCACCCGTCGCTGGGATCACGCCTCGTAAAACTGCCTGGACTGCCGCGACATGTTCTATTTGTTTAAAGATAGCTGCTAACAGACAGGTGATTATCGCACTCGGCAAGAGCATACCAGCGAGTGAGACGACGATACCCCAGGTTCCACCCAATTTCCTTCCTATCAGGACTGTTAGTGCCACTAAATTGATACCGGGAGTCAGTATACATAAGTTCCAAAGATGCATAAATTCTTCTATTGACAGCCATCTGTGCTTCTCTATAAACTCGCGCTGTATCAAGAACGTTGTCGATGCCCCACCTCCAAAGGATTGTAGCCCAATGCTAGCCCAGATGCGAAAAAGCTGCCACTTGCCTGGTCCGGGGTCTTGTAGTCTCATTAGACAGGTCCCGAATTCTTTTCAGATGACAAAGGAAATACCTAGATGCCCTTCTCAAGCACCTCCTGGGCGGTACGAGCAGAGAGGTAGCCCCCAAGTGCCGCGGCATCTAATTCGCAAAGCGACCAAAAATGGGGTGGTGCCATTACGGGCACCGGTTTCAATAGTGGAGATATGTGCCGCTGAGCAATCAGCATCCTCCCGCGGTGATGTTCACCGGTTGTCGGTCACTGAATGCTCTCAGCTCTTGCTAGACGGTACCGGATGGGTGGCCTAGCGCTTCAACTGCCCCCTTCATACTTGAAGGAGACTTTCACCTTGGCACGGTAGGCAAGCACCTTCTCATTCTCAATATGCATGTCCAACTCTGCGACCTCGGCAATGCGCAGGTCACGCAAGCTCTGCGCTGCTCGCTCGACGGCGGCGTCCGCCGCCTTCTCCCATGACTCAGTGCTGGTTCCGACCAACTCAATTACTTTGTAAACACTCTCGGCCATTGTCACTCTGCCTTCCTTTTTGTCTAAAAACATACTTACCCAGCACATCACAGGGAAACCGCTCCTCCTGCATTGCAGAAGTTCCCCTGTAATTATACGCCTGTGGTCAAGGATAAAGCAGAATCGCCTTACCAGGTCTATACCACTATGATCGTCGCCTTCATATAAGGGTGAATGTTACAGTGATAGGAAAATGAGCCCGAAGTCTTAAAAGTGAAATGAAAGCTTCCACCGACGGGAACGGTCCCACTATCAAATGTCGTCCCGTCGTCACTGGTTACCGTATGGGGCGCTGACGACACATCCTTCCAGATCACTGTCGTGCCAACATTGATTGTCAGCTTCGCGGGACTAAAGCTATAACTCCCATCGCTATTGGTAATAATCATCACGACCAGCGTTGAGCCTTGAGCAGACGTCCGTGTTGGTTGAACTGTCGTTGCTGTCGGCGTCGGTCGAACTGCGGTCGGTGTGGGCGTCGGTTGAACCGCTGTCGGAGCCGACGTAAGAGTAGTGTTGCTTGCGTCAGGTGTAGGCGTGTTAACAACGGTCGTCGGTGTCGTTACAGAGCTGGTGCTAGGAGTGCTGCCATCCCCACAGGCAGCGAGCAGCACCAGTATGCCAACCATTGCCACCAGTAGACAGAACCTGGTGGATATGCTGCGTGTGTACATGTTCTTAAGTATCATCTTTCCTGGTATCATTTTTCTTTCTAGCAAGGTCTCATGCCATCATCCAACCTACGCATTGAGCGTGATACGATTGAACTCCAGTGTATCGTATCACGCTCAATGCGCCATACTATGTTCGGAGAGACACCCATTTTCCTCTTGAACCGTTTGCGGTTAGAAAGTTGCCGGAGGTGGGGTCTGCCCAGTGTAATCGCCAATCACATAGGCCGTATAGGGGCCATTGAGCTGATTCGGCCCATTGCCAGTCACGTTGAGCATCCCATACTCGAACTCAACCCTCGGATCAACGATCAACACACGATTATTGAACTGGTCCGAGATTATGATTGCCCCGTTCGCTAGTTGCACTGCATTGGTCGGCAGAGGCGCAGAATTGGTCCCTGGGTCCGAATTGGTGAAGTACTCAAAAACCATCTTCTTGTTTGGCGTCACCTCGAGAACACGGCTATGAGACGAATCGGTAATCAATGTATCCCCATTGGGCAGTCGGCTGGCAAACGCAGCCCCACTCAGCCCCTGGTTGTACTCCCACACTATTGTGCCATCACGCGTAATCTCGATGATGCGATTGTTGTTCTCATCCCCAATCAGGATGTGTCCGTTAGGAAGCAGTTCGGCACTGTTGGGGTTGTTGAGCGCGCCGGGGCCAGACTTCGGGCCATATGACCAGACGATCTGCTTGGTGTTTCGATCGACTTCAATAACCCGGTTGTTGCTTTGATCGACGATCATGATATTGCGGCTGGGCAATTGAATCGCGAACACTGGCACGTTTAATTCGTTGGGACCAGAGCCCGTCACGCCAGCCTGCCCGTACTGCCACACAATCTGGCCTTGCTGGTTGACGACGATGACCCGGTTATCATTACAGCCTTTGGGATAGCTTGCTGAACCGGCGGGAACACCCGTTCCCGACAACAGAGTCAAGCCTCCGCTCAAGCGTTCAGCGTCGTTGAGGCCAATGATTGAGCCGGGACCAGGGTTGCAAAGTTTCGGGTTCCCTGAGCCAAAGGTCCACACGACATGTCCATCAGGGGCCAGCTCAACGACTCGGTTGTTGAACTGGTCCGCGATTAATATGTTGCCGGAGGCGTTGAAATGATCTTTAGGTGTACTTGATGACCCTGAACTGGGTGGAGCACTTTGAGAAGATCCAGCGCAACTACTGGCAAGCATCGCAAACAAAAGTCCTACAGTGATAAGGAAATACCGCCTTAACACCACCATAATGAGTATCCTCCTTCTTTGAATAGCTCGCATTGCACTACTCTCGTTTATACCTGGCATATCATCTCTCACGCAGCATCTACGGGTAGCATGGTGCTATGTGACCGAAGCCTCGCTAGCAATGGAGAAATCTGCCAACACATTCCTTGTCCATGAGCAGATACGTTAGTGAGTTACAGTACCATCGAATTCGCTCATCTTGACAGAGCTTAACCCGCCACAAGCCACGGGGCTTCCAGCCCCAGTGGTTAGGCGGGTACGCCATCTGGGGGATGGTATGCGAGTTGGCTTTAGCCCTTGCATCTCCGGTTGTTCCTCCTTGTGGTAAAATAGATCAGTAGCACCTTGAAAACTGAATAGTGTACGGGTTGCACGGCGAAGGGCCATGCGTAAAAACACTACCGTGTTCCTCCAAGTGTACAAGGCTATTGAGACGCTGCGAAGGTACGAACTCAAAGGAGCATCGGCTTTAGGAAGTGGAGTGTTAACAAGAAATAGCTCAGGGAAAGCCTCCACCCTTGCGGGTAGGTTCCCAAGGGAAAGAGTCGAAAGATTCGGGTGTTGGTATTCCCCAGGACGCCGAAAACCGAAGTTGTGGGCCATTCATCCCTTTCGGAAAGGCATGGGAGTTCCAACGGGCATGGCACCGCCCAGGAAACAATACGCCTGAATGGAGGCGCTGTTTCCGCGCTTTTCCCTACCCACTACGGCGCTCACCGAGTAGCGGCCACGCCGCAAGTACTCAGAACACCGACTACGTGAGAGAGGCAGAAGAAGCCGCACTACTTTGGTAGCGGCGGAGTGTCACTCTCGACAGCCATGTCACCCCTATGCTAAACTAGCAGCGAACGGAGGAAGGCCAGCCAAGCATGATTTGCAAAATACCAAACGTTGTGAGGACTACTTGACATTACACGGACTACCTGCACTCTTAACACAAAGACCAGAATTTCGCCGCTTAATACAAAGGCTCCACGATGGCGAGGGACTGCCTGCCCTTACCGGCATCACCGAAGCTGCACGCCCTTTCGCAATTGCAGCACTCGCCTCAGCGATTCAGCAGCCGCTCCTTGTCGTCGTTGCCGACGAAGCTCAGGCCAGGCAAATGGCAGAGACTCTCAAAATCCTGGTACAGCATACGCATACCGTGCTCTTCCTGCCTGACCGCGACGCACTGCCCTACGAACGACTGATAAGTGACGCAACCACCACGCAACAGCGTATGAACGCACTGATTTGCCTGGCTACCCGCGAGCACAACGTCATCGTCATCTGCTCTGCACGAGTACTGACACAACCCGTCATACCACCACAAGAACTCTCCGCTGCACTTTACGACCTGCAGCCCGGACAGGAGGTTGATCTCACCTTCATGCTAGAGCACCTCTACAACCTCGGCTACGAACCGGTCGCCGAAGTAGAGGAACCAGGACAGTTCAGCCACCGTGGCGGCATCGTCGATCTTTTCCCGCCAACACTGCCACGGCCCATTCGTATTGAATTCTTCGGTGACGAGATTGAGTCTCTACGCAGCTTCGATCAAGAGACACAACGTTCACTCAATCCCATCGCCTCGTGCGCCGTTGGTCCTGCGCGTGAAGTATTGCCCCTGCGCGGCCCCGAAGCCGTTAAAGAACTGGAACAACTCAATAGCACCATGTTGCACCACGACGCCGAAGAACGATGGAAGCGTGACCTGGAAGAACTGCGTCAACGTCGCTCTTTCGATGACATCGCCTTCTATCTGCCTTACCTGCATACTCCATCTACAGTGCTCGATTACCTCGCCCCCAACGGACTTCTCATCCTCGACAACCCTGAAAGCATCCAGAACCACATCGCAGACCTCGACGCCCAGGACCAGGAAATGAAAGAACGCTTCGAACGCGATCGCGAGAACCCCACTCACCTGCGTGACGCACATATCGGCTGGAACAAATTAGAGCCACAATTGCAGCAGCGCCGCCAGCTCCGTTTCGCAGGCATGCTCTCAGCCGCCGAAGGTGAGTTTGATGCACGACAGCATGGCGGCACCGAATACATCATGCCTGCTTTTGGCAGCGCCAATTCATATGGAGGCCGACTGCGTGCCTTCGCCCAGGACTGTCGCAAAATACTGGACAGCCGTGGGCGCGTGGTCATCGTCACCGCACAAGCTCGCAGAATTTCTGAGGTTCTGAGCGATGAAGCTATTCTACACGAGGCGACCATTCACGCCAGTCCCGGCATAAACATCAACGAACCGCCAGAGGTCGGTACCCTCACAATTATCCAGGGTCAACTAATAGAAGGTTGGCAATCACAGGCCCTGGCTCTCTATGTCTTTACTGACACCGAGATCTTCGGTTGGTCAAGACGACGCAACGTCCTGCGACGTAAACCCGTCACTCCTGCCTCCTTCCTGGCCGAGGTCAATCCCGGTGATTATGTCGTCCACCAGGAACACGGTATTGGGCGATTTGAAGGGCTTGTCCGGTTGAGAACCACCGGAGTCGAGCGCGAATATCTCCTGATCCACTACGCTGGAACCGACAAGTTGTACATTCCTACCGACCAGCTTGATCGGGTCATGCGCTACATCGGTATGGGCGACGCCGTCCCCGCGCTCAGCAAGCTCGGCACAACCGAATGGACCCGCGCAAAATCCCGGGTCAAAGAGAACGTACAGGACATCGCACGCGACCTCCTCCGCCTCTACAGTGCACGAGAAGCCATACCCGGCCATGCATTTCCTCCAGACTCAGAACAGCCCTGGCTGAGCGAATTGGAAGATGCCTTTCCTTACGAGGAGACGCCAGACCAGGCTCGTGCCATCGAAGAAGTCAAGGCTGATATGGAACGGCCTCGCCCAATGGACCGCTTAGTGTGTGGCGATGTCGGTTATGGTAAAACCGAAGTTGCGCTGCGTGCCGCTTTCAAGGCCGTCCTCGATGGTCGCCAGGTGGCCGTTCTCGTACCCACGACCGTACTTGCCCTGCAGCACTTCAACACCTTCAAAGAACGTCTGAAACCCTATCCTGTGCGGGTTGAGCTACTGAGCCGCTTCCGCTCAGAGAAAGAGCAGAAGCAGGTACTGGAAGATTTGGCCTTTGGCAAGGTGGATATCGTCATCGGCACGCATCGCCTTTTACAGAAGGATGTCGTCTTCTTCAACCTGGGTTTGTTGGTCGTCGACGAAGAACAGCGCTTCGGCGTCGTAGATAAGGAGCGCTTAAAGCAGATGCGCAGCGAAATCGACGTGCTGACTATGACCGCTACTCCCATCCCACGCACTCTGCACATGTCACTAGTCAATGTGCGTGACATGAGCACCATCGAGACACCTCCTCAGGAGCGCTTGCCTATACGCACGTCCATTCGTGAGTATGATGAAAGCTTGATTCGTGAAGCTATCCTACGCGAGATTGATCGTGGCGGCCAGGTCTTTTTCGTACACAACCGCGTGCAAGGCATTCAGGTCATCGCACAAAAGCTTCAACGTCTCGTCCCCGAGGCACGCATCGTCGTCGGACACGGACAGATGCCCGAAGATCAACTCGAACGGGTGATGATCGATTTCTCCAATGGAGAGTACGACGTTCTGGTTTCAACCACCATTATTGAAAATGGCTTGGACATTCCCAACGCCAATACCATCCTCGTCAATAACGCCGCCCATTTTGGCCTGGCGCAGCTTTACCAACTGCGAGGGCGTGTTGGTCGTGCCACACAGCAAGCCTACTCCTATTTTTTCTACAACAAAGATGCAAAGCTCACTCCTATTCAGGAGAAGCGTTTGCGCGCCATCTTCGAGGCAACCGAGCTAGGTGCAGGGTTTCGCATCGCCATGAAGGATTTGGAGATCCGCGGTGCTGGCAATTTGCTTGGTGCGGAGCAATCTGGCTTCATGAATTCTGTTGGCTTCGACCTCTACTGCAAGCTGCTCGGCGAAGCAGTCCAGGAATTACAGGGTAAGAAAGCCGAGATAGCAACTCCGAGTGTCTCTATTGATCTACCACTCGATGCTTACCTGCCCGACGAATACATTGGTGACCGTACGCTCAAAGTCAATTTCTATCAACGTCTGGCCAATCTGACCAGTCTCGAACAAGTCGAAGCTATGGTGGCAGAGATGAACGACCGCTTCGGCGCACCACCACCACCTGTACAGAACCTCTTGGCAATGGTGCGCCTGAAGGTAGAAGCCACAACTCTGGGCATCGAAGCTATCTCTGTTAAAGACAATGAGTTTGTACTGACAGTGAAACGCACCGTCATCCCCAACCGTATCGCACTCTACCGTCGTTTCCGTAACGAAGCACGTGTCCAGCAGGGGATCGTTCGCATCCCACGTCGTCTCTTCGGCCCAAACTGGCTCGAGCAACTGCATGAGTTGTTACCCGCAATTACGACTGCAGCATGACACCTACTGGCCTAATGTTGCGTGTGCATCATGTAAAATATCAGCCCCTGCTTGTAATCAGAAAGACTTGCCTGTCCATTTTTAATCACCTGATTGGAGAGATTCAGTAATGTCGAGGCGATCTGCAAGCGCCTCTCATCAAAGCCTTTCTGCTGGCGCAATAACTCCAGCAACTGTAGGGGAGTCTGACCGGTAATATCCTTCCCCAAACGTACCGCCTCGATACGTAGCCACAGGACAAGCTGGAAATGCATTCGCTCAAAAATAACAACATCCTCATTGACCACAGGAGCAGCACTCCTGGTCAGACTGGCAGTCGCACCTGTCACCGGTGTCGGCGGCGGTTTCTGCGATGGTGATGGTATTTGTGGAGGATGCGGGGGCTGCGCACGTCCCCATGGTTGATCAGTAGGAGTAGCCAGAATAGTGAGCGGCTGGGCCTGTTCGCGAACAGGCGATGTGGCAGGGGCTGTCTCCACCGGCCTACCGAATACGGGAGTTGGTGAAGTTGGAGTCTCAACGAGTGGAACAACTGCATCTGTTCCAGGCTTAGATGGTGTAGCTATGGAAGACGCCGACGCAGCTATGGCGATCCCTGGTAAACTGAAGGGCCTGCCACTTTTAGTATCTGGTGGAGGTGAAACACTATGCCCACCTGCTTGCGGTGTAGGTTTCCCTTTAGATATCTGTTCCACTGGCGTCAAGGGTACTTCATACTCGACACCGATCTTACTGTGGCCATTTTCACCATTACGTGCTTGTTTCGTATGCCGTGGAGTCGATGTTGCTGCCGAAGCATACACTTCGTTTACTGGAGCCAAGGTAGCTTTAATCTCTCCTCGTACCTCTTGTAGTTGTTGCTGCAACAGCATGGTCGAAGAGACAATTTGTTCCCATTTCTGCT
>Ga0187819_10001109_pt1 | contig 13929 bp, 11 predicted proteins | sample NC_wetland_sal_i_15_FD_132411 | JGI IMG/M metagenome (GOLD analysis project Ga0187819, IMG submission 132411) | Wetland sediment microbial communities from Neuse River Estuary, North Carolina, USA - SO4_4 | ecosystem: Environmental > Aquatic > Freshwater > Wetlands > Sediment | place: USA... | reverse complement strand
GGCCGGGACATGCTGCCGGTCGAGACCAGCGTCACGGTGACGCTGGGAGCGGCGGCGACAGCGGATTTCAAGCTGGAATGGATCAATCCCGGGCCAGTGCGGCTGGAGAGCAAGTTCGATGGCCAGGTTGGGGACAGGCTCCCGATTAACGGGCGGAACTATCTGAATGCGGGACAGTTTGAGCCGGGCGTGCAGGCGGTGGATGGAAGGATTTTCGATCCGGGCAAAAGCGGGTTCCAATCGCTCTCGATCAACAGCCAACTGGGCCGCACGACGCACTACGACGTGGATGAAGTCGAGTCGATGGATGAGACCCAGGGCGCATCCACGCTGAACCTGCCGGCGGATGCGGTGCGCGAAGTGATCGTTTCGCGGGCTAACCCGGAGCTGTTTCAATCGCTGAACGCCAGTGGCGCGGTGCGGGTGACGACGCGCTCGGGCGAAGACGAATGGCACGGCGATCTGTTTGGAAATCTGCGCGACCGGGCCGCGGGCCTGGCGGGGTTTCCGTCGGGGAATCCAAAATACAGCCGCCAGCAGTATGGGTTTGGGGCGGGCGGCGCGGTGATTAAGGATAAGGCGTTCTTGTTTCTCGGCGGGGAACGGACGAAGCAGGATGGAGTGTTGCCGATCGCGTCCCAGGATTTGATTTTTCCCACGGCGTCGGAGGCTTCTTCAGGGGTATTCAATACCACCGCCCTGCGGAGCGCTTATTTCCGCGAGAACATGCTGACGGCGCGCCTCGATTACAACCTGAGCGAGAACATGAAGTGGTTCGCGCGGCTCAGCTATGACAACGCGAACGAGATCGGGCCGCCCGACAGCCAGTCGAATTTCCGCAATCAGTTGAACGTTCCGGCAGCGGTGGTCGGACTGGATTGGAATCGGGGACGGTTTGTGCACAGCGCGCGCTTCGGCTACCAGAAGATGGTCGACGCGATCAATCCGGCGCTGAGCGATTCGACGATTGTGACGGGGGCATCGCCGCTCCACCTGCAGATTGGCTCGGCGGCATTCGGGCCGAGCGTGGCGGGTCCGCGGCAGACGATTCAGCGCGACCTTTTCGGGCGCTACGACAGCAGCGCGGTTTACAAGGCGAATCACACGATACGTTTCGGAGGAGCGGTTCATCGCATCGCGCAGGGAGATTTTTATGCACCGGCAAATTATGCGTCGGTGACCAGTTCGAACGGGATCGACGTGATCAATGCCATCAACAGCAACCCGAGCCTCGCGCCGCTTTACCCGGGCGATCCGCGCGGCGCGGCGGACAATCCGCTGAACTATCCGGTGGGCACGGTCACAATTTTCAACGGCCTCGGAAATTTCAGCGAGAACTCGGCCTTCAACCGCTCGGCGGGCGGGCACTTCGACACGCGCATCGAGGGCTATCTGGGCGACACCTTCAGCTTGTTTCCGAACCTGAACCTCAGCTTTGGCGTGAACTATGTTCGCGACACCGGGCGCACGAACAGCGACTTGGCGGCGGTGCCGTGTTCGGCGATCAATCGAGGCATCGTGCCACAAACAGTACCTTGCCCGAGCGGCTTGATTCTCGATCAGTTCGGCCTGATTCCGAACGCTGTCGCGCCGCGCCCCACGCATCAAGCGCTCGGCCAGAAGGTGAACCAGCCGGACTGGAATTTTGCTCCGCAATTCGGTTTGGCGTGGGATCCGGGGCACAATGGCCGGACGGTGGTGCGGGCAAGCGCCGGAATGTTCTATGACAATTTCCTGCTGCAGAACGCGTATCAGGATCGCATCAACCGCTTGTCGAACGGGCAATACAACCGCAGCCTGACGCTGTGTCCGGCGGGAGCGATGCTGATGCCGAATGGTACGCCAGTGAGTTCGGTGGTGGTCTCCGGGCAAACGCTGGATATCGCCACGCAGATTTGCGGGCAACCGATCGGGACGGCGGCACCGGCGATTGAGGCGCTGCAGCAGGATTATCTGGCAGCGCAATCAGCGGTGACAGGCGGGCCGAACGTGTACTCGCTGGCAAACAGCGTGGCGAATTTTGGCGGCCTGCTGGCGCCAGGATTCAAGACTCCCCGCGTAGTGCACATGGATTTCGGAATTCAGAAACAGATTGGCGAGCGCGGCCTGTTCTCGATCGACTATGTGCGCGAACTGGGCACGCAGTTTCCGCTGGGGATTGACACTAACCATGTAGGGGGTGCGAACTACCTCACCAACGGCGATAACCTGGACCCCACCCAAAATACCTATCAGGCAGAACTAGACGCGATCAATGCGACGCTGGCGGCGACGACGTGTCCGCAGGCAAAATTCGCCGGCAGCAGTTCGCAGGCTGCCGTGCAATGCTATATCAATACCGTGCCCGGAGCGACCATCGCCGATTTCGCGCACCACGGTCTGGATTCATCGAATGCCTTCTGCGGACCTTTTCCCTGCTCGGTCCTGGGAAAGCAGCAAGCAGCGTTCGGCGGGATCAATCCGGCGGTGGGCTCGAACATCATGTATTTTCCGAGCGGGCGGTCCACGTACCAAGGCCTGCATCTGGCGTACAAGACGAGCGTGGCGAATCCGGCTAAGCGCGTGCAACGGCTGGACATCGCGATGGCGTACGCGTGGTCGCGCTATCGCAGCAATATCGCCGAGCCCAACGGGAGCGGCGGCGATTATTCGCTGCTGAACGTCGCGCAAGATTACAACCAGCCGCACCGGGGGCATTTCGGATCTTCGGGGCTGGACCGCACCCACCAGTTCACGTTCACTCCGACGGCGGAGTTGCCGCGCGGACTCCGCCTTTCGATGATCGCGAATCTGGCGTCGCCGCTTCCGCTGAGCCTGTATATTCCGCAACAGGACGGAGGCGGAGTGGCGGGGGAAATCTTCCGCAGCGATATTTCCGGCGACGGAACCGTGGGCGATCTCGTGGGATTGATCGGAAGCACAGGAAAATACTCGACCACCCAGTTGACCCCGCTGCTCACGTATTACAACTCATCGTTCGCCGGGAAGTTGACGCCCGCGGGTCAGGCGCTGACGAATGCCCAGTTGTTCACCGGGTCGCAACTGGTGACGTTGGGCGCCTATTCACCGGTGATTCAAGGCCTGCCGCCGCATTTTGCCGAAGCGACCTGGCTGAAGACAATCGACTTGCGCTTGAGCTGGCCCTTGCGGATTGGGGAGCGGGTGAAGCTGGAGCCGAACGCGTCCCTGTTTAACGTTTTCAACTTTGCCAACTTTGGCGGCGCGGGCAACCAGTTGAGCGGCCTGCTGAACGGCGCGCCGGGCAGTTCGCTGAACAACGCAAGTTCGGCGGGTTTCTGCGGCAACTCAACCACGTTCTGCACTTCGCGGCTGGACCGGGTTCTGGCCGGTTCGGGCACGTACGCGAACGGGGCTCCGCGGCAAATGGAGTTTGGAGTACGCATCACGTTCTAGTCTTGGGTTCGTATCAGGGTATCGCTTTAGCGATACCGCAAGTTCTTCCAAATCAGACGCCCCTTTACGGGCTGGGCGGCGATGGCTGTTATATTCAGGTAATTGTGCCGGGTTGTATTCTCTGGAGGAGTAATCGGGAACATGAAAAATCTTGTCCACTTCGCTCTGTCAGTCCTCTTTCTTCTGGGCATTGCTTCCGCGCAGAATATTCCGGCGGTCGATGTATTCGGCGGCTACTCGTACATGAATTTTGACGTGCCGGCGAGCGGGTACCCGACCATCCAGCAGCGGCTGACGCTCAATGGCTGGGAGTTTTCCGCCTCGGTGGGCCTGTTACGTCATCTCTCCCTTGAGGGGGATTTCAGCGGCCACTGGCTTAACAATTGCGGTGGTACGACTCTGAAATGCGACGATTTCACCTGGGGGCTGGGACCGCGTTTCACGATTGGAGATCGTTCCAATAAACTCACCGGCTTTGTGCACGGCCTGGTGGGTCAAGACCGGGCGGATATTCTTGCCGCCGGGACTACCGCGTCCGATACGTCGGTGGCGCTCGCGGCGGGCGGCGGCGTCGATTATTGGCTCTTTCGTCATGTGGGACTTCAGTTTGGGCCGGTCGATTATGTCTTCGCCCGCCACCTGAACAACTTCGGCGCCGCGAACCAAAGCGACTTCCGCGCCGCGGGCGGAATCGCTTTTCGCTTTGGCGGTAATTTCCCTCACGCTGAGCCCAAGGCTCCGAAAGAGCCCAAGGCTCCAAAGGAACCGAAGGCTAAGTCCGAGTCCCATCGTTCGTGGAAACGGCCCTGGCATAAGACCAAGTCTGCGCCTTCCGAAGGACAACCGTCTGAGACGCCTGCTGAGGGCCAATCGCCGACTCCGGTGACGTCCGCTCCTCAGCCCCCTCGCACCAAGGCGAGTGTGCCAGCGACGGCGCCGAGTCGCGGGATGCAGGTCCATCCGCTGGGCATTGTGGCTGCGCCCCAGGAATTCGACGGTGCGAAAATTCTGTCGATCGAGCCGGGAAGTGTCGCCGAAATGGCATCGCTGAAACCTGGCGACCTAATCAAGTCTGTGGATGGCAAAGCCGTCCGGACGCCCATGGAACTGGCCGCTGAGTTGGCGGACAAAACCGGGAAAGTTCGCATCGGCATTCTGCGAGGAACTTTTGCGACCGAGACGGTAGTTCTGTTGGGCGCTCACTGAGAAACTTCACTTACCTCAAGCCCACAACATTGTCATCCTGAGCGGAGCGGGGACTTCACGAAGTGAAGTCCCCGCGGAGTCGAAGGACCGCTACTCATCCGGCACGGCCAGTGCAGTGTTAAGATATTTTCCCACTACCCGTTCGCGACAGGCCTCGAACCTGCGGGCGCGATTTCGGAAACTAGACCGCCGTCCTGCGAAGGCCCGTGCAATCCGCACTCGGTTTTCTGGAAGCCTGCCCATCGTCCTGACCGGGGATCTTCTCCGGGCAGAACACTGCGCGTGCAATGGGTGCATCCGACGCTCGGATAGTTCTGGTCGTGGAGAGGATTGTAGGGAACGTCGTGTTCCCGAACGTAGCGCCAGACCCTCTCGGAGGTCCAGTCGGCCAGGGGATTGACCTTCACCAGGTGAAACTTGGAATCCCATTCGACTTTGCGCGCCGTTGCCCGTACCGACGTTTGATCGCGGCGGATGCTCGTGACCCAAGCCTGCAGCCGGGACAGTTTGTTACGCAGGGGCTCGACTTTTCGGAGGTTGCAGCACGCATCAGGGGCGCGGCTCCAGAGCTTCGCACCGTGGCGCAGTTCCTGTTCTTCGGGTGTGAGAGCCGCCTTCAGCCGCTCGACGGCGATTCCGTATCGCTTCTCCACCTGCTCGATGAGGGAGTAGGTTTCGGGAAACAGGAAATCGGTATCCAGGGTGAAAACGCGCAGCGCCGGCTGCAGACGTGCGGCGATATCAATCAGCACCATTCCTTCCACGCCAAACCCTGAAGCAATTTCGACGTGGTGCCGAAATGCGGTAAATGCCCAACGCAACACATCCTGAGCGCTCCACTGCTCTGCCAGCAGATGGATTCTTTCTACTTCCGCCTTCATGCTGTCCGCCCTTCATCAATAAGTGATTGAACTGATCCAACCGGGAAGTTCTGCGGCAAGAATTCGGGATTCAGTGAAATCGACTGTTTGAGCAACCTGTCGTGAGTCGCATGCCGTACGACTTCGCCGATCACAAGCAGAGTCGGAGCCGGGAACTGCGGCGCTCCGGGCAGGTTTTCCAGGTCAGTCGCAAAGACCTGTTCTTCCGCAGTTGTGGCGCGCGAAACTACGGCGCAGGGTGTTTCGCTTGCCAATCCCGCCGCGCGCAGCTTTTTCGAGATCTTTCCGTATTGGTAACCGGGCATGTAGATCACCAGGGTGGCTCCGGAGGAAACCAGCGCCTGCCAGTTGGTTGGATCGTTTTCCACCGCATGATGTCCGGCGAGAAAGATGAGAGCGTGAGAGGAACGGCGGTCCGTCAATGGAATCTCCGCCGACGCACAGGCTCCGAGAGCGGCCGTGATGCCGGGGACGACTTCGAATTCGATTCCGGCTTCGCGCAGAGCCGCAATTTCCTCCGCGGCACGCCCAAACACCAGAGGGTCTCCGCCTTTCAGCCGCACCACTCGAAGCCCCAGAGACGCCAGGCGCACCATGAGGAAATTGATTTCCGCTTGACTGATGGTCGCGTTTCCGCAGCGTTTGCCAACGTTGTAGCGCTGGGCATGGGGCGGAGCGAAGTCAAGAATCTGCGGCCCAACCAGATCATCGTGCAGCACCGCGTCCGCATCTTTCAGCACGCGCGCCGCTTTCAGCGTGAGCAACTCCGGATCTCCGGGTCCGGCGCCAACCAGATAGACTTTGCCTTTCATACGATCCCAACCTCCTGAATTCAACCTTCAATACCGTGTGGCACGAGTCCGGCGGGAATATCGCGGACGGCGGCCTCCACCGTTTCTCCCGCCAGAAATGTGCGCAGTTCATCGTCGTTGTGGCGCGCAAAGAACTGGCGCAGATTTTCGCCCGGCAATTGCCGCTCAAGATAGCGGCGCAGCAGGCGCTCAATCGCATCCGGGACTTCGCCAGCCAGGCATCGATACCCAACCGGACGCGCCAGCGATTGGTGCAGGCCGACCCCGCCCCCAAGGCAGAAGTAGTACGCATCGAGCATCTGGTCTCGAACCTTGATCTTCTTGCCCTCGATTCCAATGTCGGCAATCCAGTGCTGGCCGCAACTATTCGGGCAGCCCGTAACGTGCAACTTGAGGTGCTGCGCGAATCCGGGCAGGCGCTCGTCGAGTTCGTCGACCAGCCATCGGGAGAAGCTCTTCGTTTCGGTGATGGCGAGCTTGCAGAATTCAGTCCCGGTGCAGGCGACCACGCCGCGCCCGAACGGCGAACCTCCGACTTGAAGTCCGATTCCAGCCAGTTCTTTGGCCAGCGACTCCGCTTGCAGTTGGGGCACGTTCACGATGAGAAGGTTTTGCATGTTCGTGGTGCGCAGTTCGCCATTTGCAAAGCGCTCGGCGAGATCCGCGGCAGCATCCATCTGGTCGGCAGTGATACGGCCACGCAGCACCGACGCGCCCACGTAGCAGTACCCAGGCTGTTTTTGCGGATGGATTCCAATGTGGTCGCGGTAAACATCGTCGGGAATCTTCTCCTCGACCCCTGGTTCCAGGGAGTAGCCCAGCCGCCGCTCGAGTTCTTTCTGGAAACCCTCTGCAGTCCAGCCGTTGCGCAGAAAGAGGAATTTCAAGCGGGCCCGCTCGCGATGTTCGCGAAGTACGTCGGATTCCCGGAACAGTTCCGCAATCGCTCGGAGCACGGATTGGACTTCATGCCAGCGCACAAAAGCATCCAAGCGAGTGGCGAAGTGAGGATCGGTGGAAAGCCCGCCGCCGACCCGCAGCGAGAAGCCCACCTCCGGATTGCCGCGGACCGTCCGCTCGGTTGCAGTCAGGCTGATGTCGTTGATCTCCGGATACGCGCACCACACGCGGCATCCGGTGATCGAGATCTTGAATTTGCGCGGCAGGTTGTAGAACTCGGGGTTGCCGGTGAAGATGCGCGTCGCTCCGAGTGCGAGTGGAGAGGCGTCGCAGAGTTCGTCCCGATCAACCCCTGCGACCGGGCAGCCTGTGATGTTGCGGGTGACATCGCCGCAGGCGGCCAGTGTATTCAGGCCGCATCCCCAGAGTGCTTCCAGGATTTCGGGCAGGCTTTCGATGGTTACCCAATGCAGCTGGACGTTCTGGCGAACGGTGATGTCGGCAATTCCGCGCGCAAAACGGCGGGTAAGGCCCGCGATGGTTCGCATACGGATCGCGAATGGCCTGCTTACCTCTCACCAGCTCCGAACCATCAAGCGCGGCACCGCCTTCCCTTCCCCGCCTTTGCCCCCGACCACGCCCGCTCCGTCGCCCTGCGTGTAAATGCCCCACCAGCGGAAGTACGTGCCCAGCCATTCCGGCGGGATGGAGTCATACCCGTCACGCGCGAAACGGCGAATCTCTTCGAGGCCTTCCCACGGATTCTTCTCCCGCTTCAGACGCTCGACTCTTTGCGTTTTTGTTTCCTGATCAGCTTTAGCCATAAAAAAGAAAAACCCATCGCCAGCTTTCTCTGGCGATGGGTTTGAAATATGCCGATTGCTTATGAAATTTCTAAGCCAGCAACCTCCCAGTGCCAGAAGACACGGATGCGCAACAACAACACATGCAGCAACAAGTCCGGTTCTTTTGGTTCTGAGTCAGTGACATTCGCGTGATCCTAACCATTTCGATTGACATCGTCGATTTTAGATTCAATCTTTCGTTGTGCGGGGGTTGTGCGGGCAGGATGCGCACGCAAAGAATTGATCGAGCCCATTCAAATTTGTGATGCTGATTTTCGCAGGACGAATCCTCGATGAGCTAAGTCATTTCCTTAATAGGATTTATCCGCTCCGCTCGGCAACCGTTGAGATGGCCGCCGCAGGACGAATTGCAGCGTTCTTGATTTCTGCCACGGCGACGCCGTGGAATTCGATTGACGGAGAAAGACGCGGTGTCCTAAGGTCGAATTGTTATGATCTCGTCGAACTTCCACCGTCACCATCATCATCACCATGCGATGAGCGTGTCGGCGGAGAACGACGGATGATAGCCTGAAGCAGTCATAGGAACTCCGGGCCCGCTGATGCGAACTTCGCAACAGCGGGTCTTTTTTTTGGTTGCGGGCGTTCGAAGCACCGGGGAGGAATGGAAAGAGGAGATTGCAATGGAGATCGATTTCGACAAAATGCAAGGCTTGGCGCCCGCCGTGATTCAGGACGCGGTAACCGGGGAGTTGCTGATGGTTGGCTTCATGAACCGCGAAGCGCTGACGGCAACCTTGCGGACGAGCTTCGTCACGTTCTACAGCCGCACCCGGCGAACGCTGTGGACCAAAGGAGAAACCTCCGGCAATCGCCTGGAGGTGGTGGCGGCATGGACGGACTGCGACCGCGACACAGTGCTGCTGCGGGTCCGCGTGTTGGGCGCAGGCAAGGTTTGCCACACGGGGTCTCGATCCTGCTTCACCCGGGAACTGCCGCTGGGCGCGGCTGTCGAAGAAGAGGCGCGGCGATGAAACTTCGTCTGGGCATCCCCAAAGGAAGTTTGCAGGAAGCGACGCTGAGCCTGTTCACGCGCGCCGGGCTGCGAGTCTACACCAACCCGCGCTCCTACTTCGCCGCAACCGATGATCCTGAAATCGAATGCCTGCTCATTCGGGCGCAGGAAATGGCGCGCTATGTCGAACACGGCGCGCTGGACGCGGGCCTGACCGGCCTGGACTGGGTGCTGGAAAGCGGCCTCGAAGTAGTCGGCGTGACCGACCTCATCTACGCGAAACAGAGCATGGGCAAAGTGAAGTGGGTGCTGGCCGTACCCGAGGATTCCGCTTTCCAGAAGCCCGGCGACCTCGCGGGCCGCACCGTCGCCACCGAACTGGTGAGTTTCACGCGGAATTACTTTTCCAGCCGGAACGTGCCGGTGCGGGTCGAGTTCTCCTGGGGCGCGACCGAGGTGAAGCCGCCGTTGCTGGCCGATGCCATCGTCGAAGTCACGGAGACGGGAAGTTCGCTGCGCGCGAATCATCTGCGAATCATCGAAACGGTGCTGGAGTCAAACACGCAACTGGTCGCGAACAAGGCGGCGTGGGCCGATCCCGCGCGGCGGCAAAAGATTGAAAATCTGGCGGTGATGCTCTGCGGGGCCATGGCCGCGCAGGGCCGGGTTGGCCTGATGCTCAACGTGCGCAAGCCGGATTTGGCCGCCGTTCTGGGCCTGCTGCCCGCGCTGAAGAATCCGACCGTCGCCCCGTTGGCCGATGGCGAATGGGTTGCGGTCAATACCATCATCGAAGAACACACCGCCTGGACATTGATTCCGCAGCTCAAGCTCGCGAACGCGCAAGGGATCGTCGAGTATCCGCTGAACAAGGTGGTGATGTGATGAAGATGAGGATGCGCATTCTGGAAGGGCTTGCGAGGGACCGGTTTGTGCGTGCGGTGGAGGAGCGCGGAGCGAGCGATCTGGCCGAGGTAGAGCCGGCCGTGCGGCGCATCGTGAGCCATGTCCGACGCAATGGCGATCCGGCCTTACGACGATACGCGGAGCGGTGGGATGGCTTGGGCAGCGGCGATGCCCTGCGCGTGCCCGAGGCTGACTTGCATGAAGCCTGGCAGAGAACTCCCCCGGAACTGCAGGACGCGATCGCGCAGGCGGCCGGCAACATCCGCACTTACTGCGAGTGGCAAAAGCCGGAGGAGTGGCGGCGCGAAATTCAGCCCGGAGTTTCGGTGGGACAGTTAGTCCGCCCCATAGCAGCGGTGGGGTGCTATGTTCCCGGCGGCCGCTATCCCTTGCCTTCCACGTTGCTGATGACGGCGATTCCCGCGCAGGTTGCCGGCGTGCCGCGGATTCGTGTCGTGTCGCCGCGCCCGGCCCAGGCTACTTTGGCGGCTGCCGCATTCCTCGGAGTGCGCGAGTTCTACCGTGTTGGCGGAGCACAGGCAATCGCCGCGCTGGCCTATGGGACAAAGAGCATCCCGCGCGTGAACAAGATTGTTGGTCCCGGCAACCGGTATGTGACCGCCGCGAAGAAACTGGTTGCGTTCGATTGCGCCATTGAGTTCCTGGCGGGCCCTACTGAAGCCGTGTTCATCAGCAAGGAAGACGAGGGCGACCCGGTTTTCATTGCGTGCGACCTGGTGGCGCAGGCCGAGCATGATCCCGACGCGCTCTGCATCCTGCTAACGACGTCGCGTCGATTAGCAAAGGCGGTCCAGATGGAAGTGCAACGGCGCACGCGTACGAACCCGATTGCTGCCGAATCACTTTCCCGTCGCGGGGCCATTCTTCTGGTCGCCTCACTCGATCAGGCAGTCGAGACCGCGAACCGCATCGCGCCCGAGCATCTCACGCTGCCGTCGGCACTCGTACCGGCAGTACAGAACGCGGGATCGATTTTTGTAAACGAGTTCACGCCACAGTCCGCGGGCGACTACATCGCGGGTCCGAATCACGTTCTGCCGACGGGAGCGATGGCACGCGTGCGCGGCGGCCTGAGCGTCTTGGATTACGTCCGCATTATCTCGTGCCAGGAAGTTTCGCGCGCAGGCATTCGCCGCATCGCGGCACCGGCGATTGCCCTTGCCGAAGCCGAGGGCTTGCGCGGACACGCTGAATCATTGCGAGTGAGGTCCTCTTATGCTTGAAGCCCGCGCCGCGGTGAAGAGTTTGCATGCCTATCGGCCGCCTCTGGCCGGACGTCAAGGGCTGCATCTTGACTTCCTGCGTCTTGACTTCAACGAGAGCACCGTCGGATGCTCGCCGCGCGTATTGGCGCGGCTGCGTTCACTGGACGCCGAAGCGCTGGCACGCTATCCCGAGCGCGAACCGGTGGAACGTGAGGCCGCCGATTTTCTCGGACTCGATGCGGCCCAGGTTCTGCTCACGAACGGCGTGGATGAGGCCATTCATCTGCTCTGCTCGACCTATCTCGAACCCGGAGACGAAGCGATTATCGTCGTGCCCACGTTTGCTCTCTATGCCATCTTCGCGCAGGCCGAAGGCGCTCGCGTGGTCCAGGTTCTCTCCGGTGAGAACTTCACCTTTCCTTTAAATGACCTGTTGTCGCGGCTCAGCCCGCGCACACGGCTCATCGCGGTGGCAAATCCGAACAATCCAACCGGAGCGGCCGTGGCATCCGAGGTCTTGCTTCAGATTGCCCAAGCGGCGCCCCGGGCGGCGGTTCTGGTGGACGAAGCTTATTTTGAGTTTCATGGGGAGACGATGCTTGACCACGCCGCTCGGCCAGAGAACGTTTTCGTGGCGCGCACTTTTTCCAAAGCCTACGGGTTGGCGGGGCTTCGCATCGGCATTCTCGCCGGAGATGCGGGACAGATGGCGATGGTGCGCCGAGTCGCTTCACCCTACAACGTGAATGCAGTCGCGCTAGCGGCGTTGCCGGAGGCGCTTTGCGATCAAGAGTATGTCGAACACTACGTCGCCGAAGTGCAGCGCGGACGCGGAATATTGGAGCGGGAACTCACCAGTCTCGGACTGCAATACTGGCCGACCCGCGCCAACTTCGTGCTGGTGCGTATCGGCGACGCCCACGCGGAATTTGTGCAGGCTTTGCGGGCGCGGGGGATCCTGGTGCGCGATCGGAGCTCCGATCGAAGTTCCGATCCACGATGCGAAGGCTGCGTGCGCCTGACCGTGGGATCGAGCGAACATACACGGACTCTGATTGCCGCGCTGCGGGAAGTGGTCGCGAAACTCAGGGAACGCCGTGAGGTGAGGGTGTGAGGAAAGCCAAGTTGGACCGCAAGACCGCGGAAACGGAAATTCAAATCGCGCTCACGATTGAAGGTCGGGGGAAGTACGAGGTCTCGACCGGAATCCGTTTTCTCGACCATATGCTGGAGCTGTTTGCGCGGCACGGTGCGTTCGATCTGAAACTCCGAGCGGTGGGCGACCTGGACGTGGATCAGCACCACACCGTGGAGGACGTCGGCATTGCTCTGGGCGAGGTCTTCGACCGCGCCTTGGGAGATCGCCGCGGCATTCTGCGCGCCGGTTACTTTGTCATGCCCATGGATGAAACTCTCGGCTTGGCGTCCGTGGATTTCGGTGGACGCGCAGTCGCGGTGGTCGATACCAAAGTTCGTGCGGCGCGCGTGGGAGATCTGCAGGCGGAACTGGTCAACGATTTCTTCGAGGGCTTTGCCCGCGGCGCGCGCGCCAATGTTCATGCGCGCGTGCTCTATGGACGCTCCAGCCACCACAAGATCGAAGCGCTCTTCAAAGCTTTTGCGCGGGCGCTGCGCGTCGCGTGCTCCCGCGATCGCCGCCTGGGCCGCATGCTCCCGAGCACCAAGGGACTCCTATGATCCTACTGCTTATGATCGGACTCGTATGATCGCCATCGTCGATTACGGCGCGGGCAACTTGAATTCGGTAAAGAAGGCGTTCGACTATCTCGGCGCCGAGGTCGTCGTGACCGACCAGCCTGAGACTGTGGCAACGGCGGAGAAGATCGTATTCCCTGGAGTGGGCCATTTCTCTTCTCTGCAAGCTCTGAACCGCACCGGTTTGCGCGAGGCCTTGCTGCAAGCCGCCGGCGCAAGCAAACCGTTGCTCGGAATCTGTCTGGGGATGCAGTGGCTTTTCGAAGGCAGTGAAGAGTGCGCCGAGGTTGCAGGAGCGGGAATCTTTCCTGGCAGATGCCGGCAGTTTCCGTCCTCGGTGAAGTCGCCACATGTCGGCTGGAATTCTTTGCGAGTTCAGCAAGGCTCGCAGTTACTGCGCGGCATCGCACAGGACTCATTTGTGTACTACACCCATTCGTTCCATGCGCCGGTGGTGGCTGGAATGGCGGCGGCCAGCGAATACGGGCTGCAGTTTGCCGGGGCGGTCGAGCGCGGCAACATTTTCGGAGTGCAGTTCCATCCCGAGAAATCCGGCGAAGTGGGCCTTTCGATTCTGAAGAATTTCTGTGAGGTCTGATCTGCGAGGCCTAATGTGTTGACCAAACGCATCATCGCCTGCCTCGACATGGACGGCGGCCGCGTCGTGAAGGGGGTGCGTTTCAAGAATCTACGCGACGCGGGCGATCCGGCGGAGTGTGCCACGGCCCACGCCCGGAACGGCGCCGATGAAATCGTGCTGCTCGACATTACCGCAACCAGCGCGAACCGGCGCACCCTGCTGGACGCGGTACGCAGCACCGCGCGCTCGTTGTTTGTTCCCTTCACAGTGGGGGGCGGAATTCGCCAGCTCGAAGATGCAGCCGCGGTTTTCGATGCGGGCGCGGACAAGATTGCGATCAACTCGGCCGCCGTGCGCGACCCCGCATTGATCGGCGGGATCGCCGGCCGTTTTGGTTCACAGGCCGTGGTGGTGGCCATTGATGCTCGAAGAAGGGTCGACGGAAGTTCTGACAAACGATTTGAAGT
>Ga0187819_10001108_pt1 | contig 13932 bp, 15 predicted proteins | sample NC_wetland_sal_i_15_FD_132411 | JGI IMG/M metagenome (GOLD analysis project Ga0187819, IMG submission 132411) | Wetland sediment microbial communities from Neuse River Estuary, North Carolina, USA - SO4_4 | ecosystem: Environmental > Aquatic > Freshwater > Wetlands > Sediment | place: USA... | reverse complement strand
GGGGCTACTGCCGCTGTTTTCTCAACCGCCAACTTGGACGCCAGCGGTTTGTAGCAAGTGAAGTCAGGAACAGGGCTTGCAACTCAACGACTTACGTTTGCGGCAAAGGGAAGTCAGGCTAGCGCAAGCGCGGCTGGGCCGAAGAACGCCAGGGGAACGCTGGCGTCACGAAATACTGGAGACAGCGGGAATCCCGCTGTCTTGCGGCATTCCGAGCAGAGCAGGCAACTTCGCCAGTTCTGCACTTGCGCGCCCGTGCCGACTGCGGTAGTTTGCCTCCCCGGGGGACACACTCCGAGGAGGCTACGCCCATGAAGCGCCGCTACTACCGTTGTAGCATGCGCGCCCTGGTTCGCTACGCCCGTCGGCAAGTGCTATGAGAATCTCCTGCATCGCACTCCGCGCCGGGCTGGCGATTCTTCTGCTTATCGCCTTGGTTTACCTGGGTGATTACATCTCGGTGAAATATCGAATGCACAAAAACATTCCGGGTGACCCGCTGGAAGCCGTCCAAGTGCAGCGAACCTATGCCATCCCGCATAAGGACGGCCGGGCTGAATTCGTTTTTGGCCCTCGTGAGACGCAAACCTGCGTCCACTCGATCTTCCCTCACCTCGGTTACACCCCTTGCTGGTACCTCAACAAATCCGCGCAGAAACCAATCCAGATGTGAGGCGCAGCGTCAGCAGAAAGTCATTTAATCAGCATAAATCTTTGCCGTCAGGAATGATGTTGCAGCAAGGTTTTTATTCGCTTTTTATTCGCCGTTGATTCTTTGACACAGCACCCGAGGTCGGACCCGATCGACTGCAATCTCAGTTGAGCCTCGGCCCGTTGAAGCCGTCTAATGGCTCCTCGGTTTCCTGTTCGGATCTGCCCTCGACGCCCGCCACAGCTTGCTCTTTGCGCGGACCGAGTTCTATTTCGTTCGCCATGGTGTCCAGAGCGTTAGAAAACTCTGTGTCACGAAAGGCTGGCGCCCGCGAGCAAACTTCGCCTCGCAGAACAGTCGGAACCCACCAACACCCATCCTCTACAAGGAGATAGCGATATAGGCTTGCCGATGATCGGCAGGCCGCGCTCAGCAGGAGCTGAAAGCCCTTCATGCGGCCGCTGCACAGCACGAGATCAAACGCCGCGCGAGCAACCAGCCGGGCACCCTCCAGGCAATTAGCGACGAATTCGCAATGGTACCCGGATTTCTCGAGCCGCTCTGAAAGCGGCGAAAACCCTACGCTGCTTCCGCCGACCAGCAGCACTTTTACCGGCCGCGTATCTGCCTTCCTTTGCTGGGCGGAAGCTGAAGTTCTGGCGTGTCTAGGGGAAAGAATCTCCCCGGAGGCGAGTCTTTCGAGATAACCCATTCCGTTGAGTCGGCGCAAGCGCTCCTCAGGCATGTGTCCTCGCTCGTCTTTCAGAAAGCCGATGCCGCTCTGGCGCTCAGCCGCAAAGTTTCATTGAGCGCAGACACCACAATGCGATCCATCTCGCGGGTATCTGGCGGGCAGGCGACATAGTCGAACGCGCCCGCATCCAGTGCCGCGACATACGGGCCCCAGTCAGCCAGACGCGAAAAGATGACCACGGGTGCTGGCTTGGCCGCTGTTATGACGTCCGCGTACTTCCCATCTGCGAGGTTATCACTGCACAAAACGATGTCGAACCTGTGGCGCCGCAAGAGACTGCGAGCTTCCCCACAGTCTTTGCAGCAGTGCTCATCGAGGTTGAACTTTCGAACGCTGGCGATAATCCTGTCCCGACTCTGCTGGTCGGGAGAGAGGATCAAGATAGACTTATCGGTAGGCATGTCACCTCCTAAAAAGAGACCGTTCCAAGCGGTTGCGAGACGAGCGTGCTGGCCTTAGCTCGCTCCCTTTTCTGTGCGGCTCTTTAGTCGCCGGTTCAATTTCTTGAGCGGCAAAACCCTTAGGCGTGGCTCTGAACGGCCCTAATGGCCGTAGACACCCATAGACATACCCAGTCGATAACTCTACAATCCACGAGTCGGACCGGTCTGTCTGTCGGTTACCCGACCGTCAGAGCCGGATTACCGTGTCCCCGCGCAACCCACGTCGAAGGAACAGGTTTCACCCCGGCTTCCTGGCGGCCGACGGTGTCGCCACGGGTGTTTCGACGAACCGGATTGTGGGAGCGATTTCCCCGCAAGAGCTGGCCCCGCTGGCAGATAAATTGGAGCGCGTGGCTCTTCGCTCGAACGATATCGTGTTCGAGCCCCACGACCCGGTTCGCTACGTCTACTTCCCCGAAGGGGCTGTACTCTCTCTCCAAACAACCATGGAGGACGGCAGAAGTGCTGAAGTTAGCTTAGTCGGCTCGGAAGGCTTTCTGGGCGCCAGCGGATTTCTGGGAGCGGAGACCTACGGCCACACGGCGCTGGTTGAAATTGCCGGCTCTTGCCTGCGCATGCAGATGGACTCCTTCAAAGCGGCATGCACTAGCGGCGGCACTCTACAAGCCCGCTCGATGAGCTACCTTCGCTATCTCATTGCCCAGACTTCGCAGACGGCGGCCTGCAATCGACTGCACCGCGTCAGCAAGCGCCTGGCCAAGCGCTTGCTTATGATTCAAGATCGCGTGCACAAGAGTGAGTTCCCCATGACTCACGAGTCGCTCTCGTACGCATTAGGCACACCTCGCTCTGAAGTGTCATTCGCGGCGGAAGCGCTTCGGCGTCTGGGAATGATCGACTACGCGAGAGGCAAGGTGGCTATCATCAACCGAGAAGAGCTGCACTCGTTTTCCTGCGAGTGCTACGCGATCATCCACCGCGAATTCCAGACCCTCGGCGGACACGCTTAGAAACTCTGTTCAGCGACTGCCTAGGGTTCTGGCGTGGACCGGATGAGCCTTTGCCGACGAGAAACTGCCGTTTGCGCCTGCGCGGCGGAGTGAGAAGTTAAGAAGAAACCCAATCGCTTTGCGTTTTGACTGAGGCGGCGATGATGGGGTTGGCAATCTCGCGTGCCGGCTCGCCGAACGCCACGTTCGCCGCCCTACTTGATCGCGTTCCCTTCGCGTCCGCGCCGTTCAGTTTGTAGCGGTAGACGTTCCACGCCAAACCAAGCTTCTGCATAGCCCAGATGACGTACCAATTCATGTCGACCTCGTACCAAGTCAGTCCATGCCGCGAGGAAGATGGAATGGCGTGATGGTTGTTGTGCCAGCCTTCGCCCCAAGTGAACAGCGCCACCCACCAACTGTTCGTCGAGTCGTCACGCGTGCGGAAACGCCGCGTACCCCACGAGTGGGTCGCTGAGTTGACGAGCCACGTCGCATGTAGTCCTACCACCGTGCGCGCAAAAATCCCCCATAGCACGAACGGAATCCCGCCCAATGCCAGAAGAATTACTCCTAGCACGATCATCGGCACGTAGTGGTACTTCGTAATCCACACGTGAAATTTATCTTTGGCCAAGTCGGGGACGTAATGCGCCAATGTGGTCGTATCGTGGTGCATCGACTTGCCGACCAGAATCCATCCGGCATGCGCCCACCACTTGCCGTCGCGGGGGGAATGCGGATCGCCGGGCTGGTCCGAGAAGCGGTGGTGAATGCGGTGCGTGGCGACCCAGAAGATGGGTCCACCTTCCAGCGAAAGCGTCGCGAAAATCGTAAGGAGGTACTCCACCCATTTCTGGGCTTTGTAGCCGCGATGAGTCAGCAGACGATGGTAGCAGACACCGATTCCCAGGCTGGTCGAGACCCACCACAGAAATATCGCCAAAAAGAATGCTTTCCAGGTGAAGAAGAAAAGTGCAGCGATAGCGCCCAGGTGAAAGAGCGCCATGAATGTGGCGGTGACCCAGTTGATCTGGTCGTCGGTCGCGGGAGCGCGCCTCACCAGAGTTTCGAGTTTCATCGAGATCCTTCCAGCCTGTTCTGAGCTTGTTGGCACGTAACACACTCAGATTAACAGCGGGATTCCGCGGGTTTTTGTAATAGTTCTGTAATACCGAAACACACTGTGTCGGCTAGCTTACCGAAGGCAGGTCTCATGCGGTGAGCAGCCTTTCACGAGAGGTCAAGGGATGAATTGAGGTGTCCGTCTCGATAGAATCAGACTGGATGTCGCGCACGCGCAACGCTCCCCAGCGAATTGTTTCGCTCGCCCCGAACGTCACCTCAATCCTGTTTGAGCTGGGCGCACAGCGCGAACTGGTTGGCGTCAGCAAATGGTGCAAGGACGTCGCCCCCGTTGGCCGTCTTCCGCGCGTGGGCGACTGCTGGAAGCTCGATATCGCCGAAGCGATGCGCCTCAAGCCCACGCTGCTGATCGGCTCAGTTCCCTTCGCGCCGAAAACAGTGCAGGCGCTGCTCGACCAGCCCGTCGCTTTCCTGGCCATCAATCCACGCTCTCTCGCGGATATCGAGAATGACATTCGCACGTCGGGCGCGTAGTCAACCGGATTCGCGCCGGCGAAAAGCTCATTGCGCGGATGAGCGACGCATTTCGCCGAGTCGCGCTCGCGGCCGCACAGGCCAAGCAGGCGCCTCTCCCTCGCGTTTATTGTGAGGCCTGGCCCAACCCGCGAGTCAGTTCCCCGCCCTGGGTCGCAGAATTAGTTCAACTCGCGGGCGGCGAATTTGTAGTCCCGTCGGGAGAACGTGTCACAGATGACGAGATTGCCCGCGCCATTCCAGACACCATTGTCCTTGCCTGGACCGCTGCCGGTGCTCGTTCGGACCCGTCCCGCACGCTGGCCGATCCTGCATGGCAAAATGTCTCGGCCGTGAAGAATCGGCGGGTTGTGGTCATTCGCGACGAACTGCTGAACACGCCCGGCCCTCCACTGATGCAGGGCGCCCGGGAAGTCCTTCGCGCCATTCATGGCATTCGTCTATAGCCCGTTCGCGATGCGCCCTCAATGTCGTGTGCGACGACCGTGTGATACGATCACGCGCAAATGAGCATTTCAGCCGCTCCTGTGCACGACGAATCCACTGCGAAACGCGCTTTGTTCAGCGCGACGGCTCTCGTAATTCTTATTTCCGCATTCAAATTTATCCTCCATCTCTATGCGGGGTGGCATTACGGCTATTTCGTCGACGAACTCTACTATCTGGCATGCAGCAGGCATCTCGATTGGGGCTACGTCGATCAGCCTCCTCTCATCGCCGTGTACGTGTGGGTCGTGCGCTTGACTCTGGGACAGTCGCTTCCCGCACTCCGATTTCTTCCGGCTGTGGCGGGCGCGGCTGAAGTCGCCTTTACTGCGCTGATCGCGCGCGAGTTGGGTGGAAACCGCTTTGCGCAAGTCCTGGCTGCGGTATCGGCGCTAGTCGCGCCGGCTTTTCTCGCGGGCGACAGTCTGATGACCATGAACGCGTTCGAGCCACTGTTCTGGATGGCCTGCGCCTATTTGTTGATCCGCATGATCAAGAGCGGTGACCAGCGGCTTTGGGTCTGGTTCGGCGTGGTGGCGGGCGTCGGACTCGAGAACAAATACTCGATGATGATTTTTGGCGGCGGAATCGTCCTCGGGCTGCTGCTGACTCCGCAGCGGCGTTTGCTTGCCAGTCGATGGGTGTGGATGGGGGGCGCGATCGCCTTCCTGCTTTTCCTGCCCAACCTTTTGTGGAACGTTCAGCACCACTTTCCGTTCCTCGAATTGCAAGCCAACATCCGGCGCAGCGGGCGCAACGTCTCGTTTGGGTTCTTCGGATTTTTCGGTCAGGAAATTCTCACGATGCTTCCGCTGACGTTCCCAATTTGGCTGGGCGGTCTGTGGTTCTTCTTTTTCTCCAAGCAAGGGAAGCCATTTCGGGCCCTGGGTTGGGCTTGGATCTTCACTGCGGGCGTCATCTTCACAATGAATCCGAGAGTGTATTACCTCTATCCGGCGTTTCCAATGTTACTTGCCGCGGGCGGCGTGATGTGGGAACTGTGGCTGGCTGGCCCCCGCGTGCAATGGCTGAAAATTACCTATCCTATCTTGATGGTTGTAAGCGGCGCGATATTCGCGCCACTCGCAACTCCGGTTCTACCGGTCGAAACATACATGGCGTACACGAAGGCGCTCCATTTACAGCCGCCGAAGATTGAGACCTTTAAACTCGGGCCGCTGCCGCAACTGTACGCCGACCAGTTTGGCTGGAAGGAAATGACGGCGGTGGTCGCGCACGCCTTCAATAGCCTGCCGCCAGACGTGCGCGCCAAAACCGCGATCTTCGGACAAAACTACGGCCAGGCCGGCGCAATCGACCTTTTCGGACCGAAGTACGGTCTGCCGCCCGCCATCAGTGCGCATCAGACTTATTTCTTGTGGGGACCGCGCGGCTACACCGGCGAAAGCATGATCGTGATGGACGACCATCAGCAGCGTCTCGAGCGATATTTTGCGAGCGTCGAAAAGGTCGGCAGCGTCTACCATCCCTATTCGATGCCTTATGAACATTTCGATGTGTTCTATTGCCGCGGCTTGAAGCAGAACCTGCAAGAAGTCTGGCCGCGGCTGAAAAACTGGAATTGAGGCAAGATCAGCAGTGTCCGCCCTTCGTTGGCGTCAACTCGAATAGAATGGCGTCGCATAAGAAAATGGTGACGGTGGTTGCAGCCCTGATCGAATCTGACGGCAAACTCCTCGTCTGCCGGCGGCGCCGCGACGCCAGATTCGCCCTCATGTGGGAATTTCCAGGAGGTAAAGCCGAACCGGGTGAATTACCCGAGCACGCGCTCAAGCGCGAATTGCGCGAAGAACTAGGCGTCAACGCGGAGATCGGCCCCGAGGTTTACCGTACGACTCACAAATACGCAGAAATGCCGCAAGCCATCGAGCTTATTTTCTTCACGGCTCGCATCACTCACGGCCAACTGCAAAATCTCAATTTCGAGCAAATCCTTTGGCGCGCGCCAGAATCCCTTCCTGAACTGAACTTTCTCCCCGCCGACCGTGAATTGATCGACAAACTTGCCGCCCGCTTGCTCCGCTTGGCGTAGTTTCTGGTCGCGACAGTTCCATCTAAGACGTTGCGAGCCTAATTCGTGTCCGAAATTTCCAATGTCAGAACTGTGCGTCCTGCGCCGATACGGTGTAATCTAATGTGTATAGAACTTGATCGTGGAGACTGTTTGCCCGGGTCTGACACGGCGTGCGTGCCATTCGCAAGGGCGCCTATCCACAAGGAACGAGGAAAATGACGACGCTGCGGGAAACTCCGCCTTTACAGAGCCTCCAAAATCTGCAAAATCTTGATGACGTTGAGATCCAGGAGTGGCTCGAGTCGCTCGACTCTGTGCTTCAGTCCAGCGGTCCTGACGTCGCCCTCGAGATTCTCGAGCGCCTCCGCGCTCACGCCAAAGTTGTCGGGCTCGAACTCCCCTTCACCGCGAACACCCCCTATGCCAACACGATTCCGCTTCGCCTTGAGCCTCCCTATCCTGGCGACCAGCAAATCGAGCGCAAAATTAAGAGCATCGTCCGCTGGAATGCCCTCGCCATGGTCGTACGCGCCAATCGCGTCGAACACAATATCGGCGGCCACATTTCGACCTACGCCTCTGCCGCCACGCTGTACGAGGTAGGTTTCAATCACTTTTTCCGGGCCCGCACTGACGAGTTCGAAGGCGATACGGTTTATTTCCAGGGCCACGCTTCTCCGGGTATTTACGCTCGCGCGTTCCTGGAAGGCCGGCTCACCGCGCAGCAGCTCGAAAACTTCCGCCGCGAACTGAAACCCGGCGGCGGCCTTTCGTCCTATCCCCATCCGTGGCTGATGCCGAATTTCTGGGAATTTCCGACTGTCTCCATGGGACTGGGCCCGCTTATGGCCATTTACCAGGCCCGCTTCAATCGCTATCTCGAAAACCGGGGCCTGAAGCCTGTAACAGACGCGAAAGTATGGGCGTTCGTCGGTGATGGCGAAACGGATGAACCCGAATCCCTCGGCGCGATCGGCCTCGCTTCTCGCGAAAAACTCGACAATTTGATCTTCGTCGTGAACTGCAATCTTCAGCGCCTGGACGGACCTGTGCGCGGCAACGGCCAAATCATTCAGGAACTCGAGTCCACCTTCCGCGGCGCAGGTTGGAACGTGATTAAGGTTTTGTGGGGCAGCGAATGGGATCCGATTTTGGAGCGCGACACGGACGGGCTGCTCGTCAAGCACCTGGGCGAAACGGTGGACGGCGAATACCAGAAGCTTGTCGTGTCCTCTGGGGAGTATGTGCGCCAGCACTTCTTCGGCTCCGACCCGCGCCTTCTGAAGCTGGTCGAGCCGTTATCTGACGAGCAGCTTCGCCGCTTGCGCCTCGGCGGGCACGATCCGCGGAAAGTCTACGCGGCTTACAAAGCCGCTTTCGAGCATCGCGGCTCGCCTACCGTGATCCTGGCCCGCACGATCAAGGGTTACGGCTTGGGCGAAGCAGGCGAGGGCAAGAACGTCACGCACCAGCAGAAGAAGATCAATGAAGACGAGTTGCGTGAGTTCCGCTCACGCTTCGACATTCCCGTTAGCGACCAGGATTGCGTCGATGTGCCGTTCTATCGACCGCCGGACGACAGCGAGGAAATGCAGTACTTGCATGCCCGCCGCGCCGCTCTTGGCGGCTACGTGCCCAAGCGCCGGCCTCGCTCGAAACCTTTGGTCGCCGATCATGACGAGTTGTTCGACGAATTCATGGCCGGCAGCGAGGGCCGCGAAGTGTCCACCACCATGGCTTTCGTCGGCATGTTGCGCAAAATGCTTCGCGATTCGGAAATAGGCAAACTGGTGGTGCCCATCGTTCCCGACGAAGCCCGCACCTTCGGCATGGAGTCGCTTTTCCGCACCGCCGGAATCTATTCCTGCGTCGGTCAGCGTTACGAGCCCGTCGATCTGAACACGTTGCTCTATTACCACGAAGCCAAAGATGGCCAGATTCTCGAGGAAGGCATCACCGAAGCGGGCTCGATGGGCTCCTGTATCGCAGCCGGAACTGCCTATGCCACCCACGGGATAAACACGATTCCTTTCTTCATTTACTACTCGATGTTCGGGTTCCAACGCATCGCGGATTTCATCTGGGCCGCTGCCGATATGCGCATGCGCGGCTTCTTGCTCGGCGGCACCTCCGGACGCACCACCCTTGCCGGGGAAGGCCTGCAACACCAGGACGGCAACAGCCACGTTCTCGCGCTTCCCGTTCCGAATGTGCTCGCCTACGATCCCGCTTTCGCGTACGAAATCGCCGTCATCATTCAGGACGGAATCCGGCGCATGTACAAGGAGGGCGAGAGCGTCTTCTACTACATCACGCTTATGAACGAGCCCTACGCCATGCCGCCCATGCCGGAAGGCGCGAAAGAAGGCATCTTGAAAGGCATGTACCGCTACCGGGCCGCTGCGAATCCGAATGCGAAGCTCCGCGCCCAGCTTTTTGGGAGCGGGGCCATCCTGAACGAAGCCCTCGCAGCGCAAAAGTACTTAGAAGAGAACTACAGTGTTTCCGCCGACGTTTGGAGCGTTACGAGCTACAAGTCCCTTTACGCCGACGGCTTGGAATCCGAACGCTGGAACCGTTTCCATCCAGCCGAGCCGCCACGTGTCCCCTACGTAACACGATGTCTGGCTGATGCTCCCGGTGCGCTCGTCGCCGCCACTGATTACCTGAAGGCGCTGCCAAACGTGATCAGCAAGTGGATGCCGCGCCATCTCGCCTCGCTGGGCACCGACGGCTTTGGCCGCAGCGAAGGACGCCAGGCGTTGCGCGACTTCTTCGAGGTGGATTGGCGGTTCATTACTTTGGCCACGCTTCAGGAACTTTTCATCGCGGGCGAAGTTGAGCGCAGCGTCGTCGAGAAAGCCATCGCCGATCTGGGTATTCCGCCCGAAAAGCCGAATCCGGTGACGTCGTAACGCGCGCGCATCGCCGTGCCGGACCGCGGCGCACTTAGAAAACCAAATGTGTCCGGAAGCGGGCACGCCCGCTGCGCTTTAAGGCCGCCACACCCAAATTGTGAGAGGAAATCCTGTAGGGATCAGAAGAAGCCGCTCACTACCTGCCACGCACTCCTAAGCTTGATTTGTCTGTGCCGCAGATAGCCGGGCAGACGCCGGCGGATTCCGACGATCGAAAGCAAGCCTATCCCCAGCAGCACGAGCGAGTCAGGCTCCGACATGTCCAGTACGGCGTCTATGAGAGTTCCACCACTCCTGGGGATTCTAACCACTGATTGTGGACCCGCTTTCGGTGCGGCTTGCGAGTCCCTGCTGCCAAAATCGCGCACGCCAGCCGAGTCTCCACTGCCGGTCGCTACCGAATAGTGCTGGCTCACGTCAGCCCCTGCTACTACCGCTGTCGCCGGCCTCTCATGAGCCCAAACTACTAACATTAATATCAAGCCAAAGAAAACGATTCGCCTCACCGGTCTCACCCAGGGCCGATTAGGTAAGCTGCGACATGGCCCCGTTTTGGGGGGTGCATGTCAGAGACCAATCAGCGTCGTTTCGCTCCTGCGGTTAAGTACCGGTATTGTCTTCGCGATAAAGATCAGGCGCTCAATGGCCCTGGTTCTGCACTACACGCGATGGCGGGAAGCTACCTTCATTCAAGAGGCAAAGTGTTGCGTACAGCCATTTCTGTAATTCTTGTTACAGTGCGATGTCAGTATTTGTAATTTCTATCTCGCTCATCCACGAAACTTTCGTTCCGCATATTTTCCCGTTGCACCGCGCCTGCTCGCCACTTATCCCGCTGACGTTTTACGGCACATACCAAACTAGAAGCAACTCTCAGGTAAGCGCGCGGCCGCCGTCGACAATGATGACCTGCCCCGTGACGAAATCAGTGCTCGCCAAATACGCGACCGCTCCCGCAATGTCTTCGCCCGTGCCTGTCCTCTCCAAAGGCGCGCGGTGAATGTAATCCTCATCCGGCTCTTCCCCAGGAAACTGTATGGTGCCGGGAGCTACGCTGTTCACCAGGATTTTCGGCGCCAGCGCTCGCGCCAAGCACCGCGTCAGCATGATCACGCCCGCTTTCGACACGCAGTAATGCGTGTACGCGGGCCACGGAAGAAAACCACCCAGAGATGATAGGTTGATGATCCGCCCGCGCCCCTGCCTCTTCATAATCGGCGCGGCCGCCTGCGCGCACAGGAACTGTGATTTCAGATTTGCGTTCAGGATGTGGTCCCACTGCTCTTCCGTCAACTCCTCGAATTGCGCTGCGAAAAACACGCCCGCATTGTTGACCAGAATGTCTAGCCGCCCGAATTTCGCTTCGATGGTCCCAAAAACCTTTTGCACGTCGCCACGCTGCGACACATCTCCTTCCACGGCCAGCGCTCGCCGCCCCATGGACTCGATTTCCGCCGCCAGCGCATCCGCTTCCGGCTTCGACGACATGTAATTGATGGCCACGTCCGCGCCATCCTTGGCCAGCCGCAGCGCAATGCTGCGTCCGATGCGTTTCGCGCCGCCGGTAACCAGCGCGACTTGCCCCTCGAACGGCTTCTCATTCATAGGCTAACCTCCCAATCGGAGGACAAGATTAACACCGTTGCACTCCCCATTTTGACGGCGTGCGAATTCGTAGTTCCTCGACCATTCGCGACCGGCTTGCCGGATACCGCAGACATCGATGTCGATGGCAGTTTCGCCGGAAATACGCCGTCCACTCTGCAACTGTCGCCTGGCGAGTACAGCGTCTCGATCATCAAAAACGGTTATAAACCATGGCAGCGCTAAGTCAGGTTGGGTGTCGGCGAGATCAGTCTGAATGCGGAGTTGGAGCCGGAATCCGCAAAGCCTTGAAACCTGGCGCACAATACAACATCAGCCGGCGCGCATTAGGATATTCGCGTCGTTAGCGTAGCGACGCGAACAACGGTGCGCGTATGAAGCAGAAGAAGTGCGCACCTTTGGGTTGGCCTCATGTGCACTTGAAGGTCACCAAAGGCTTCGTCGCCTCCAACTTCTTGCTCTTGGCCAGCTTCTTGGCACGCTTCGCCGTCCTCTTTCGTTTCCTCGCCATGGTTCCCTCTCAAGGCGTCAGATTGCGGCGCTTAATTGGGGATGCTTATATGCGAAAAGTAAGGTTCTGTCCAGCGGTTTGCCAGCCGCGGCCCAGGATCATTCGTTTGCGCCGGGTGTTTGGGACCAGGAAGTGAGCGATGCGCCAACGAGGGTGCAGACACAAGGAACTGGCGAACGGGTCTGAGCCGTGGTCAGAACACCCGATGCGTCCCAGGAACACGCAGACACGTCGGTCAGCGGATCACGCGAATGGCCAGATTCTTTCCCGGGCGAAGATCAAATGGCGAGGCCGGCTCTTCCGGCCTCGCCTGCCGATTACGCCGCAGCCAGATTCACGACGCTGTGTTGCGGATGTCCCCGTCAGCCTGCTTTTGTGCCTGTTTCGCGGCCGACTTGCTCTCCGACGAACTTAGCGTGGGCTTGATTGTGTGGATGGCTTGGCCGAGGCTCGAACTCTTCGCCGGAATGGCCATGGTTCCACAAGCGTCCTTCGTCGCCAGTTCCGTGCACTTGAGCTGGTTGAAAGGTATACCCAGGTTATTCGAAACGTGCACGGCTGCGACGAATCGCCCGAGGTTCTTGAAACCGCTAGCCGCTTGCTGCAGGTCTGTATTAACCGGGAGCAACCCGCTCAACTTCGTGGCCAGTTGCGTATTGTTGCTGAGCATCTCGCTCGCACTGCGCGGCCCGGGCGTCCTCGGGTTACCCCCGGCATTGGCTCCGTGACCTCCGCCCATCGATCCAGCCGCGCTCATCCCTCCGGGATGACCCTGTCCATGGCTCTGCGCCGCAGCGGGAATTGTCAGCAGCCAAGCTGCCGCAGCCGCCATCGTGAAAGTGGTGATTATGCGTTTCATTGTTGTCCTCCGTGTAGACTCCACCGACCAACCTCGACTACAACCTCGAACTCCGCAAGATCTTCCGCATGTTCACGGTAATGCCGAACGATACTGTGTTCAGATCGTAGTGCGTGCTCCGGCTGTAGCTGACCGTAAAATCCATCGCTCTTGCCGGCGCAAGATCCACTCCCGCGCTGAATCCGTTATCCGCCGCGGGACTCGACCCGCCCGTGGTCTGCGCATTTTGCAGAAAGGGGGGACCATGTCCACCCGACGCGCCTGCTCCATTCGCAGGCCCATTTCCTGCTACCCGGCTGTCGATCGTCTGCGAACCCCATGGCGCAACATCGAACGCAGATGCCGCCACGGCAAGCCAGCTAACCGCGTGATATTCGGCACCTAGCTGAAAGTGCGCAAGATTTCCGTATGACGCAAATGGCCGGCGGTACATGAACGCATCCGGCAGCGAATCGGCAACGCCCACTTCAAGGAACGGCGTCCAATTGCCAAAACCCCGATCAACGCGGTTCGTCCAGTCATACGTAGCGTGCCCTGTCGAAATCCCATCGGACGTGTTGCCGGTCGGCGCGCGCCCGGTTAGCTGCGTCTTGAAGTTCAGCAGAGGATTCGGAAAAGACAATCGAAATTGCCCATAAACGTCGCCCAACGCGCTGAACGAATCCGTCGTCGAACTTCCCGTGCTTGTGGTCGTGCTGGCGCGCACGAAATACACAGGAATTCCCCCGTCGACCAACACGTGGCGCCCGAATACGTATCCCACGGAAGAATCCAGCAGCATCACCTGCCCGTCCGCGTTCGAGCTTCCGTCGAATTCCTCGACCCACGTATAGTGATTCTCGCCGCCCATCGCAGGAATTATCGACGAAGAGTTGTTGCCCGGTGCAGCGTTGTTCGCTTAAGCCCACGCGTGCGGAACAAACATCAATCCTAGCGCCATAGCCAGCGCGAACGAAAAACAGAATTTTCTGCTTGCTTTAGATTCTTACATGGAATTTCTTCGACAAAAATACCTCAACATTTGAATTTGTAACATCGTGTAACTCTTGGCCAAGTCCGGATTCCGGATGGCTTCGGCAGTGTACTGTCCCGTAGGTGG
>Ga0187819_10001107_pt1 | contig 13933 bp, 11 predicted proteins | sample NC_wetland_sal_i_15_FD_132411 | JGI IMG/M metagenome (GOLD analysis project Ga0187819, IMG submission 132411) | Wetland sediment microbial communities from Neuse River Estuary, North Carolina, USA - SO4_4 | ecosystem: Environmental > Aquatic > Freshwater > Wetlands > Sediment | place: USA... | reverse complement strand
CAGCGCGCGCGTGCTGCGCAACGTCACGATCAAACATTCACCCGCAAACATCGCGCAGCGGCTGGCTTTGCTCGACCAGCGGCCCATCAGCAATGCGGTCGACGCCACCAACTACGTCCTCTGGGAAATGGGCAAGCCCACCCACGTCTTCGATCTCGATCTGCTCGAAGGGGGCAAGATCGTGGTGCGCCGGGCGCGCTCTGGTGAGACTCTGAAGACCCTCGACGGCGTGGAGCGCAAACTGACCTCCGAAGACCTGGTGGTTGCCGACGCAAAGAAACCGGTAGGACTCGCCGGAACCATGGGCGGCTTCGACACCATGATCACGGAGAAGACGCGCAATGTCCTGATCGAATCGGCCTGGTGGGATCCGGTGACGGTTCGCAAGATGTCGCGGCGGCACGGGCTGCACACCGACGCGTCGCATCGCTTTGAGCGCGGCGCCGATTTTGAGTCGACGGTTCTTTCCTGCGATCGCGTGGCCGAACTGATTTTGCTGTCGGGCGGCGGAGAATTGGTGGGTGATGCCATCGATGTCATTGCCCGGCGAATCGATCAGGCTCCGGTTGAACTTCGCATTTCCGAGGTGCATCGCATTCTCGGTGCAGGATTGGACACAAGCCAGGTGGTTCGAATTCTTCAGCGCCTTGGCTTCGAACTGATCCCCGAACCCGGCGAGGAACCCGAGTTCACGGTGCACATTCCCAGTTGGCGGCTTGATGTGGAGCGAGAGATCGATCTGATCGAAGAGATTGCCCGTCTCTACGGATACGACAAGTTTGCCAACACCTTGCCTGCGTATGCCGGGTCGGTTATTGAGCTGCCGAATGCAGCGAAGGATAGCAAGCTTCGCAGTTCGCTGCTAGCGCTAGGATACAACGAAGCGGTGTCGCTCACCTTCATTTCGCATGAAGATGCGGAACAGTTCTCATCTGTGCCGGTGATTGAGTTGGCGAACCCGCAAAGCGAGGAAGCTTCGGTGATGCGCACCTCGATGGTGCCAGGCATGTTGAATATGATTGTCTACAACTTGAACCGGGGCACTGACAACGTGCGCCTGTTCGAAGCCGGGAGCGTGTTCGAGGCTTCAGGTCCGAACGCGGTGGAGTTGAACCGGATCTGCGTGGGCGCGACGGGTAGTGCAATGAGTCCAAGCGTGCATCAGGCGGTGAGGCCACTTTCGTTCTTCGACCTCAAGGGAGATGTCGAGTCCCTACTGCATTGCTTCGAGCACAACGCGCTCTATTACGATGCCAACACGGCAGAGTATTACCATCCGGGACGCTCGGCGCGGGCGGTGATGGACGGCGCGACGGTGGCGCAGTTCGGACAGATTCGCCCCGACCTTGCCGCCAGGCGCAAGCTTCGCCAGGACGTTTTCATCGCTGAGCTTTATCTGGATCGGCTTTATCAACATGGTCTGCGCGAAGTTCGCTTTGAGGCGCTGCCGCGTTATCCAGCAGTCGAGCGGGATTTTTCTTTTATCTTTGCGGATTCGGAGCTGTTTGAGAAGATCGAACACGCGATTGCGAGCCTCAAAATAGCGGAGTTGCGCAGCTTCGTTCCCGTGGAGATCTTTCGTGGTGGCGCGGTCCCGGCGGGCAAGTATTCCATCTTGCTGCGCGCAACGTTCCAGTCGAACGACCGCACACTGCGTGACGACGAAGTGGCACAGTGGTCCGCGCAGATCGTCAAGGCGCTGGAGGGTCTGGGCGGCAGCCTCAGAGCAGGATAGCCGATGTGGGGACGGGCGTCTCGCTCGTCCAGGCCGAGCGCAGCTCGGCAACTCACCAATGAATCTCACCCTCCCGCTGTGCTAGCCTAACTCCCTATGGCCGATGTGGGCATCCAAGCAAAGCACTTCCTGAGCGACAAAGTCGAGCACTTCACCGAGTCGGTGATTCGCGAGATGACGCGCCAGGCCATGCTCTATGGCGCGGTGAACCTGGCGCAGGGCTTTCCTGACTTTCCTGCTCCGGCTGAAATCAAGCGCGCTGCCAAGCAAGCAGTTGCCGCCGACGTGAATCAGTACGCCATCACCTGGGGCGCCAAGAATCTACGCAACGCCATTGCCCGTCAAATGCAGGAATGGCAAGAGATCTCGGTCGATCCGGAGACCCAGATCACAGTCTGCTGTGGCTCGACGGAAGCGATGATTTCAACCCTCCTCGCTGTCTGTAATAAAGGTGACGAGGTGGTGATCTTCGAACCGTTCTATGAGAATTACGGGCCCGATTCGATTCTGTCGGGCGCCAAGCCGCTCTTCGTCAAGCTGCGGCCACCAGCCACGCTTGATGGCGAATGGACCTTCGATGAGCGCGAGTTGCGTAACGCGTTTCACAATCAGACCAAAGCCATCATCCTCAATACGCCGAATAATCCTACCGGCAAGGTATTCACGCGGGCGGAACTGGAGCTGATCCGCGATCTGTGTGTGGAGTTTAACGTGCTCGCCATCACCGACGAGATTTACGAGCACATTATTTACGACGGCACACAGCATATTTCCATCGCAAGTCTAGGCGGGATGGCGGAGCGGACGGTTACGATCAATGGTCTGTCTAAGAGCTACAGCGTGACTGGATGGCGAGTGGGCTGGGCCGTGGCGCAGCCGGCGATTACAAATGCAATTCGCAAGGTTCACGATTTTCTTACCGTCGGCGCTCCCGCCCCGTTGCAGGAAGCGGGCGCGACCGCGCTGAACCTGCCTGCGAGCTACTACCGGAGTCTGGCGACCGCTTATTGTGCCCGGCGTGATCGCTTGATGCCTGCTCTCGCTGAAGCTGGATTTCGCTGCTTCCGGCCGCGTGGGGCCTACTACGTGATGACTGACATCAGCGCATTCGGCTTCGCTGACGATGTCGCCTTCACAAAATATCTGGTGAAGGAAATTGGCGTGGCAGCGGTTCCAGGGTCGAGCTTCTACAACGATCCGCGCGATGGCGCGCGGCAAGTGCGCTTCGCTTTCTGCAAACGCGCAGACACACTGGATGAAGCGGGAAGACGGCTGGGCAAGCTGCGGACAAAGTGACTGCCAATGTCCGCTCGGCCGCACAGCTGGGAGCGGCTGTCCCTGCGCGGTTCTCGCCAAATGCACCAACCATTCCATATCCTCCACAGCTTTCTGCGGTATACTGCGTTGAAGTTCGAATTTTTCGGGGAAGAAGTGGAATCATGTCCGTGAGAATGGCTGAAGAGGTATCCGCCCAGGTTCCCGCCGACGATTTTCAGGCGCTGGAACATAAGGTTTATCGCACGATTGAGCTGTACAAGGCCGCGCGGGAGGCCAAGTCAGTCGCCGAACGCGACGTGAAGCGCCTGCGTGAACAGTTGGAAGAGCGCGAGGAGGAAGTTGAGAGTCTTCGCCGCGAAATGGTGCAACTCCGGCGGGAACGCGAGGAAGTCCGCAGCCGCGTGGAGAAGATGCTGCAGCAGATCGAGACTATTGCCGAGGAGCAGGCCGCAAGTTGAACTGCGCTGATTCCCCCTTCCGTCCTAGCGGTGGATAGGAGCAGAATAAGCTATGGCAACCGCCACCAAACAGCCGCCGGTCAAGGATCCCAGCAACAACAGTGTTCGCGTGGAAATTTTCGACCAGGCCTACAATCTTCGCGGCTCTGATCCCGACTACATTCTGAAGCTGGCCGAGTACGTAGATGCCAAGATGCGCGCCGTCGCGGAGCAGACTCACACAGTGGATACGGTGCGTCTGGCAGTGCTGGCCGCTCTGAATATAGCCGACGAATACCATCTGTTGAAGCGCAACCAGGACAGCGGCACGGTCGAGTATTTGAAGCGCGCGAATAGTTTATCGAATGCGCTGGATGAGGTGCTGGACGAGCGGCGGGCGGGATAGTTCAGCTCTCTTAAGTAAGCTTGTGAAGTAAAGAGTGCCCGAGCGGGATTGGGCGCTGGTGCCCGATTCGCGTTTTTGCTGGACTTCTTAGGAAGGGATTGCAAGCCGGCAATTCGTTCACTGCATTACTTTAGTTGCAAGCCATCTGCCAACTATTTGTGCCGCCCCTCTTGCGAAACCTCGCGGATTTCCCTAGCATTTCAGATGAAAGCCGGCCTGCAAAGTTGGTGATGGTGGTAACCGATTTTTGAACCAACACCCGAATGAACGGGGGCCTGACTCGACTTAAGATCCGGTGTGCCATGCTCCGTCATGCGGAGACGCCTAAAGGGTCTCGGCGGGTTCCCACACGTCCTACGACGGTTCATTCTCGGCCCACCACACGGCTCAGTGGGTCGGCTTGTTTTATGTAGTCGTTCGCCATTCGTCGTTGGTCGTTGGCCAATGACGACGACGAAATGGTCACGTGCCAACGACAAACGACCAAGGACCAACGACCAAGGACGAAACACCTTTCTGGTAAACTTCGGATAGCTAATCCTAGTCAACAAGCATCTAACTAAACTGTGTTCCCTCGACTCTTTCACATTGGCACCTTCAGCCTGCCGACCTACGGCCTGCTCGTCTCTCTGGGAGTGCTGACCGGTTTGTGGATCAGCGTGCGCAACTCCGAAAAACAAGGAATCGATCCGGAAAATGCCTGGAATCTCGGCATTCTGGTGGTGCTATGCGGGATTCTTGGCGCCAAGATTCTCTACATCGTCAATGACTGGAGCTACTTCACAGCTCACCCCGGGGAGATTTTCAGCTTCGGTACGCTGCAGGCGGGGGGTGTTTTCTCGGGCGGCCTAGTGGGCGCCCTGGTAGCGGCAGCCTGGTACATCCGCAGACACCGCATGCCGGCGCTTTCCACTTGCGACGCGTTCGCGCCGGGGCTGGCTTTAGGGCACGCTATCGGCCGGATTGGCTGCTTTGCCGCAGGCTGCTGCTACGGCAAGCCGACCACGCACTTCTGGGGCGTGACCTTTAGGAATCCTATCGCGCAAGCCTGGGTGGGGACGCCACTCGGAGTTCCGCTCGAGCCCACGCAACTTTTCGAATCTGCGGTCGAGCTGGTGAATTTCTTTATTTTGATGTGGCTGCTGAAGCGAAGAAAGTTCGATGGTCAGGTGTTCGGAGCTTATCTTTTCCTTTACGGCGTGGCTCGTTATTTTCTGGAGTTCATCCGCGACGATCCCGGCCGGGGCTCCGTCTTCGGCGGGCTCATGACCGGCACGCAGTTGATCTCCATTGGTTTGGTTCTGACCGGCGGGTTGATCTGGTGGCTGCGTCCGAATCCAAAAGCTGTGCCAGCGCACGCCGCGCGGTAAGGATCCCCACGGTTACAGCAAACAAGACGTTGCAAGCAACGTCTCTACGGATATGCTCGTGTAGAGACGCAGCTTTTTGCGTCTCGGATGCCCGTCTAATGTATTCTTCCGTGAGCTCTACTAACCTGCTGTATGTCTGAACGGTTTCCAATCGTGATCTCTGCGACCGCCGATGATGCTGGCAAGCGGCTTGACCAGTTTCTCGTCGGCCAACTTTCCGACACCAGCCGTGCCCGTATTCAGCAACTGATCGCAGCGCAGAAGGTGCTGGTGAACGACGTCGCGGCGAAGCCTTCCCTGCGATTGCGTGGTGGGGAGCGCATCACCGTACTCGGAGCCACCCAGCCCGCACCCCTGCGAGCCATCGCCGAGGAGATTCCGCTCGATATCGTCTACGAAGATGATGACTTGGCCGTAATCAACAAGCCTGCGGGAATGATGGTTCATGCTGGAGCGGGAGCCACCGAAGACCAGCGCAATCGCGGCACGCTGGTGAATGCGCTGCTGCACCGGTTCGGACAGCTTTCCGGCGTCGGGGGCGAGGTGAGGCCCGGGATTGTGCACCGTCTCGACAAAGCCACCAGCGGGCTGATCATCGTAGCCAAGAACGATGAATCGCACCGGCGGCTGGCGGCGCAGTTTTCCCGGCGGCAGGTGAAAAAAAAATATATTGCGCTGGTGCACGGCTGGATGAAACAGGACCGCGGAACCATCAGCAGCAGCATCAGCCGCGACCGGGTGCGGCGCACGCGAATGACAACCCGGCGCCTGGGCGGGCGCGAGGCCATCAGTCACTACACGGTGCAGAAACAGATCGACTCGAAATACGGCAAGTTCACGCTGATTGAGGTGCGGATCGATACCGGGCGCACCCATCAAATCCGCGTGCATCTGGCTTCGCTGGGGCATCCCGTGGTTGGGGACACGCTGTACGGAGCGCCAGGGCAAATTCGCTCCAAAAACCATCCTGGCATCGCGCTTGCGAGAAACTTTCTGCACGCGGCAGATTTGCTCTTTCAGCATCCGCGGACGAGCGAAGAATTGTCGTTTTCGCGGCCGCTGCCGGGGGAACTTGACGAATTCTTAAAGCGAATCACAGGCGGGTGAACCACACCCGGCGTGGCTTGAGCTCAACCCCGCCTTGGGAAGCTGGTTGCGGATATAATGTGAGACGAATGAAGTCCCGCAACTTCGCGTTATTTCTGGGAATCTTCACTCTGCTTCTGTCCCCTGTGCAAGGGCAGAATTCGGGGGCGGAGTTGCCGTCCGCGCCGTCGGCGTCACAGCAAAAGAGCCGGGCGCAGAAACCCGCCGCCCCAGCTCAACAGCAAAATACTCCGCCAGCGCAGCAAGCTACGCAATCAGGAACAGCTCCGGCTGATCAGCCCACACCCACGGCGGCTTCCCCGGCTATGCAATCCGCGAACCAAGCGCAGCAAAGCCAGCCGCAGAAAAACGAGGCGGCCACCGGATCGAGCTCAACTCCGGCGAGTTCCCCTGCGGCAACGACCTCGCCCCAGGATGAACCAGTCTCCACCATCCGCAAGATAGTCAACGAGGTCAATGTCGTTTTTACCGTCACCGACAAGCATGGAAGGTATGTCAAGGATCTGAAGAAAAGCGATTTCAGGGTTATTGACGACGCCAAGCCAGCAGAGGAAATCCGCAGCTTTCACAGTGAAGCCGACCTGCCGCTGCAAGTGGGCCTGCTGATCGACGCCAGCAATTCGGTACGCGACCGCTTCAAGTTCGAACAGGAAGCCGCTATCGAGTTTCTGAACCAGACCATCCGCCGGCAATACGACAAGGCCTTTGTTATTGGGTTCGATGTGACTCCAGAGGTCGCCCAGGACTTTACCGATAATACTGAAGCGCTTTCGATTGGCGTGCGTTCGCTGCGCCCGGGCGGCGGTACTGCTTTGTATGACGCCCTGTATTTTGCCTGCCGGGACAAACTGCTGAAGGAGCCGCAGAGCGGGCCGGTGCGGCGAGCCATCATTCTGCTGACCGATGGCGAAGACAACCAAAGCCACGTGACCCGGGAAGAAGCCATCGAAATGGCGCAACGGGCCGAGGTGGTCGTCTACACCATTAGCACGAATCTGACCGGCTCCAGCCATCACGGAGACAAAGTTCTGGAGCGTATTGCCGAGGCGACCGGCGGCCAGGCGTACGTTCCCTTCCAGCTCACCGATGTGGCCAACTCGTTTGCCGCCATCCAGGAAGAGCTGCGCAGCCAATATGCGATCTCCTACAAGCCCGCCGACTTCACGCCGGACGGCCACTATCGCACCATCGAGATCCTGGCACAAGAGAAGGGCTTGCACGTGCGCAGCCGCCGCGGCTACTACGCGCCTTCGCAATAGGCAAACTCATGGCGGGATATTCCGGCACTCCGCTGCCCAAGAAACTCGGTATCAAAGAGCAGTTCCGTGTCGCGCTGCTCGATATGCCCGCGGATGTAAGAGCTGAGTTGAAGGAAGCTCTGGCCAGTTGCCGGATTGCAAAGGATGGACGTGGTCCTCTCGACTTCGCGATGATCTTCGTCAAGAGTGCAGCGGAATTGAAGAAACAGTTTCGGAAAGTTTCCCAGCAATTGGCTCCAACCGGAATGCTTTGGGTGAGTTGGCCGAAGAAGAGTTCTGGCGTGGCGACGGATTTGGACGAGAACAAAGTTAGGCAGATCGGATTGGACACCGGCCTGGTGGACGTGAAAGTCTGTGCGGTGGATGAAATCTGGTCGGGATTAAAGTTTGTGATCAGGGTTAAGGACCGGCCCCGCGAGAATTCAATGTAGGCGCGGCCGCCCGCGCCCGTGCTTGACCCCGAGCTGCCTCATTCCGAAGGCCGTCGCACTCGGAACAATCAGAATAAGTAGATTAGATTGACCGCAGAAGTGAATTGCTGTTTTCCAGTGGGATTGCTGCCCACCAGGAACACATCGCGATCCGAAAGATCCAGGCGCAGCTCGCCTCGGACTACAAATTTGCCGTCTGCCTTTCTGAAGTGTGAGTCCAGGCGTGAGAACCTTGCGCCCACAGTGTACTCAGGCGTGAATGTGAATCCCCGCAAAGTTTGATCCACGCCGGTTCGCGTGCCACCGCCGTCATTGAAGGCCTCACCCCGGAAGGCGAGTGAAAAGCTCTTATTAAAGCTGTACTTGGCGTAACCGGCCAGTCCTCTCCAAAGCGCATCGTGACCGACAGCGACACCATTCTCTTCATGACCATAGAGTCCGTCGCCGCCCAAGGTGAGCTTCGAGATCGGTTTCCATGTAGCGACCAACTCGTAGACACTGCGCTGGTCGTGAGTATCCCGCCGGCGCTCTGGCCCATGGATGAAGTTGAAAGAAAAACTGGTCGTTTTCGTCGGGGTCAGCGCCAGTTGCGTCCCGACAGTGTAGGCATGGTTGAGTCTCTGAACATCGTCCCACCCGTTCGTCACTGAAACCATGGCAGCAATCTTGTTGTTGAAAGAATATGTCGCCCGCAACCCGGTATGGGTAAAGGGGATGCCGTATCCAAAGGTGAAGCTGCGACTGAAATTATCGTTGTATCCATCGTAGCCACCAATCACCTCGTATCCCATATGGGTGGCAAACTTCCCCAGATCGAAGCGCAGACCTTTCCCCACAGGCGCTATGTAGCTGATGAACAATTGGGGGATATCCAGATGGTGCGCGATTCCGGTGTGCGTGTCGCGAAACAGCCCGTAGGCAGCGGTAACTTCGGGAACGCCCGAACCCGCGATCAGATCGAAGCGAAAGCCAAATTGGTTGGGTTCGCTGATCGCACGCTGAATGACCAGTTGCGCGACATCCAGCTGCGGATCGTCGTCATTGAAATCGAAAACCCGGAACTGGTCTATACGAGGGATTGGGTCGTTTTGGTTATAGGTATAGGAGAGAGACAAGAAGCCGTCGGTAGAGATCCCCCTCCACCAGGATTTTTCCTCCCTGGCGCCATCGACCGGATCAGCAGCCGGAGCTGGAACGGGAGCACTGGCCTGCGCACGTGCAAGCAGGGGTGACGTCACCATCACCCCTGCCATGACCAGTTTCGCCAGGGACCGGCATGACGCTCGCCAAAGCCCCTTGCCGCTCATTTCCGGCCAGCTTGAAGCTCCTCCTCATGAGCCGCGGTCGCGCTATGAACCAACTCCTCGACCCGGAAGACGTCCTCGTAGGCATGCTCGCCATGGATGGATTCATCCAGGCCAATTTCTTCCGTCATTTCGCTGACTTTCACCGTGGTGAAGGCATCGATAATCCGAAGCATGGCGTAGGTGAAAATGAACGCCCAGACCGACGAGAAGGTAACGGCAACCACTTGTTTCAGGAGGAACGTCGGATCGCCGTTGAGCAAGCCATCCGCACCCGCGGGGTTATAGGCCCGGCTGGCGAAAATCCCCAGCATGACAATGCCGAGAAAACCACCCACACCGTGCACTCCCCAGACATCGAGCGCATCATCCCAGTGCAGCTTGTTTTTCATTTCGATCGCGTAGTAGCAAACCACCCCGGAAACACAGCCGATGATAACCGCGGTGGTGGGGGAGACGAAACCCGCGGCAGGAGTGACAGTTGCCAGTCCGGCGACGGCTCCAGTAAGCAAGCCCAGGAATTTGGGCTTCTTTTCATTGAACCACGCCGTCATCAACCAGGCGACGGCAGCGAAGGAAGCGGCCACATCGGTATTAAGGAATGCGGTGGCGGTCACTGAGTCCGCCCGCATCTCGCTACCGGCGTTAAAGCCGTACCATCCGAACCACAGCAGTCCCGTGCCCAGCGCCACCAGCGGTATGCTGTGCGGTCCGCGGTCCAGGACACGGCGTTTGCCCACATACAAAACCGACGCCAGAGCAGCAAAGCCCGCAATGTTGTGAACCACGATACCGCCGGCAAAGTCCTTCACACCCCATTGCTGTAGAAAGCCTCCGCCCCAGACCATGTGCACAAACGGGAAATAAACAAAGGTCAGCCAGGCGGTGAGGAACAACATGTAGGCTTTGAAGGTGACCCGGTTGGTGAAGGCGCCCGAGATCAGCGCCGGTGTAATAATGGCGAACATCATCTGAAATGCGATAAAAACCATCGCGGGGATGGTGTCATTGGGAGACGGCGTATTGAGGCCAATTCCCCGCAGACAAGCGTTGTGGAAGTTGCCGATGACCCCGTGCCAGTCGCCGCTGAAGCACAAGGAGTAGCCGTATAAATACCAGATCACCGTCGTCCAGCCCATAGAGACGAAGCTCTGAATCATGATGGCGAGGACGTTTTTGCGCCCTACCAGGCCGCCATAGAAAAAGGCAAGGCCGGGTGTCATCAACATGACCAGGCTGGTGCATAAAATCATGAAGCCAGTGTTGCCAGTATCGAGATGTAGCATGGAAACCTCTCCTGGAAAGAAAGTTAAGACCAGATCTACGAAACAAAACGCTCTGAGAAACCGCATGAATCAAGGCCACGTGAAGGCCGGGGATTCGCCCAAATATCTATGACCTGAAACAGAGCAGATGTCTAAGAACGAGCCATTCGCTCCGGGTCGCCGAACTGGAAAACCGGAACAGGATGCTAGCGATCAGGAACGGCCGTCGCGTGACTTACTCAGACCAAGGAAGACCTCCAGCCCTCCCTAATGTAGAAGCCTGTACCTTGTTGCAAGCAAACTCCGTGAGGTTAGTCACAGTCGGTCGTGACCCAGCGCACTCGAATGTGCATCAGCCGCAGTGCTGAATCGGGCACTTAAGCCACGGCGGGGTTGTTGGTGTAATCGCCTCCGTGCTCCATGGCGGCAGCATTCACATCACGATCTTCGACTTGCTCCGGTAGAGGCGGAAGTCCGAATAGCGGTGGAGTTGCTGCACCACCTGCCCCTTAAAATCCCAAGTGACCTTTGCCTCCTGCGGCAGCCAGAGCGAGTCAGCCACCTCAGGCACGCGGACCTCAGAGAAGAGAACTTCCGACGTGAAGGTTCGCAGGTAAATATCCAGGCGCGGCGCCAGCAGATCGGTGTGCAAGCGAACGATTCGGAAGTCGGATTCGTCAATCCACGCGATTCCCTGGAGGAGCACCGGAACCGATAGTCCCTGGAGTCTTACCTGCCCAGGGAATTTCACTTTGTCGGGGATTTGCGCGAAGGCCAGAACGACCGTGACGTGTCCATCCATGCGCTGGCGGCCCAGGTAACGAAACCGCGACTCGGCCTGGTTGGCCGGACTCAACAGCGCCCAGGCGTTGGCGGTGCCCTGCGTAAATGGGGCGGCACCGGTCTTCGCCTTGTCGGTGCGATACTCGTCGAGCCTGATGTCACCGTTAACATCATGACGCAGAACCAGGTATTCGAACTGCTGCTGCCAGGTCGGACCCCGCGGCTCGACTTTTGTGACCACGCTCTCGTTAGAAATTACGTTCGGCATTCTTCTCAGCAGGTCCAGACTCTTTTCCCCAGTCTTTTTGAGAAGGTCCGCCAGCGGCTGCTGGTCTAGCGCCGGATCCAGCCCGTGCAACTCGGGAATGTTGGTGGTCAATTGCGGCAAGGGATCGTCTAAGTACGGTTTCGCGCTCGCCCACACCGAACGGTCGAAAGCCTGGGGCGTCATTTCCAGATCCGGATTGCTTTGACTCCGAGAGCCCGCCTTCAAAAGGGGGTACAACAGCTGGGCCAGCGCCTGGAAATCGGGATCCTTCTCCAGTTTATTTGGCCTCATGAATTGCCACGCCGCACTGTTCACTTCGCCAGCGATTGCAGAGTAGTTGTCGTCGTGACACGAGATTTCGTGAAGTTCCACGGCGAAACCACGCGCGTTGAAAGCATCGCGGGTGGCTCTCACTTGCGGAAGAGGGACGGACGCGTCGTCTGTACCCGCCCAGATGGAAATCGGAATTTTTCGCTTGGCGGTATCGATGAGCTTGAAATTGCCTTCGAGCAGTGAGCCGGCATGTACCGCGGTCGCCGCGAAATACTCCGATTCCACGATAGAGAGGTAGAGTGCGTAACTGGCGCCTGCTGAATGCCCGAACAGGTACACCCGCCGGCTGTCGATCGCATACTTGGACTCGACCTCCTCAAGCACCGCATGCAGGAAATCCGGACTGTCCTTGCGATAATCCCACTCGGCGGGATCACTGGAATCCGGTGCTACCAGAATAACCCCTTCCTGCTGTGCGAGTCCCTGCCAGGGATCGATGAGAGACACGCCGTCGTGGCCGGAACCGTGGAGTAGCAAGAGCAACGGCGCAGGCGCGGCAAGTCCGCTCGGAGTGAACACGTAATAAGTACGGCTCTCACCGCCGAAGCTCAGTGTTTCCTTTTGGGGTTTGGCGGCAGTTTCCGCCTGGCTGGGAGCGGCCATCGCGAGAGCACAGGCCCACCCAATCAGGAATTGACGGATGCCTTTCTGTCGCTGCAGCTGGCCTTGGCGTTCCATTTTCCGCCGCCCACTGGCACACAATGCGTTTGCACCCGATTCTCGGAAGAGCGTCAAGCGCAGACCATCACACCTCAGAGCTAATCGCGCTTGGGCACGGCGTAGTATCCGGTGCGTGCCTGAATCTTGTAGTCCTTGTCTTTGGCGTGGATTTCGACTTTGCGAAAAGTGCCGTCGAGAGCGGTATTGATCGGCGTATAGCCGATGTTGTACTGGCTGCGCAGCTCGTTGGCGATCTGATTGAACGCGTCTTTGAGTTTTTCGAATTTGTTTCCCACCTCGATGACGCGGCCACCCGTCTCCTGAGTCAGCTTCTTCATCTCGCCTTCGCCCGAATAGCCCCCGAAACCGTAGAATCCGCGATCCGCGCACAGCAATACATATACGATGCTGTCGGATTTCTGCGCGGCCTCAATCGCGTCTTTGATCTTGAGCTGACTGCCTTGATCTTCGCCGTCCGTCAGCAGGATCATTGCCTTGCGCCCAACTTGCTGCGACAACTCATCGTGCGAGGCCAGGTACACGGCGTCGTAAAGCAGCGTGCCGCGCGGTGTGCCTACGGTGGGAACGGTGCCTCCGCCCAGACCCGGAATACCGGTTCCGCCGCCACCGGCCGTGTTGATGCGCGCGGTGTTTAGGGCAGTCTTCAGAGCGTGAACCGAATTGGTGAAGTCCTGCAGCAGGTCTACGTTCACGTCGAAGCCGAGGACAAAGGCGAGGTCTTTGTCGCGCAAGATTTCACTGAGGAATTCGCCTCCTACCTGCTTTTCCATGTCGAGCACACGCGCCTGGCTGCCGCTGGAATCAATCAGGATCCCCAGCGTCAGCGGGAGGTTGGATTCGGCGGCAAAGTACTTGATGGTTTGCGCCTTGCCGTCCTCCAGGATCTCGAACTCGTCCTTGGTCAGGTTGGGGATCAGCGCGCCCCTCTTGTCCTTCACGTTGAAAAAGAGCTGGACCACATTTACGTTGACCTTCAGGGTCTCCACGGACTGGTCTTGATCTTCACCCTGGCCCTGCTTCTGACTGGAGGCCGGGGCCGATTGCTGGCCATGGGCGGCCGGAAATCCGACAAAGAGGCCCAGAAGAAGCAGGGCGCTGAAGACCAGAAGGATGCGGGCTTTGGACATGAAGGTATTCTCTCGCTCTTTTTGTTAGTCTATTCCTGAAGCGTTAGATGCACCATAGCGGGTCATTCAGCATCCGATTTATGGGCGGTTTGGCGCAAGGCGGAGAGGGTTTCCCGGTGGCGCAATTGATCGGTAAGCTACGGACGGCT
>Ga0187819_10001105_pt1 | contig 13944 bp, 9 predicted proteins | sample NC_wetland_sal_i_15_FD_132411 | JGI IMG/M metagenome (GOLD analysis project Ga0187819, IMG submission 132411) | Wetland sediment microbial communities from Neuse River Estuary, North Carolina, USA - SO4_4 | ecosystem: Environmental > Aquatic > Freshwater > Wetlands > Sediment | place: USA: North... | reverse complement strand
TTCACAACAGGGAGTTAGTCCCGGCCAGCGATCTGTCCGGGGCCACCTCAGGAATGAAGGTGAGGTGAAACTTCCGTCCGCAATCGGCGAGAAGTTTGGCGAAAGCGTCACTGACCTGGGCTTCGTTGCTGAAATGGAGTTGTCCGATCTGGTGCAGGGCGGCATAGTAATTCTTGACCGCGGCGTGCGTCGGCTTGAGAGCGAGAGACATCACTGGCGGCTAAGTTTACAACGCAAGAGCGTGAGCGAGGGATGGGACAGCAGGTTCCTCACCGGCCTTTGCCGGTTCGGAATGACAGGGGCTTGGCGGCCGCGCATTTTAGCTCAGCAACTTCGCCGCGTCCTTCGCGTAGTACGTCAAAATGATGCTGGCCCCTGCTCGCCGGATGCTCAGCAAGGACTCCATCATCACGCGGTCGCGTTCGATCCATCCATTGCGCGCGGCGGCTTCGATCATGGCGTACTCGCCCGACACCTGATACGCGGCCAGCGGCAGATCGAAGCGATCACGAGCGGCCGCGATCACATCCAGATACGGCATGGCCGGCTTGACCATGATCATGTCCGCGCCTTCTTCGATGTCCGCTTCAATCTCGCGCATCGCCTCGCGCAGGTTCGCTCCGTCCATCTGATACGACCGCCGGTCGCCGAACTGCGGCGCGGAATCCGCCGCCTCGCGGAACGGCCCATAGAATCCCGACGCAAACTTCGCCGCATAAGAAAGAATCGGCGTGTTGATGAGCTCAGCCTCATCCAGCGCCCGCCGAATAGCCGCTACCCGCCCGTCCATCATGTCGGAGGGAGCGATGATGTCGATCCCGGCCTTCGCCAGCGACACTGACGTTCGGGCCAGCAGTTCGAGCGACGCGTCGTTCACGATTTCGTAGTCGATGCGGCGAGCGTAGTCTGCCATCTGCGACGCGACTTTTTCGATCGCCCGTTCTTTTTCCTCGTCACTTCGAACCACAACCACCCGAGCTGCTTTCAGCGTGTCTCGTGCTGCAGCCCCCAGAGATTTCGCCAGCGGCGTGGCCTTCACAATCCCGCAGTGCCCGTGCGACATGTACTCGCACAAGCAAACGTCGCCCATCAGCACGAGTCCCGGCACCTCCCGCTTCATTGCGCGCGCCGCCTGCTGCACAATCCCGTCCTCCGCCCAAGCTCCGGTAGCGACCTCGTCCTTTTTGTCGGGCAGCCCGAACAGAATCACCGACGGCACGCCCAGCGAATGAACCTCCCGCGCTTCCTTCACCGCCTCGTCCACCGAAAGATTGAACACCCCCGGCATCGACCGTACTTCCTTCCGCACTCCCTCTCCCGGACACACGAACATCGGATAGACGAACGCGTCGGGAGTCAGCCGCGTCTCAGTTACCATGTTCCGCAGTTCTGCGGTGCGGCGGAGACGGCGAAGACGGGTCACAGGAAATGCCATGGCAGGTCACCTTAGGGGAAGGGTTTGATCGGGAGCGCCTTCCTTCATTGATTCTAAAGCATCTGAAACGTTTCCAGATTGACTCCCCCCTCGCTGACGTAAGCAAGCGCTCCGCCTGAACGTTGCGATGCGGCGTCATGCCGCCCGGAGCCGCGTTTCAGGCGGAGGGAGGGATCTCGCTCGAAGCAAAGCCAAGCGCAAATCCAGCTGATAACCCTGCCAGGAAGCGAGAAGGGGTATGACGGAAGTAACCTCCTCCATTGCCGACGATCCTCGGATTCCGGGATTCAGTCTCATAGAATGGGGGCGGATGCGTCTGTTCCAACGCCACCGCTGGTTTGTCGCAGCGGCCGGAATCACACTGGCCTTTGCGGGAGTGTGCCTCACCTCGCGCACCAGCCCGTGGCTTACGTTATTCGCCGACCTCTACGGCTTGCTGCTGATGCTTGCCGCCATCGGAATCTCGCTGGGCAACGCCGCATACCGTCCGCGGCAGGAGAGCAGCTTCTGGGCGCTTATCTCGTTGGGGTTCGCGCTCTGGATCGCCAATCAGACTGCCTGGACGATCTGGGAGAACGTGCTGCACCGCCCGATTCCCGACCCGTTTCTCTACGACATTATTCTTTTTTTTCATGCTGTGCCCATGATCGCGGCCGTGGCCTGGCGTCCTGACCTGACGAATAAAGAAGGGAAGGTCGCCCTGCTTAGCGTGCTGAATTTCCTGATGTTGTTTGGCTGGTGGATCTTTCTCTACGCCTTCATCGTCTTCCCGCACCAGTATGTCGTGCTCGACGTCCACAAATACAACGTCTACTACGACCGGCTTTACGGCTGGGAGAATGCACTGCTGGTCGGCGCTCTAGGCTTCGTCGCGTGGACCAGTTCCGGAGGCTGGCGCCGTCTCTATCTCCACTTGCTCGGCGCGTCCATTTTGTACGGGATCAATTCCCAGCTTCTCGACCGCGCTTCGGCTGATAGCAGCTACTACTCCGGCAGTCTCTACGACGTCCCGCTGATTGGCACGGTGGCATGGATGGCGGCTACTGCCCTGTCCGCCCGCGAATCGGATTTGCGGCCGGTGAAGTTCAATCTCAACCAGCGATGGAAAAAACTCATTCCCCAGCTCGCCATGCTCGCGATCCTGTCGTTGCCCGTGCTTGGCCTGTGGACAATCGTGATCGACACATCGCCATCTGCGTCGCGGGTTTTTCGTGTGTTCTCGGTGCTGGCCGCGATGTTGCTCCTGGGAGCTTTCGTTTTCCTGCGCCAGTACATGCAAGATCAGGCTCTGATGTCCCTGCTCAATGAGTCGCGCGGCGCTTACGAAACTCAAAAGCAACTGCAGAACCAGCTGGTCCAGAGAGAAAAACTCGCGACACTCGGCAACCTGATCGCGGGAGCCGCGCGAGAGATCGACCACCCCTTGCAAGCCGTAATGAGTTACTCCGAGCAACTCTGGTCCAAGGAACGGCTCACCGACGAGCAGAACGCTCTCGTCCGCAAGATTGTCAACCAGGCCCGCCGCACCCGCGACCTGGTTGCCAACCTTCTCAGCTTCGCGCAGCAGGCTCCCGGAGAAAAAACTCTGGTTGACCTTGGCGTTCTTTTGACTCGTGCCGCGCAGATGCTCGAAGCGCGTCGTGCAGCCGGCAAGATTAAGGTCAAGCTGTCCATCGATCAGGATTTTCCTCGCGTCGTGGCCAACGCCAACCAGCTATTCCAGTCGTTCATCGAGATCATCGAAAATGCTATGGACGCTCTCGAAGAATCAGGCGGGCTCGTGGAAATTACCGCCCAACGCAAGGCTGCGGAAGTCGTGCTGCAGTTCTCCGACACCGGCCCCGGCATCCGCGATCCGCAGCGCGTCTTCGATCCTTTCTATACCACCAAGCCCGTCGGCAAAGGCACCGGTCTCGGCCTCAGCGCGGTCTACGGGGTCATTCAGGATCACGGCGGCCAAATCACCTGCCGCAACAAGCCCGAAGGCGGCGCGCTGTTCATCCTCAAGCTCCCCGCACCCGCAGCACGAGTTGCCGGCGCAGCGGGCTGATAAAGGGAGACGACGCACCGCGCGTGATTTCCTTCGTGTTCCTTCATGCCCTTTGTGGTTGAAGCGTTTTCTTCGCCAGGCGCACGCTCTTCTTCCGATTGTGTCCCCCAAAGCGCGCCTCCTGTAACATAAAACGAATGTCCTCCGAGCTCCTCCACAGTTCCGCGCGCGTGCTCGAGTTCGACTCTCTCCGCGAACTTCTGCGCGGATACGCCACGTCCCCGCTCGGCCAGGGCCGCATCTCCGCGCTCACTCCTTCGACCGACCGAGATTGGATTGAGCGCCAGCAAACGCTAGCCAGCGAAATTCGCGAATTCCGCCGCGTCGGAGGACGCTTCGACTTCTCCGCACTCACCGAGGTAGATTCTCTCGTCGAAAAATCGCGCATTGCCGGAGCCGCGCTCGAAACTACCGAAATCCGCGACGTGATTGCGGTCGTCGACCGCGCCGCGGAGTGGCGCGAGATCGCGTTGCATCCGCCCGCCGCCATGCGCTCGGAATGGCGCGAGGTCCACGCGCTCTCAGCGCAGATCGGAGACTTCTCGGAATTTCTGCGCTCCTTCCGCAACAAGATTCAGCCCGACGGCACGCTCGACGACAAAGCCTCACCCGAACTCGCCCGCATCCGCCGCGAGATCGAAAAACAACGCCGCGCCATTCAAGAATCCCTTCGCGGCTATTTGCGCCGCCTCGCCGAAGGTGGCACGGTCCAGGACGAACTGATCACCATCCGCGGCGAGCGCTTCGTGATTCCCGTCAAAGTCGAGCAGAAGCGCCGCGTGCAAGGCGTCATCCACGGCGCCAGTTCCAGCGGACAAACCGTGTTCGTCGAGCCGCTCGAAACCATCGAGCAAAATAACGAACTCGTGCGCCTGCTCGAAGAGGAACTGGCAGAGATCCATCGCATCCTGATCGAGATGACCCAGCGTATCGGCGCCCACGCCGAGCAGATCCTGGCCGCGGTAGAGGTGCTCGCCGAACTGGAACTGCAATTCGCGAAAGCCCACTTCGCCGAAGACTACAACTGCGTAGAGGTGAAGCTGAGTGGCGAGCAGCTTGAAATTAGCGATGAGCAAGAAAGCGGGGAGAAGCACGAACCACGTGGGGACGGCCGCCTCGGCCGTCCGGCGACCGCAGGTCGCCTCTTGCTGCACAACGCCCGGCACCCGTTGCTGGAAAGAAATCTAAAAGCGAAAGGCCTCAACATAGTTCCGGTCAGCATCGAACTCGAAGCCGATCGCCGCCAGCTCATCATCACCGGCCCCAACACCGGAGGCAAAACCGTCACCCTCAAAACTGCCGGCCTGCTCGCGCTGATGGCGCAATCCGGCCTGCCAGTTCCAGCCGATCGCGCCGAGCTTCCTGTATTCGACGCCGTGCTCGCCGACATCGGCGACTACCAGTCGATCGAGCAGAATCTTTCCACGTTCTCCGCGCACGTCACCAACATCGATTTCATCTCGCGCACGGCCACCGCGCACTCGCTCGTGCTGCTCGACGAACTTGGCTCCGCCACCGATCCCGAGGAAGGCGCCGCGCTTGCTGTCGCGATTGCCGGCCACTTCGGACGCATTGGCTGCATGACGATCATCTCCACGCACCACACGTCGCTCAAGGTCTATGCCGCCAACACGCCGGGCGTTCTCAACGCCGCCGTCGGATTCGACGAGCGCACCCTGCAGCCCACGTATGAATTGAAGGTCGGCGTCCCCGGAGCCTCCGCCGGCATTAACATCGCGCAACGCCTCGGCCTGAATGCCTCCATCATCGACGCCGCGCGCGCGCGCCTGGGCACGCAGGCCCGCGACGTCGGACAGTTCCTCGACAAGCTTCACGCTGAACTGCGCGAAGCGGAAGCGGAACGCCTGCGCCTGAAGACGGGCCAACAAGAAATCGAGCGGGAGAAGAACCGCTTAGCGGTTGAAGGAAAGAAAGATCAGCAGGTCAAAGTTCGCGAGATGGAAAAGAAACTCGAGAGCGTGTTCCGCGATTTCGAATATCACGCGCGCGAAGCCGTCAACGCCATTCAGGATCGCGCCGCCGCGCAGAAGCTCTCGAAAGATGCCGAGCGCCGCATCGCCAAACTGCGCCGCGAATTCCGAGAGCAGTTCGACGCGACGGTGGTCGCACACTCCACCGGCGCCGACCAGGGCGATCCGCAGGCCCAGCCGCAATTGGTGAAGCACGTCTCCGAAGGCGACACGGTCAAACTGAAGTCGACCGGACGATCGGCCCGCGTCGCCCGCAAGATCGACGACAATCACTTCGAAGTCGAAATGGGCGCGCTGAAAATGAAGATCACGCGCGACGACATCGCGGAAGTGGTGGCCAGCGCGCACGCAGCCGACACGCCAGTGAAGGCCGCGCGTGCCCGCGGAATTTCCGTCTCGCTAGAAAGGGAAGGCGCCAACGTGCCGAGCGAGATCAACGTGATCGGCCAGACCGTCGACGATGCCAGCCGCGAAGTCGAAAGGTTTGTCGACCGAGCGTTTTTGGCAGGGCTGCCGCGCGTCCGCGTCGTTCACGGCAGCGGCATGGGCATCCTGCGCAAAGCCCTGCGCCAGCTGCTGCAGCAGCACCCCCACGTCGCGTCGGTGGCAGAGCCACCGCAGAACGAAGGCGGCGGGGGCGCAACCGTGGTGGAGCTACGGGTCTAAGCCTGGGAGTCCAGGCCTGGGAGTCCAGGCCTGTGGAAAAAGTGTTCCTGCAGGAACATTACGCAGCTTGCAATTGACTAGCATTTTCTCCGTATCAAATTGAAAACACAGGTAATCATTAGTCTTCCGTATATCCTCTACTTGTCCTCTATGTTATCCTATTTTGGGAGGATGAGATGGCGACAACTGCCCGATTGGGGCGAAAGAAGATCTCCACGACGATTTCCCCGGAGTCTCTCGAGTACCTTCACGGCCTGATTCGAAAGGGGGAGGCAGCGAGTCTCGCCGAGGCACTCGACCTGGCGATTGAGCAGCTGTTGAAGTACGAGAACCGGGAACGGCTCGCCGCCGATACGGCAGCCTACTTCGCCACGATGACCGAGGAAGAGGCAGCGGAGGAGCAACGTTTGGAAGCTGCGCTTTCCCAAAGCGCTGCCGGGGTCGACTTTGACCGCTAGCCTGCTGCCCCGCCGGGGCGAAATCTGGACGGCTGACCTGGGAAACCCGCCGGTGCGGCACTGGGTGTTGATCGTTTCGCTCGACCAACGGAATTTGAGCGAACGGACCGAGTCGGTGCTGGTGGTGCCGCTCAGCAGCCGCGGGCCCGAAGGGCCGACCGTCGTGCAGCTTCCTCCGGAAGAAACCGGGCTTGCTGGGCCATCTTTTGTGAAGGGACACTTGCCGCAGGTTGTCGCGAAGCGGGCGCTGCTGACGCAAGAGAGACGTGTGCTTTCTGGGACTCGGATGCGGGAGGTGGCGCTGGCGATGCGGCGCAGCTTTGATCCGGATGCTCCGTGGCTGGGGCGGTAGGGTTCGCTGCGGCGCCGTGGTTGGGTTGTTACGGAGGCTACCAGAGAATCTTCTTCCAATTCTCGTCGTACAGCGCGTTGCGCGCCGCTTTTGCGATGGCCTTCTTGTCGCTGCTCGACAGATCATTGGAGACAATGTTGTCTTCGTTCGCCGGATCGCGCACCGTCGCCTGCTCAAAGCGGTTGGCGAGGTAGCGCATTACGGCGAGAACGTTATCCGCCAACTGCCCAAAGCGCTCCGACTCCAGCGCGTTCAACACGGTCAATTCAAGGCAGAGCGAAGGAAACTCCAGCTGATTGCGCTCGCGCCAAATTTTGAGCGCACAGATTTCCTGCTGCCGTCCCGAGTTCCCCACCAGATGCAGGTGCTGGGCGATGTCGGTATGGACCTCAGCACCAGACCTCTTATTGAACAGGACGTAGCCGCCATGATCGCGGCACGCCGGAATCAAGTCCACCTTGAGCTTTCGCGCCTCGACCTGAATTGAGACATCGCGGGTGTGCGGCCGCCAGTCCCGGTCCGACAGAAATTCAAACAGGCTCCAGAAGATGTTTTTCATCTCCTTGCCTGGCACCGGATTGAGCGCCACCAGCACGTCCACGTCCGCCGACAGAGAGATGGCCGTGTTTTTCGCGTAAGCCCCCGACAGCGTGATGCCCTGCAAATACTGCTTTCCCCACTCCTTGAGCAGCGGGATGACTTCGTCCGCCGCCCGATGCGATGGCGACTTGCTATCAGCGGCAACATGGTACTTCTCAACGATGGAGGCGGCGTATTGGTCGACGGTAGGCACGGTGGAAAAAGGCCTTCGGAATTTCTATCGGCAGTTCCCAAGAAAGGTTGAGGGCTGTAGCGCCAACCGATACAGGGGTGGAACCAGGATCGAGTTGCGCTAGGTGCGCGGAAAGCAGCAACGCGAAGTGGATTTTCTGGTGGTGCGGAGCGGCAAGCCCTGGTTCCTTGTAGAAGTCAGGCTGAGTAAAACGAGCCTTTCGCCATCGTTCGCTTGCTTTCAGGGGGCCTATCGATAGGTCCCAGTGATGGTCTGGCGACCGATCTGACTGTAGAATTCCTTGACCTCGCCCTCCGTCTTCAATTCGACCGCCTCACCGTTTGTTAAGAATGCCGTGCAGGCTCCCTTAAAACCCTTGTATAGATCCTGGGGTCCGTGCATAACCCGGGGCTGATCCATCTGGCTATTGAGCTTGTTTATAACCGCGGCGACATCGGGATTCGAACGGTTCTCGACCGTAACGCCGTTGACGGAATGAAGCACGATTACTCGGCCCTTGGCGTCAGGATCAATGATGCCCATGAGGTCGTAGTCCCCGACCAAAGCTTTCATCTGCTGCGGATGGATCACCTGCCCAGGCTCATTCATTTCGGTGGTGTTGAAGGGAAAACGCTTCAGCATGGCTACGCCGGGCCCGAGGCGCGCGATGCCGTCGTTATCGATGACGTAGAAGCCTTCGCGTCTTGCCATCTTCCTTTCTTCTTCATTCGTTGCAGTAACCTTTCCAGTCCTGGGAGAAGTGTGCAGAGGCTCGAGACACTTGGGCTTGGGGGGATAGCCCATCTGAATCCAGGGAGTTGACTTTGTATTGGTGTTTCGCACGACGATGATGCGGTTTTCGTCTGCCTTGCGTGCCACTCGCAGAAACACATCAAAGTGGGCACGCGTCATGCCGCTGCTGAGAATGTAAGCCATTGCGACAGCGCCGCCATTTCCGCTGGGTAAAGCCGTATCCGATTCGGAGCTACGTGCAACAGTCCGCTGGAGTTCGCGCGATTGTACCTTGTGCGAGCGGTGTGCGGCAAGGTGCAATCACGTTTGCTGCAACGCACGCCCGCACGGCCCGCGGATCTGCATCACCCCGTCCCAACCCGCGCGCTTCACGGCGGGGCCGATGAATTTGGAGCAGATACCTGTTGCAAAATCTCTCCATAGCAGTCGTTGACGCCCATACTAAACACCTGCTTACAACAGGGCTCTTGGCAGGTTCCGTGAGCGTTCCATCCGCCAGCAATACTGGCGCGGCGAAGCCTTCCATCGAGCGATGGAGGAACTCAACCGCTTTGACCCAAACAGGCGTCGGGTACCTTCGTACCCTTCCCTTGCGTGCTTTCTTCCGCACAATGGATTGTGATCATCGAATCGTAGCGCTACAGGAAGCTTCCTGTGCGGTAGCACAGTTGTCTTTCCAGAATGCGCATCTTGGAGCCTGGGCAATGGCAAAGCTGCTTCTCAAATTTGAGGACCAAGTCATGCAAGAGGTCTATCTTTCTGCCGGCATCATAACGATTGGCCGTCAGCCCGACAACGCGCTGCGCATCGATAACCCTGCGGTATCCGGATATCACGCCAAGGTCTACTCGGAAGGCGATCACTATGTGCTCGAAGACGCCGAGAGCTTTAATGGCACGTCCGTCAATAACGTCCGCATCAGCAAGGTAGTACTAAAAGACGGAGACAAAGCCCTAATCGGGAAGCACACGATCGAATTTCGTGAAGAGGCATGCCAAGGCGTGCTGCGTGGATCTGTATTCACCGTCGACCCGCACGCGCAAGGCATGAAAGCCAAGCTGCCACAGCTCGATCGCACGGCGTTTCTGGATACGGCAAAAGCGAAAGAGCTGATTGCACTCGCCGTCGCGGCCTCTGCCGGCTCCTCGGCGGGCCCGGCGAAAGGTGCTGCGCAGAGCCAGGGTCCCGATCCTGGCGCGCATGTGGCCCATCAGACGGTTGGCACGCTGACGATCGTGGAAGGCCGGACTGACCAGAATTACTACGTTTTGGCCAGTCGACTGACCGTGATCGGAAAATCGAAGATGGCCGGGATTCGGCTGAAGCGGTGGTTCGCTCCCCGCGTCGCGGCTTCGATTTACCGAGCCGAGGATGGATACTACATCGCGGCTTCCGGAGATAAAGTTAAGATCAGAGTGAATGACACCGTGGTCGAGGGCGGCAAAAAGCAGCTCGAAGCAGGTCACGTAATCGAAGTTGCGGGCATCAAGGCAGTTTTTGGTTTTTGTGAAGCGTGATCAGGGTCGGGTATAAGCACGTTTAGGGACACCTCCCAACGGCTTTAGCTCCGGAGCCTGTTTTCCATAGCGGTCAACCGATAACTCTTCTTTCCCACAGCTTCTCCACAGCTAATCAGGGTCCGGTATATTCAACTCAGCGATTTTCTAGCTCACAATTCCAACGGAGAAGTTTGTCTCGAAATGGCGAACCCTGGCGATTTCGCGTACACGGTCAAGCAGCAGGCGGACATCGTCCGCATTGTGGGCGACTACGTCAAGCTGAAGAAGGCTGGGGCGCAGAACTTTTCGGGGCTGTGTCCGTTTCACGGCGAGAAAACGGCGTCGTTTTCCGTGCATGCCACGCGGCAGTTTTATCACTGCTTCGGATGTCACGAGTCCGGGGACGTGTTCAAGTTCATCCAGAAGATCGAAAACATTTCCTTCCCTGAAGCGGTGCGGCTGGTGGCGCAGAAGCTTGGGATCCCGCTGCCCAAGGCGAGTTATTCGACTCCGGGCGAAGCGAAGGAAGCGCGGCTGCGCGGGCAGTTGATGGATGTGCACGAGCAGGCGGTGGCGTTTTTTCAGGAATGCCTGCGGCGTCCCGAGGGGGCGCGGGCGCGCGAATATTTGAAGGGGCGCGGCCTGGACGAAGCGACCATCGCGCAATTCCGCATCGGCTACGCGCCTGATTCCGGTTTTCCGCTGCGCGATCGGCTGAAGGGCGAGTTCAGCGAAGACGTGTTGCGGGAGAGCGGGCTGTTTTCGTGGAAGCAGGAGGAGAGCGGGCGTCAGGCGTCGGGCGTCGGGCGTCAGGCAAACGCAAGGTCCCTCGACTCCGGGGGGACGCTTGAAAACCAGGGTCCCGCCTCCGCTCGGGATGACAAAGGGGTGGATGAGGCAACGACCAACGACAAGCGACCAACGACCGCTTCCACGGACCGGGAGGCGGACGCCGAGAGCCGGATGGCGTCTGCCGCTTCCATGTATTCCAAATTCCGCAATCGCGTGATGTTCCCCATTGCGAGCGAAGCCGGGAAAGTCATCGCGTTCACCGGACGCACTCTGGCCACCGACGAAAAATCCGGTCCGAAATATTTGAACTCACCTGAGACGGCGATCTATTCGAAGGGCAAAGTACTGTTCAACCTGAACCTGGCCAAAGAGTGGGTACGCAAATTCGATTACGCGATCCTGGTCGAAGGCCAGATGGATTGCATCTCGGTCTTCGCCGCCGGATTTCACAACGTGATTGCCAGCTCCGGCACAGCCTTCACCGAGCTGCAGGCCAAGCTGCTCAGCCGTTTCAGCAAGAACGTGGTCGTGAACTTCGATCCTGACACCGCGGGTGCGAAGGCCACCGAACGCACGCTGGGCCTGCTGGTCGAAGAAGAATTCCAGATCAAAGTTCTCACCCTCGAGCAGGGATTCGATCCCGACCTGTACATCCGCCGCAAAGGCAAAGACGCGTACGAAGACGCGCTGCGCCACTCGCAAAAATATTTCGACTACTTGATCGAGCGCGCGCGCACGCAGTTTCCCGCGCGCAGTGGGGAAAGCAAGTTGAAGGCGGTGAATTATCTGCTGCCTCACATTCAGCGCATCCCGAGCCGCATTGTGCGCGACGAACTGGCGCACGAAATCGCGCAGAAGCTGCAAATCGATTCGGCCGTGTTGCGTCAGGAACTGCGCCACACCGCCGCCTCGCGGTCAGCCTCTAGTGTGAAGGCTCCCGCGGAGGCGCAGGTTACCGAGGCGGAAAAGGTTCTGATCCGGGCTCTGGCGTCGGCGCGGCAGATGCAGCCGAACGAAGAACATCTCTCCATGCGCGACGGCGCCGAAGAAGAATTCGATCCGGCGCGCCAGGCGCAATTCGTACTCCAGAACGAAAGCTTGCATCGCGGCCTTGCCACCGAGTCGCTGGTCGAATCTCTGCTCAATGCCGGGCCAGAAGTTGCCGATGTGTTGGATGTGCCGGCGAGCGAGAGCGACCGCCGCATGCTGGCGTCGATCCTGCTGAAAGAAGAAGAGGAACTCTCGGCGGAGTTCCTCGAGGCCGCGGTTCGCGCCCTGCGCCGCATTCATCTGCGGCGGCAGCAAGAGCAGGTTCAGCAGGAACTCAAGAAGCCCGGTGTCTCGGCCGACAGAGATCGTTTGCGCGATCTGCTCGCGGAGTTGGAGCGCATCAGCCGTGCGCTCCGCGATCCAAGTTTGGCGGAGGACGGCCTGAAAGCCGTCAAAAGCAAGAAAAGTGCTTGAAACAAAAAGCCTTCCATCGCCATCTAAGTATTTAGGATAATTGTAGATAGGGGCGGGCGCAGGGCCGTACGGCGGGCAAGCGATAGACGCGAGAGCACTTACGTGCTAAACTCTATAAGTTTGTGCTAGATGCACAATCCCGCACGACCCCGAATTCCCACCTTTAAGGAACTTTACCACACGCTCCTGGTGAGCGGAATTAGACAGTTTAAGGACACCTCTTGGCTCTTGACGACAAGTACGACGACATAAAAAAGCTGATCGATACAGGCAAAGAAAAGGGATATCTCACGTATGACCAGGTCAACGACCTCATACCGCATGACGTGCACAGTCCCGAAGACCTCGACGATCTGCTGACGACGATTGGTACGCAAGGCATCGACGTTCTGGAAGGCCCGAAGTTGCCTTCCGCGGGACTCGACAAAAAATTCGAAGAGGGCGAAGAAGGGGAGGACGTTGAACTCGACCTCACCCCGGGCGCCCTGGAAAAGACGAACGACCCCGTCCGCATGTATCTGCGCGAGATGGGGACTGTGCCGCTGCTCACGCGCGAAGGCGAAGTTGAAATCGCCAAGCGCATCGAGCGGGGTCAAATCCGCGTGCTCAAGGCGCTGTCGCGGTCACCCATCGTGATCCGCGAGTTGCTCACCCTGGGCGAAGACCTCAAAAAGAACGTTCGCTCGATCAAAGAAGTCGTGACCTTCGACGAAGAAGAGATCACGGACGAGATCCTGCAGAACCGCCTGAATGAGTTCACCGACAAGATCGATGACATGGCCAAGCTGTACAAGAAGGCCCAGGTCCTCGAAGAGAAGTTCAAGGAAGTTTCGCAGAAGAAAAAGCCGAAGGATCACCGGCGTGCCCGGCGCAAGCTGGCGCGCGCAATCGTGGCTACGTCGATCGCGCTGCGCAAGCTTGGATTCACCAACGCCGAGCGCAAGCGGCTGATTGAGCGGCTCAACAAAACGGTCGACGGCATGCGTTCGCTCGACCGCCAGGCGAGCAACCTCGAACGCAAGGCTGAAGCTACTCGCAGCGAAGAGCAGAAGAAGGAATACCGGAGGCAGTCGCGGGCGATTCGCGGCGAAGTCGAAAAACTCGAACTCGAAACCGGCGTGTTGTTCCAGGAGCTCAAGCGGACGCAGCGCGAGATCATCCAGGGCGACATGGACGCGGAGCAGGCCAAGCGGGAGCTGATCGAGGCCAACCTGCGACTCGTGGTTTCGATTGCGAAGAAATATACCAACCGCGGACTGCAGTTCCTCGACCTGATTCAGGAAGGCAACATCGGACTGATGAAGGCCGTCGACAAATTCGAATACCGCCGGGGCTACAAGTTTTCAACGTATGCCACGTGGTGGATTCGGCAGGCCATCACCCGCGCGATTGCCGACCAGGCGCGCACCATCCGCATCCCGGTGCACATGATTGAAACGATCAACAAGCTGATCCGCACCTCGCGGCAGCTGGTGCAGGAACTGGGACGCGAGCCAACGTCGGAAGAGATCGCCAAGCGCATGGATATTCCGGTCGCGAAAGTGCGCAAGGTGCTCAAGATCGCGCAGGAGCCGATCTCGCTCGAAACCCCGATCGGTGAAGAGGAAGATTCGCATCTGGGCGACTTCATCGAAGACCGCGCGGTGGTTTCACCGGCGGAAGCGGTGATCAACGTGAACCTGAAAGACCAGACTGGACAGGTCCTGCGCACG
>Ga0187819_10001104_pt1 | contig 13947 bp, 12 predicted proteins | sample NC_wetland_sal_i_15_FD_132411 | JGI IMG/M metagenome (GOLD analysis project Ga0187819, IMG submission 132411) | Wetland sediment microbial communities from Neuse River Estuary, North Carolina, USA - SO4_4 | ecosystem: Environmental > Aquatic > Freshwater > Wetlands > Sediment | place: USA... | reverse complement strand
TGGAGAAGGGATGTGTTCGGGAGGTGAGCAGTGAGGAGAAGAAATCGATGGATGAAGCGAGGCGCCGGCGCGCGAACGACGGGATCGAGGAACCGCGCTAAAGGGCGGGAAGATCTCGAGGCAGTCGGTCGCAATCAAGATGACAATCCCCACCCTGTCTCTCCAAAAGGCGGAGAACGAGGGCCGGACACCCTCGAAAATTAAGATGAGAGGAAAAGTGGCCAGTCGGATTACTTGCCGGGAGCTGATGCCATGAACGGAGCCTTGGCCAGAACCGAGGCGGCGAGTTCCAGTTGCTGAAGGTCGCCCTGGGTGAAATCAGGACCGGCGTTTTGCAAATCATAGCCCTTGCGGCAGACTTGCACCACGCCCAGAACTTTCTTCTGCGGGTCGAGGACGGGCGCGGACATCAGCTTTTGAATGGTGCACTGTTCCAGCTCGTCGGCGTTATTGGGATTGGTCAGGCGAACGGTTTCAAAGACGCTGGCGTGTTTCACCTTTACGAAGCTGTTGAAGAGTTCGGTCTTCTTACTTACTGCGGTGTGGGCGGCAATCGCAGTGGAACTGGAAACCGGAATGGATCCCGCAGTTTTCAGTTCGCTGGGGCAGAGGAACTTCAGCAGACCTTTTTCCAGCCGCAATAGCGCCACTTCGGTAAGCCGCACGGCAAACAGTTTGGACAAGGCTGCGGAAAATTTTTCGGGCGTGTCGGCCTGGCCCAGTACGAACTCTACGGAACGGTTGGGCGCAAGGGCAGGAGCGGTTGCCGCGCCTTGACCGGAGCTTTTCTGTTTTTGCATGTTCCTATCTCTTGCTGAATCGCGCAATGCCGGGACAACGAAACATCACTATAGTGACCAAGGCAAGGGGATTGAGCAAGTTACCGAGGTAAGCTTGAGGTTTACGCCAAGCCCAGGCGATTTAGTAGCGGGCCGCCATTGCTTTGTTACTTGGTTAGCGGATATCGCTTCTCCCGCCAGTCACGGATACCGCCATCCATCGAGATCACGTTGGTGTAACCCATCTTCTGCAGATTGTCGGCGGCCAGGGCGGAGCGGAATCCACCGCCGCAATAGAGAACGAGCGGAGTTTTTTGGTCGGGCACACGGCTTTCGATGTCGCGCTCGATGATGCCTTTGCCGAGATGAATCGCTCCCGGCAAGTGGTCGGCGGCGTACTCGCTCTCCTCGCGCACGTCCACCAGCAGAAATTTTTCTCCGCGGTCGAGCTTGGCCTTGACGTCGTCCACGGTCAGTTCGCGAACCCGTTGCTTGGCATCATTGACAATTTGCAGAAAGCGCTGCGAGTGCTGGTGAGCCATCGACTTTCTCCTCGGGACAAGTTTTAGCGCGTCAAATCGGAATCCGTGCAGCAATTTCTCTTTCGCCCCGCGGGGCTTGCTCTGGTTCCACTTGCCACCCACGGCTCGCGCCCCTTCGGCAAGCTCAGGGCAGGCTGTGGGCTGTATTCTTACGCCACTTCACGGCTTGACTGAAACCTCGCAAATTGGCATTTAAGTTTTGAAAGGGTGCGGCTTCCAGCCGCGCCGCCATTCCTATTTAAGACTTACGGCACGGCTCAAAGCCGTGCCCTGTCAAAACTCAACGCCGCGAGAGCTTTCCGCAGCCTGTTAGTGCGGCATAAACATGTCTGAGATATTCTAGCTGAGTTCGAACGGAGGGGAACACCGGACTACGCTTCGGTTGGCACGGGCACAGCTGGATTGCACTCCGGGGAACCAGGAAGCATCGCTTTTAGATCGCCTGCCAGCTTGCCGCGCTCTTCGTCGCCCAGATCAGCGAACGCAAAAGGCTGGAGACAGCCTTGCGTGGCCCACATGGGAAACAGGGTTCGGGCCTTGGTGCGCAGCGTGGTGGCGCCCAAGTGAAACATCAGCTCTATTTGGATTCCCTCGTGCAAAGGCTCTTCCATGTGCAGCAGGCCCCCGGTCACGGAAAGCTGGTGCAGTTTGCCGCGAACCTGGCGGCCGTTTTCGAGCAGAATAATAGATAGAACGGTTCCGGCGAGCTTGACCCGTGGAGGCCGCTTGGCAGACGGTGGCTGGGAGTTCTTGGGCATAGGCGTATCCAATATTTCATTACCAGGGGCTGCAAGTGGAGATTACGAAAGAACTCGGCCCAATTCCCACGAAAGCAGCCGCGATTCTGCGGTAGTTCGGCCTGTTTCCTGGTGATTCTTGCCGATTTTGTCCGAGGCATGGTGGAATTGGGCCAGGCATCGCGTCCGTCAAGATGCTGTAGTGCGACAGGCCGGAGCAAATCTTCGCCAAGCAGATTCTTCCCGCTCTTGCACGTGCCTCGCGCGAGTTCCAGTGTGGGCACAAGATTTCCCCGGTAACCCTCCAAATCAGTACCGCTGTTACTTTACGCGCCGAACGCCGCCACTTAAGCTGCCGAAATATGAAACTCAATGCATTGCTGCTGTGCCGGAACCAGCAATCTCTGGCGGTGCTGAAAGCTCCACTGGAGGAGCTGGGTATTGCGAGCCGGACCTGCGAATCTGCGGCGGAGACGCTGGGGGTGCTGGCGCAAAACCACCAGTCAGCGCTGGTGCTGGATTTTGATTTGCCGGGAGCGTTGCTGGTGGCACGGGTGGCGCGAACCTTGGCGGCACGCAGGCCAGTGGTGTTTGCCATGATTGGCATGATGACTCCGGTGGGCGGCGCCATCCAAGCAGGAGAGAATTTTGTGCTCTACAAGCCGCTCAATGCCGATCAGGTTGCGCGCTCGCTACGCGCCGGACAGGGCTTTATGCAAGCCGATCGTCGCCGTGGGCCGCGGCATAGGCTGGAAGGGCTGGTCTATCTTCAGTTCGGAGTGGGCGCCATGCCGGCGTTGGTGCTGGATGTGAGCGAGCAGGGCCTGGCGTTGCAGGCTCCCGAACCGTTGCCTCCGGTCAAGAAAGTGCCATTGCGCTTTGCTCTGCCCGGTACGGGGCAGGTTGTGGAAGCGACCGGAGAAGTGATCTGGTCCGACGATGGCGGCCGCGCTGGAGTGTTCTTCTCACGCTTGGGCGCGGCCTCGCGAAAAAATCTTAAGCTTTGGCTGGCAAAACGCGGCGCCAACCGGAAAGACGCGGTGCGCGTCTTGTTACAACCGCAGAAACCGCGGCATACTTCTTTAGCAGCGCACACGCAGGACTGAACACGTCGCGCACACCCGGTGGCTCTCGACCGAATGAAGTGGCGCAGCCGTAAAGCTGCGCCACTACAGTTCAACCTACGCTACGTGCCTGTCTTCATTGCCTGCGCGGGTGGAGGAACACCCAGGGCGACTCCGACCCGGGCGCCGATCGGCGACCCGAGTCCACTGCACGCATCCCATCCCGGACCAGCGGAGTAGGCCCCATTGTTGCCGGAGGTGATGTCATTGAAATCGGTTGCCGTACCAGCATTTTGATACAGCAGAGGATTAATGAAACCCGCCGGCTTGCCGAGGCTCTCGTTAATGAGCGCAATCAATCCGGCCCAGAGCGGAGCCACTGCGCTCGTTCCTCCGATGACCCCTGATTGTCCATCCACCAGAGTCACGTATCCGGTGGTTGGATCGGCATCCCCCGCCACGTCTGGGACGCCACGACCAACATTCTGGTTGGGATTGGCAGACGGAGGCACACCAGCACTCTGTTGCCAGGCCGGGAGCGGAAAGACGTCGCTGATGCCGCCTCCGGTTGCTCCTTCGTTGTTTGCCAGTTCGTTCCATACGGTTTCGCTGGTGATGTTGCTGCCGGATGCCACCAGGCGTGTACCCCCGCAGGCCAGGACGTTGGGACTGGATGCGGGGAAGTCCACATGGTTGGCTCCGTCATTGACGCCGTCGGTTGAGCCGTCGTCTCCAGCGGCAACGGTGACGGTGACTCCCATGGCGGCGGCCGCCTGAAAGGCCTCATCCATTGAGGTCATCGCCTGCTGCGTCCAACTGGACTCAGGCCCGCCCCAACTGATCGAGACGATCGACGGGTTATTGGCACTGTCGTGAACTGCGGTGGTGATGGCGTTCAGGAAACCGGCGTCCGTGTTGTCGGCAAAATAGGCGACGATCTTGGCTCCGGGCGCGATCGATCCCGCCACTTCAATGTCCAACATTACTTCTCCATCAGGTCCGTTGGGATCTCCGGTCGGACTGTTGCTGCCATTTCCCACCGAAACCGCCGAGACATTCGGAGTTTCGCTCAGATTGAGCTGGTTCCAGTAGTTGCTCAGGTCGGTGGTAGTGTAACCGCCGCCCAACTCGATCAGGGCAATACACTCTCCCGAACCGTCAACGCTGGTCGGGAAGCTGTACAGGGTCGCGACTTGGGGCGGGTTGTAGGACAGGCTGGCCGTGTCGGCGCGGGCGCCGGCTACTCCGCGCCGCCTACGAAAATGCGGCTTTGCCTGAGGGCGATTGTCCAGGCCGAAAACTCCCTCAACGGAGTCATGCAGCTCCGCAGGTAGATGGACCGGTCCCGTCCGCCCGCGGTACTTTCCAGCCGGATGCTGATACTCTTTCAGTTCGACCCCGAATGCCTGGTTCATGGCGGCTACCGTGCCGGAAAGAATGACCGTACGGCGCGCCGCGCTCTCTTCTTTCACCGTCAGCCCGTGCTCTTTGGCGAATGCCTTGATCCTGGTAATGTCGTTCGGATCCGCGCCATGCTTCTGCTCGAATTCTTTTCGGCTCAAGATGGTGCGCTGCTTAATGGGTTTGCTGTAAGTTTCCGCACTGACCATAGGCTTATTTCCCGCGCGAGAGCGCAAGCGGATGGTCACATCAACTCGTTGAGAGGGATTAGCTGGGCCTATTTCTCGCGCTCCCTGCATCGGAGTGCGCTCGCTGCCAGCAATGGGAAGACGTTTGGTGGGAGCAGCAGACATAAATCTCCTTTCTCCCAGGTCCGGCAGAGAAAAGAGAACAGCAGAGCAGCGTTACTGCAGGAATTCTTTTTGCGGAACTCCATGCAGGAATAAGACTCAGCCCTCTACGATTCGCGAATCAGTGCTGGCCCGTGGATGACCTCAGACGGTAGCAGGAGACCGGGAACCATGCAAGCCTTTCGGGGCGCTGTTACGAAAAACGGACAGAGAACTCGCAGAGATCGTATAACTCCAACAATCTAATGGTTTTGATAACCCTATGACCCACCCGTCTCTTTTTCTGGTGTAACCAGCACTATGGCAAGTTGCAGGTCGCTTTTTATCTTGCCATCTGGGGTTTCTCTTTCTCCCCGCAGTTTGACTTGCAGAGTGCATTGTCCGGTATCGTCGGAAATGATGCCGGGACGGGTCTTATATGCGGGGTTTACCGGGACTAGAGTGATGACCGCGGGATGTTTAGTGCGCGACGCGCGGGCGCTCAACTTTACCAGTTCATCCAGCGGCAAAATCTTCGAGTAGTCCATATCGAGGCTTACCGGGCTAAGCAGAACAAAGTCCCTATACGGGCTTACATCTTTATGGCTCGCGTCACTGGGGATTTGCGCGTAACGCATGGTGTAGAATCCCGGCTGAAGTTTTTGATCGCGGGAATCCTCGCGAAAATCGGGAGTAGATTCCGGAGGGAAGTTGAGCACTCCGACCAAAGCCCCAAGCTGGAAGTTGCCGTAGATAATGCCTGGCTCAGAAACTGGCTTTGCCAAGGTAGGAATGGACTTCCTCCACCAGACTGTCACAGCGGTAGTCTTTAGACCGTTTACCATGGTCACCACGCTGCTGCCCTGCGGATCCAGAAGATCGCGCAACGCGGTGGGTATAGATTTCAAGGTTTCCGCTGGGGGAGTTTCCAGCGCAAAAGGCTCCTGACCCCAAGCCAAGGCGGAGACACAAACCATGACTAGCAATACAAATCTGAACAGAATCTTTGGTTTCATGGTTTTTTTGGCTTGACCCTATTTCTTCGCCGCATCAGCGGGAGGCGTCCAGGTGAAGGCGTGAGCGCTCGCCGTATCCTCAAAGGTGCCCACCACTTCTCCGGCAGCGTTGATCCCGCCCGGCCGTGTAAAATTCGATCCCGGAAATTGCAGCGTTGTGAGAGCGTTTTTCTGGTAAATGAATCCGGCGGTGACCCCCGAAGAAGGATTGTAGAAACCCACAAGGGCAGTTCCCGCAGGATTAACTCCGTTCACATAGGCGCCTGGAGCATTCGGTATGACTCGTTGCGAGTACTTGCCTTGATCAAATGAGAAAATAAGCTGAGCGGTCCTATTGCCTGCCATGCCAAAGAGGGTGCCCGGTGCGGTAATTCCATTGACTGAGCTAACGATGGTGCGTGGTGGCGCGATGTGCCGGTATGTGGAGCCGACCAACACGAAGCCCTGAAACTTGTTAGCGCCATGATCCACCACGCCTGCAATTGTGCCAGCGTTGTTGATGGCGAAGGGGAGGGTGGAGGACGTATTGGGATAACTTATGATGGTGAACGTTTGAGCCTGCACGTCGTACAGGAAGCCCTGGTCGCTTGGATAGCTGTAGCCGACAATCTGACCCAAATCATTAACGCCATACGGGTAGGTTTGTGTAGCGCCGGGATAGTCAATCGTGGTGTATGTGCCACTGCTAAGGAGAAACCCATGCCAATTGTCGCTGCTATCAACGTACAGGCCGGTAATGTCTCCCGCCGTGTCGATGCCGAAGCCCTCAGTCCCAAGAGACCCCGGCACGTCGAACTGCGTGTAGGTTCCCTGCGCGAGCGCCAACGGCGCAGACGCGAGCAGAAGAACAGCGAGCGAGAGAACAGATCTGCAGGATGTCACGGCACACCTCCATCGACGGGCACTGCAATTGTGCTCCGTGCGGCGTCGGAATTCAAGATGCAAACTTTTGCGTATGCATTCTAGCGATTCCAGCAGAGAACTCCCTTCCGGGCCGATGCTGCGGGCGGCAGACAAGGGGTCCCTCGACTCCGCAGGGCGGTTCGCAAGCGAACCATCCTGCTGCGCTCGGGATGACACTCTGGAGGGACATCGGAATGGCAATGAGGGTTGGGGCTCGCGCGCGCGGGCGGGACGCCCGCGCCTACATCGAAAACCTAAACTAGAATTTCCCTGAGATTTCTCAACAATCAGAAATCGCCCGGTTCCGGCAACTGCAACGGAAACGCCGACGGCACTCCCGGCGGCTTCAACACCGGATCACTACGACCGGCTTGTTTGGTATCGAAAGGCACAAAGCCGATTTGCGATGCCGCTGATTCTGACTTTGATGACCCCGACTTCAACGTGAAATCATCGGCGGGATAGTTGGGATTGGCGAACTGCGGATCCGCGATAATGGAGTGCGTATCCTCCCCCAGCCCCTGCCAGCTTTGCCAATCGTGCCGGCTTGGGTCACGGTATTGCTCCGGTTCCGTGGTGATGAATTCCGGTTTGTCTCCCTTGGGATTCCAATAGAGGTTGTAGTCCAGCAGAAAGCGGCTGGGACAATCGCCAAAACAGGACCATTTTCCTGGGAAATTCTGAATCCTGCCCTGGTCCCAAAGCAGAATGTTATGAGTCAGGGTAAAGGTCAGCCGGTTGTCACCGCCGCGTTGCAGAAACCACTTCTTGGGGAAAGCAAAAATATTGTTCGTGATTACGTTGTTCTGGGGAGTGTCGCCGTCGAGCTGTTGAGCGAGGTTAATGAACAGAGCCGCCTGGGAGACACGGTAAACCAGGTTGTTCTTGGCCACGATATTGCTCGCGGCCTGGTCGAAATACAGGCCCTCGCCACCGTAGCCGCCGGGTCCGGGATCGTGGACCACATCATGAATAACATTGTTGAGGACCTGGTTGCCTTTCGTATCCGAGTTGGCGAAGTAAATTCCTCCCATGTCGCTGGTCACGCCCTGTCCCAGGTTCCACACGCGATTAAACGACACCAGATTGTCATGAGCGTTGCCCACACCACGGCTGATGTTGAGCTGAAAGCCGATGCGGATGGCGCCATTATAGAAATCGTAGATTTCGTTATGGCTGACGGTGTTGTGATGCGCATTAGCCACAAAGACGCCGGTGCCAATTCCTGAAGGCTGAATTCGCCCTCCACCTTCAATCACGTTGTTATCAATGGTGGTGTATTGCGGAACATTGTCGTCGGTGTCGTTTGGGTCGCCACGGAGTCCGATCCGGATCGCCCCGTAGCCGATGTCGTAGATCGCGCTGTCCAGAACCTGGTTGCCGCTGCTGGCGGCGAAGAAGTCGATGGCCCAGGCTTGGATGTGATCCACGACATCCTCCTCGAACACAATGTGACTGCAATCGCGGAAGCTTAACGCGGCAGGAACCTTGGGACCTCCCTCAAAATCGCCCAAACCTTCGGGCCCGGGCAGCCAGTTGTCATGGGAAAACGTCAGGCCTTTGAAAGTGACGAATCGCAAGCCGTCAGCCACCACTAATTGCGGAACCTGCGGGACAATCACGGGCATTTTGTTCGGGTCCTCGCCCGGCCTGGCCAGGTAAGTCAAGGTCCAAGCACCTTCGCTGCTGGCGCAGCCCGGCGGGTCAGTGCAGCGGTCAAGGTACCACTGTCCCGGATTTTTCAATGCTTCCTTGACGTTCTCAATCAGGTAGCGGTGATTGGGGAAAAAACCACTGATGTGTGACGCATGGATGGTGCCACCGGTCAGGTATGCAATGTGCTGGCTGGTATCCACAGACTTCAGCCGCAGCCGCGACATGGTCCACTTTTCGAAGTCCAGAAGCTCAACATCGCCCAAAGCCATGCCGTGGTAATCGGAAGCGATGTCGTCGCCTTTGTAATAAAAACGATCAAAGCACGTAAAGCCGTTTTCCCCGCCAAAGGGTCGCCGTTGTCTCATTCCGGGACCGCCGGGAAAACGGCGTCCGCCGAAGGGGCCGGGTCCCCCACCTGGGCCGCGTCTTCCGGGCCCACCTTGGTTGCCCTGATTCTGAGGCTGGTTGCAGGCTTCCGATCGTTCCTGAGTTATCACAGGGCGGTCAATGTACAAATAACTATTCTCCGTAGTGCGCGGCCGATAGCGGCGCTCATCATTGAAGAACAACGCCTCAAAATTCTGGTACTCATGCGAGTTCAGCTTGACTGTCCAGATGTTAGCTGAGGAGTTGCTCCAACCCGTGATGCGGCGGCCGCCGCTGATGACCGGGTTCTCTCCGGGATAGGCCTGGTAGATGACCGGCGCATTGGAAGTTCCCGAGTCATCCTGGTTAAACATGACCGGAGCCTGCAGGAAGTAGGTCCCTCCGCGCAGCATGACCCGGACGGGGTTGTTGCGGGCGATTTTCATGTTTCGCACGGCTTGGCGCGCGCGATCCAGAGTGGCAAACGGCCCGTCGCTTTGCGCCGCATTGGGAACGTCCAGAGTCCCGCTCCAGCTATCGTTGCCGTTGGGCGCTACGTAGAATTCCGCAGCTTTGGCGAAGCTGCCATGCATCTGCGCGGGCGTTTGCGCAAGAACCACAGAACGCACAGAGAGGAAAATGAGCGCCGGCAGCATCACGGCAAATGCAATGAGAGCGATACGGCGGGGAAGAACGTTCATGTAAACGAGCATATATGGGCCCAGGTTCGTCCGCAATCAGCGCGCATCAGTTGAAACCGCGGAACCATCGGTTTATAGTTTGATTGTTGTCACGCGGATCTCCCCACGCTACGAATGCTTCTGCACCATCTCACGGAGTTGAGTAATGCAAGATGATGATCTGAAGAAAGAGCAGGAAGAGAGCTCCGGCGTCTCCCGCCGTGATTTCCTGAAAATCTCTGCTATTTCAGCGGCGACGGTTCCTGTTATCGGAACCAGGATCGTCGAGGCTGCGGGAAGTCCGGTCAGGATCTATGGTCCCGGCAAGGTTCCCATTGAACTTACGGTGAACGGGAAGAAGCACAGTCTGGAACTGGAGCCGCGAGTGACTCTGCTGGACGCGCTGCGCGACCATCTCGACATTACTGGAGCCAAGCGTGTCTGCGACCGCGCCGAATGCGGAGCCTGCACCGTGCTTATGGATAACAAAGCAGTGTATGCCTGTGCGATTCTGGCCATTGACGCGCAAGGCAAATCCATCGCAACAGTCGAGAGCTTCATGCAGGGCGACAAGCTGCACCCGATTCAGCAGGCATTCGTGGACAATGACGCCTCGCAATGCGGGTTCTGTACTCCTGGTTTCGTCGTCGCCACCAAAGCATTCCTGGAGAAATATCCGAATCCCACGCCTGAAGACATACGCCGCGGCCTAAGCGGAAATATTTGCCGGTGCGGTACCTATCACGGAATTCAACGGGCACTTGCACAGATGTCGCAGAAAGGAGCATGAACCATGCCGGACTACAGTTGGCCGGATGCAGATCACCGCACTCTCATCGGCAAGCGCATTTCGCGGGTTGATGCGCCGGTAAAAGTCTCCGGGCGGGCGAAGTACACGTACGATTATCAGGGCGCAAATACGTTGTTCGGTAAGGTGCTGCGCTCACCCTACGCGAAAGCAAAGATCGTCAGCATTGATACTAGTGCCGCTGAGAAAATGCCCGGAGTAAAGGCGGTCCAGATCATTCAAAAACCGGGCAGCACCGTGCAATGGGCAGGAGACGAAGTTGCTGCCGTTGCGGCCGTGGATGAAACTTTAGCGGAAGATGCCATCCGCCTGATCAAAGTAAAATACCAGCCCTTGGCGCACATGGTGAGCGACGCCGAACCGCCTGCCGGCGCCGGCGAATCTGCCGGCCCGATGAGCGAAGACGATATTGACGATGCGATCAGCAACCAGATGCCCGACCAGCAATTGATTGCGTACCTGCAGAAGAATGGAGTCAGCTTCCAGGTGGATGAAGACTATGTGAACGAGCTTAAAGGCGAAGGCGTCTCGGATGAGGCGGTCGAGGCAATTCGAAAAGCAAAGTATCACGAGGTAAAAGGCGCCGGCAGCCACTCCGCTTACCAAAAAGCGGCTGAGCAAAGCCAGGGAGAACCGGACAGAGCATTTGCCGAGGCGGACGTGGTTTCTGAGGGGCTATACGGCGCTCAGGTCATCACGCATTGCTGTCTGGAGTCCCATGGTTCAACTGCCGAATGGCCGGACAAGGATCATCTTTTTGTTCACATCTCCACGCAGAACGTCTCCGGGATCGCGGCACAGATGGCCGAGCCGCTGGAAATTGCTGCCGCCAATATCCGGATTCACCAGGATCACATCGGTGGCGGATTCGGAAGTAAGTTTGCCGCCGATCGGTGGGACATCGCCGCCGCTCGGCTTTCCAAGAAAGCCGGTGGCAGGCCCGTACGCATGATGCTCGAGCGTGATTCGGAGTTGAAGGTTGCCGGCGCTCGTCCGTCAGCCTACGCCCGTGTGAAAGTCGCCGCGAAAAAGGACGGCACAATTACGGGTTGGCAATCGCAGTCGTGGGGTACCGGCGGCCCCGGTGGCGGAGGCATGCCACCGATTCCTTACATTTTCAGGATTCCGAATCAACGCAAACAACACACCGCCATCCGCAACAACATTGGCCCGGCTCGGGCGTGGCGCGCGCCCGGTCATCCCCAGGCGGCCGTTATTACCATGGGAGCGCTGGACGATCTCGCAGCCAAGCTAAACATGGACCCGCTCGATCTCTGGCTGAAGAACCTTGACATTGCGGGTCCGCGGAAAGACACATACCGCGAGGAGCTCGGCATTGCGGCTGGATTGATGGGGTGGAAGGATAAATGGCGGCCGCGCCGCCAGAATGTCTCAGGCAACATCGCACGCGGCCTTGGGCTTTCAATTCACACCTGGGGTGGACGCGGACACGCGAGCGACTGCGATCTGACCATCCACCCGGATGGGTCCGTGGACATTAAGATGGGCACCCAAGACATCGGTACCGGCACTCGCACCACGATCGCGATCGTCGCTGCCGAAACCCTGGGGCTGCCAGTCGAGGCAATTAACTTATACATCGGCGACACGTTATATCCGCCTTCCGGAGCTTCGGGCGGTTCGACTACGCCGGGAGGAGTGGGCTCCTCAACTCGTCGTGCGGCAGTTGATGCCCGCGATGCGCTGTTCGCCAAAGTCGCGCCCGCACTGAACGTTCAGGCTGATGACCTCGAATGCGTCAATGGCACAGTGCGGGTGAAGAGCGATTCCGGCCAGTCTCTGACCTGGAAGCAAGCCTGCTCTAAGCTGGGTGCCGTGCCGCTTACCGTGCGAGGCAAGAATCCCGACAACACCAAACCGCCGGACCTCACCAACAGCGGCGTCGGCGGAGTGGGAATGGCAGACGTCGAGGTGGACCTTGAAACTGGCATTGTCAAGGTCAAGAAGATGGTCGCGGTTCAGGATTGCGGTCTGATCATCGATCTGAAAACGGCAGAGAGTAGTTGCTACGGGGCGCTTACCATGGGTATCAGCTACGCGCTGTTTGAAGAGAAAGTCATGGATCAGAATACCGGCCGCATGTTGAATCCGAATATGCAGTTCTATCGTCTGGCTGGCCTGAGCGATATTCCCGAACTGGTGGTTCACATGATGACTGGCAAAGGCTATGACGAGCGCGGCGTCATCGGTTTAGGAGAACCGCCGGTGATTTCCCCCGGAGCCGCGATCGCAAATGCCGTGGCGAATGCCATCGGCGTGCGGGTGCCGTTCCTGCCGATCACACCCGACAAGGTGCTGGCGGCGCTGGGACAACAAAACCCGGTCTCGAAGGCAGGTGCGTGATGAGAGCGTTTGAATACGCCAGTCCGACCACGAAGGAACAGGCAGTCGGACTCTTAGGAGCAAGCTGGGGACAGGCTGAAGTCCTGGCCGGTGGCACGGATCTGCTGGCCTTAATGAAGGATGACGTGGTGCATCCCAAGCGTCTGGTGAACATCAAGCAGATCAAGGAAATGAGCGGCGTTAAGGCCACGTCGCGGGGACTTCACATCGGCTCGCTCACAACGCTGGGGGAACTGGCCGACAATGTGAATGTGATCAAGGACTATCCCGCGTTGGCTGAAGCTCTCAACGAGGCTGCCAGCCCCCAGATTCGTAACATGGCTACGCTCGGCGGCAACCTTTGCCAGCGCCCGCGCTGCTGGTATTTTCGGGGCGGCTTTGGGTTGCTGCCCAAGAACGAGTCTGGTAGGGACCTCGTTGCTGAAGGCGAGAACCGTTACCACGCGATCTTGGGTAACGACGGCCCCGCCAAGTTCGTCAGCTCCTCCTCCATCGTTCCGGTGCTCATGGCATACGGAGCTACAATTCAACTGGTCGGCCCGCATGGCATACGCGAACTGGCACTCGAGCATTTCTATGTAATCCCGAAAACCAAAACTGAGCGCGAGCACGACCTGAGGCCGAACGAGATGCTTGCGGAAGTGACCCTACCTCCGACCCACGAACTGAAAGTCGCTCACTATGAGATTCGACAGAAGCAGGCTTTTGACTGGCCGCTTGCCGTGGCTGCGGTGGGGCTCGCTATGAAGGGGTCGGCGCTATTTGGGTCACGTCTGGTGCTGGGCTGCGTTGCGCCCATTCCCTGGCGCTCCGGCGATGGTGAGGTAGCACTGAATAACGCAGCGCGCATCCACGGCGGTGTTTCCGAGGAGGTGGCTAAAGCGGCTGCTGAAGGCGCGCTTCAGAGCGCGAAGCCGCTTACCCACAATGCCTACAAGATTCAGCTCGCAAAAGTTGCCGTCAAACGCGCCATCCTGAAGGCCGCGTCGGGAGGCACCACATGATTCAACGGCCGGTTCCGGAATCTGATCGCTTTGACACCCATCACCCGAATCTGTGTCCCGCGTTGCGCTGGAAGGGGCAGTTCATTCTAGCCGAGCCCGATCCTACTGTCCCGCGTTCGAATGATGGCTTGTTCTGGTGCATTCACACGCAAACCTGCATCGGCCCCGATGGAGAGTTGGCAGAGCCGGGCAATTGTTAATCTTCTCAGCGAAAGTGTCACGGGACGGGAAAGTGTGTAGTAGGCGGTAGCTGAGATTGTTTCACCACGGCTGGCGAGAGCAGCCCACTGCCCCCATG
>Ga0187819_10001102_pt1 | contig 13949 bp, 9 predicted proteins | sample NC_wetland_sal_i_15_FD_132411 | JGI IMG/M metagenome (GOLD analysis project Ga0187819, IMG submission 132411) | Wetland sediment microbial communities from Neuse River Estuary, North Carolina, USA - SO4_4 | ecosystem: Environmental > Aquatic > Freshwater > Wetlands > Sediment | place: USA: North... | reverse complement strand
CCGCTGGCGTACGCCGTGGTCACGGTGCGCAGCAGGTCCTCCTCGGTGACCATCTTGTTGATGACCTGGCGCATCCGCTCCGACCCGCCCTCGGGGGCGAACGTCAGGCCGGACCGGCGGCCGTTCCTGCTCAGTTCGTTGGCGAGCGTCACGTTGAACGCGTCCACCCGGGTGGACGGGAGCGACAGCCCGACGTTGGTTCCCTCGTAGCAGTCGGCCAGGTCGACGGCGATCTCGTTGATCTCGCTGTGGTCGGCGCTAGACAGCGAGAGCAGCCCGACCTCGTCGAATCCGGAGGCCGCCAGGCCGCCCGCGACCATCGAGCCGATCGTGGTGATCGACCGCTCGCGTACGGGCCTGGTGATCATCCCGGCCTGGCAGAACCGGCAGCCGCGCGTGCAGCCGCGGAAGATCTCCACGCTGTACCGCTCGTGCACGGTCTCATGGATCGGGACGATCGGCGCGCGCGGGTACGGCCAGGCGTCCAGGTCCATCACCGTATGCTTCGAAACTGATGCCGGAACACCTTGACGATTCGGCTTTACGTTCGATATTCTTCCGTCTGAGTGGTATGCGACATCATAGAAACGAGGTACGTAAGCGACGGTCGCGAGCTTGTCGAGCAGCCCGTCCCGCCCGCCCGGCCTCCCGGCCCGCTTCCACTCGCGAATCAGGTCGGTGATCGCGAGCACGGCCTGCTCGCCGTCGCCGAGGACCACCGCGTCGAGGAAGTCCGCCACCGGCTCGGGGTTGAAGGCCGCGTGGCCCCCGGCGATTACCAGGGGGTGAGCCAACGCTCGTTCGGCTGAAAAAAGAGGAATACCGGCGAGGTCGAGCACGGTCAGCAGGTTCGTGTAGGCCATCTCGGTGGCGAAGCTGACGCCGAGCACGTCGAAGGCGCTGACCGGCCGGTGTGCGTCCAGCGTGAACTGCGGCACGTGGTGCTCCCGCATGAGCGCCTCGAGGTCGGGCCACACGGTGTAGGTGCGCTCGGCCAGCACGCCGGGGCGCTCGTTCAGCACCTCGTACAGGATCTGGACGCCCTGGTTGGCCGCCCCGACCTCGTAGGCGTCCGGGTAGCACAGCGCCCAGCGGACCTCGGCGCTGTCCCAGTCCTTGGTGACGGAGCCGACCTCGCCGCCGACGTACTGGATCGGCTTCTTCACGCGCGGGAGCAGCGGCTCCAGCGCGGGGTACACCGACTCGACGGGCATTTGATCAGATTATCCGAACGAGCGGTGGTGGCGGCGCCCGGCACGGCGCGGGTCTCGCAGCCGGGGGGCGAGGGCACGATGGTGAGCATCCGGTTCGTCGTGGATGACCGGGCCGCAATCGCGGCTGCTGCCGTGGGTTTGCGACAGAACCGCCCGCCCGGCCAGGCTTGCGTCTAGCCTTCCGACTGGTGATGACCAGAACTACGGAAGAGGGACTGATGAATGCTTTCCGCCTCAAGGTGCTGGCCCTGGCGGCCGGTGCGGCCACGCTGTCGTTGACGGCTTGCGCGGCCGGGGTCACCTCGGCCAGTACGGCCAGTTCGGCTAGTTCGGCCGGTTCGCCCGCGACCAGTGCCGCCGCCCCGAGCCAGAGTGCGTCCGCGGCCGCGTCCGCGCCGGGCGCGGCCCCTTCCGCTAGCACGGTCGAGGTCACCGGACAGCTGGGCTCCTTCCCGGTCCCGGCCGGGGCGAAGGTGGCGGATAACGTCGTCCTTCCCGGGCAGGTCATCATCATCTTCACCCTGATTACCCCGGCGAAGGTGCTGGCCTTCTACACCGCGGAGCTACCCCAGGCCGGATACCGGATCACCAGCAGCGAAAGTGTCAGCGAGGCCGGCGGCACCACGGCCATCGTGTTCAGCGGTCATGGATTCACGGGCACGATCGCCTCGGTGACCAACTTCACCGCAGCTTCCGGCACACAGGCGGCGAACGTGCCCGGGCTAGGTCACAAGAACGTGACCTCGGTCGAACTCACGCAGGGGTAGGACACGAGTGGGCCAGCGAGGCGGTCGGTCGAAGACCAGCTAATCGAAAACACGGTGGCGCCGGCGGACCGACTGGAGCAGGCCGATCGCGATCATGTCGGCGAAGACGGCCGAGCCGCCGTAGGAGATGAACGGCAGCGGCAGGCCGGTGATCGGCATGATGCCGATGGTCATGCCGATGTTGACGAAGGACTGCCACGCGAACCAGATCGCGACGCCGGAGGCCACGAGCACGCCGAACAGGTCGTCCGCCCGGGCGGCGATCCGCAGCGCCCGGGCGATCACGATGCCGAGCAGCACGACGATCACGATGCACCCGACGAAGCCGAGTTCCTCGCCCGCCACGGTGAAGATGAAGTCCGTGTCCTGGGACGGGACGAAGTTGCCCGCCACGATCTGGCCGTGGAACAGGCCCGTGCCGAGCAGCCCGCCCGAGCCGATCGCGATCTTGGCCTGGGCCGCGTTGTACCCGGCGCCGGCCAGGTCGGCGGACGGGTGCAGGAAGGAGGTGAACCTGGTCAGCTGGTAGGACTTCAGCACGTGCAGGTGGGCGGCCGCGTAGATCCCGCCGCCGACGATCACGGCCAGGGCCGCCAGGACGCGCAACCGCGTCCCCGACAGCACGACCATGGCGGCGGTCACGACCACGAGCACCAGCGCCACGCCCAGGGCGGGCTCGATCGCCACCAGGGCGATAATCGGCGCGGCGCAGGCCAGCGCGATCAGGACGGACTTGACGCCGGGGGTGTCGACCCGGGCCCGGGCGAAGACCGCGGCGATGATCAGGACCAGGGCGACCTTGGCGAACTCCGACGGCTCGACCTGGAAGCCGCCGGGCAGGTCGAACCAGGCCCGCGCGCCGTTGATGTCCCGGCCGGCGGCCTTGACGGCCGCCAGGGCGAGCAGCGTCGCGGCGAAGATCCACGGCGCCCACGACCGCAGCAGAGATGAGTCGAAGAAGCTCACCACCATCATCAGGACGAGGCCGATCACCACGTTCAGCAGTTGCTTCTTCAGGTACGTGCGCCCGTCGTCGCCCGCCGCGATCAGGCTCGGCTGCGTGGCCGACCAGACCAGCAGGATGCCGATCGCGCTGAGCCCGGCTACGACCACGACCAGGATCCAGTCCATCTGCCGCAGCACGGAGTTCCTGGCGAACGCCCGGGCCAGCAGGGACCTCGGGCGGCCAGAGAGGGTCCCGAGCCGCGGCGCGCCGTACCCGCGTAGGGTGCGTACGGAGTAGCTCGGGCTGGTCCGGCCCAGCATCATGACCCCCTGCGGTATCCGGCCGGCGCGACGATCGCCCCGGCGGACGTGATCTGCGGCAGCGAGGACGGCAGCTGACCGCCGGGCACCGCCGCCTGGTGCCCCTCCAGGCCATAAATATCGTCCCATATCTGCCGCACTGCGGGCGCCGCCACGTCGGCGCCGTAGCCGGAGTCGGGGACCATGACGACGACCACGTACTTCGGGTGGTCGCAGGGGGCGAACGAGGCGAAGACCGAGGTCGCGTTCTTGCCGAACAGCTGGGCGGTACCGGTCTTGCCGGCCACGCAGACCTTGTTCAGCGGGAAGCCGCCGAACGCGCCCGCCGCGGTGCCCTGGGTGATCACGCCCTGGAGGGCGTTGCGGATGTAGGCCAGCGTGTTAGGGGAGACCGGGAGGTGCCGGATGACCGGCGGGTTGATCATCTGGACCACCCGGCCGGTGGCGGGTGAGATCAGGGCCTCGCCGATCCGCGGGCTGTACAGGGTGCCGCCGTTGGCCAGCGCCGCGTAGGCATTGGCGAGCTGGAGCGGGGTGACGGTCACGTAGCCCTGGCCGATGGCCGCGATGGCCGCCTGGCCGGGCTCCCACACGTTGCCGTAGTAGCAGTCCTGGTACTCGATCTGCTGGACGTAGGTGCCGTTCGCCTTCCCGTACTTGCACCAGTTCTCGCCGGCATGCGCGTTGTCCTTCCAGAGGTAGTACAGCCACTCCCTGGTGGGGATGGAGCCGGCCGACTCGGCCGGCAGGTCGATCCCCGTGTCCTGGCCGAAGCCGAAGTCCAGCTCCATCTTCTGCATCTTCTGCACCGGGGCCTTCGGCGACGTGACGACGTTGGCCTTGGTGTCGTCGGACAGGTACATGTCGTAGCCGAGCTGGTAGTACACCGTGTCGCAGGAGTAGATGAGCGCTTGTGCGAACGTCATGTCGCCGAGGCCGGGCTCGCCGTCGTTCAAGTACCTCGCGCTGCCGATGCTGAAGCTGGCGGGGCAGCTGTACAGGCCGTTCAGCGGGTATCCGTTGGCCACCGCGGCCGCGGTCGAGGTGATCTTGAAGGTGGACCCCGGGGCGTACTGGCCCTGGGTGGCCCAGTCGATGATCGGCTCCCCGTCCTTGGTGCCGAACAGGTCGCTGAACTCCTGCTGCGAGATGCCGCCGACCCACACGCTCGGGTTGTAGTCCGGGTAACTGGCCATCGCCACCACCCGGCCGGTGGTCGTCAGCACGACCGCCGCGCCCTGGTTGGCGGCGTTGCCCTCGGACCGTGACCGGTTGATCGCGCCGTTCAGCGCCTGCTGGACATCCGCCTGCAGCTGGGCGTTGAGGCTGGTGACCAGGTCGTCGCCGGTGACGGCGGCGGTCTGGCTGACCGATCCCGTGACGTCGCCCGCGGCGTTGACCGAGACCACCTGGATCCCGGCCTGGCCGCGGAGCTGGCTGTCGTACTGGGCCTCGAGTCCCGCCTGGCCGACCAGGTCCACGCCGGAGAAACCGGTCACGGGCAGGTGCCGGCTCGCGATCTCCTGCGGGGTGATGGGCTGGAGGTAACCGAGCACCTGCGCCGGGTTCGCTCCGTCGGGGGTGGGGTATTCGATGACCGGCTGAACCTGGGCGGTGACGTCGGGGAACAGGTTCTGCTCCTCCCCCACCTGCAGCGCCACCCGGTCGGAGACGTTCTGGTCGACGGGGATGGGCTGGTAGGGCGAGCCGGCCCAGCAGGGCTGGCCCACGTGCGGGCCGCACAGCCTGGTCTTGTCGTATAGCTCGGTGTACTTCATGCCGAGGAGCGGAGCCAGCCGGCGCAGGACCGGCGCGGCCCCGCCGGGCTGCTGTTCCAGGTTCATCATGTCAACCGAGACGACGAGCGACGTCTGGTTGGTGACGAGCTGGCTGCCGACGTCGTCGAGGATCTGGCCGCGGACGGCGGGGACGATCACGTCCCTGGTCCGGTTCGCCGTGGCCTGCTTGGTGTACGCGGTGCTGTTCATCACCTGCAGGTAATAGAGCCTGCCGCCCAGCGCGACCAGCATGGCGAACGCCAGCAGGTAGAGCACCCACAGGCGGTGCCGCGACGCCGCGTTCATCGGTAACCACCCTTCCGCCATGACTTTTGCTTCCGCATCCGCGCGCGGGGCATGTGCAGCCGGGAAGACGACCCTGATCCCGCGGACCTTATCCGCAAGCGCGGTGTGTTCCGCCCTAGCCTGCCGCTGGATAGCCCGGCGCTGGATAGCCCGCTGCGATAGGGCGCGGAGCGGCGCAGCCAGCCACGGCCAGGCAGGTTCCGTCTGGCCGGCCTGCCCAGGGCCGAAGTCCCCAGGCCCGCGCCCCCCAGGCTCGACTGGCCCAGGCTCCGCCGGGTCACGGCCGGCTTGGGCCGGGCCGCGCCGAACAGCCGGGTGAGTGCGCTGCCCCGGGAGAACCGGGGCGCGCCTCCCAGCGCCGACCCGCCCGGCGACGACCGCATCAGCTTCCCCGCGCGGCGCCGAGAAGACGGGCGGCCGGTGAACGAGGAAGGACTGGGTGAGGACGAGCGGCCGCGACCGGGCGAGCGCCCGATCCAGGATGACCCCAGGAGTGGCCGGCCGAGGAACCCGGACCGGCCTGGCGACGATGGCCGGCTCTGCGCGGCAGGCCGGCCCAGCGCGGACCTGGACTGGCTGAACACCGATCCGCCCAGGAGCGACCGGCCCATCCGCGTGCTGCCGAACCGGGAGCTGCGCAGGCGGGAGCTGCCGCCCAGGGAGCTGCCGCCCAGGGAGCCGCCGAGCAGGGAACCGCCCAGCGCTCCCCCCGGCGAGCGGGAACTGAACCGGACCCGGGCCGGGCTGCCCAGGGCGCCGGCGACCCCGGCGCCGTGGCCCGCGAACGCCGCGCCGAGGGCGCTGCCGCTCAGGGTTCCGCCGCGCCCCAGCCGCAGGTTCGGCTCGCGCCTGGGCCTGGGTTTGCGGGCGGTGTTCTGGCCGCGCAGGTTGCCCAGCTTCAGGTCCGGCTCGCGCATGGGCGCCGACTTCGGCGAGGGCCTGCGGGCGGCGCTCTGGCCGCGCAGGTTACCCAGCTTCAGGCTCGGCTCGCGCATGGGCGCCGACTTCGGCGAGGGCCTGAAGGCGGCGCTCTGGCCGCGCAGGTTGCCCAGCTTCAGGTCCGGCTCGCGCATGGGCGCCGGCCGAGGGGCGCCCGTGATCGCTCCGCTGGCCGGGTAGCCCGAGAACGCGGCCCGTCTGCTCTCGGCCCGCGCTCCGGCCAGGCGCAGTACCGCGGCGGCGGCGTACAGCGCGAACGGGGCCAGGACCACGTCGTATCCGGCGGCCACGGGGAGCACGTGCTTGATGGCCGGCCACGTCACGCGCGGATCGCTGAGCATGACGCCGAGCAGCGCCATCACGGCCTCGCCGCAGGCGGCGCCCACCGCCGTGACCACGATCTCGAACAGGGCCGTGTGGCCCTGCTCGGGCACCCCCTCGGACGCCGGAGTCTCCGCCACCAGGCCGCACAAGTATCCGATCAGGCAGAACACGAGCGCGTCTTGCCCGACGTAGTGGCTACCCGGCGGGGCCACGTCCAGCGCGAGGCCGGCGCAGAACCCGATCAGCGAGCCGAGCAGCGGGCCGCCCGCCAGGGCCAGCGCGGCCACCGCGAGCAGCACCAGGTCGGGCCCGGTTCCGCCGGGAAACGTGATCCGGTCCACGATCGTGACCTGAGCGATGACCGCCAGCCCGGCGGCCAGGAAGGAGATCAGCCAGCGCACGTCAGCCTCCGCCGGACGCGGTCGCCGTCGCAGAGGGCGAAGCGGACGGGGAACCGCTGGCGGAGGGACCGGTGTTTCCTGGTGAGATCGAGGCGGACGGCGTGGCGGGCGGGGTGGATGGCGGCATCGTGACGGTTACCGTCGGGGCGGGCCGCGGCAGGATCGAGATCCCCGCGCTGTGCTTGGGCACCTCCACGACGACGCCGACGACGCCCAGGGCGGTGAAGGTGACGAACGGCCGGACCAGCGCCGTCTGGACGAGGGCGTCGGCGCTGTTCTGCACGGAGACGACGGTGCCGACGGGCACGCCGGGAACCTCCGGCCGGTCGTTCACGGAGGCGTAGGTGACGATCTCCTGCCCGGGCTGCAGCACGGCGTTCGAGTCGAACAGGGTGAGCCGGAGCAGGCCGGACCCGGACATGGACTTGCCGGTCCCGGTGACCTCGCCTATCTCGCCGCTCCCCGCGATCTGCACGCCGATAAACGACGACGCGTCGCTGGCCAGCACGACGGTGCAGGTGTCCAGGCTCACCTGGGTGACGGTGCCGACGAACCCCGAGCCGTTGAGCACGGTCTCGTCCCGCTTGATACCGTCACTGCTTCCGGCGTCCAGCGTGACGGTGTCGGAGTAGTCACCCCCGGCGGCGATCACGGTGGCGGCGACGATCCGGTACGCGCCGGCGTCGATCCGCAGCAGCCGGGCCAGCTGCCTGGATTCTGACTTGCTCAGCTGAGCCGCGCTGAGCTGAGCGCGCAGCGACGCGTTCTCCTGCTGCAGGTTGGCGATCGTGCCCTGCGACGAGGGCCCGCCGGTGATCGAGTCGAACAGGCTGGACACCGGGTTGGTGATGTCGTTCGTGACCCGCTCGATCGGCCCGAAGACGTCCGCGCCCACGTTCCGGACCGGGGATGCGCCGCCGTCCCGGAAATCCAGCGTGATCAGGGCTAGGGCGACGAGCAGGAGCACGCCGAGAACCAGGCGTGTACGCCGGCTGTCTAGCACTGCGGCTCCTCGTCCGTCCCGCTCCGGCCGATACGAGTCGGTATCAGCGCCTCGTGTCCGGCACCAGTACCTGGCGCAGGGTTTCGAAGTCCTCGACACACTTGCCGGTGCCGAGCACCACGGAATCGAGCGGGTTGTCCGCGACCTGCACGGGCATCCCCGTTTCCTCCCGTATGCGCGACTCTAGCCCGCGGAGCAGGGCACCGCCGCCGGTCAGCGCGATCCCCCGGTCCATGACGTCGCCGGCCAGTTCGGGCGGGCACTTGTCCAGCGTGCTCTTGATGGCGTCGATGATGAGGTTGAGCGGTTCCTCGATCGCGCGGCGGACCTCGGCCGCGGAGATCACCACGGTCTTCGGCAGGCCGCTGACCAGGTCACGGCCCCGGATCTCGGCGCTGGGCTCGTCGTCGGCGGGGAACGCCGAACCGAGGGCAATCTTGATTTCCTCGGCGGTCCGCTCGCCCAGCATGAGCGAGTACTCCTTCTTCCCGAAGGTGATGATCGCCTGGTCCATCTCGTCGCCGCCGATCCTGATGGACTGCGAGGTGACGATGCCGCCCAGGGAGATCACCGCGACCTCGGTGGTCCCGCCGCCGATGTCGACGACCATGTTGCCGGTCGGCTCGTTGATCGGCAGCCCCGCGCCGATCGCGGCCGCCATCGGCTCTTCGATGATGTAGACCCGCCTGGCCCCGGCCTGGTGGCCGGCCTCCTTGACCGCGCTCTGCTCCACGCCGGTGATCCCGCTCGGCACGGCCACCACGAGCCTGGGCTTGGCGAAGGCGCTGCGTTTGTGCACCTTCTGGATGAAGTACCGCAGCATCCGTTCGGTCACGTCGAAGTCGGCGATCACGCCGTCCTTGAGCGGGCGCACCGCCACGATGTTGCCTGGCGTCCGGCCGATCATGCGTTTGGCTTCGGCGCCCACGGCGACGATCTGGCCGTTGTTGGTGTTGAGCGCGACTACCGACGGCTCATTCAGAACGATCCCGCGGCCACGCACGTACACCAGGGTGTTCGCCGTGCCGAGATCAACCGCCATGTCACGTCCGAGGAATGTCATCGCACTCATCAGGAGCGGGAACCTTCCGATCCGGGCTTTGATCTGGAACTTGTCAGCTTAGACCGCGCCGGAGAGCGGCCTGGTGGTCTTTTCTTGGACAACGGTGCGGGCGACCTGGCGGGTTCCGGAAGGGGATCTCGATCTCCCCCGGGCGTAGCGAGCCCCGCCGCGGGTCGATGATGCGATTCGCCACTGCGGCCAGCTTACCTATGATCTGGGACGACGTCGGCGCGTCTGCTCGGCTACGGAGCGTGCGGACCAGGGGCGGCGGGCACGGAAAGCCTGCGGGCCAGCCAGATGCCGGTGATCCAGAGCGCGGCGAAGATCGCGCCGAGGCCGTACATCGCGGGCACCACGGCCCCCGCGGCGATGACCAGGGCCTGCAGCACGGTGCCCGCCACGAGCGTCCAGCCCATGCCCGGCCGTCCGACCACCCCGCTGAGCAGCAGGGCGCCTACGGCCAGGCCGCCGCCGACCCCGCCGGCCAGACCGTGATGCACGTGTTCCAGCACGATGGCGACCGGGATCGCCAGCCCGATGACGATGGCCTCCATGGCCAGCACCGTGCCGCACAGTTGCCGCAGGCGCTTCGCCTCCGCCCGGCTGCTCACGAGGGGCCGGCCGCTCACGAGAGTTCCCCCGCCGTGAACGAGTGACGCGCGGGCTGGCGCGCGGTCGGCTCGGCCTGCGGCATGCCGCCCGCCGGGCCGAGCAGCCTACGGGCGTCGCCCGCGGTGATGACCGATCCGGTGATGAGCACGCCAGCGCCGCCCGGCAGGCCCGCCTCGGCCGCCTCGTCGGCGAGCGCGACCGCATCCTCGATGGCGTCCTCGAGCCGGGCGGCGGACCGGACGCGGTCCTCGCCGAAGATGTCGGCCGCTATCTCGGCGCCCTGGCCGGGATCCATCGACCGGTCCGAGGAGTTATGCGTCACCACGACCTCGTCGAGCAGCGGCTCAAGTTCGGAGAGCATGCCGCGCACGTCCTTGTCCCGGCTCGCCGCGAAGACGCCGGTCAGGTGGGTGAAGGTGAACGCCTCCTCGATCGCGGCGGCGGTCGCGGCCATGCCGGCCGGGTTGTGCGCGGCGTCGAGGATGATCGTGGGGCTACGCCGGACGACCTCGAGTCGTCCGGGCGAGCTGACCATGGCGAACGCCTCGCGCACCAGACCCTCATCGAGCGCGTCCGCCTCGTCCGACACGCCGGCGAACGCCTCGACCGCGGCCAGCGCGCACGCCGCGTTGCCGGCCTGGTGACTGCCGAACAGCGGCAGGTAGATGTCGTCGTAGGTGCCGCGCAGGCCGCGGAGCACGAGTTGCTGCCCGCCGACGGCCTGCTCGCGGCTCATGACGCCGAACTCCACGCCCTCGCGGGCGACCGACGCCCCCACCTGGGCGACCCGCCTGAGCAGGACCTCGGCCGCGGCGAGCGGCTGCTGCGCGAGGACCGCGACTGCTTCCGGCTTGATGATGCCAGCCTTCTGAGTCGCGATCTCCTCGATCGTGCCGCCGAGCAACCTGGTGTGGTCGAGAGAGATCGGGGTGACGATCGCGACGACGCCGTCCGCCACGTTCGTGGCGTCGTCCTGGCCGCCCACGCCGACCTCGAGGACCATCACGTCGACTGGCGTGTCCGCGAAGATCGCGAACGCCATGCCGGTGAGGACCTCGAAGAAGGACATCTCCGCCGGGTGCCTGGCGTCCACGAGTTGCACGTACGGGATGACCTCCTCGTACGCGGCCACGAAGCGCTCCGGGTCGATCGGGGCGCCGTCCACGCAGATCCGTTCCGTGATCGACACCAGGTGCGGGCTGGTGAACCGGCCGGTCCGCAGGCCGCGGCTGCGCAGCAGCGCGTCGGTCATCCGGGCCGTCGACGTCTTGCCGTTGGTCCCCGTGATGTGGATGACGGGGCACGCGCGCTGCGGATCGCCGAGCAGGCCGACGAGCTCGGCCATCCGGTCCAGCGCCAGATCGACGGAGTGCTCAGGCCGGCGGGCGACGATCTCCTGCTCGACCTCTCGCATCCGCGCCTCGATGTCCATCGCCCCAGCCTAACGGCCAGCCGGGGCACGGGATCACAGGGCCGCCAGGCGTTGTTCCAGGCGGGCGAGGTCGGACTGGGCGGCCTCCAGGCGCTGGCGGACCTTGGCCACGACCTCGGCGGGGGCCTTGGCGGTGAACTCGGGGTTGCCGAGCTTGCGTTCGGACTGCTCGACCTCGGTCCTGGCGGCGGCGAGGTCCTTCTCCAGCCGGCGGCGTTCGGCGGCGACGTCGATGGCGCCGGCCACGTCCAGCTCGACCGTGATGCCCTCCGCGGCCAGGGACGCCGAGGGGGCAAAGCCCGCCGCGGGCGGGTCGAGCCTGAGCAGGGAGCGGATCCGCTCGGCGTGCCCGGCCAGCGCGGAGTCTTCGATGCCCACCAGGGCGGCCGCCACCCGCTGGCCGGGGCGCAGGCCCTGATCCGAGCGGAACCGCCTGATCTCCGTGACCAGGCGCATCAGCGAGGAGATCTCCGCCTCGGCCGCCCCATCGCGCAGGGAGAAGGACGGCCACGGGGCGATCATGACCGATTCCTCGCCGGTCAGCGCGGTCCACAGCTCCTCGGTCACGAACGGCATGACCGGGTGCAGCAGGCGCAGCAGCTGATCGAGTACGAACCCGAGGACCTGCCTGGTCGCCTCGACCGCCTGCGGGTCGGCTGAGCCCAGGGGGACCTTGGCCAGCTCCAGGTACCAGTCGCACACCTCGTCCCACGCGAAGTGGTACAGCACGTCGCAGATCTTGCCGAACTCGAACGCCTCGAACAGCTCGTCCACCTCGGCGATCACCGCCGACAACCGGGACAAGATCCAGAAGTCGGGGACCGAGTAGGCCAGGCCGGGCGCTGACGCCATCTCGGAGACGGGGGCGGGCGGGCTGGCCGGGACGTGCGCGCCGTTCAGCAGGGCGAACCGGACGGCGTTCCACAGCTTGTTGCAGAAGTTGCGCGAGCCTGCCGCCCACTCCTCGCTGATCGCGATGTCGCCGCCCGGGTTGGCCCCGCGGGCCAGGGTGAACCTGGTCGCGTCGGCACCGAACCTGTCCATCCAGTCCAGCGGGTCCACGGTGTTGCCGCGCGACTTGGACATCTTCTTGCCGAACTGGTCGCGGACCAGGCCGTGCAGCACGACCACGCGGAACGGGACGGCGTCGGCGGGCACTGTGTTGTCGGGCATCGCGAACAGGCCGAACATCATCATCCGGACGACCCAGAAGAACAAGATGTCGTACCCGGTGACCAGCACGCTGTTCGGGTAGAAGGTGCGCAGGTCCAGCGTGTCATCGGGCCAGCCCAAGGTGGAGAACGGCCACAGCGCGGAAGAGAACCAGGTGTCGAGCACGTCCGGGTCCTGGGTCCAGCCATCCGGAGGTCGCTCGTCAGGGCCAACGCAACGCAACTGGTCGTTCGGTCCATAAAAAACGGGAATGCGGTGGCCCCACCAGAGCTGGCGGCTGATGCACCAGTCGTGCATGTCGTCGACCCAGCCGAAGAACCGCGCGTTCATCTCCGGCGGGTGCAGGCGGACGCGGCCGTCGCGGACCGCGTCGCCGGCCGCCTGGGCGAGCGGGGCGACGCGGACGAACCACTGCAGCGACTGGCGCGGCTCGACCGTGGTGCCGCAGCGGCTGCAGTGCCCGACCGAGTGCACGTACGGGCGCTTCTCCTCGACGATGCGGCCTTCCTCGCGCAGCGCGCGGACCACGGCGGGCCTGGCCTCGAACCGGTCGAGGCCCAGGAACGGGCCGTGGGCGGTGACCACGCCGTGCTCGTCGAGGACGGTCAGGCTGGGCAGGTCGTGCCGGCGCCCGATCTCAAAGTCGTTCGGGTCGTGGGCGGGGGTGACCTTGACCGCGCCGGTGCCGAACGCGGGGTCGACGTGGTCGTCGGCCACGATCGGGATGCGCCGGCCGGTCAGCGGGAGTTCGACCGTCTTGCCGACCAGGGCGGTGTACCTCTTGTCGTCGGGGTGGACCGCGACGGCGGTGTCGCCGAGCATGGTCTCGGCGCGGGTGGTGGCGACCACGATCGAGGTGTCCCCGTCGCCGTAGCGGATCGAGACGAGCTCGCCCTCGTCGTCGAGGTGGTCTACCTCGATGTCGGACAGCGCGGTCAGGCAGCGCGGGCACCAGTTGATGATGCGTTCGGCCCGGTAGATCAGCCCGTCGTCGAAGAGCCGCTTGAAGATGGTCTGGACGGCGCGGGACAGGCCCTCGTCCATCGTGAACCGCTCGCGGGACCAGTCCACGCTGTCGCCCAGGCGGCGCATCTGGCCGCCGATCTTGCCGCCGGACTCGGCCTTCCACTGCCAGACGCGCTCGACGAACGCCTCGCGGCCGAGGTCGTGACGGCTCAGGCCCTCCTTGGCGAGCTCGCGCTCGACCACGTTCTGGGTGGCGATCCCCGCGTGGTCCATGCCCGGGAGCCACAACGTCTTGTAGCCCTGCATGCGACGCCGCCTGACCAGGGTGTCCATGATCGTGTGGTCCAGCGCGTGGCCGATGTGCAGCGAACCCGTGACGTTCGGCGGCGGGATTACGATGCAGTACGCGGGGCGGTCCGCGGTCACGTCCGGGGTGAAGTAACCCGCCTTCTCCCAGCGTTCGTAGCGCGGGCCTTCCACCTCGGCGGGCGCGTACTGGGAGGGCAGTTCGATGGGTTCGGATCTGCTCACGACAGGTGAGTCTACGGCCCTGCGATGATAGGCAGGGCGCTGCTAGGCAGGGACCTCCACGACGTCCCTGACCTCGAGGGCCAAGGCGGAGGCGCCCGGGTACTTCACCGCCGTCTGGCCGGCGATGAACTGGACCTGGCCGAAGGTGTCCTTGGTGACCCAGACGCACTCGCT
>Ga0187819_10001099_pt1 | contig 13971 bp, 12 predicted proteins | sample NC_wetland_sal_i_15_FD_132411 | JGI IMG/M metagenome (GOLD analysis project Ga0187819, IMG submission 132411) | Wetland sediment microbial communities from Neuse River Estuary, North Carolina, USA - SO4_4 | ecosystem: Environmental > Aquatic > Freshwater > Wetlands > Sediment | place: USA... | reverse complement strand
AGTCCTGCCGAAGCGTTCGCGCCGTTATGCCAACGGCCTGACCGAGTACATCCTTCGCACAGGCCAGCCGCTGCTGATCCGGTCAGATCTGGAGAAAACCCGCGAGCGCCTGGGCATTACCTACATCCCGCCGCGCCCAGCCAAGTGCTTTTGCGCCGCACCCATCCTGCTCGCGGGCAAGCCTGCCGGTGTGATGGGCGCCATGAGTACGGAGCGTGAGTATGTCTTCGAGGAGCGCGATCTGGAAGTGATGCAGACGGCCGCGGGACAGGTTTCGGTCGCAGTGGAAAATGCCCGGCTGTTTGCCGAGGAGCAACGCAGGGCGCACCATTTTGCCTTCCTCAACAGCATCTCAAAGACCGCCATTTCCAGCGAAGATGCCGAGCAGATGTTGGCTGAAATCGTGGGCCACATCCAGAAAAACTTCCGCTTCGATCACATCGGCATCGGCATCTTCGATTACACGCGCAAAGACATTGAGATCAAGGCCGAGGCCGGCACCACAGCCAAGGCATTGGGCACGCGCATCCCGCTTGGCGCCGGAATCCTGGGACGCGTGGCTCGAACCGGCGAGAGCGCGCTGGTGAAGACGACCAACGAAGCAAACTTGCAGGGAGTGTTACCGGATTCGCGTGCCGTGCTGTGCATCCCCATCAGCTACAGCGAGACGCTGCTCGGTGTCCTCAACGTCGAGAGCCGGCAGGAGGACGCTTTTTCGCCAGAAGATGTCCTGATCATGAACACGCTGGCCGACTTGCTGGCCACGGCGCTGCATAATTCCTTTGTCTTCCAGAAGCTGCAGCAACAGTCGATCACCGACGGCCTTACCGGCGTTAAAACCCGGCGTTTCTTCTGGGAGGCTCTTACTTCCGAGTGGAAGCGCGCATCGCGCTCCGGGCGGCCATTCTCGGTCGTTCTGATTGACCTCGACAAGTTCAAGGAAGTCAATGACACCCTGGGGCACCTCGAGGGAGACCTGGTGCTGGCCCGCGTCGGCCGCCTGCTCGAGCAGAAGTGCCGGCAGTCGAATGTGGTCGCGCGTTACGGCGGCGACGAATTCATCATTCTCATGCCCGAGACTGGGGTCGAGCAGGCACAGATCCTGGCCGAGCGCCTTCGCCTCTGGCTTTCCACCGACCCCATGCTCCAGGAACACCTGATTACCGGCAGCTTCGGCGTGGGCAGCTTTCCGGTGCATGGCTTCACCGCGGAAGAAATCATTCGCGTCGCCGATGCCGGGATGTACGTGTCCAAGCATGCTGGCGGAGACCGTGTTTCCACCGCCGATGAGTTTGGGGATGACGAGACCGGGGCGGTGCAGCGGCAACTGATCTCTGGTTACATTGAGGGTTTTCTGCAACGCGGACACACCGGTCCCGAGCACCTCGATGAACTCCTCACTACGCTGAAGAAGCTTTGCGGCGGCGAGGATGGAGAGGGAGCGTGCAATGTCGAAGTGCTGCGCGACTCGATTGAAGCCCTCACCCATGCCGCGGAACTGCGCGAACTAAACGGTGTTGGTCATGGAGAGATGGTGGCTCGCTATGGCGAGCTCATGGCACGTGCTCTCGGTTTGTCAGCGGAGGAAGTCGACGGTTTGGGGTATGCCGCCCGAGTGCATGACGTGGGCAAAATCTTCGTTCCCGAGCGCATCCTGAACAAAGCCGGTCCGCTCACCGAAGACGAGTTCTATCTGGTAAGAATGCACCCCCATGTGGGCGGGGAAATCCTGGCGACCATAACGGGCAGCGAGATGCAGCAGAAAGCCGTAGAGCACCATCACGAAGCTTTTGATGGAAGCGGCTATCCGTCCGGGCTTCGCGGCGAGGAGATTCCTCTGTGGGCTCGCATTCTGGCGATCGCGGACGCCTACGTCAACATGACCACAGACCGCTCCTTCGCTCAGGCAAAGACTAGCGACGAAGCTTTGTCAGAACTGGAAAGGCTGAGCGGCGTCCGCTACGACGGCATGCTGGTCCGCATGTTGAGGCGCGAGCTGAAGACTGAAAAGGCACCGACCAGGGGGAACTGAGAGCGGCCCATTCCACATTCGATGTAGGCGCCGGCGTCTCGCCCGTGCAAAAAGTGACAAACCTGTTTTGCCCGGCTGCACGAGCGTGACGGTCGCGCCTACATCGCTATACACTATCTGCTCATGTCCGTCGCTCTCTCGCTCAGCAATAAAGTTGCTCTGGTCACCGGCGGTTCGCGCGGCATCGGCGCGGCCACGGTGCGGATGTTCGTCGCCGCCGGCGCCCGCGTGATGTTCAACTATGAGAAGGCGAAAACGCAGGCGGCGCAGTTGGTAAAGGAACTTGGCGAAGACAAGTGCGCCGCGATGGCCTGCAATCTCTCGGGAACCGATACCGCCGGTCATCTGGTGGCGAGTGCGGTAAAGAAATTCGGACGCCTCGACATTCTGGTTGCCAACCACGGCATCTGGCCACCTGAAGATGTTCCCGTCGACCAGATGTCCGATTCACAATGGCGCAATACGGTTGCGATCAATCTCGATAGTGTTTTCGCCCTGATCAAACATGCCGTCGCTCAGATGAAGAAGCAAGCAAGCTCGGACGGCGCCGCTGGACATATCGTGCTGGTCAGCTCCACCGCCGGACAGCGCGGCGAAGCCTTTCACTGCGACTACGCCGCCACCAAGGGCGCCGTGATCAGCATGGTCAAAGGGCTCTCGACGGAGTTGGCTCGCGACCGCATCTATGTGAATTGCGTGGCTCCGGGCTGGGTGGAAACTGATATGTCGATGCCGGCCTTGAATGATCCGCCAACCCGGGCCAAGGTTTTCGCGACCATCCCCCTGGCACGGGTAGCCAAGCCGGAAGAGATTGCAGCGCCGATCCTGTTCCTGTGCACGTCGCATGCCGGCTTCATCACAGGCGAAATCTTCAACGTCAACGGCGGAGCGGTGTTGGTGGGGTAGGAGAAACGCAGGCTCGGGCCGCGCCCGAGCGGGACGCTCGCGCCCACATCGAGCCCAGGCAGCTACAATCAGTCTCTCAGCGTCTAACCACAGGAACAATGAAGTATTTTTTATCCGCAATTCTGTTGACCGCTATCAGCTTCGGGCAGACAAACCCTTCTGAGCCGCCTGCGTCTTCCCAGGCCATTTCGGTTGACCAGGAGAATGCCCGCAAGGCCAAAGTTCTCCTCGACCAGATGCTTGACGCTCTGGGCGGCAATGCCTATCTAAACATCGAGGACATCAGCCAAGAGGGTCGCACCTACGGCTTCCACCTCGGCCAGTCTGAGGGAGTGGGAGTTGTGTTCTATCGCTTCTACAAATATCCCGATAAGGACCGCATAGAGCTCACGAAGAAGCGGGACGTCGTCTATGTATACCGAGGAAACGAAGGCTTCGAGATCACATACAAAGGCACGCGCTCGGATGATCCCAAGACGGTAGCCGACTACTTGCGCCGCCGCCAGTATTCGCTCGACTGGGTAATCCGCCATTGGCTCTTTGAGCCGGGCATCGCGCTTTTTTATGAAGGTGCGACCGTGGCCGCGGAGAAGGACGCGCAGCAGGTCACAATCATGAACGCGCAGAATCAGGGCGTGACCTTATACATTGACTCGAAGACGCATTTGCCGGTCAAGAAGACTTTTTCCTGGCGCGATCCCGTCGACAAGCAACGCAATGTGGAGGATGAAGTCTACGACAACTACCGTCCGATCCAAGGCGTCATGACGCCGCTCAGTGTCACGCGCTACTACAACGGAGACATGTCGAACCAGCGTTTCTTGAATTCGGTGAGCTACAACAAAGGGCTGAGCGATTCCATGTTTAACGCCCAAGTGACGTACGACCCGGACAAGCCTGCACCAAAGAAGTGATCCGGGCTCCCGCCCGTCCTGTTGTCGGTCTAAGCCCCTGAGAAGCAACCGGTTAACCAGAAGGCCACTCGCCGGGGTCGGCAAATACCCACGAACTGTGGCTAGATTGCCACAGTCGGACTTTGATGCTCGGGCGGTAAACTATTCATAAGCCCATAGATATCTGAAGTGAGAGCCTGAAACACGAACAAACAATTCGTGGTGCCGTGGAATGTGAAGGCGTTGGCCTGCATAGCGGTGCCCCGGTCCATCTGCGTATCCTGCCGGCAAGGGCGGGCTCGGGCATCGTGTTTCGCCGTGTGGACCTGGATGGCTTCGAGGTCGAGGCCGTCAGCCGCAATGTGGCTCGTGTCAGCTACGCCACCAGCCTGATGAAAAAGGGCGTGCTGATTTCTACGACCGAGCATCTGCTGTCGGCATTCATTGGAACTGGAATCGACAACGCAATCGTAGAGCTCGACAACCTCGAACTGCCCATACTGGACGGCAGCGCGTGGCCCTTCGTGGAGCTGATTCGCAAGGCAGGCATCCGCAAGCAGCGCCGTCCGCGAACCTATCTGCGCATTCGCCGCGAGTTGGAACTGCGCGAAGGCAACAAGTCTATTGCGATATATCCGGCCGATACCTATTCGGTTTCCTACACCATCAACTTTCCGCATCCGCTGATCGGCAAGGAAACCTTTAGGGTTGAGCTCGCCAATGGCAACTACCTGCGCGAGATCGCACTGGCTCGCACTTTCGGTTCGCGGCAAGACGAACAGACGCTACGCAACATGGGTCTGATCCGAGGTGTCTCCCGAGAAAACTGCATTGTACTTACGCGAAACGGTGTTGAAAATCCACCATTGCGCTTCGCCGATGAATTCGTGCGCCACAAGGTTCTGGACCTCATCGGCGACCTCGCGCTCTTGGGTAAGCAGATCCTGGGAAACGTGGTTGCGGATCGGGCCGGCCACGCCATGCACACCGCTCTGGTGTCGCGCTTATTGCGTGATCGTACGTTGTGGGAGGAGACCACCGTGGACGAAGATCGCCACGAGGTTCCCCTGACCGTCCACGCCGCCGCGGGACAGCTAGCCTAGTCGCTTAATCAGCAGCTTGCGGAGTGTGATCGTTGGAATCCCAGAAAGCGCTTTCTTCGATCAGTTTTTCAAGTTCTGCCCGGGCCCTGGCGGCCAACTGGGCGGCATAGGCTTTTGCGGACTGCTGGTGTTCAGGAGCCAGGTTGGCCACCCGCACGGCGAGCAGGGGAGCGTCATCCTCTAACATACGAACCAGCCGCTGTGCGCGATCGATTTTGGCGTGGATGGAAAGCATCGGGGCTATCCCCAGAGTGGCAGCCGCTGACGGTCGGAGGCAAGTCTATAGGTAGATTCTCCCAAAGCTGGTCTTGTATGTGGTTCGTTAGGGAACTGCGATTTTGGCTGGCGCAGCGCTTCCGGCGCTGCGATAAGCGCTTTCTTGTTATTGCGCGCTTTAGCGCCTGAGGTCACAAGGCGAGTACACTTGCGCGAACAATTCTCTGGAAACTCGAAGCCGGAAACTGGAAACTACGCTGAATGCACAAACTGGTGTATCTCTCGCTGGGCTCCAACGTTGGCGACCGCGCGGCGAATCTGAATGCGGCCATCGATCACCTGCGCGCTTTGGGTGAGGTCGTGACGGTTTCATCGTTCTATGAGACCGAACCGGTGGAGGTTGCCGCCCAGCCCTGGTTTCTGAATTGCGCCGTCAAGCTAGATACCGAGAAGATGCCCAAGCAACTGCTCGCGGGCATTCTCGACATCGAACAACAAATGGGGCGGCGACGCGTGCAGAAAAACGGTCCTCGCACCATCGACATCGATATTCTGCTGTTCGGCAACTCGGTCATCGAAGCCAAGGGACTGACGGTGCCGCACGTTGCCATGCACAAGCGCCGCTTTGTGCTGGAGCCGCTCGCCGAAATCGCGCCTGACGTGCGCCATCCCGTGTTCAAGCGAACGATTCGAGAATTGCGCGATGCCTTGCCGCCGGGCCAGACCGTGCGAAAGATGAGCAAGAGCTAGCCACGGATTGGCAACGATAGGCACTTTCTTATTAAGTGATTCGTGGAATCCGTGCAAATCCGTGGCCGGATTTTCCTCACGCCTACGGCACCACGATCCGGCTGCCGGAGTCATCCGGCGCGGCAATGGCTGATTGCTTCTCCGGAAATTGCGCGAACACGAAATCCACGAAAGCGCGCGACTTTGGCCTCCCCGAGGTGTGGGTGTGCGCCATGCGAACCAGGAAGACCAGCGCGCGCAGAACATCAGAGTCGTGCAGCCGCGAGTATCCCATGTGCTTCTCTTCCGCCTCGCGATGCTCCTTCAGCATCTTCTGTACTTCGGCGGCAACCGCTTGCTGAAACAGGCTGGCGACCGGAGTCTCGTAGTGCAGGCCAGAGTTGACCAGTGTTTCAAAACTCTTCGCCATCGAGGTGAGCGCCGCGATCAGGTCGCTATCTTTGATGAGACGGTCCGCCCGCGCGCTTTTTGCCAGAGCGAAACTCAATCCCAGAATCAGGTGCTCGTGCTCGTAAAGAAACGGCTCTGGAATTTCGACCTGCGGGAACAGGGCCGCCTGGTCCAAATCCTGAAAGGAGCGCGGTTTTTCGTGCTCCCGCGCCTGCTGCAGATAAACGCAGTCGCTGGGACAGTCGAGCGTCACCTCGCGCTGCTCACCGCAACATTGCGGACAGATGCGGCCATGCACGGCGGGACAGAAGCGCTTCTCTTTGCGCTTTTCGCAGATGGAACAACTCACCGGGGCAAACCTCCCGAAGTCATTATTGCATGTCGGTTGGCGAGCGTTGATGCAGATGTCGGCAATCCTCGCGGGCTGGCGCCCGCTCGGGTTTGTCAAGACTAACAGCTTATCGGCACGACTGAAGTCGTGCCCTTCCACATGACTTCCATGTAGGCGCGAGCGTCTCGCTCGTGCGGGAGCTGCGCGGCGTGGGCAGGCGCGAGCGTCCCGCTCGTGCGAGGCCAATCTATCCCCTGTGCGATACTGAATTGATGGCAGCCTCGGCCGATCCCAAGTCCGTGAAAGTCAATCTGACGACGGGCACGGGTGTGGACATCGAGTGGAAGGACGGCCACCGGTCACACTACTCCTTTCCGTTTCTGCGGGACGCTTGCCCTTGCGCTCTATGTGACGAGGAACGCACGAAGACCAAGCGTGAGCCCGGAGAGCCGCCCAAACCCGCGCCGGGGGCTCTGCCCATGTTCAAGCCCGCCGCCAAGCCTACGTCGGCTGAAGGCGTAGGCAAATACGCGATCAAGTTTCACTGGAACGACGGCCACGAACTAGGGATTTATTCCTGGCAGTTTCTGCGCGATGTGTGCCCGTGCGAGGAATGCAAAAGAGCAAGAGCGGCGGTGAAGGCCGGGTAGGAATGGCAGCGACGTTGGCCCGGGACAAAAGACGCAGCAAGCTGCGTCTCTACCGTTAAATGTTAATTGTAGAGACGTTGCTTGCAACGTCTTCAACAGCTTATTCGTGCCGGGCACCAAATATCACGGTCGTAGATCACATCCGAGCTGGGCGCGCTCCAAAAAGGAAATGTCGTCCAATCCTGTAAAATCCTTAGCAGCACTCTGGAGCCGTTTCGGTATTGTCTTTTCTCTCCCAACTCAACCCGCGGCAGCGTGAGGCTGTCGAAACCACTGACGGGCCGGTGCTCATCCTCGCCGGCGCGGGCAGCGGCAAGACGCGAGTCATCACTTACCGCATCGCCCACCTGATCGAGAACCTTGGCGTCATGCCGGAGTCCATCCTGGCCATGACGTTCACCAACAAGGCAGCCTCCGAAATGGTCGAGCGCGTCGACAAACTGGTCGGCGGCCTGTCGATCGCCAAGCCAGTCATCTCCACGTTTCATTCGTTCTGCGTGCGGGTGTTACGGCGGGACATTGAAGCGCTGCGCATTCCGTCGTCCAAACCAGGCGCGCCACCGATCGGGCTGACAAAACAGTTTGTCATTTACGACGAAACCGACCAGCAGCATGTGGTGAAATCGGTCATGCGGCGGTTGGGCATCGACGACAAACAGACCACGCCGCGTTCGGTGCTGGCGCACATTTCCTGGGCGAAAAACCACATGCTCGATCCGCAGGAAGTTTACCTGCAGTCGGCCGATCCCAAGACCGAGCGGGTCGCCCAGATTTACGCCGAGTACAAGAAAGAGCTGGCCAAGGCCAACGCGCTGGACTTCGACGATCTGCTGCTGGAAGCGGTTCGCCTGCTGAAGGCCGTGCCTACCGTGCGCGAGTATTACAACCGGCGCTTCCAATACATTCTGGTGGATGAGTACCAGGATACCAATCGCCCGCAGTACGAGCTGATGCGGCTTCTGGCGGGCGCGCGGCATAACGTCTGCGCGGTCGGCGATGAGGATCAGTCGATCTATTCGTGGCGTGGGGCGGACATCCGCAACATTCTGGAGTTTGAGAAAGATTTTCCCGAGGCCAAGATCGTTCGTCTCGAGCAAAACTACCGTTCAACCCAGAACATCCTGCAGGCGGCATCGGCGGTGGTCGCTAATAACATTAAACGCAAAGGCAAGAACCTGTGGACGTCGCGCCAGGGCGGGACGAAGATCGGCTACTACGAAGCGCCTGATGGCGAGAATGAAGCCCTATTCGCCGCCGACTACGTTGCGAAGTATCTGCGAGAAGCGGTCGAGCAAGGCGAAAATTCACGGGCGGCCGTGCTCTATCGGACCAACTCGCAGTCGCGGTTATTTGAAGAGGCCATGCGCCGGTACCAGCTGAAGTATCACGTGGTGTGCGGCTTTTCCTACTGCGAGCCGACCGAGATCAAGGACATGATTTCGTACCTGAAAGTCATTCACAACGTTGATGATTCTATCTCGCTGTTGCGGGTGATCAATACGCCGGTTCGCGGGATCGGAAAGACAACGATTGAAACTCTGGAACGGGTTGCGTTGGAAACCGGCGTTTCGCTGTGGGGCGCTGTGGAGGCTGCAATCCGGCGTCAACTGCTGCCGCAGCGGGCGCTGGCTGCTCTGAAGAGTTTCCGAAACCTGATTGAAGACGGGCGTGCCATGCTGGCGGGAACCTATGTCGAGCAACTGGAGGGCACGGCGATCCCGGAGTCTGCAGGGCTTCGCCCTGCCGGACAGCCCCTTCGACTGCGCTCAGGGCAGGCTCGGGGGGCTGTCCCTACAGGGCCTCGGGAGATCTCTGAGGATTTGCCGCTGGACGATCAGATTGAATTCGACCCGACGGCATTCGAATTTGGAGAGCCAGACAGTAGCGCCGGCGTCGCGCCGGCTGTCGACCCTGCCGGCCACGCGGGCGAGGGCGCCCGCGCTACAACGAACGGTCCTGACTCTGGCTTCCGTACTCCTGGCGGAGCGGCCAACACAGCCGAGATCCTCAAGTTCCTCATCGACCGCACCGGCTACATCAAGCAACTCGAAGCAGAAGACACGCCCGAAGCCTACTCACGCATTGAGAACCTGCGCGAACTGGTCAACGCTGCCATGGATTCGCGAGACCGCGGCGAGACCCTGGATCAATTTCTAGATCATGCCGCGCTGGTGAGTGATGCGGACGCCTACGACGAGCGCGCGCAAATCACGCTGATGACGCTGCATGCCGCCAAAGGCCTGGAGTTTCCACTGGTGTTCCTCTGTGGGCTGGAAGAGGGCCTGTTTCCACACTCGCGCACTTTTCTGCAGCCCGATGACATCGAGGAAGAACGCCGCTTGTGCTACGTGGGCATGACGCGGGCGATGGACACGCTGATCCTGACCCGTGCCGTCTACCGACGCCGCTACGGGACTGACTTGCCGGAAGCCAGCGTCCCGTCGCGGTTTCTGGAAGAGGTGCCGCTGGAACTGGTGGAAGAGTTGGGCGTATCGCGCCGTCCTCGTGTGGGCGTCGGCATCTCGCGCCCGCAGCGCCAAGCCGCAACGCACGACGAGCAGACATCTACCCACTACGCCTACGAAAACGAGGATCAGAGCGCCAGTTGGAGGCCGCACAACCAGCGGCGGAACGCGGCGGGCTCGTATTCTGGCAAGACGTACAACTCCATCGGCAATATTGCCGAGTTCTTTGCCTCGCGAGGCAAGAAATTCACCGTCCCCAAAGCGTCTATTGAAGAGCCCACAGGCAAGAAGGGATTCCGCCCCGGGCAGAAGGTCCGGCACCCGAAATACGGCGAAGGCACGGTCTACCAGCGAGAAGGAGAAGGCGATGAGGCCAAGATTACGGTACAATTCCCTCGCTTCGGTTTGAAGAAGCTGGTAGAAAAGTACGCGCAGCTGGAGCGGGCGTGATCCACATTTGGTAATTTTGTAATCGGGTAATTTGGTAATTTTGGTGAGCCGGTCGTCTGTGATCTGGTCTTAAATTACCCAATTACGCAATTACCAAATTACAAATTCAGGATGCACTCATGGCAAACACGAAGAAGCTGAGCAAGGAAGAACGCAAGAAATCAAAGCGGGCGGCGCGGAAGAAGATCAAGAGCGAGAAGCCGCTAAAGCCGCGGGAGTACGCGCGCGGTGCGAAGAAACGCAAAGTGAAGAAGATGGCGCGCGGAACGGCGAAGCGGTAACGGCAGCATTTGGCAATTAGCACTTGGCATTCAGCCAACCGAGGTCAGGGCGAGTGCCGGGTGCTAGTTGCACGGCCAATGGAAAAACGAGGCTTTTTGGCACAAGCACCCATCACGACCAACCACGGGTCGGAACCCGTCCGCACCTCGGACAATCAGCTTTTCTGCTGCAAGTCGATCGACAAGCTGATTGCGGATGCGAATGAGCCGGGACGGCAACTGAAGAAGACTCTCGGCCCCTGGTCGCTGACAGCCCTGGGCATCGGCGCGATCATCGGGTCGGGCATCTTCGTTCTCACCGGTACAGCTGCCGCCGGTGAATACTTTCAGGCGCCCTCGATCCTGCACGCGCAGGTGCTCGACATAATCGTCAACTTTCTGCGTGGCGGCAGCACCGCGACTGTGCTGATGCACGGACGCCCGCCGGCTGGGCCTTCCATCGCCATCTCTTTTCTGCTGGTGGCGCTGGCTTGCAGCTTTGCCGGCTTGTGCTACGCGGAACTCGCCTCGATGATTCCCATTGCAGGCAGCGCCTACACGTACTCCTACGCCACGCTGGGTGAAATCTTTGCCTGGATCATCGGTTGGGATCTGATCCTGGAATACGTGGTCAGCAACGTCGTGGTGGCCATTGGCTTCAGCGCATACACCAAGTCGCAACTGTCGGCGTTCGGATTCAACCTGCCAGAGCGGTGGTCTACTCCAGTGTGGGAGTCGGGGCATTGGACCGGTTCCTACTTCAACGTCCCGGCCTTCGTGATCATCTTCATTCTAACCGTGCTGTTGGTGCGTGGCGTGCGCGAGTCCGCCGAGGCCAACAATGTGATGGTTGCGATCAAAATCGGCGCCATTCTTATCTTTCTCATGGTGGGCGGAGCGCTGGTGAACCCCAGCAACTGGCATCCATTCGCGCCTTCGGGATTCGGGGGCATCGTCACCGGTGGCGCCATCGTGTTCTTCACCTACATCGGTTTCGACTCGGTTTCGACGGCGGCCGAGGAGGCGCGCAATCCGCAACGCGATTTGCCGATCGGCATTATCGGATCGCTGATTGTTTGCACTGTTCTCTACATTGGGGTGTCGATCGTTCTGCTGGGCATGATGAGGTACACGACTTTTGTCTCCGGCGCCGCCGCCCAAGCCCCTGTCGCTTACGCTCTGCAGGTGCTGGGCGCGAATCGCTGGTCGCGCTCCATCATCGTGATCGGCGCGCTGACCGGGATGATCTCGTCTTTGCTGGTTTTCCAGTACGGCCAGGCCCGCATCTGGTACGCCATGTCGCGCGACGGCCTGTTTCCCAAGCTCTTCTCTAAGGTTCACCCACGCTTCAAGACACCCCATTTGTCTACTTGGATTGCAGGGTTCGCAGTCGGCGTCCCGGCGGGAATTTTTGCCGTCAGCGACGCCGCGGACCTCTCCAACATCGGCACGCTATTCGCTTTCGTGCTGGTCTCCCTTGGGGTCATCATCTTGCGACGCACGCAGCCCGATCGCAAGCGCGTTTTTAGAGTGCCGTTCGTGCCCTGGTTCCCGCTGATTTCGATCATCTTGTGCGGTGGACTTATGACTGGACTGACCGTCATCACCTGGCTGCGGTTCGTGGTTTGGCTGGCTCTGGGCCTCTTGATCTACATCTTCTACAGCCGTCACCGCAGCGAGTTTGGCAGGAAGGCTTAACCATAGCAGATTTTAGATTTCCCAATAAGAGACTTTGATTCTCATTGGGATGTTCGCAAATCTTCAATCTGAAATCTACAATCCGAAATGATGGGTGCGCAGTCCAGCTCGTTCATTGTGTCCCTGCCCAAAGCCGAGCTGCACCTGCATCTCGAAGGTTCCATCGATCCGCCCACGCTACTCGAATTGAAGAAGCGGCACGGAAAAGAAGGCTCGCTGGCCGAAGTAGAACAGCTTTACCAATACCAAGACTTCTCCGGCTTCCTGCAGGCTTTCAAGGCCGTGACCGAAGATCTGCAGACTCCCGAAGATTACGAGTTCATAACTTATCGGCTAATGGAAAAACTCAAAGCGGAAAACGTGTTGCACGCCGAAGTCTATGTTTCCGTCGGAGTGTGTCTTTGGCGCAAGCAGGATTTCGATGCTATTTTCCTGGGAATCGAGCGCGGACGGGAACACGGCGAGCGCGACTTCGGAGTTTCCTTGCTGTGGATTTTCGACGCTGTTCGCCAATTCGGGCCGGACAAGGCGCAGAGTGTAGCCGAGTTGGCGGTGCGCCACAAAGGGACGGCGGTCGTGGGTTTCGGTATCGGGGGAGACGAACGCCAAGCTGCGCCAGAACTGTTTCGCGACGTTTACGCTTACGCCGCGGACAATGGACTCCGGCTCACAGCACACGCTGGGGAGAGCGCCGGACCAGGCTCTGTTTGGGGCGCCTTGAATCTCCGAGCTGAGCGAATTGGGCACTGTCTTACCGCGGTGCAAGACTCTGAGTTGGTCGACGAGCTATCAACCCGCCAGGTCCCGGTGGAGATTTGCCTTACCAGTAACCTGCGCACCGGCTGCTGCCGATCGCTGGCCGAACACCCGATGCGCGACTACTTTGACCGAGGTGTGATGGTGACGGTCAACACCGACGATCCTGCCATGTTCGGGACTTCTCTCTCGCGAGAGTACCAGCTGGCCCAGGACACTTTCGGCTTCACCGACGAGCACCTGCGCGAGCTGGCACGTAACTCCTTTGAAGCCTCATTCCTGCCACCGGAGAAGAAACTCGGTTTTCTAAACCTGTTTGACGCCGCTGCCGCGAGGTAATTGCAACCCCAAGATTCTAAATTGAAGATTTCAGATTTAAGATTTGGCGAGCCTGTGCCTTGAGTGCAATTGCCATGTCGTAGCATTGGAGAATCTGCAATCTAAAATCTACAATCTGCAATTGAATATGCCCCAACACATCGGCATTGTGGCTTGCAGCGCGGAAGGCGCTGCGCTGTGTTATCGGACGATCTGCCTGGAAGGCTCGGCGATCCTCGGCCGGCACAACCATCCGGAAGTGTCGATGCATACACACTCCTTGGCGCGTTATATGAATTGCATTTACGCCAACGATTGGGCGGGTGTGGCGGAACTCATGCTCTCATCAGCAGAAAAGCTGGCCAAGACCGGCGCAGATTTTCTCATCTGTCCAGACAACACCATCCACCAGGCTTTCGATCTCGTGGAACACCGGTCGCCGCGGCCCTGGCTGCACATTGCGCGGGAAGTCGCCAACGAAGCCAATCGCTGCCGCTATAAGCGGCTCGGGGTGCTGGGGACGCGATACTTGATGGAAGGTCCTGTCTATCCCGAAAAGCTGCAAGCCGCAGGGCTGGAGTACAGTATTCCCGAAGCCAGCCAGCGCGAGAGGATCAACCAGATCATTTTCGATGAGCTGGTCAACGGCGAGTTCCACCCACGCTCGCTGGCCTACTTTGTTGAAGTAATTCGAGCGCTGGCAGATGAAGGCTGTGACGCGGTCGCGCTGGCATGCACCGAGATTCCGCTGCT
>Ga0187819_10001097_pt1 | contig 13976 bp, 11 predicted proteins | sample NC_wetland_sal_i_15_FD_132411 | JGI IMG/M metagenome (GOLD analysis project Ga0187819, IMG submission 132411) | Wetland sediment microbial communities from Neuse River Estuary, North Carolina, USA - SO4_4 | ecosystem: Environmental > Aquatic > Freshwater > Wetlands > Sediment | place: USA... | reverse complement strand
CGCGCTCCGTCCACTCCACTGACACTCTGACGATGATCGGCAACGCCGAACTCTCCGACTCGGAAACCGATTCCGTCGCGCCCTCGTTCAATCTCGACCAGCGCACCGGCGAGGCCCGCGGAGAAGGCGGCATCCGCACCACCTACCGCCGCGTGGATCCGCAGAGCGTGGCGAATTTCGCGCCCGTGCCCGCGCACATCACCGCGGACCGCATGACTGGCTGGCGCGCTACCAGCCGCGCCGTCTATTCCGGCCATGCCCGCCTGTGGCAGGGCGATGCCGTCATCCAGTCCGACACGCTGGAACTTCGCCAGCAGGAGAAGTTGCTTCTCGGCACCGGCAACGTCAACGCCAGGCTCCCCCAGGTTCAGCCGCCGTCCGGCGCGGAACCTCAGACCGTCGGAGCCGCGTCCACTGCGGCAAATTCCCCCACCGCCAAGAATTCCACCTCGCCATCGGCGGTCCAAAACGGAGGCGGCGACCGCGTCATCTGGGCCGTCCGCTCCGAACGCCTCGTCTATCGCAGCGCCGATGCCGTCGCTGAGCTCGATCAGAGCGTCCGCGCCGAATCCCGCCTGGGCCGTCTCGCTTCCGCGCACATGGACCTGATCCTCACTCAGACGAACGGCGTGCAGCAGCTCAGCAAAACCGTGTCCACCGGAGGCGTCACCGTGTGGCAGCAGGGTCGCCGCGGCACCGCCGAGCGCGCCGTTTACACCGCCGCAGACGGCCGCTTCGTGCTCAGCGGTGGAAAACCCACGCTTTTTGATGCCGACCAGGGCACAACTACGGGCCGTGAATTGACCTTCTTTTTATCGGATGATAGGATTCTCGTCGATTCGGGTGACGGAACGCGCACAGTGTCGCGTCACCGGATCCAGTAATGAGCGGGCATGTCGAAATTACAAGCGGTCGAAGTCCGAAAATCGTATCGAGGCCGTGTCGTCGTTGATGACGTAAACCTGGACATCACGCAAGGTGAAGTCGTCGGCCTGCTCGGCCCGAATGGCGCTGGAAAAACCACCACTTTTTACATCCTCGTCGGTCTGGCCCGGCCCGATTCCGGCTCCGTTCTCCTCGACGACGAAGACATCACCGACCTGCCCGTTTACCGCCGCGCGCGCTCCGGCATCAGTTATCTCCCGCAGGAACCCTCGGTTTTTCGGAAGCTCACCGTGGAGGAAAATCTTCTCGCCGTCCTCGAGATCCAGCCCCTCACTCCCGAAGGCCGCCGCGACCGGCTGGAAGAGCTCCTCGCGCAGATGGGCCTGGAAGCCGTGCGCCACAATCAAGGCGGCACGCTCTCAGGCGGCGAGCGCCGCCGCCTGGAAATCGCGCGCTCGCTCGTCCTCCAGCCCTCCTTCATTCTTCTCGACGAGCCCTTTTCCGGCATTGACCCGGTCACTGTCATCGACATCCAGATGATCATCCAGGACCTGCGCAACTCCGGCATCGGCGTGCTCGTCACCGACCACAACGTCCGCGAAACGCTGCGCGTCACCGACCGCGCCTACATCATCCACGACGGCCGCATCTTCCTGGCCGGTTCCCCGGATGTCCTCAGTTCCGACCCCTCCGTCCGCCGCATCTACCTCGGCGAGAATTTCCAACTCAACTAGGTCCTATGGGCCAGTGGCTACAGCCGAAGCTGCATCTCAGGGTCGCGCAGAAACAGATCCTGACTCCAGGCCTCGTCCAGATGGTCAGCGTCCTCGCGCTGAACCGCCTGGAGCTCCGCGAAATGGTGAACCAGGAAATGGTCGCCAATCCCATGCTCGAGGAAGTGACCGAAGAAAATCTTCGCGCCGATAACTACACGGACGAGGCCTTCGTGAAGGCGGAATCGGAAGTCCCCGCCGAGGGCGAGAAGACCAATCCCTTCGATGAATTTGATGTCGCTTCTTTCTTCAATCAGTACCTCGGCACCGGCGGCTCGGAAACCAAGGGTGAATTCGAAGAGATCGAGCGGCCCTCCTATGAGAAGTTCCTCTCCTCCACCTCCGATCTCTCCGACCATCTCACCTGGCAGTTGAGCGCTTCGCAGGTGCCCGATCGCCAGCTCCAGCTCGCCGAAGCCATCATCGGCAACTTGGACGAAAATGGCTACCTCACCGCCACCGTCGAGGAAATTGCGGAGATGGAGAGCGCCAGCGTCGAGGAAGTTCAGGGGGCGCTTGCGCTGGTGCAGGAGCTCGACCCGCCCGGCGTGGCTGCGCGCTCCCTCGGCGAATGCCTGGAGCGCCAGCTTCTCACGCTCGATCCCGAGAATTCGCCGCTCACGCAACTTGCCACGGCCATTGTGCGCGAGCATCTCAAACTCATTCAGAACAGCCAATTCAAGGAAATCGCCAAGGCCGTCGGCCAGCCCATCGAGCAGGTCAAACTGGCCGTGGACATCATCAAGAAACTCGATCCTCGCCCCGGCCTGCGTTACAACAAGACCGAGCCCCGCGTCGTTGAGCCCGACGTCTTTTTCCGCAAGGTCGGCGAGGAATGGCAGGTCTTTTTGAACGACGACGACATGCCGCAGCTCCGCCTCAGCCCCACCTATCGCCGCCTGCTGGCTCGCGACGCCGCCGACCGCGACGTCCGCAATTACGTGAAGGAGCGATTCACCGCTGCGGTGCAGCTCCTCAAGAATATCGAGCAGCGCAAGCACACCATTCTGCGCGTCTGCCAGGTGATCATCCGCCGACAGCGCGACTTTTTCGAATTCGGCATGGACCACCTGAAACCCATGATGATCAAGGAAGTGGCGGAAGAAGTGGGCGTGCACCCCTCCACCGTCAGTCGCGCCGTGGCCAACAAGTATTCTCACTCCCCCCAGGGCGTCCACGAGCTGCGCTTCTTTTTCTCCGAGTCCGTCAACGGCCCGCAGGGGGCTGGTGTCTCCCTGCTCACGCTCAAGCGCCGCGTCAAGAAAATGATCGAGGAAGAAGACACCGCGCATCCCCTGACCGACGAGCAGATCGCCAAAAAGCTTTCCGAGGAAGGCATTGAGGTGACCCGGCGCACCGTGGCCAAGTACCGCGAAGACCTCCGCATTCCCAGCACACATCAGAGGCGAGTGAAGGAGTAGGTGGCTCGCCGCGCCGATTCCCAGGCCTTAGCGCCGCGCGCGCGGCGCCTCGTCCTGCTCACCGGCCTCAGCGGCTCAGGGAAGGGCTCCGTTCTCCGCGCCTTCGAAGATCTGGGCTACTACTGCGTGGATAACCTGCCCGTGGACCTCATCCCCAAGTTCAGCGAGCTTTTCGACCAGGGCGCGGGCGAGTTCGATCGCGTGGCGCTGCTGGTGGATGCGCGCGAGGGCCAGATGCTCCGCCGCCTCCCGGTCATCTACCGCCAACTCCGCCGCCAGCACAATGTGACGCTCGTGTTCATCGAGGCCGGCGACGACGTGCTCGTCCGCCGGTTCAGCGAGACGCGCCGGCCCCACCCCCTGGGCCGGGAGGCCAGCGTCCGCGAGGCCGTCCGCCGCGAGCGCCGCCTCATGGCCCCGATCCGCAAGATCGCGGACGTGGTGCTCGATACCACGCGCTTCAACGTCCACGAGTTGCGCCAGTTCATCACGGAACGATTCCTGAAACCCGAGCGCCAGCCCCTGATGGTCAGCGTGGTGAGCTTCGGGTTCCGCTACGGCGTCCCGCAGGACGCCGATCTTGTGTTCGACGTGCGCTTCCTGCCCAATCCGCATTTCCTTCCGAAGTTTCGGCCGCTCACCGGCCGCGACCCGGGTGTGGCGCGTTACATCCGTTCCTTCCCGCAAACGCGGCAGTTCGTCTCGCGCGTCACTGAGCTGCTGCGCTTCCTTTTGCCTTACTATATCCGGGAAGGAAAGAGCTACCTGACCATTGCTTTCGGCTGTACCGGCGGGCGCCATCGCTCGGTGATGATGGCCGAAGCCATCGCGCGTTCGCTGGCGCATCGTGGTCCCGGCATCCGGGTGGTTCACCGCGACGTGGAGCGGCCGGTAGCCTGATGAGGCGTTCCGGCAGCAGGGGCGTATGACGCGGGGAGTTTGGACGACTACACATTCTTGCCCCCTCCGTTCTGTCGCGCTACACTGCCCCTCCTGTATGGCAGTTCTCCACGATGCGTCCAAGAAAGATTCCTCAGAAAGACGGGCGCAGGGCGGCAATCCCGAAATCACCCGGCTGGAAGCAGTCCGCTGCCCGCTGTGCGGCGTGGAGCCTGTTGAATTTGGAGTGGATTACCAGGGGTTTCATCTCTCCCGCTGCCCGCAGTGCGGCCTGGAGTTAGAAAGCCCGCGTCGCTCGTTCCCCGAACTCGCCGAGAAGGTCTACACGCCTCTCTATCACGACGAGATAGACCTCGGCGAGCCGGAGGCGGAGCGCGATGCGGAGTACCAGCGCCAGCTCCGGGCCATCGAGCAGATTGCCGGCGGCCGCGGAACGCTTCTCGACGTGGGCTGCGGGACCGGGGAGTTCCTGCGCTTTGCTCTTGCCCAGGGGTGGCTCGCCGCGGGAACCGATATCACCCTCGAACCCGCGGCGCGCGCCAGTGTCGAGAGCCTTTATGCCGGCCAGTTATGCGAGATTGATTTCGGGGCGCGTCGCTTCGACGCCGTGCGCTTCCATCACGTCCTGGAACACGTCCAGAACCCGCTGGCCGACTTGAAGCGCGCACGTGGACTGCTGCGCACTGGCGGCGCGCTCTTTGTGAGTGTGCCCAACATGGCCGGCATCAGCGCGCGCCTGAAATCATTGGAGAGCCGCCTGGGATGGAAGTCGCGCCCCTATCGCCACTATTCCGCGTGGCACCACCTCTGGTATTTCGCCCCGAAAACGCTTGGTCGCCTGCTGGACGCGGCGGGGTTCGAGGTCGCGCGCTGGGAAACCCGGGTCGGCGCGCGCCACGCGCGCCCGGCGCCGGCCACCGCCGTCCTGCGGGCCGTTCTCCAGCCGCTGAAGATTGGCGCCATTCTCGATTTCTATTGCCGTGCGCGCTGAGTCCTCCCGCCGGTTTATTTCTGGCCGTGTCTTTTCGGTCCGAAGCCCGGTGAATTCGCATGACTCACATGCGGCGGTGGCCTTTTTGCCCCCTGCTGGCGTAAACTTTTTTGGCTGTTCCAGGGAACGGCTTCAGGTTGGCCCAAGCCGGCCCGCGCAATCTACAACGGAGCGATCGGATTTTGGCGTTTTCTCTTTCAGCCGAGTTGTCGCGCCTGCTCAGCTACCTGCGGCCGCATCGCCGCCGGCTGGGCGTGGCCATTTTTCTGATGTTCCTGGTCGGGCTCTCCGAAGGCCTTACGGCGCTCATGATCATTCCCGCGATGGATAAGGTCTTGGACCCGTCCATGTCGGATTCCAAGCTCACCCTGGTGCGCATCCCCTTCACCGGCCGCACGCTCATGCTGAATTCCCTTTTTCCCGCCTCGATCCATCACGTCTGGGCGGTCTTCAGCATTTCCCTGCTGATCCTGTTCGTCGTGAAGGGTGTTTCCGAGTTCATTTCCATTTCCTCGATCCAGTTTGTGGGCCTCTCCGCGGTTACCACGCTGCGCAATTCGGTCTATTCCCGGCTGATCCGACAGCCCGTGGGATTCTTCGAGGACAATCCCACGGGGCGACTCATGTCCACAGTGATCAGCGATGTGGAGCGCATCAAGGGCGCGCTCGCCGAATGGTTCTCCGATTTCTTCCGCCACACTTTTTCGCTGTTTGGCTGCGCCGTTGTGCTTTTTCTGATTGACTGGAGGCTGACGCTCATCTCGCTGGTCGTGCTCCCTCTGGTCATTATCCCGGTCGGAAAGCTGGGCCGCCGCATCCGGCACTCCGTGCAGGAAAGCCAGTCGCGCCTGGCCGACCTCAGCCAGATCCTCCAGGAAACGGTGACCGGCAACCGCGTGGTGAAGGCGTTTGGGATGGAATCCTTTGAAATCGCCAAGTTCCGCGAGACCGCCCGGCGGCTGCTGCGCGAGAACATGCGCTGGATCCGCGCCTGGGTGGCCAACGCGCCGCTCATGGAGCTGCTCGCCGCCATCGTTTTGTGCTTTGCGCTGCTTTACGCGCGCGACCGGATCAAGACGGGCGTGCTCACCAAAGGAGCCTTCATCGCATTCACCTACGCGCTGTTCCGCGTCTACGAGCCGATCAAACGCCTCGGCGGCATCTACCACCAGTTCATGCAGGCGCTCGGCTGTACCCCGAACATCTTCGCACTGCTCGATCTGCAGGAGGAAGTGCAGGACGCGCCCGGCTCCGTTGCAGTCGCGCGTTTTTCCGACCGCATCATCTTCGATAACGTGAGCTTCGCCTATCCCGGCGGCCAGCCGATTCTCCGCGGAATCCGCCTGGAAGTGCGGGCCGGGGAGGTGGTGGCCATTGTGGGCGCCAGCGGAGCCGGCAAAACCACGCTCGTGAACCTCCTGCCTCGTTTCTATTCCCCCACGGCCGGGCGCGTGCTGATGGACGGCCATGATTTGTCCGCCGTGAGCCTGCGTTCGCTCCGCGAGCAGTTTTCCATCGTCACGCAAGAGACTATCCTGTTCAACGACACGGTGTGGAACAACATTTGCTACGGCCGCCCCGGCGTCACCGAAGAGCAGGTGATCGCGGCCGCCCGCGCCGCACTGGCTCACGATTTCATTTGCGAAATGCCGGCAAAATACCAGGCCATGATCGGCGAACGCGGGCAGCGCCTCTCCGGAGGGCAGCGCCAGCGCATCGCCATCGCCCGCGCGCTGCTGAAGAACTCGTCCGTGCTGATCCTGGACGAAGCGACGTCGGAGCTGGACTCGGAATCCGAGCGGCTGGTGCAGCAGGCGCTGGCGAACCTGATGGCCGGGCGCACCGTTTTCGTCATCGCCCACCGGCTTTCGACCATTCGGAGCGCTGATGCCATTCTGCTGCTCGATGACGGGCAGATTCGCGAGCGCGGCACGCATGACGAACTGCTGGCTCGCGGCGGGCTCTATGCGCGGCTCTACGAGCTGCAGTTCGGCGCGGAAGCGCCGGCCCGTTCGCGCTCCGCGGGGGAGCAGGCCTGACCGTGGCGCGACGCACCAGCGGGATACGATCCATGACGGGCTACGCCCAGGCGCACGCCGAGGAGAACGGCGTGGCCCTCCGCGTGAGCATCCGCAGCGTGAATCACCGGTTTCTGGATCTCCACGTGCGTTTGCCTGAGGGTTGGGAGCCACTGGAACCGCGCCTCCGGCAGCGCGTGCGGCAGCACGTACGCCGCGGCCACGTGGACGTGACCCTTCGTGTTGAGCCGTCCGGCCCGGCCGCGGTCCAGGTGAACCATCCGCTGGCCGCGGCCTATGCACGCGCGGCGCAGGAGCTGTGCCGGGAATTTTCCATGCCCCCGGCCATCGATTTCGTAGCGCTGTTCCGCTTGCCGGGCGTGGTGACTGGGGCAGGCGTTCCCTCCGAGGAAGAAGTGGAGAGCGCCGCTTCGCTGGCGGAGCGGTGCCTGGACGATGCCCTGGCCCGGCTGGACGAAATGCGCTCGACGGAAGGGGCCTCGCTGGCCGCGGAAATGCGCGGACGACTGGCCAGGATTTCCAGCCACGCGATGAAAATCGAGGCGCTGGCCGCCACACTACGTCCGGAGTACGCCCGCAGGCTGGGCGAGCGCCTGGCCGAACTGCTGGCGAACACCGCGATGGATCCCTCGCGGCTCGCTCAGGAGGCCGCGCTGCTGGCCGAGCGCTCCGACATCAGCGAGGAAGTGGCCCGCCTGCGCAGCCACCTGCAGCAATTCGACGCGCTGCTGGAATCGGACCCCGAGGCTGGCAAAAAACTCGATTTCTTGTTACAGGAAATGCAGCGCGAGTCCAACACCATGCTCTCGAAAACCCCCGGGGTCGAATCCCAGGGGCTGGCCATCACCGATCTGGCGCTCGAGGTGAAGGCCGAAGTCGAGCGCTTGCGGGAACAGATGCAGAACGTGGAATAGAGCCGGACCGGGGAGGACTGTTTCCAAAACGCCGATGCCTTCATCCCATCCACCATTCGCCTTTATCGTCTCCGGGCCCTCCGGCTGCGGCAAATCCACGCTGGTGGAGAAGATGCTGGAGCTGCCGGAAATCATGTTTTCCATTTCCTGCACCACGCGAAAACCCCGCGCCGCGGAATCCCCCGGGAAATGGTATAATTTTGTCTCCGAAGAAGAGTTCGAGCGCATGGTGGAGCGCGGCGAATTCCTGGAGCACGCCCGGGTTTTCGGCCGGTATTCCTACGGCACTCCGAGACGCTGGTTGGAGGAGGCCCGCGCCAAGGGCTGGGATCTGGTCCTCGAAATTGACGTACAGGGAGCGGCGCAGGTGCGTCCCACGCTCCCCGATTCCGTCTCCATCTTCATCCTGCCGCCGTCGCGCCAGGCGCTGAGCGACCGTTTGCGCGCGCGCGACCAGGATACGGAAGAGGAGATCGAGCGGCGGCTGGCGCAGGCTCGGGAGGAGATTCTGGAGCACGTCGCCCGGTACGACCACATTGTGATTAACGACGAGTTGGAGAGCGCGGGCCGCAAGGTCCAGTCCATCGTGCTCGCGGCGCGCAGCCGCAACAGGACGGCGCTGGCATCTCCCGCCGTGCGGGACGTGCTCCGATCCTTTGGAGGATGACGTTGCAAATGACTGTAACCAAAGAACCACCGAGCAGCCAATTCGCGTTTGTGCTTCTGGCCGCCAAGCGCGCCCGCCAGCTGATGGCCGGCGCGCCCATGCTTCTGGGGCACACGCGCTCGCATAAACCAACCCGCATCGCCGTCGAGGAGTTGCAGCACGAGCTGCTCGAATACGATCAGCCCGAGACACCGGACCGCGCCGTGGAGAAGGACTCCCGGCGCAAGAGCGAGTAACCCGGAGAAGCTTCCATGCGCGTGGCCGTCGGAGTGACGGGCGGAGTAGCCGCCTACAAGGCGGCTGAACTCGTGCGTTTCCTCCAGCAGGAGGGACTCGAGGTCGAGGTGGTGATGACTCGGGCCGCGCAGGAGTTCGTCGCTCCGCTCACGTTTGCCGCCCTGACGGGACGCAAAGTGATCACCAGCATGTTCGGCGCGCCGGAGTCGCCCACGGCAAACGTGGAAAGCGCCATCGAACACATTGCCGTGGCGCAGCGCATTGACGCCCTGGTGATCGCTCCGGCCACGGCCGATTTCCTGGCGCGCATGGCCGGCGGCATCGCCGACGATTTTCTTTCCACGCTGGTCCTGGCCACCAAGGCACACGTGATCGTGGCTCCCGCCATGAACGTGAACATGTGGGAGCATCCCGCCACGCAGGAAAACCTGGCGCGGTTGCGGGGCCGCGGCGTGCGCATCGTCGAGCCGGGCGATGGCTACTTGGCTTGCGGCATGACCGGACTGGGGAGGCTCGCGGAGGTCGAAGTAATCGGCCGCGCGGTCTGTGAGACGCTGGGCCTGCGGCACGACCTGGAAGGCGAGACGCTGCTGATCACCGCCGGGCCGACGCGCGAAGAGGTAGACCCGGTCCGCTATCTGAGCAACCGCTCCTCCGGCAAAATGGGGTACGCGCTGGCCGAAGCCGCCTTGCGCCGCGGCGCCCGTGTGATTCTGGTGAGCGGCCCGGTGACACTGGCTCCGCCACAAAACGCCGAATTCGTTCCCGTGCGCACGGCGGAGGAAATGCGCCGCGCCATCTTCGAACGCCTTCCGCAGACCACGGTGGTGCTGATGGCCGCTGCCGTTGCCGATTACCGGCCGGCCAAACCCTCCGCGCAAAAGATCAAGAGGGGTTCCGCGCCGCTGGCGCTCGAGCTAGAACCCACGCCGGACATCCTGGCGGAAATCTCCGCGCAGAAGGGCGGGCGCACGCTGGTAGGGTTCGCCGCGGAAACTTCCGATCTGGCAGAAAACGCCCGAGGAAAGCTGTTGCGGAAGGGCGCGGACCTGGTGGTGGCCAACGACGTGACGCGGCAGGGCGCGGGCTTCGACGTGGACACGAATATTGTGACGCTCTTTCGTCGCGACGGCTCGCAGCTCGACCTTCCCCAGATGAGCAAGCAGGATCTGGCTTCGCGCCTGCTCGACGAAGTCGCGGCCTTGCGCCGCCACTCCTGATGGATCCCCACGCCCGCCCGCAGATTGAGGCCTGGCTCCGCTATTTCGACGATTTGGGTCTGGGTCCGTTCTATCTGGATCGTGCGGCTTTAGAGCTTCCGGCGACAGGAGCGGGCGGCGCCGAGGGCGGATCCCGCCGCGGCGGGAGTCCGCCCCTACGAGGCCGCGTTGACCAAAGCGGCCCAACCCCTCCCCTAACAGTTCCGTCCGCGGCCCGGGTCGCACGGGCCCCGGAGGCGGTTCTGCCCGTCCTGCCGTCTCTCTTCAACGCCGCCCCGCGCGTGGAAGGCGACACGCTGCCGCGCATTCGAGAAGACATCGGCGACTGCAAACGCTGCCGGCTGTGCGAAGCGCGCAACAAGATTGTGTTCGGCGACGGAAACGCGAACGCCGAACTGGTGTTCATCGGCGAAGGCCCGGGGCACGACGAAAACGTGCAAGGCCTCCCCTTCGTGGGTCGCGCCGGCAAATTGCTGACGCAGATGATTGAAGCCATGGGGATGCGTCGCGACGAGGTCTACATCTGCAACATTGTCAAATGCCGGCCGCCGGGAAATCGCCAGCCGGAGCGTGACGAAGTGGCCACCTGCTCGCCGTTTCTGGACCGGCAGCTCGCGGCGATCCGTCCCAAAGTGGTCGTCTGCCTGGGCAGCGTGGCGGCCCAGACGCTGCTGGGCACGAACAAATCCATCTCGCAGTTCCGCGGCCAGTGGTTCGACTTCCGCGGCTCGAAGCTGCTGGCCACCTATCACCCCGCCTTCCTCCTGCGCACTCCCTCCGCAAAAAGCGAAGTGTGGAAGGACCTGAAAAAAGTAATGGCGGAGCTGGGGCTGAAGCCACCCAAACCCAGACCGCGGTCCGTCTGAGACTCGCGCTGCGACTCCGGCTCGAACTGCGAGTGCCCGTCAAATACTGAAATGCCCGCTGGAATTCTGCTCGGATTGGCAGCCGCCCTATCCTGGGGCGTTGCGGATTTTCTGGCGCGGTTTTCCTCGCGGAGCATCGGCGCGTACCGCACGCTGTTCTTCATGCAGGCGGCGGGATTCCTTTCCGCCAGCCTCTACATGGTGTGCACGCAGGAATCCGCCGCCGCGCTCGCGCGGGCCGCGGGCGAGCATGCCGGGCTGGCCGTGTTCGTGGGCGCGGCCAGCGGCCTGAGCATGTTGGCGTTTTACAGTGCGCTGGAAAAAGGGACGCTGTCTCTGGTTGCGCCGATCGCCAGCAGTTATCCGGCGCTCACCGTGCTGCTGGCGTACGCGAGCGGGGAGCGATTGGCGCGGCTGCGGCTCGCGGGTGTCGCGCTAACGCTCTGCGGCGTGGTGCTAGCTTCGATGGGGCAGGCAACGGCGTCGGACGCATCGCACGGAGCGGCCGCCGCGCGCCGCAGACTCGATCCTGGGGTGTGGCTGGCCATCGCCGCGTCGGCTGGTTTCGGCGTGACGTACTGGGCGCTGGGATTTCGCGCCATTCCCGCGTGGGGAGGGATCGGGACGGTGTGGATTCAGCGGTTCTTGACCCTCGTGTGGCTGGGCGCGGCTGCTTTGCCGATGCGGCGGAGTCTGGCGCGACCGGTAGGAAGCGGGTGGTGGCTGGTGGGGATCGTAGGGGTGCTGGACGCGGGCGGATTTTTGCTGAGCAATTTGGGATTTCAGAGAGAGCAGGTGGGTGTGGTGACGGTGCTCGGTTCGTTGTTCGGCGCGGTGACGCTGATTCTGGCGTTTGCGATTCTCGGGGAACGGCTCGCGCGGCGGCAGTGGGTGGGGGTGGGGATGATTTTTGCGGGGATATTGCTGATTAATTCGATTTAGGGGAACAGAAAAACACGGATGGGTGCAGTATGCCGGGACGCCGCGTGATGGTGGTGAGGATGTGGGCGGGTCTTAGAGGCGCAGGCTGAAAGCCCGTGCTCCTTCGCGGGCTGCTACACTGGGCGTGATCATGGCGGAACTTTTCGAGGTTGCGCTTCCCGTACCGCTGCGCACGACGTTTACGTATGCCACGCCCACATCTGGCCACCCGGGGCCGCCGGCGTGTGGAGCGCGCGTGGTGGTGCCATTTCGGAATCGCGCGCTGGTAGGCGTGGTGCTCGCGTGCACGCAGGAAGCCGGCGCGCGCGACGGCATCCGCGAAATCTCCGAAGTGCTCGACGACGATCCGGCGCTCACTCCTGCGCTCATCGCGTTGGGGCGATGGGTGGCGAGCTACTATCTCGCGCCGGTCGGCGAGGTGTTCCGCGCGATGCTCCCCCCGGTGGTGGAAGTGCGGGCCGTCGAGGAGATCAGCCGCACGCGGGCGGGCGGCGAATATCTGCGCGAGCTGGAAGCGCTCGAAGAGCGCACGGGCGACGAGCGAACCGAAGCGGCCATCCTCCAGACATTCTCCTCCGACGGGGCACCGCTGCGCGCAGCGCGCCTGCGGCGGCTGGCCGGAGGGGAACTCGCCCTCGACCGGCTGCTGCGCCGCGGGGCGATCGAAGCGCGGGTGATTGCCCGGCGCAGGGCGGGCCGCCCCGGCGGCGTGGAGTTTGCTTCCGAGGCTCCGCCGGAATGGGCTCCCGATGCCCCGCGACACGCGCTGAATCCCGAACAGCTCCGCGCCCTCGACGCCGTGCGCGCGGACGTTGCCGCGGGCGAATTCCGCGTGAATTTGCTCCACGGCGTGACCGGCAGCGGGAAAACCGAGGTGTATCTGGGCGCGATCGAGACGGCGCTGGCCGCGGGCCGCAGCGCGCTGGTGCTCGTGCCGGAAATCGCGCTGACGTTGGCGCTGAGTCGGCTGCTCGAGGCGCGCCTGGGCCCGGAAGCGGGCGTGACGGTGCTCCACAGCGCGCTGGGGGATGGAGAACGCTCCGCGGCCTGGTGGGCCGTGCGGCATGGAGCGGCGCGCGTGGTGGTGGGCACGCGGTCCGCGGTGTTCGCCCCGCTCGAACGGCTCGGCCTGGTGGTGGTGGACGAGGAGCAGGAGTCCAGCTACAAGCAGGAGGAAACGCCGAAATACCACGGGCGCGACGCGGCGCTGGTGCGCGCGAAACTGGAGGGCGCGGCGGTGGTGTTGGGCTCCGCGACTCCGTCGCTGGAGAGCTACCAGAATGCGCGGCGGGGCAAATACCGCCTGCTGGAGCTTCCCACGCGGGTTGCCGATCGCCCGCTGGCGCGCGTGGAGCTGGTGGACCTGCGCGAGGAGTTCCAGCGCACGCACCGCACGCGCGCGATCGGCGAACGCCTGCGCGCGGCCATCACCGAGAGGCTGGCCGCGGGCACGCAGGCGCTCATCCTGATCAACCGCCGCGGCTATTCCTGGTTCCTGTTGTGCCGGAGCTGCGGCGCGGCGGTGCAGTGCCGGAATTGCAGCATTGCGCTGACGTGGCACAAACGCCGGGCGCGGCTGGTCTGCCACTACTGCGCCTTCTCCCGGCCCGTGCCCGCGGTGTGCCCGAAATGCTCGGGGAAGTATTTGTATTTCGTTGGCGAGGGGGCCGAACAGGTGGAGGAGCAGCTCCGCGCGGAGTTTCCGGAAGCGCGGATCGCGCGGCTGGACCGCGACTCGGTGCGCACGCAGCAGGCGTATAAGAAAATCCTGCGGGGCTTCGCCGCCGGGGAGCTGGACGTGCTGGTGGGCACGCAAATGCTGGCGAAGGGGCACGACTTCCACCGGGTGACGCTGGTGGGGGTGGTGTCCGCAGACCTGGCGCTGGGCCTGCCGGATTTTCGCGCGGCGGAGCGGACATTCCAATTGCTCACGCAGGTGGCGGGACGGGCGGGTCGCGGGGAGCTGCGCGGCGACGTGCTGATCCAGACGCACTATCCGGAGCATTACGCCATCCAATGCGGTGCGCGGCAGGACTATCGCGCGTTTTTCGAGAGGGAAGCACAGTTCCGGCGGGCCATGCACTATCCGCCGTTTGCCGCGCTGGCCAACGTGATCGTGCG
>Ga0187819_10001096_pt1 | contig 13982 bp, 8 predicted proteins | sample NC_wetland_sal_i_15_FD_132411 | JGI IMG/M metagenome (GOLD analysis project Ga0187819, IMG submission 132411) | Wetland sediment microbial communities from Neuse River Estuary, North Carolina, USA - SO4_4 | ecosystem: Environmental > Aquatic > Freshwater > Wetlands > Sediment | place: USA: North... | reverse complement strand
CCGGATCTGTCCGAGCCTCGGATGGCGGCTGAAAACGGGTCCCTCAAAATCGTTCGAGACCGTCCCCGGCCGGCTCCAGCACAGAGCGCAGAAACCCCAGATATTACGGGGTTCCGCGCGGTTTGTCAATTCGGCGGAAAGCCATTGGTAGGCGTCTTTCGTGCTGACGGCGATGTCGCGCGGCGAAACGAGAACAATCGTACGTGGGGCGGTATCAGCCAGCGGGTAAATCTCGTCGCCGCGATTGACCGCTAAGGCGCGGCCTCCAAATAAGAAGAAGGGCACGTCCGCTCCCAGCCCGGCCGCCACTTCGATTAATCGCGGGAGCGGGACCTTCGTTTCCCTAAGCCGTAGCATGCCAATTAGCGCGGCCGCTGCATCGCTTGATCCGCCACCCAGGCCGCGGGCAACAGGGATTCGCTTCTGCAGGTGAGCGCGGATTCCACCGGCAAATCCGATCTCACGGCGAATCACGTCGATGGCGCGGTAAACAAGGTTTTCAAGACCAGTCGGCAGCGACGGGTTGTCAATTTCCAGCGTGATCCCCGGCTGCCGGACAATCGATAACGTGAGGGTGTCGCGCAGGGAGATGGCCTGAAAAATGGTGCGGAGCTCGTGGTAGCCATCAGCACGCCGTCCCAGTACATGCAAATGCAGATTGATCTTTGCGAAGGCAGGAAGCCGCACTAAGTTTTTCATTCTGATTTCAGGATTGCGGGTTCGAAGCCCGGACTTGCGAGCCGGGGCAAAGATCCGGCCCTGAACCCAGGCGAGTTTACTGCGGTTGCGGCCTGACTGTCTCCCCAGAAGATTTTTGCGCGAGGCGTCGTTTCAGGCTCTTCAGTTGGGCGTCGAGTTCACCAACCTTTTCGGGGTCGTAATCCGCAGGCACCGCCTTTTGCCATTCCGAAAGGGCCCGCTCGAGAATCTCCGCCGCCCGCTCGCTTTGTCCGAGCTTCAGGTAAGTGGTGCCCAGGTGGCTCAGAATCGTGGGATCATGCCTGTCGCGATCAACAGCCTTGCGAAGGTACTCTTCGGCCTCAGCTAGTTTGTTTTGCTTGTAATAGGCCCAGCCCAGACTGTCGAGGTACGCCCCGTTCGTGGGCTCCTCCGTCACCGCACGCCGGATCATCGAGGTTGCTTCCTGCAAGCGGACTCCGCGGTCGGCCAGCATGTACCCGTAGTAGTTCAGAACCGAAGCGTTATTGGGATTTTGCTCGAGCACCTTGCGGAACTGCTGCTCGGCCTGCTCGAATTTCTTCTGACGCTCGTAGACGGCGCCGAGCATGAACCAGGCCATCTCCTTGTCGGCAGAAGTGCGAGCCATTTGCTCGGCCTTTTCAGCCGATTCTTCCGCGTCGGAATACTGCTTGCTGCGCTCCTGAACTTGTGCCAGGTCGACGTAAATTCCCTGGTCGTTTTCGTTTCCCTGAAGCAGGGTTTTTAGAAGCTTCGTGGCGTCGGCTGCATCCGTCTTCTCGCCGTAGAGCATGGCCAGTGTCACAGTCAGGTTCTGATCTTTGGGCGATGTCGCGAGAGCCCTTTTTGTTTCCTCGATTGCGCGGTCGATCTCGCGGTGCTCGCGGTACGTATCGATCACCAGCATCTCAGCTCGTTTGTCATTGTCCGGACCCTGTTTTCCCATCTCGCGAAACGCCTCGATGGCTGCCGGGTAGTTTTGGGCTTGGCGATAGGCGCGGCCGAGTTGCTCATACAGAATGCCCAGAGCATTCGGACTGCCTCCACTCGCGTTCGGCTTTTGCGATTTCATGCCGGCAATCGCATCGCTCAGTATTTTGACGGCGTCGTCGTAGCGGCCTTGATCTTCGTACAGCAGCGCTTCGTTATAGAGCACTTCCAGGTTGCCCGGTGCGAGCTGTTTGGCCCTAAGAAGGCTGGTTTCCGCCTGGTCCAACTGGCCTAGCCGACGGTAAAGTTCGGCCATTCTCAGGAAGTTCTCCGCCGTTCCCGGCTCTAGTTCCGACAGTTTCTTGAACTGTTCTAGGGCCTCACGGTACTTGTCCTGCTGCATGAGAGCTTCGGCCAGTCCATGACGGTGGCTCGCCTCATCGGGTTCCTGTTCGACCGCTTTGCGGTATGCCTCTTCCGCGTGAGGGTAGTCTTTCTGCTGCGAATACGCATCGCCGAGCAAATCGTAAAACTCAGGAGCGGAAGAATCGCCCGCTGCTTGAGACAGCAGGGCGATGGCCTCTTGCGACCTGCCCTCGTCGATCAGGAGCTGACTCAACTGCTCGAGGGCCTGCCCGTTGTCGGGTTCGTGCTGCAGAATTCCGCGCAAGACCTTCTCTGCTTGTCCGTGCTCGTTCTCAAACCGGTAGAGACGGGCGAGCCACAGCGCCGAGTAAGAGTCATCCGGCTGCAACGTTAAGATCGCCTGAAACTGCTCGATCGCTTTATCCAGATCATCTTTCTGAACTGCGCCAGTCCCCATATCGCCGAGGCTCCTAATGTAAATGCGTGCAAGCAGCCGGTGAGCATCCACATCGTTCGGGTCGAGCTTAATCGCTTCATTCGCCTGCGTAACGGCGTCACGAATGTGGCCTGACTTCGCGTAGATCTCGGCGAGTCGCTCCGTGGCGACAGCGGAATCGGGCGAGAACTCAAGAGCTTTCTTGTACGCATCAATCGACTGCTGGGCCAAGCTCGAGTCCGATCGCCCTGCCATCTCCTGTTGTTCGTACTCTTGCTCGAGCACGTGCCCGAGTGTGAAGTAATAATAAAGATCGCCAAGCTGAGATTGCGAACGCGGCTTCGGCTGAGCGGATTTCCCTGACGCATCCTGAGGACTGCCTTCAGGGGCAGCGTTTCGGGACCCGGGTACCGGGGCAGAAGCGGTCGGCCTTTGTCCCTGGGTAGTTTGCGCCCATGCCATTGGGGCGCCACAAAGCGCGGTCAAGACTGTGATATTTAGAATTATTTTCATGGTTTGCCGCAAAACTCCATTATCATACACGTGCAGGAGAGAGCGCTAAGAAATTTCCCCGGCGTTCCACTTCACAACCGGCACTCATCTATGAGACGCATCAGAAGCGCTTTAGGGTGCCCTTGTCATAAGCGCGATCCGCGCGATTTCTGCCCCCCTCGTGTAATATGCGTTTTGCATTCGCGACGCGCGTTACAAGGTTCGTTCGGCGGGCTATAGATAAGCTGGTGCTAACCGACGAACTCCCCGGTTGCAGCTCCCAAACATGGGCCGGACAATTGAGAGGAACCAGCAAATGAAAGCCAGCGCGCATCCCAGGGGAGCCTTTCGAATTGTGACAGCCGTTCTCCTGTTGGTCGTCTTGTATCCGTTGGCATCGCGCACGAACGAGCGATACACACTCACCGTTGCTGAAGGTCTTCGGAGGTGTGAACATCTGGGGTTACACCTTAAAGCCTCAGTCGCTCAAGGAAACCAGGGTGCTTCTGCCCCGGGGAAGACCGCGACATTGGCCGAGTTTGCCTGGCTCGAGGGTCATTGGCACGGGGAGTGGGGACCTCGAACTGCTGAACAGATCTGGACGGCTCCCAAAGCCGGACTCATGCTCGGAACCTTCCGCCTGGTTGAAGACAACAAGACCCTACTCATCGAAGTCTACACGCTGCTTCAAAAGCCAGATGGGATCGAGTTCCGCTTTCGGCATTTCACCCCCGATCTTGCGCCGTGGGAAAAATCCGATGCTACGCTTTTGACGCTGGAGAGCTTCAACGGCACTCGTTTTGTATTTGCAAATTCGGCGAACGGCGAGCCCAAGCGCGCCGTATTTACGCGGCTCAACCAGGATACCTACATGTCGCGATTCGAGTTACTTCCAGCGAGCGGCGAGATGCAAGTCGTCGAGATCACGTATCATCGCCAGAAACTCCCGCGCAGCTAACGCACCGCACGCCTTTCATCAGCATGAGTAGCTTGGCCGGAAGGGCAGCTCTGCCGCGCATTCTTAACTCTGGATTTCTGCGCTGTACCTCTCGGCGCGAATGGGGCGCGGAACGAGATGGAGGGGGTTGTTTCGCGATTCTGCGCAATTCCTAATGTCGAAAATGGCGCACACCGGTAAAGACCATGGCCATTCCCAGTTTATTCGCCGCGGCGATAACGTCAGGGTCGCGAACGGATCCGCCCGGCTGAATGACGGCAGTCGCACCCGCTTTTCCGCCCTCCTCGATTCCGTCGGGGAAAGGAAAAAACGCGTCCGAGGCGATCACGCTGCCCACCAGCGAGAGTCCGGCAGTCGCCGCCTTCATCACCGCGATCTTTACCGAATCGACGCGGCTCATCTGCCCCGCTCCGATGCCTACCGTCTGGGTATCGCGCGCGAAGACGATGGCGTTCGATTTTACGTGCTTGCATACGTTCCAGGCGAAAAGCAGCGCGCGTCGTTCCGCATCAGTGGGCTCGCGTTCGCTGACCGTCTTCAATTCGCTTTCGCGCAATTCGTGCAGGTCCGGTTCCTGCACCAACACCCCGCCGGAAATCGGCTTCAGCTCGAAGGGGTCGGGGCCGTCCGCCGAAGAAGGCATTTCGAGCAGCCGAAGATTTTTCTTGGTCTCGAGCTTTTGAAGCGCCGACACGTCGTAACTGGGCGCAACAATGCACTCGACGAAAAGCTTAGCGACTTCGTCGGCCGTTTCAGCATCCAGCTCACGGTTAAAGGCCATCACACCGCCAAACGCCGAAGTGGGATCGCAGGCCAGCGCGTTGAGGTACGCTTCTCGAAGAATTTCGTGCTCAGCCGCGCCGCACGGATTGTTGTGCTTGATGATGGCAACAGCGGGGCTCTGAAATTCGCGCACGAGCCGCTGGGCTGCGTCGAGGTCAACCAGATTATTGTAGGAAAGCTCCTTGCCGTGCAGTTGTTTGGCGGCGGCCAAACCGGCAGGGGGTACGCCTGAGGGGATGTAAAGCGCCCCAGCCTGATGTGGGTTTTCGCCGTAGCGCATCACCTGCCTGCGCTCGAACTCAAAGTGAATTCGTTCAGGCAGCCTCGCGGGTTCAGCAATCGTGATGTTTCCATTCGCGGAGAGCCGCTCGAGTTCCGTCGCGATCTCGCCATCATAACTTGCTGTCCGCGCGTACGCCTTTCGTGCGAGCGACAGGCGCGTGGCCAAACTCAATTCTTGTTTCTCGCGGATTTCCTTGACCACCTCGGCATAGTCACCCGGGTCCGTAACCACACCCACGCATTGGAAATTCTTGGCCGCGGAGCGCACCATTGCTGGCCCGCCGATATCGATATTCTCGATCAACTCTTCGGGAGTGACGTCCGGTTTGGCGGCCGTCGCAGAAAAGGGATACAGATTCACGACCACCAGATCTATGGGCGCAAGTTCGTGTTTTTTCACTTCTTCGCAATGAGCCTTATTGGCGCGCTGAAAAAGAATTCCGCCGTGGATCTTCGGGTGCAGCGTTTTCACGCGTCCGCCCAGCATTTCCGGCCATCCAGTCACTTCCGCTACATCGCGAACGCGAATTCCCGATTCGCGCAGCAGACGCGCCGTGCCGCCCGTCGACAAAATCTCTATATTCATCGACACGAGTTGGCGCGCGAATTCCACCACTCCGGTCTTGTCGTACACGCTGATCAGTGCGCGCTGAATCGCCACCGGACTCCTCCCTGATTGAATCTTCACTTCGTCTTTTTCCGCCTTAGTTCAAGGCCCGATCCCTGTTCCAAGGGCCTCGAAGAGCCCCTTGAGCCATCCCGCAGAAAAACGGCCAAGTAGTTTACGCCTCCAAGCAACATTCAGGAATGAATTCAGACTAGAAGCTGAGAAGGGTGACAGGTCCCGGAATGTGCGCCACGCGATTATCCGCAGCAGGAACATCTGCAGATGTTTACGCCGCACCCTGTTTTTTCGCCAGTTCGAGCCGCAGCTTTTCTTTTTGCCGCAAGAGTTCGATCAAGCCGTCCTTCGACGGCTTCGCCTGTATCCTGCGTTCCAACTCCGAAAGTTCAGAGGCGAGTTTTCGGCTGCGCAGGAACTCGAGGCAGCTTTCGGCTGCTTCCCATGTGGATTCCGGAGCGGAATCGAAGATAATTTCGAACAACAGCCGCCGCTCGCGGTCGTCGAGTGCGGCTGCAAGCGCGGCCACATCGGGCTCATCAGCAACTTTGGCGATGAGAACGTCAAATATTTTTTCCGTTTCGAGGCCGCGGTGTAGCCCGCCCGCACCTAATTCATGCGCGAGCTTCTCTCGAAAACCATTCACCTCCACGAGCATACGGATCAATTGGCGCTCTGCCGGCTTGACCACGGGCGCGAGCAGCTCCACCTTCGGTTTCAGTTCGCTGCGGCGGTCCGAGGCGGCGCGGCGCAGCGCCTCGCGGAGGACAGGCTCATCAACGCGCAGTTCCGACGCAATGCGACTCGCCCATTCCGACCGCAGGAGCGCATTCGGAAGCCTCTGGACATAGGGCATGAGAAAATTGATTGCGGCTAATCTTCCTTCGGCGGTGCTGCGGTCCATCTTGAAAGCGCGGCCAATCAGATAGTCGAGATAGGCGGGCGCCTGGGCGAGCAGCTTGCCATACGCCTGGGCGCCTTGCTCCTTGAGGAATTTGTCCGGATCGGCGCCGCCAGGAAGGGCCAGAACGCGAATGTCAAATTCTTTCTCGAGCAGAAGAGCAAGGGATCGCTCCGTGGCGGCTTGTCCCGCCGCGTCTGGATCATAGTTGACCACCACCCGGCGCGTGAATCGCGAAAGCAGTTTGATCTGCGACTCGGCCAGGCTCGTTCCACAGCTCGCTACCACATTCACAAAACCCGCGCGCGCCACCGCAATCGCATCCATATAGCCTTCCACGAGAATCGCAAAATCATTTTGGCGAAGCGATTCCTTCGCGCGATCCAGGTGATACAGCACGTTGCTTTTGGAATAGACTGGCGTCTCGGGCGAGTTCAGGTATTTAGGCATATCGTCGCCCATGGCGCGACCGCCAAACGCGATCACTTTTCCCGATTCGTTGGCGATGGGGAACATAATGCGGCGGCGAAAACGATCGTAAAGACGGCCGCTTTGGTCTCGCGAGAAAAGACCCGAAGCGTCGAGCAGTTTCTCGGGATACTTTGCCTTTAAATGCCGAAGCAGCGCGTCTCCCGAGGATGGCGAAAACCCCAGCGCGAAACGCAATAAAGCTTCGCCATTCAGTCCTCGCTCTTCGAGATACGCCTTCGCGACGGCGCCTTCCTGCCCTTCGTGCAATTGGCGAGCGAAGTAGGCGGCAGCTTCGCGGTGCATCTCGATAATTGCGGCGCGCTGCTGATTTTCGCGGCGTTCTTCGGGCGACCGCTCGCGCGGACGCGGAATGGGGATGCCGCACTTCTCGGCTACCGTGCGCACGGCCTCGGGGAAGGTAGATTTTTCGAGTTCCATCACGAACTGAAAGACGTCGCCGCCTACACCGCACCCGAAACAGTGGTAAATCTGCTTAACCGGATGCACTGCGAAGGAGGGCGTCTTCTCCTGATGAAACGGGCACAGGCCCATAAAGTTCGCGCCGGCCTTCTTCAGGCGAACGTACTCGCCGATCACGCGTACAATGTCCGCCTGCTGCTTGACGCGTTCCGCGAAGGTTCCCGCTTCAGCCAAACTGTTCCCCCAGGCTGGATGATAGTGGACAAAGACCAATTGTCAACTGCATTAGCTTTTCAGTTCAACGACGGTGATGGCTGTACCGCCGCGATCTTCGGCTTCGGCGTGGATGTGGTCTACAAGAGGATGGCTCGACAGGAATTCGGCGAGGCCGCGACGCAGCGCCCCCGTGCCATGACCGTGAATAATGCGGACAGCGGGCTTACCGGCGAGCGCTGCCTCGTCAACGAATTTGTCCACGCGTTCTGTTGCTTCCTCGACCGTGCAGCCGATTACGTTGATCTCCTCTGCCACCTGTGCATCGCTCGCACGCGCGTGCACAGTAATCCCGCGCGAATGCGCGGCGGCCACTGCGGCTTGCATCCCAGAGGTTACCGTAGCCTCTGCGATGCCCACAATGTCCACCAGAGGAACTTTCATCCGCATCGGACCCGCTTCGACTTCGGCGCTGCGCCCATCATGACGCCTGAATACAAGGGGTTGCTTGAATCCTTTCACGGTGACACGCTGGCCCGCCGAAAGAGTCTCCGGCGCAACAGGCTTGGCGGGCAGTTCGGCTTGTGTTCCGAGGTCCGATTGCGAAGTTGAAATAGCTTGAACGACTGCCGCGTCTGCTTCCGCCCGCACGTCTGATTCGATTTTGGCCATACGGCGTGCACCTTGCTTCTCGATCTGTGCCCGTAGCGTGCGGTCCTTGATGTCGGCAGCAAGCTGCGCGAATTCCTCTTTCAGCCTTTTTCCGGTGTCGCGGAATTCTCTCTCGAGTTCGGCAATTCTCTTCTTTTGTCGATCAATCCAGTCGGTCTGAAGGCTGCGGCGTTCGGCCTCGAGTTGCGCCATTTCGTCGCGCGCCTGGCGCTTGAGATCATCCATTTCATCACGGCTGCGATGAAGATAAGCGATGAGATCACGAGCTTCGCGTGATTCCGGGGAGAGGCTTTTTCGCGCATGCTCCACGACGCGGGACGGCAGTCCCAAACGCCGGGCAATTTCAATTCCGCTGGATGTTCCCGGGACCCCAACCAACAACCGGTAGGTTGGGCGAAGATTTATTTCGTCGAATTCCATCGCGGCGTTCACTATTCCAGTGGTTGTCGAGGCGTAGGCTTTCAGCCGGTCGTGGTGAGTCGTGGCCAGCGTCAATGCGCCCTTTGTGCGAAATTCTTCGAGGAGAGCCACCGCAAGCGCCGCACCTTCCTCAGGCGCGGTGCCCGTTCCCATCTCGTCGACGAGGACAAGCGAGCGTACCGTGGAGATTTCGAGCATCGATTTCAGATTCAGCATGTGCGCCGAGAATGTGGATAGATCAGCGGCGATGGATTGCTCGTCCCCAATATCCGCAAGAACTCGATCGAAAACCGGCAGCTCTGCATTCTCGGCGGCAACCGGAATGACCGACTGAGCAGACAGAGCGGCCAGCCCCACAGTTTTCAGCGCAACCGTTTTTCCGCCCGTATTTGGCCCGCTGATCACCATCACGGTTTCTTCGCCGCCCAACGCGAGCGTCAGCGGCACGGCTTTCCGCCCTTGCGGGCGGAGAGCAGCTTCGAGGACTGGGTTGCGAGCCGAATCCAGGCACAGCGAATTCTCTTCTGAGAATTTGGGCATTGTGCAATCGAATTCGCGCGCAAACCGGCCGCGCGCAAAAATCGAATCGAGATGCGCTACGGAATTGGCAGCCGTCTCGAGCGGGCCGCGGTCGACGCGCAGGCGCTCGGTAAGTTCTTCGAGGAGTCGGGCGATTTCCGCCACTTCATCTTCGCCAAGCTGCACGAGGCGATTGTTGAGGTCGATCGCTTCGAGCGGTTCGACGAAAACCGTCTGCCCAGTGCCGCTCGCCGCGTGAACCACTCCCGGTACCGAGCGCCTCTCGGAGGCGCGCACGGGAATTACGAAACGATCATTACGCAGCGTAATGTAATCTTCGCCCGCTGGTTCGCCGCGCGCGCGCAAGATGGCTTCGAGGGAGCGTTGAATTTTCTCGCGTGCCTGCGCGATGCCAGTGCGGATCCTTTTCAGTTGCGGTGACGCGTCGTCGCTGATTTCGCTGTTGGGAAGCACTGCGTGGCGTATCGCAGTCGAGAGGTGGCGCAGGTCGGGAAGCGCAGCGGTGCGTCCGGCGATGAGAGGAAACTTTCCGGTCTCGCCTTTGAATGTCTGGCGAACGGCGAGCACCGTTTCCATCAGCGAAACAGCGTCAAGCAGTTCGGCGCTCGATAACACCGATCCCGGCATCGCCAGGCGAGCAAGCCAAGTTTCAGGATCGACGAGCGAGCCGAACCCGAGTTCAGATCCCCCGCGGAGATACTGCACCGCTTCGGCGATCAGAGCGAATTCGGGAACTACCGAAGAGAGATCCTCGCGTGGCTCCAGTGCCAAGATCGCTCGCCGCCCGGGGCGGCAAGTGGCGAAACCGCCTACGATCGCCTTCAGCTTGTCGAATTCGAGGACTTCCTGCGCGGTACGCGACATATACCTCTCGAGCGGGAGTGTAGATTGTATCGTGGATGCTTCCACGAACGCAGTCGCGATTGGCCACAGCGGGATTACGGGCGGGCGGAACAGAAGTTAGACCGAGTGGGCAAGGCCGAGAGGCTACGCGTTTTTCTTCAACTCGGCGAGAACCAGCTTGGCGAGTTCCTTCAGCGTATCAAACACGCCTTGGCCCTGGATCGCAACTGATTCGAGAGTCGCTTCACCCTTCACCGACAAATGTTTTTTCAACTCCTCGACCGGCAGGATATTCGGCAAGTCGCGTTTGTTGAGCTGCAGGACGTACGGAATCGTAGCGAAGTCGAGATTGTGATCTTTCAGGTGCTCGCGCAGGTTTTCGAGCGTTTCGAGATTGGCGTCAAGCCGCTCTTCTTGCGAGTCGGCGACGAAGACGACGCCGTCTGCGCCTTTTAGGATCAGCCGGCGGCTCGCTTCGTAGAACACCTGCCCGGGAACAGTGTACAGATGGAAGCGCGTCTTGAAGCCACGTACTGTCCCCAGGTCCAGCGGAAGAAAATCGAAGAAAAGCGTGCGGTCAGTTTCCGTGGCCAGGGACACCATTTTGCCCTTTTGATTCGTTCCCGTGTGCTCGTAAATCCACTGCAAATTCGCAGTTTTCCCGCCGAGTCCGGGACCGTAATAGACAAGTTTGCAGTTAATTTCCCGTGCGGGAAAGTTAATAAAAGGCACTAGCTTCCTCAGAAACGGGGCAGCGGCTACTTATAACATACGGACTTGCTTCAGGCCAACGCGAGGGGCATGGGTGGTGCTCAACTGTCAATAATGCCCGGGCGCGGCGAAGTTCCGGTGCCCGACGAGCGGATGACTCCAGGTCGTAGAAGAAAGGTCTTGACACAGCAACATTCATTTGCTACATATTGTAGCGCTACAATGAATAACACATACGCAAAGAGACCAAAAGGCCTTGGCCAAGTCGAACAGATAGTGATGGACCATGTCTGGGCGCATGGGCCGTGCTCGGCGGAGTCATGCCGTGAGGCTCTGGGCCCCACGCGTCCCATGAAAGAATCTACGGTGCGGACGATTCTTCGGCGGCTGGAGGAGAAGGGATTTGTCACGCACGAAACCGAAGGCCGCACGTACATCTATCGCGCCACTGAAGCGCGACAGAATGTTGCGGTGAGAGCCGTCAAAAGCATCATCGACCGCTTCTGCGGCGGTTCGGCGGAAGAACTGGTGATCGGCATGGTCGACAATGCCGTGATCGATCGCGAGCAACTGGAACGGCTGGCACGCAAAATCGCAGAAGATAAGACCCGCGAGACATCCCCGAAGCGCGCTTCCGCGAAGAAAGAAGACTAGCCATGTCGCCTGCGATTCTTCACGCGAGTTGGAGTTTCCTTGCACGGCTCGCCGAGCCTGCGGCCCGTTCCCTTGTAGTTGGATCTTTAGCGGGGCTCGCACTGACGGCGATGCGGGTGAAAAGCGTCGGGGTAAAGATCGCTGTCTGGCGAGGAGTTCTGGTTGCGGCGCTGGCCATGCCCCTGGTGGTGATTGTTGCGCCACCGCTTCGAGTGCTCATTCCGGTACCGAGCTTCGGCACCACTGGCGCGCGTGCCGCGGCACAGAGTGTGGAACCAGCAGCAGGCGGTTTGCCCCGGGATTGGTCGACCATCGCTACTCCGGGAAATGCCCTCGCGCCCACTCAGGCCTCGGTTAGAACGCCGGGCCCAGATTCACAATCCCAAAATCCGGTTCGGCGGATGCGACAGTACCCGTGGCCCGTTTTCTTGCTCGCGACATACCTCGCCGTCGTCTTTATGTTGCTTGTGCGCTTCTTCGTCGGATTGCGATTCGGGCAGCAGCTAGAAAGGTCAGCGACACCAATCGAGGACTCCGCGGCTGTTCGAGCGCTCAGCGCAGGCGCCAGGCGAACGGGAGTTATTGCGCTACCGGTGCTAGCTGAATGCAAAGCGATTTCCGTGCCGTTGACGCTGGGCGTGCGTAAACCGGTGATTCTGTTGCCGGCCGAGTGGCGCGGATGGCAAACGGAGGAACGCGAAGCCGTCCTGGCGCACGAAGTGTCCCATGTCGCGCGGCACGACGCAGTGGTTCAGCGGTTGGCGTTGATCCATCGTGCGATTTTCTGGTTCAGCCCTCTCTCGTGGTGGCTCGAGCGGCACCTGGCGGATTTGGCAGAGCAGGCCAGCGACGAGGCGGCGCTTGCCGTTGGTGTGGATCGCCGCCGCTACGCTGAAACGCTCCTCGGATTCTTTGGCGGGCTGGAGGCTTCACCCGAGCGGGTGTGGTGGCAGGGGCTTTCGATGGCGAAGGCGGGGCAGGCAGAAGAACGAGTTGACCGAATTCTTGCATGGAGGGGTGAGATGCCGAACAAGGTAAAGAAATCGCTGTTGGTCGCATTGCTGGCGGCAGCTGTGCCGGTAGTTGCGCTTACGGCGACGGTGCACACGTCGATGTACACGGAGTATGACGATCAAGAACCAGCCAAGCCGCAAGCGCCTCCTGCTCCAGCCGTGCCGCAGCCGAGCGCCAATCCCGTCGTGAACCCGGGACCCACGCCGGAGGCTCCGAACGCGACTCCCGCCGCGCCTCCCACGCCGGCTGTCGCACCAACTCCTGCGCCTCCAGAAGCTGCGCCAGTGCTCGCGACTGCGGATCCGACTTACGCCACGGTCACAAGCAAGGAAGCGAAAGAAACGCTTCGTCGCGCGCAGGAGGCGTTAAAGAAAGCGGATCAAGCCTTGTCTATGGCCAAGTCGCAGTTCTCCGCCACCGCGACCGAAAAGCAACTTGAGGCTTACAACGAAGCAGAGGCGGCATACGCAACCGCGCTGTCGAAGTATGAGGCTGACCTGCAGCACCTCGAGATGCTCGCGCAAGAAAAAGACCAGACGCGAGATCCGCGAGATCCGTTTGCGTACGCGAGTGTCTACGGCGACTATCTTCGCTCAGGACCGCGCTTCGTCATTGTGAGCAAGGATTCGGTGACGATGTCCGGATCCGAGGAGGATGGGGAACACGCGGAAGCGCTACGCAGCAAGATTCCCGGCGACTTCATCTGGTTCGAACGTGATGAGAAGTCGTACATCATCCGCGACCAAGCCACCGTCGATCGCGCTAAGTCCTTATGGAAGCCACAGGAAGAGCTGGGCAGGAAGCAGGAGGAGCTTGGCAAGCAGCAGGAGGCGCTCGGCAAGCAGCAAGAGGAACTGGGCGAGAAAATGGAAAAAGTGCGCGTGAGAATCCCGGATATGGCCGCGCAACTTCAGAAACTCGAAGCGGAAATGAAGCAGTTAAGCGCGAATGGCGGGACAATGGAGCAAATAGGGGACTTGCAGAGCGAGATAGGCGGATTGCAAAGTCGAGTTGGGGAGATCCAGTCCGATGCTGGACGCCAGCAGGGTGAAATCGGACGCCAACAAGGGGAACTGGGGCGCAAGCAGGGGGAGTTGGGGCGGCAACAGGGGGAACTTGGGCGGCAGCAAGGCGAACTGGCGCGGCAGGCATCACGTCAAATGAAGCACTTGCTCGACGAGGCGATTGCCAAGGGCGTTGCGCAACCGGAAGAATCGCAACGGTAGAGCCGGGCATGCGTCTCGGTTAGAAATTGTCATGCAGCTGAAAACATGCGGCTTATAGGATTTTTTGCTGGCACGGCGTGCCAGCGCAAGCAAGAGGACTGAACACGCATGACGATGTTGGCATTTAGGCAGCGATTGAGGTCCACGTCGTTTGGATCGAATGGGGAAAGAGGTCTGTGACGATTTGAGGCACAACCCGACGGTCTCGATAGATCAGATTGCTGCGCAGCTCGCGTTCCAGAGCGCGGAAGCTCCAGCCCTTCACATGCTTGAGCACGCCACAACGCAGCAAGCGATCCGGGGCTATGCCCGTGCGGCCGGTGCGCTGG
>Ga0187819_10001095_pt1 | contig 13983 bp, 12 predicted proteins | sample NC_wetland_sal_i_15_FD_132411 | JGI IMG/M metagenome (GOLD analysis project Ga0187819, IMG submission 132411) | Wetland sediment microbial communities from Neuse River Estuary, North Carolina, USA - SO4_4 | ecosystem: Environmental > Aquatic > Freshwater > Wetlands > Sediment | place: USA... | reverse complement strand
GCTATGCAATGCATATATACATGTAATATTACATGTATTCTAGGCGAGAGAACATACCGGTTAGTTGTCATGCGCAACTACAACCAACGCGCCTCCTTGCGAGTCGGTCTGGAAGCAAATCATATCGGCCTTCGCAGAGTGACATGGGCTTATCCGGGAGGATGAAACAACGACGCTGCGCACCAGGGCCGGGACGGTCCAAATGCGTCACTTGGCGTCACTTGCGACTTGCCTTGCTGCTGGGTTGGGGACGGCGTACCGCGTTTGCCAGAAGCTCTTCCAGATCCAGTAAGCGTTCCCGGAGGTTGTCCGGACAGGAAACCGCGTGCATCCATCTCTCGCACCACTTACAAGCCCCGCAGTCATGACTTCCCCTCACGCAGGGGACAGACCCTTCCACAAACGGCTCTATAAATCCGTCCAGGTCGCGGTTGTTTACCGAAAACCGGCAGGCATCCAATTTCTTGTTTAGAACTGTCTCCCATTCGGGGCGCACCGAGCCGGGCTTTTCCACGAGCCCCCAAATATCTCCATCATACTTTCCAAACGCATAAGCTTCGGCGAGAGACACAATCCATTCCGCGCTTTCTGTCCGCCCGGCCAGCTTGATCAGGCTTGCGCCCGCTTCAAAAAGATGATGAATATCTTCCGGACGAACCCAAGGCGCCTTGAGCGTGTATACCGGATTCTTAAGTTTTGCCGCGGTGCAGAGGATGCGGCACAAGTCCGGACCGGCGGCGGCACTGTCCCGGCGCGAGGCATTTGCCATGTGTTCCTGGTGGCAGGGCTGAAGGACACAATCGGGGAGGCACGCCTCATTCACGAGCACAATGATCGGGTGGGTTGGGAATCGGGCCTGGATCCTTCTGATAAGCCCGAAATTACGGGTGCGCCGGTTGTCCAGCATGATCCGGTCAATGCCGGTGTATTGAATCAGTTGGTTGATTTTTTCGTTCGAATCAAGATGATTGTTGACGCTGGTAGTGACCTGAACTTGAGGGAACCAGCTTTTCAACTTCAGGATCAGCAAGGGGTGAGTCACGGTGAACCCGTCGACACCGGCGTGGACCAACTCCGCGGCTTCCTTATACAAGCTGTCCTGAAACTGCGGATCCCATTCTCTCCCGCCGAGAGAGACCGCATTCCACAGATACTCGAAACGTAATCCGTTGCGATGGGCTTCGTCGATATACACCCCGAGGGGCAATTTGCGTTCATTCACCGTGCTCGCGGTGCGACCCGAACCGGTAATCGAGTATTTGTCGGCAGCGTAAACCTCGACAATCGGATACAAGGTTCGGCTGCTCTTATTGATTTTTGACAGTTCCTGGAGTAAAGACAGATCCCAGCTGTAGGGAAGTTTGAGACCTCTCTTCGGTGTCCGCACCGCGCTTCGCATCTCAGCCTCGACCTTCGATCTTCCCTGGCGAGACCAGAAACCAAATCAGCCACTCGCCAGAATAGTTGTACTATGCAACTAGTTTTACGGAATGTCAAGGCGAAAGACTGGGTTGGGTACGGATCGCCACTGAAGCAAAACCAACCGGATGGGAGGGGTCCACACCCGTAGATTCCTGGTTTTATCCAACTCGTGCGGAACTTATTCGCAGTCTAGGATTGGCGGCGGTATTTTCGCACCAGAACCTCTTGCTGCTCGCGGCATCCCGGGACAGGGATGGCCGCCTTTATACGGCATTGGCGTCTCACAACCATTTAAGCAGTCAAAATATGAACGCCTACGACTGCTGTTTCGCCGGCAACGTTACCGCCCCCGTTTTCGACTAGTCCGACGTGAGGTAGTGACCTAATCTGTCGCTCTCCAGCTTCTTCCCGCATTTGCCAGACAATTTCAGCAACCTGGGCCAGGCCGGTCGCTCCCGCGGGATGGCCCTTGGCACTCAACCCTCCAGAGGGGTTAACCGGCAGTTTTCCGTCGCGCCAAGTAATGCCTTCGTCAATCATGCGTCCGCTTTCTCCCGGCCCGCAGAATCCCAACTCCTCATAGAGGAACAGTTCCACCGGGGCAACCGCGTCGTGGACCTCCGCTACCTGCACGTCCTGCGGTGTTATTCCGGCTTCCTGGTAGGCCTGTTTGGAAACTCGAGCAACAATTCCGGGCTCGTCTTTCCCTGTAAATCCGAAACTCCCCAATGTCGAAGCGGCGATCTTCACCGGCCGTTTGCCCATGCGCTCGGCCATCTCCTTGGTTCCGATCAGGGCAGCGGCCCCCCCATCTCCCATGGGGCAGGTCATCAGCAGAGTGATGGGGTCAGCGATCATGCGAGAGTTGAGCACTTCCTCCACCGTCACACGGTTGCGATACTGCGCGTGGGGATTCAAGGCCCCATTGTCGTGATTCTTGACTGCAACTCTGGCAAACTGCTGCCGCGTAAGACCATACTTCTCCATGTGTGCGCGGACACGCATCGAGTAGATGCCCGCGAACAGGATACCCATCCGTCCCTCAAGCTCAATATCGGACGAGGTGGAAAGCGCGGCCAGGCTCTTCCCAATATCGCCGCAAAATAGCTTCTCCATACCAACCGCCAGGGCCAGGTCGCACTGCCCGGAGGCCACCGCGTTGCGCGCCAAATAAAAAGCGGTCGAACTGGAGGCGCAGGCGTTCTCCACATTAATAATGGGTATCCGGCTGAGGCCCACGTCCCTAAGAACGACCTGCCCTCGAACCGATTCCTGCCCAGTAATTACTCCCGCATAGGCATTGCCCACGAACGCGATACCGATATCGTGGGGATCGATCTTCGATTCGTGGATGACATTCCATACCGTTTCATAAGCGAAATCTTTCAGCGTCTTGTCGAGGAGTTTCCCAAAGCGCGTCATGGAAACTCCGAGTACGTAGGCGTCTCTCAAGCCATTCCTCCTGTCAATCCTCTAAAGTGGCCGGAATCGGTATCCCACGATCACCCGATCCTGTGCGTCCTTGCCCAGTTCAACGAATTTCACTTCCATTCTGCAGCCACCCTTGAGGCGTGACTCATCGCCATAATCCGTAAGCAACGAAAAAATGCGAGGGCCATTCTCACAAAGGTCGATGTAGCCTTGGGCGTGGGGTACAGCGTAGCCTGGGGGAGCCATGCTGGCGATCGAAAAAGCCTGCAGAACTCCCTGGCGGTTAAGGGATACTTGTTCGGTAAAATGGTCGTCCAAACAGCGTGGGCAGTTCTTTCTAGCTGGGAAATAAACACGTCCACACTGCTTACACTTGGTTCCGATTAGAGCAAGGTCTTCAATCTTGCTGCCGGACAAGGTTCCCGGAACTTCCGCTATCCATGAGTCCATCTGTCACTCCCCTGATGTATTGCACTATGCCTTTCACTTCCGAGCCCGGCGGGAAGATGGCGTCGGCTCCCAATTCGCGGAGGGCGTCATAGTCTTCCTCGGGAATAATGCCCCCCATCATGACCGGAATATCGGCGGCGTTGAGCGCTTCCAATTCCTTTTTTAATCTCTTCATTACGGCCAGATGAGCGCCGACCATGGAGGAGATTCCAATGACATCCACGTCTTCCTCCACCGCGGTCTTGGCCACCCCGGCTGCGGCCTGTCGAATCCCCGTATAGATCACCTCCATACCGGCGTCGCGCAGCCCGTAGGCCACAACCTGGGCGCCGCGATTGTGTCCGTCCAAGCCAATCTTGGCAATCAACACGCGCGGGATGCGCCGCGAAGATTTCATAACCACGCAGCCCCTTCCTTATAAGTTCCCCACACGTTCCCGAGAACCTGACACATCTCTCCGATGGTGGCGTAGGCCCGCGCGCAATCGATCAGCGCGGCAACCGTGTTCTTGCCCAGCCGCGCATCCTGCTCCAGGGCGCAAAGGCAGCCACGCACTTTTTCCTTGTCCCGGCCCGCCTTGAGCGCGCGAAGCTTTTGAATGATTCTTTCCTGCACACCTTCGTCAGCCTTGAACGATTCAATTTTCATTTTGTGCTTGTCATCGACGAATCGATTCAGGCCCACGATGACGCGTTCTCCCTTTTCAATCTCCTTTTGGTATTCCCCCGCGTTCCTGCGTATGATTTCCTGATAAAACCCGGCTTCGATGGCCTTCTGCGCGCCGCCCTTGTCTGCGATCTGCTGCATCAGTTCCAACGCGCTGGCCTCGATGGCGTTGGTCATCGACTCAATGTAGTAAGAGCCTCCGAGTGGATCCACGACATCGGCGATGCCAGTCTCATTGGCAAGGATATGTTGGGTCATCAGTGCCACCTGCGCGGCTTCCCGCGTCGGGATGGATAAGACCTCATCCATGGCGTTTGCGGAAAGGCTCTGCGCCCCGCCCAGAATCGCCGCCAGGGCTTCGATGGCGACACGCACGATGTTGTTGAGAGGTTGCTGGGCGGTCATCGTATATCCGGTCGTATAAACACGGATAAAACACTTCATGCTCTCCGGATTCTTAGCGCCATAACGGTCCTTGAGGAGGCGGGCCCACATCCGCCGAAAGGCCCGATACTTGGCCACTTCCTCGAAGAGATTCATGGGAACGGAAAGCTGGCATTCCAGGGAGGGCGCAAAGTCATCCACGTCCAGGCCCCGGCCGACAGCCTCGTCGATGTAGGCTTGTGCGTTGGCCAGAGTAAAGGCGACCTCCTGCACCGCCGAGGCCCCTCCCTGCCTCATGTGCGACCCGCAGATGACGAGCGGCTTGAAATGAGGCAAATGGCGGGTGCAGTATTCCACCGCATCAGCGGTAAATTTCAACGAGGGAGTGGGAGGGAAGATGTACGTTCCCCGGGCCACATATTCCTTCAGGATGTCATTCTGTAGAACGATGGTGAAGCGGCTCGGATCGACGCCCTGTTTTTCGCCCAGGGCGAGAAAGAGGGCGAGCATTATGGGTCCAATGGCATTGGCGGTGGTGAAGACCTGGCGGACCTTATCGAGTGGAATGCCCGCAAATATAGCCTCCATATCTTGAAGGGAGTTGATGGCAACTCCGGCTTTCCCCACTTCGCCGTCGGCCAGTTCCTGATCCGACTCCAGGCCTAACTGAGTTGGCAGATCCAAAGCCAGCGCCAGCGCCGTCTGTCCTTGGGAGAGAAGAAACTTAAACCTTTCATTGGTGGCTTCAGGATTGCCGAAGCCGGAATACTGGCCCATGATCCAGAAGTCGGAGCGGTACATCGAGGGATAAATGCCGCGTGTATAGGGAAAGGTTCCGGGGAACCCCAGATCTCTTTGCGCATCGAAGCCCGAGCTCTTGAGACTCTCCTCATCATATAAGTCGGCCAGGCCGATTTTTGAATCGGAATAATAATCCGTCTTTCTCCGTCCCCGGCGGTTGTAATCCGAAGCTAACTGTTGTTCCCATTCCACGCGCGTCATCGGAATCATTTCCTCCCCGCCTCAACGTTCGCCAGTGCGCTATCGAGAACGGCGTCGAGCGCGCCTGGCGGGCCGTCAAGATTGAGCACTGTCTCAACGCGACCCCTGTCGCTCTCCGACAGCAGTCCGCGACTGGCCAAACGGAATTTTTCGCGGGTCGCAGAAATCGGCAGCGGATTTTCGGGCTCGCCCAGCGGGAAGCTGACCTTGGCGCTGCGAGTGCTCCCGTCCGCGCTCTGCACCTCTACGATCGCCCCTCTTTGGCGCGGATAGAGAGAGTCCACTTCGGGGTCGACGAGGAGTTCCACCTTCTTCATCGTGTCGATAATGCCGCTGTTGCTGAAATGCCGTTCGTCGAACGCATCCCAGTCGCTCGTTCCGAGTACCATCCTTGCTGCCAGCGCATAGGGGATGCTGAAGTATGCGTCACCGCGACTATCGAGGGAATGAATTTCTGTTTCGACTGCAACCCGGTAGGTTCTGGCTCTGATCTTCTTGATCTGCGAAGGGCCGATTGGGTTGGTCTCCAGGATTTGAGCCATCGCATCGATCGACGGATGAACATGCCGGCATCCTGGGTATGGTTTCAAATAGCAGCAGCGGATCGCGTATTCATATTGCAACGGCTGATCGAGGCGGGCGCCCGCATCGCTTCCCAGATACGCGCTGTAAAAACCCTCCTCAATAATGCGGGGATACCCCAAATGACCCGCGGCAGCCATCATCGCCGCCATCAGTCCATTGCGGACAGACCAGCCCACCTGAAGCGGTTCGGTTTCACCGCTCTTAAAGGAAGTCATTAGTCCGCCGCACCCCATTGCGGCCAGGCAAAGAGCGCTCTGCGTTTGTAACAGATCAAAACCCAGAAGCACGGACGCGGTCGCCGCGGCGCCGAACGGGGCAGTAATTGACGTAGGGTGAAAGCCCCTTCTGGTGAACGCGGGATTACCGCTGCGAGCGAGGCGCACCATCACGTCGACTCCGGCAATTGCAGCCCGATCCAGGGTCTGCCAATCTTTCCCTCGTCCCAGTGCGATCAGCGCCGGTACGACCACTGCTGCCGGATGGCAAGCCCCTTCGCGCGATCCATCCTCGAAAACAGATCCATGAATGGCAAAGGCCCAGACCATGCCCGCGTCGAGCGGATGAATCCTTTCCTGGCCGCTCCCGGGCCAACCGCAGCCCTCGGGGGTTCGTGGGCACAGGCGGATCAGATCGTCGAACGCCTTCCCCCTGCATCCGATGAAGGCGGCGGCGAGCGCGTCTAACAGATGCTGCCGAACGAGCCGGCGGTCATCTTCGGCAAATTGTGTCGCGCCGATATGATGAGTAAGTCGGGCGAGATAGTGATACATGTCTAGGTTATTACTCATGGGCCCGTGCCGATAGACGACTCCCGTTGACAACCTAGCACCGGGATCGCGTGGTTTTTACCGTTTGACCGCTGAGAGTAGCGCCGCCGTCCCGGCGGCTGTCCGGCGGGCGTCCTCGCCCGCTGCGCCGAGGGCGAGACGCCCTCGGGACAGCCGGCAAGATGCCGGCGCTACTCGTTTTCCAAGTCGTATTCATCGTGCGATTACAGTACTAGCAGGGCGGAGAAAGTCGACACCTGACCCCGCCCACCGGGCTTTTGTTCTGCTACTTCCGTTTTCGACTGGCCCCGGCCGCCGCTTTGGTGAGTGCCTGATACTTTTTCGGAACCTTCACGTTCAGCAACTTCGCCAGATTCAGGCCCAGCATGTTGGCCTTGTCCTGATCCGTAATTGGTGGATATCCCCAGCCATCTTGCAGCTCTTGCGGAATTTGCAGGTTCAACACCGCCTGGACGGACAAATCCGCCGGAGAAGCTGGCCAGTCGGTGCCAAATACGATCTTTTCGCTCCCCAGCAGTATGTTCATGATGCTGCCGACCATGTGTGCCAGCTTGATCGGCGCATAGTAGAACGGTCCCAGCATCCCGCTCATGCTGATGTAAAGGTTGCGATGCTTCCAGGCGAGAGCATTTAGAACGTCGTTTTCTGGCCAGCCGAAGTGGTAGGCCAGGATCTTGAGCTCCGGAAAGCGCAGGCAAAGCTCGTCCAGCAGCATGGGGCGGCAGTACTCGGAGTGCCCGCCCACCGCGAATCCCGTATGGATAAAGACGACTGCGCCTAACTCCAAACACTTTTCGTAAAAGGGAAACATGTCCGGATGGTTAAAGGGACCAGAATCCTCGGGTGAGTAGACCTTTGTGCATTTGAAGCCGAATTGCTTATGGAGAATTTCCAGTTCCTTGATCGCATTCCCCACGCCTCGTATCATGTGGGGCCCGACCTGCGAGCACCCGATGATCCGGTCCGGATACTTTTGCATGGCCTCGATGGTGTGGTAATTGGTCGAGCAGGGGACCCCGTTGTAAGACATGTTTTGAAAGGACTCCCGCAACATGCAGGCCATATCAATGCCAGCCTCGTCCATGGCCTGGATGAGCCCTTCCGCCGTCCAATCCGAAGGTTTCTCCCTTTTCTCCTTGGTGATGGGATTGGTATTCCACCACTTGCCGGTGGGCGATTCCCCCGGCTTGGAAAAATAGGCGCTCGCGGGATAGTATCCGATGTGTTTTCGGAACTCCCAGGGCATCACGTGGGCTTCGCAGTCTATGGTGAAGAAATCGTCTTTAGTCATGAAGCAATCTCCTGTATTCAATGGAAGCCGATGTCTTGCTGAGACCATTCCAGCAAACTCCGGACCTCCCGCAGCGACTGGACTTCGTATAATGTGGTGTCGCTGCCTTCCCTCCCTCGGCCACGTCGATGGCAAGGCGGGACGCTCCCAGCTGTATACGGCGCGCCGCGAGAAATGTGCTCTGCATAATTACATACAATATTACATTCACGCTATCTGTCAAGCGATTTGGTAGTTTTTCGGTTTGAAGACACTGCGAGCGATTCTTGCCGCTCCCCGAGTTCCCACCGGAACCGGGCAGCTGTTGCCGTTGGCTCTGCTTGGGTACTGGGTGAATCAGACAGTACCTCGTGCTTGTTGCGGATTGACGTGTTGCATGCAATATGTTATGCATTGATCTGGGCTGAGAGTGCCATCCGTTTGCAGTTTTGAGACTGCCTTAGTCATGGGAACCGCGGTACTGGAGAGCAACCATATCCGGGGCAATGGTTCTTCAGCTACTGAATACAGGAGTGCCAGAAAATGTCCGTGAAACGGCGGTTACCTTTCATCGAGGAGCCATCTACCATGGTGATGGAACCTGGAAGAATCGAGCAGGGTGCGGGGAATGGGAACAGTGCTAGCAATCTCACGGATATGGCCTATCGCAAGATCAAGGGCATGATGATGAATTACGATATCGTGCCGGGACAGAGGCTGATTTTCGTGGATTTGGCGAAGCGACTGGGCGTGAGCCGGACCCCCGTCAACAGCGCTCTGGGCATTTTGGCGGCGGAGGGCTTTCTGGATTTTGTTCCCAACCAGGGGTACACGGTTCACGAGATCACGCGTACGGAAGCCAGAGACCTGTACGAGCTAAGGGCGATCCTGGAGATAGGTGCGATCGAAAAGGTGATCGAACGGGTAACTCCAGAAAAGCTTGAGCTCCTGAAAAAACAGAAGAGTCTCTACGAGAAGGCGGTCGTAGAGAATATAAGCCGGGGAAGGTTTACTCTCGATCAGGAATTTCACGCGGCGTACATCCAGATGGCAGAGAACTCCTATCTGACCGACTATTTTCGCGAAATTTACCAGCGGATTTTTCTCCGCCATCGCATCGAGGGATTGCAGGCCGGACGCGCCAAAGAGGTTGTTTCTGAGCACAACGCACTGTTTGAAGCGATCCGCCAGCGCGATGTCAAGCGGGCTCGCCACTTGATCAAGCAACACATCGCCGCCGGCGAGAATTACATCTTCTCTGCCGTCTTCAATTAAACCCTTTATGGCTTTCAGGCATGCCGCGAGCGCTAGGTTGAGAGAGCGCTCTCAGACGTTGAGGCTGATGCTAAGAACTTAAGTTTAGAAGGAAAACGTGCGGTGTCTATAAAGAAACTGATTGTGATGTTACTGTCCTGATCGCATTCACCTGCACGGTCGCCGCACAGGACCAAAGTCGAGGACGCAAGAATCTCAGCTCGGGGCGCTAAAAGCGCTGATACATTTTCAATAACTTAACGGTGCGACTGAAGTCGTGCCCTTCCCCAAACCCGCCTGAATCCTGGTTTTCCCGCAACCTGTCAAAGCGCTGGGCCAAACTCCGTCGCCCCTCTGGGGTGCAGTCCGAATTCTCTCTATCCCCCAACTGGTCCGAGGTCAGTCCTCACACTTTGGCGACCCGACTTTAGCGAACTTATTTTTCTCCGCGGCTTGCCATGCGCAACCCTAACACTGGAAACTGTATGTATGCGGATTCTGGCCCGATTTATACTATCGGCGACTGACTTGACGCACTTCCCTCGCCCCGGCGTGCCGGAGATCGCTTTTCTGGGACGGTCCAACGTCGGCAAATCGAGCCTGATCAATTCGCTGGTCGGCAAAAAGCTGGCGCGCACCAGCAATACTCCGGGACGCACGCGAAGCATTAACTTTTTTGAAGTCCGCAGGGCGGGGCAACCCCGGCCCGAGATGCTGTTCGCCGACCTGCCGGGATACGGCTACGCTAAGGTCTCCCGCGAAATCTCCGTTGACTGGGCCGGTTTTGTGGATCCGTACCTTCACCAACGACCGAACCTGGCGCTGTGCCTGGTGCTGGTGGATTCGAATGTTCCTCCCCAGGAAAGCGACGGCCAGTTGCTGGAATTCCTGGCGTCCAAAGGACGGCCGCATGTGATTGTGGCCACCAAGTGTGACCGGCTGTCTGGCAATCAGCTACCGCAGGCGATGCGGGCGCTCGGGCAAGCCTATGCCGGAGCTCCTATCGTAGCGTTTTCGGCCAAAACCGGAGCCGGCAAAGAGGAACTGTGGCGCCAGATTCAAAGTGCCTTGCCAAAAGTTCCAGCGGTCTAAAGTTTTCCCACAATCTGCCGATCCCATTAAGAGCAGAACAACTACCGCGCAAGGTTCTACCAGACCGCCAAAATGGGGTCGCCGGTCCTGACCCTCACCTCCAGGGATTGCAGCCACTGGCGACCATTTGGCGGACTCCGGAAACAAAAGTTACCCTGCTGACAGCGTCGCTCTCGGTCCGGGCAAGTTCATCCGTTATCATCAACAAGCATGGCTAGATATCTTGTAACCGGCGCTGCCGGTTTCATCGGGTCCTCGCTGGTGCGCGCTCTGTTGGATCGCGGCGAGCAGGTTCGGGGCATCGATAACTTTTCCACCGGCAAACGCGAGAACCTCGCCGAAGTGCTGCACCGAATCGACTTCCGCGAAGCTGACATTCTCGATCTGGAGGCCATGCACAGGGCGTGCGCCGGCGTCGATTACGTACTGCACGAGGCCGCCATTCCATCCGTCCCGAAATCGGTGCTGGACCCTCTTGCGAGCAATCGCGCCAATGTCGACGGCACAGTCAATGTTCTGGTCGCAGCGCGCGACGCGAAAGTGAAGCGAGTTGTTTATGCCGGTTCATCTTCGGCGTACGGCGATACGCCGACGCTCCCGAAGCATGAAGCCATGATCCCCAACCCGATCTCGCCCTACGCAGTGGGCAAGTTGGCCGGCGAGCTTTACATGGCATCGTTCTACCGTTGCTATGGCCTCGAGACCGTCAGCCTGCGCTACTTCAACATCTTCGGGCCACGGCAGGATCCTTCTTCGCCATACTCCGGGGTGCTCGCCAGGTTCAGTATGCAGATGTTGCGCGGAGAACAGCCCACGATTTTTGGCGATGGCACAACCAGCCGTGATTTCACCTACATCGACAACGCGGTCTCAGCCAATCTGCTGGCCTGCGCGGCTCCGGCAGCGGAGTGTGCCGGGCGCGTTTTTAATTGCGCCACCAGCCAGCACACCACGCTGAATCAAACTTTCGATGCTTTAAAAAAACTGACTGGCCACAAGGGGAGCGCGAAGTACGGTCCGGAGCGTAGTGGGGACATTAAACATTCGCTGGCGGACATCACGCATGCACAAAAGCATTTGGGATACAAGGTTCTGGTGAACTTTGAGGACGGCCTGCGCCCCACGGTGGAGTGGTACAAGAACCAGCTTTGATAAAGCAACGCGCACGTGTTACCGTCCACCGCGTCATGCCCAGACGAAGAATGTATTCCAGCAACGCAGAAAAGCACGGGGTTAGAAAAATGAGCGAAATCGATGCTTTGATGGGCAAGGCCGGCGAACCGGTTCCCGTTGTGGATGTGGCTGACATCAAGGCGGTGTGGGCGCACGATCGGGAGTTGAGAGCGCAGCACCCGGGAGGGGTGGCCGTCGAGATCGGTGTCTTCAAGCGGGTGTGCAGTCCCGGCGCGGACATTCGCGCCGTTGCTCACCGTTGCCAAATGTTGGGCCTGTGGGAAATGCTGCTGCGACCCGTCTGGACCGGCGGAGACCTCAGTGAGAATTCCTTCAAGGTCGCAGCCAGGATGGATTTGCGTTGGATGGCGCCCGGCGTCATTCAGAGCGGGCCCGCTGTGGAGGAATTTCTTGCGGAAGTTTTCGCGGAAGAGCGGCACTGGCGTTCCCCGGAGAAAGCCGTATAATCCACATCCCGTCATCGAATTGCGAGGCCCGGACGGTCGGAGCCTGAACGCAGGCGTAGACGCTGTGGACTGAGCGTTGGCCTACAACGCGCGCCGCTGCTCATCCGGTAGCGGCTGGGATTTCGCTTTCGTGGATTTCTCCCAAGCGATGAGTTCCTCCAGGTCATAGCGGAACGGGCCAAATGCGCGGAAGCGTCTCTCGTCGAAAAGGCGGATGGCGCCGCAGCCCAGACAAACCTGGTAGGAATATCCCTGCACCGCAACCGGCCAGCTCATCTTGCGGTGCCAGCAGCCTCGGAACGCGACCACGGCCATGCCACCCAGGCTGGTGGCCAAGACTCCGGCGGGCCACCACCAGCTGGATTTCCTGAGTTTTTCTGGTTTTTCCTGCTCGACTGCGTCGGTCATCCCATCTCCGGGCTCTTTTGCTTGCTTTCTAACGATAGGCCGAATAGCGGCGGAGGGCAAAAGCTGAAGGGTCGTAGCTCGGACATCCGACTCAGGCGGCGTTGCTTGCAGCATTGCCAATGCGCAGTCGGACGTGTACTGCCGGACATTGCGGTACCCCCAATAGAATATTACGCTGCAAATTGGAGTTGTGGCTTTCGTTCGGTAAGACCGCCGGTGAAGATCGCTGGTGATGGTCGCCGGTCGAACGTGTGCCCGCGGTCTGGCCGGTTGAACCCAGAGCGGCATCCAAAGAGTCCGGACACGATGAATAGGTTTTTGTGGTGCTGACCGCGCAAGCATGAGTGCCAATCCAACCCGAGTTGAATGGGAGGCGTCGGCGACGACCGACCCTGGCTTTCCGCTGCAGGAGGGCAATCGCGTCCTCGAATCGCTGTCCCGCCAGGAAGCCCTGCGCGCCCTGCTCGCCTTCTCGGAACTCCACGAGCAGATACGGAACCGGCGTGTCGCCACAGCATGCGCCGGCGATCGCGACTTGTTCGAGACGGAACGCTTCATCCTGGATGAAGTACTGCAATTAATCTGCGATCGCGCCCGGGCCATCACACAAGCCGAGGGCATCGTGGTCGCGCTCGCGACCGGATTGCAGGCGGAAGAATCGAAGTCGGACGGATCGAAGTCGGATGCATCAAAGTCGGATGACTCAAAGTCGGATGCATCGAAGTCGGAAAGACCGGCGATGGTGTGCCGCGCCGCCTCCGGACCGCTCGCCATCCCGCGCGGCGTTCAACTGATCGGCGCGTCCGAATTTCTGCAGGACTGCCTGGATTCCGGGCGCATTCTTCGTTGCGACGATTGTGAAATCGACGCTCGCGTCGAACTGGATTTCGCACGCGCGCTAGAGGCTCGCTCCACCGTGCTGGTTCCGTTGCGTGGCCGGAACGAGCAACTGGGCGTGCTGCAGGCGTTTTCCACAAACGCCCGCGCTTTCACCGATAACGACATTCGCTGTTTCGATCTGTTCGGGGAGTTGGTTCTCTCGGCGCTCAAACCCCACGATCAGGATCGGCGCATCCATTGGCTGTCTGATGTGGCTACCGAAGTCCTGCAGGCGAAACCGGCTGCGGCCGTGCCGGTTGTTGCCGAAGCGGCGGGCGTCGAGATTCCTGAAATCGAGCCCAGCCCAACGGCCGTAGAGACGGGGCTTTCGCCGTCTCCGGTTTTCGCGACGCGGCAAATTTCTAATGCGGCGCCTCCGTTTCCAGAAGTAGTTCCAGGGCTGGCCGCACTGGTGCAGCCGGTTCTCATTCCCGCGGCCCTAGTTGAGTTGCCTGAGCCTGCAGTCGAGTTGCCTGAGCCTGCAGTCGAGTTGCCTGAGCCTGCAGTCGAGTTGCCTGAGCCTGGCATCGTGGATGAACTGTTTGAGAGCGACGAGCCGACGACTCTTATCGAACCGCCTCACGCCTTACCATTCCTGCACCGCCTTTCTCTTCCCCTCAGTTCGCGGCCGGGATTGAGTGTGGTGATGGGTCTGGTGGCCGTGGCCGCGTTATTTTCCGCCGGAGCGTGGTGGGGGATGCAGGTTCATGGG
>Ga0187819_10001094_pt1 | contig 13987 bp, 14 predicted proteins | sample NC_wetland_sal_i_15_FD_132411 | JGI IMG/M metagenome (GOLD analysis project Ga0187819, IMG submission 132411) | Wetland sediment microbial communities from Neuse River Estuary, North Carolina, USA - SO4_4 | ecosystem: Environmental > Aquatic > Freshwater > Wetlands > Sediment | place: USA... | reverse complement strand
GCCGGGCGCTGGCGCTCGCCGGGGACGACCAGCAGGCCAAGCAGCTCGTCGCCCGGCTCTACGACGAGTTCGGCTTCGACGCGGTCGACGTCGGCGGCCTCAACGAGAGCTGGCGGGTGGACGTCGGCCAGCCCGCGTTCGTCACCCGCCAGAACGTGGCCGAGCTCAAGGCGAACGTCGCGAAGGCCAAGCGAGGTCTTGACCCCGGCCTCACCCCGGTGCCGGATACGTGAGCGGCTACCCGGTTGTCCCGCCCTCACGCGCGGAACATCGCCGGGCGGCCGGTCGCCGCCTCGATCTCCGCGAAGTACTCCCCGTACAGCTCCAAGGCGATCCCGGCTGACTCCGACTTGAAGTCACCCCGCCACCACTCGTTCATGATCGCGCGTGGTGTACGGAACGGCCCTGAGACTAGAAGGTCAGTACGATCCGGCCCCGGTGGGGGCCGGAAACGAACTCCTCGTAGGCCGCCCGTGCGTCCTTTACGTCGAATTCGCGGGCGACGGGCGTGTGCAGCCGGCCCGCGGTCGCCATGTTGGCCAGCCTCTGGAGCGCGTCGCCGTCGGGCAGCCCGTAGATCTTGGTGACCCGGATGCCGCGCTCGGATTCGGGCGGGTCCGTGGAGGCGACGAGGAGGCCGCCGTCCTTGACCGCCCCGAGCCCGGCGCGGCCGAGCGAGGTTGTCGTGTCGAACAGGGCGTCGGCCCCATCGGGCAGGATATTGCGGACGGCCGCGCCGATGTCGCCGTCTTCACGGGCCGCGACGTCGCTCGCCCCCAGGCCCAGGACGTAGTCGCGGTCACGCTCGGAGACCGCGGCGATGACCCGGATCCCGCGGCCAGCGGCGAGCTCGGCGGCAAAGCCGCCGACCGATCCAGCGGCTCCGGCGACCACGAGTGTCTGGCCGGCCTTCAGCGCGAGCTCCTTGAGCGCAGCCCACGCGGTGAGCCCGTTGAGCGAGACCGTCGTCAGCTGCGCGGGCGGCAGCCCGTCGGCCGCGGTCGCCATGGCGTCCTGCGGCAGGGCGACGAGCGACGCCTGGGTCCCGCGCCCGGCCTGTACCCAGTTCGAGAAGCCGATCGCCCGGGACCCGACCAAGGACGCGTCGACGCCATCTCCGACGCCCACGATCCGCCCGGCCAGGTCCCAGCCCGGCGTGTACGGCGCGGCGATGCTCGCCGGAAGAAACGACGCAAACTGACCGGTGACCATCCCCGCGTCGGCCCGGTTGATGGTCGCCGCCTGGGTGGCGCTAGGCGATCTGCTCGATCTCGCGGTGGCCAGCCGCCCGGAGGCGGCCGAGGGTGCCCGCGAACTGCCGCAGGGTCCGCTCCGGCACTGCCGCGCCGAGCCGGCGCTCCAGCTCGTCATCGAAGGCCTTCCCGGCCTCGGCGAACATGCGGCGACCCTCCGGCGTCAGTTCCAGCAGCGACGACCGCCGGTCATCCGGATTCGGCAGCCTCCGGCAGTAGCCGCTGGCCTCGATCCGGTCCACCAGCTTGCTCGTGCCGCCCGTGGTGATGCCCAGCTCGCTGGCGATGTCAAAGACCCGGCACCTGGCCAGCCGGTCCATCACCGACATCGGCTCAAAGTGCGTCAACGGCAGCCCGCACTCTTTCTTCAGGCGGGCATCGACCGCGTTCCACAGCTCGATCTCAAAGCGGATCAGGTCGTTAAAGACCTGCCTCAGATCCGACATGACCGGCTCACCTCCACCCCACTGCACACCAATGTACCACTTAGTGAAGCAACTTCCGGTTAGGCCAGTTCTCCGGAAGGGGGAAGACCACGGGCTGGCCCGGCTCAGGGCCCGGTTCCGCGCGGAGTTCGTCGCCGAGGCCTTCCGTCATTAGCCGGCCGACGGGCAGGGCTGACCGCAGCTATCACCTGACCGGCATCCGCCGGCACGGGAACCAGATCACGGACGACTGGAGCGGGTCGGCCATGGGATGCTGCCGACTCGGCCAGCGCACCGGAGCGCACGACGCTGGCCGCCATCTGAGCCAGGCCCGTCCCGGCCGTCCTGGCCGACTGCCGCAGCAGGTCCTCGGCGTCTTCGGGCGGAAGCCCCGTCTGGTGCATGAGGATGCCGATGGCGAGGTTAACAGCGCGACCGGAAATGGCCTCCAGGGCCAGGCTCGCCGCCCGGTCTTCGGCTCGCGCCACCGCCGCCATCAAGCGCTCGTGGTCGACCAGCGCGATCAGGTGCTTGACCACCAGGTCCGCGACGACGGCGTCGCTCTCGGCGGGTACCCGGCCGGACCACCAGTGCGTGACTACCCCGGAGTACGACGGGTAGCCGGCCCGGGACACCGCGCGGAACGGGGTGAGCAGCATCTGACCGGGGCCGACCGGTTGAGCTGCGGTTCGCCCGGGACCGTCAGCCGAGCTGACCGGGTGTGTGACCCGGAACGAAGGCTCCGCCCCGTCAGATAGCTCGACCTGACAGCCATCAGCGAATTCAGGGACGCAGGCCCCGGGCAGGCCGGCGAACGTCACGACGGGATCGTCGGACCCGCGGAGTCGGCCAAGCGCACTGATCAGCGGGGCACAGCCTGCCGTGGGCGCATCGGCTCGGTGCCGGAAGAAAGCATCGAGGTCAGCCTCGACCACGGTTGACGTCGGGTCGCCCGATGTTATGCGCTCGGCCATTTCATGTCCCACTCACGGCGGACAGATTCCGACCCGGCGAGCCGCCCGCGGGCGCTGGCCGGTCAACCCAGAGCCGGGAGACATGGTACCTGAGCAGGTCATCCGCCGCGTTGACCATGTCGTCGGCGAGCATATTGACCAGTTCGCAGTGCTCGCGGGCCGCGGCGGCCATCAGGTGGCCGGATTCCTCAATGGGCGGCGCGGGAACAGAGCCAGGGGCGAGCAGCAGCCGCGCGACCTCGGAAAGAGCTGGATCGCCCGTCAACTCCAGCAGGTAGAGGTGGAAGAGCATGTCGGCACGCAGGTAGCCGAGAACGTCGCCGCTGCGGGCCGACCGCATGGTGGCGTCAGCCAGTTTCCGGATGACTGCTAGTTCGGAATCGGACAGCCCCCGGTCGATCAGCTTGCGGAGCGCGGGCAGCTCCACCAGCAGCCGCAGCTCGGTCAGGTCACGGGTTTGAATCTCGGTGGAGCGTCCAACCATGGGAGCCATGGTGGTCCTCCCAACAGGTAACCGGATGCTGGGGCGGAAGTGAGCTTCGTCTGGCCGCCGACCGGAAGCTGGTGCTGTTTACGCCAGCTATCCTTGGCCGGCCTCAATCCGCGAGGGCTCGCGGATTGAGGCCTGCGTGGTCACAATGGCCTTTGACCAGCGCTGCACCATAACGTGCGTGGCAATGGTGTCGCGATTCAAAATAAGCGGCGTGGCCGTGCAATGGACATGAAGAACCGCACGCAGAACTGAAAGCTCCAGAACTGCCGGGCGTATGCTCAGCCCTGAATCGCGCCGTCTGCGGGCAAGGGGAGACGCTGTGGCTGTGCCGCCGATTCGGTTCGCTGACGTGCTGCGGGAGTTGCGCGCTGGGGCCGGGTTGACGCAGGAGGAGCTGGCCGAGGCGGCCGGGCTGAGCCCCCGGGCGATCAGCGACCTGGAGCGGGGCGTGGTCACCACCCCGCACAAGGACACGGTGCGGCTGCTGGCCGAGGCACTGCAGCTGGGCGGCTGGGCGCGGGTCGAGTTCGAGGCGGCCGTGCCTGGCCGCGCTGGGGCGGGTGGGGTGGCGGCGGTCCGCACGTTGCCCCGCGATATCGCCTCGTTCACCGGAAGGCGGCAGGAACTGCAGGAGCTGGTGGACGCGGCGATCGGCGCGGCGGATTCGGGCCGGATTGTCGGCATTCATGCGATCGGCGGAATGGCCGGCATCGGCAAGACCGCGTTCGCGGTGCACGCCGCGCACCGGCTGGCCGGCCGGTTCCCGGGCGGGCAAATCTTCGTGCCGCTGCACGGGCACACGCCGGGGCGCCAGCCGGTAGGCCCGGCCGACGCGCTGGCCAGCCTGCTGCTGACCATCGGGATCCCGGCCGCCCAGATCCCGGCTGACCTGGAGGCGCGGACGGCGCTGTGGCGGGACCGGCTGGCCGGCCGGCAGCTGCTGCTGATCCTCGACGATGCGACCGGCAGCGAGCAGGTCCGGCCGCTGCTGCCCGGCGCCGGTGCCAGCCTGGTGCTGATCACCAGCCGGCGCCGCCTGACCGCGCTGGAAGAGGCCACCACGATCAGCCTGGACACCCTGCCTCCGGAGGAGGCCGCCGGGCTGCTGGTCCGGCTCGCGGTCCGGCCCGGGCTCAGCTCGGCGGACCCGGGGGTCCGGGAGATCAGCCGGCTGTGCGGCTACCTGCCGCTGGCGATCGGGATGCTGGCCCGCCAGTTGCACCACCACCCGGCCTGGTCGCCGGCCGGGCGGGCCGCCGAGCTGGCCGCCGCAGTGGGCCGGCTAGAGCTGCTGGCGACGGAGAACATGACGGTCGCCGCCGCGTTCGACTTGTCGTACGCGGACCTCACGCCCGACCAGCAGCGGCTGTTCCGCCGGCTCGGCCTGCATCCCGGCGCCGAGGCCGACGGCTACGCCGCCGCCGCGCTGGAAGCCATCGAGCTTGCCGTCGCCCGCCGCGGCCTGGAGGCCCTGTACGACCAGTACCTGCTGACCGAGCCGGCCCCGGGCCGGTACCGGATGCACGACCTGGTCCGCGAGCACGCCCGGGCCCTGGCCGGGCGGCTGGACCGTGGCGATGACCGGGATCAGGCCACCGCCCGGCTGCTGGATTACTACCAGCACGCCGCCGCCCGCGCCGCCGCTCAGCTCGCCCGCCGGGCCCGACCCGCCCCCGCCCCGGCCGGGGCCATATCAGCCGTGGTTCCCGCCGTGGCCGACCGGGAGCAGGCGCTAGCGTGGTCCCGGGCCGAGCGGGCCAGCCTACTGGCGTGCCTGGATCACGTCACCGCGGCCGGCCAGCACGCCCGGATCATCGCGCTGACCGCGGGCCTGGCCGGCCTGCTAAGCGTCGACGGCCCATGGGACCAGGCCATCACCCGCCACGCCACCGCGGCGCAGGCCGCCCAGCACCTTGGCGACCGCCCCGGCCAGGCCGGCGCCCTCACCGACCTGGGGGACGCGCGGCGGCTGACCGCGGACGTTCCGGGCGCGGCCAGGGACCTGGAAGAGGCGCTGGACATCTACCGCGACCTTGGCGACCGGGCCGGCCAGGCCGGTGCCCTCACCGTCCGGGGGAGCCTGCGGCGGCTGACCGGAGACTACCCGGCCGCGGCCGGCGACCTGGAAGAGGCGCTGGACATCAGCCGAGACCTCGCCGACCGGCCCGGCCAGGCCGGAGCCCTCCTCTACCTGGGAGATGTGCGCCGAGCGACCGGGGACTATCCGGCCGCGGCCCTGGACCTGGAAGAGGCGCTGGGAATCTTCCGTGACCTCGGCGACCGGCTCGGCCAGTCCGACGTCCTCACCGTCCTGGGGGACGTGCGGCGAGCGACCGGGGACTATCCGGGCGCGGCGCGGGATCTGCAAGAGGCGCTGAGCATCAGCCGAGACCTCGGCGACCGGCGCGGTCAGGCCGATGCCCTTCTCTTCCTGGGGAGGGCGTGGCTGGCGAGCGGGGATTACCCCGGCGCGGCCCGGGACCTGGAAGAGGCGCTGGACATCTTCCGTGACCTGGGCAGCCGACGTGGGCAAGTCGACGCCCTCCTCTTCCTGGGGAGGGCGCGGCGGATGCCCGGGGACTATCCCGGCGCGGCCCGGGACCTGGAAGAGGCGCTGGACATCAGCCGTCAGATCGGCAGTCGGCTCGGCCAGGCCGATGCCATCACCTACCTGGGGGACGTGCGGCGAGCGACCGGGGACTATCCGGGCGCGGCCCGGGACCTGGAAGAGGCGCTGGACATCCACCGCGACATCGGCAACCGGGGCGGTGAAGTCGCGGCCCTCAACGAGGCCGGGACGCTAAGCAGAGCCCGCGGTGACCTCGGCCAGGCCAGGTCATACCACCACCAGGCCCTGGACCTGGCCCGCCAGATCAGCAGCCCGCTGGACGAGGCCCACGCGCTCGCCGGACTGGCCCGGTGCGCCCAGGCCGCCGGCCATACCGCCCAGGCAGAAGACGGGCTGCGGCAGGCGCTGGAGATCTTCCACCGCATCGGCGCGGCCGAAGGCGGCGACGTTTACGCCGAACTGGACTCACTGTCCGGATAGGGCCATGCGCCGGCAGCTATTCCTCCGGCCGCGATGGAGCTATACTCGCTTGTATAACGATCCTCAGAACATACTTTTATGGAAGTTAGAAACTCGAGCGTCAGCGGTCAGGCGGGCGCTGAAGAGTGCAGCAGGCCCCGCGAGAACTGCGACCACGGGTCAGGGCCACGATTCCGCGGGGCAACGTTCCACGGAACGCATTAGACAATGTTCCATGGAACGTTATATGCTTCCGTGGAATCGAAGGGAGCAATTATCGTGGCCGAAGCACTGATCGTTCTCACCGGCAGCGACGTCTGGACGATGAAGGACGGGTCGCCGCACCCGACTGGCTTCTGGGCCAGAGAGTTCATCGAGGCCCACGACGCCTTCACAGACGGCGGCCTGGGCGTCAGCATCGCCACCCCGCTCGGCGTGCAGCCGACCGTGGACCAGCTCAGCTGGTACCCGCCGTACAACAACAACGACGACCAGTTCATCGCCCAGCAGAAGAAGTGGCTGCAGGCGCATGCAGCGGAGTTCGACGCTCCGCTCCGGCTCGAGGACGTCGAGCCGGGCCGCTACGACGTCGTCTACGTCGTAGGCGGGCACGGCCCGATGCAAGACCTCGCCGTACATCCCACGATCGGAAATCTCCTGGTCGCGAACCTGGACGACCCGGACAAGTATGTGGGAGGCGTCTGCCACGGCCCGGCCTCGTTCCTGTCCGCCCACCGGGCCGACGGAACCTGGGCCTTCAGGGGTCGCAAGCTCACCTCCTTCACCAACGAGGAGGAAACACAGGCGACCTTCGCCGGCAGCGCGCCATGGCTGCTGGAGGACCGCTTGCGCCTGGCCGGAGCGCTGTTCCAGGCCGCTGAGCCGTGGAGCGTGCACATCGTGGAGGACGGCAACCTCGTCACCGGTCAGCAGAACAACTCCTCCGGAGCGGCGGCCAGCAGGATCGTCGAGAGGCTGCAGGCGTCCCGGTAAGTCCCACGCCGAGCCGCGGACGCCGCCCCGGCACCTCGGTGCCGGGGCGGCTCGCGCACGATCTGGGGCTCGCGCTGCAGGCCGCGGAGGGCCTGCCCACCGAGGGCGAGATGCTGGACGGCATCGGCCTGTACGTGCACGTCGTTCCGGCCGGCAGCGTCAGCACGCTCGCCACCCGGGACGCCGGGATGGTGCGAGTGCGCGCTACCACGGCAGCGGGGCGGCCGTCAGCCGGCCGCCGCTTGCTCGATGAGGGCGGCGACCGCGGCCGGCTGGGACAGGAAGACCGAATGGCTGGCGCCTACCTCGGTCACCTTGGAGCCCGCCCGCTGCGACATCGCGCGCTGGGCCGGCGCGGGGATCATCTGGTCTTCGGTGGTGACCAGGTACCAGCTCGGCTTGACGCGCCAGGCCGGTCGGCTGATGGTCCCGCCGAGCGCGTCCAGGCCCCACGGCACCTGCGCGTCGGCCATGAACGCGGCTTGCCCGGCGGGCAGGTCCCCGGCGAACGACGCGTGGAATTTCTCCCGGTCCAGGAGCAGGAAGCCGTTCACGGGCGGCAGGATGGGCGGCACCGGGGCGCCCGGTGGCGGGTCGGCGATCAGCGTGCTCACCGACTCACCGGCGTCCGGCGCGAACGCAGCGATATAGCCCAGGGCCGCGACCTGGTCGTGCGTGCCGGCCTCGGTGATGACCACGCCGCCGTAGGAATGGCCGACCAGCACCACCGGGCCGGGCTGCGCGTCGATGACCTGCCGCGTCGCGGCGACGTCACCCGCCAGCGACAGGGTCGGATTCTGCACCACGCTGACGTGGTAGCCGTGCCCGGTCAGGATGTCGTAAACCGGTTGCCAGCCGGAGCCGTCCACGAACCCGCCGTGTACGAGAACCACATTGCTGACCGGTGCCGCAGTGCTCATATTTCCTCCTCATCCGGGATCCACTGGTCAAGTTTAACATTCCATCGATCTAACTTACAAGGAAACTATATCTTGATGGTCGGGGGTTGCGCCGGTGCCGCGGAAGTGGAACCACGGCCCGTTCGGCGAAAGAATTCATTAGGCCGAACGGGCCGTGGTACGACGCCCCGGCCTCAGCCGCAGCGGTCAGGCGATGCCCGCGAAGAGCCGGCGAGCGTTTTCCCGGCCGATCTTCCGCGCGTCGTTGGCGGACAGCAGCGAGGAGTCGAACCAGCCGGCGGCCTCTTCCATGGTTTCGTAGGGGTAGTCGGCGGAGAACATGACCCGGTCCACGCCGAGTTCGGCGATCGTGTTGAACAGGGTCCGGGTGTGGAAGTGCCCGCTGGTGGTGGCGTAGAAGTTGTCGCTGAAGTATTCGCTGACCTTGCGGCGGGCCGTGCCGAGCCCCGCGCCGTCCTGCTGCTTGTCCAGGCGGTGCTCCAGGCGGGGCAGCAGGAACGGCAGGCCCTCGGCCAGGTGCCCGAGGATGACCTGCACGCCGGGGTGGCGGTCGAACAGTCCGCTCAGCATCAGCCGGACGGCATGGGTGGCCGTTTCGTGGGCGAAGCCCCACGCCGACCCGACCAGCGACTCGTACCCGGCGTAGATCGCCTGCTGCACGGGCAGCGGCTCGCGCGGGTGCAGGTAGACCGGAACGCCGAGGTCCGCCACGGCGGCCCACATCGGCTCGTAGGCGTCGTCGTCGAGGTACCGTGCCGTGTCGGCGTCGGTGACGTTGGTGTAACCGTTGATCAGCGCCCCGACCGCGCCCAGCTCGCCGACCGCCCGGCGCAGCTCGGCCGCCGCCGCGGCGCCGTCCTGGGTGGGCAGGCAGGCGAACATCGACAGGCGGCCCGGCCGCTGGTCGACGAAGTTGCGCTTGACCAGGTCGTTGGTGTCCCGGGCCACCTTGACCGCGAGCTCGGTGTCGGTGATCGACTGGATGCCCGGCGAGGTCAGCGACAGGATCGTGCGCTCGACCCCGGTGGCGTCCATGATCTTGATGCGCTCGTCCACGTCGAGCAGATGGGAGTCGACATAGTCCATGTACCGCTTACCGTTGCGCGCCGCCTCGCCCGAGTCGTCCCACAGCTTGTTGTTCTCCGGGGTCGACAGGTGCTCCTCCAGCGCCCACTTGTCCTGCACGCTCGGCCGCCTTCGTTATGGCCAGAACCGTCCTGATAGATGCCCGAAATCCAAAGAGAGTTCCCAGATACTATATTCCATAGAATCAAGATACATCGATCATAGTGATGACGCTAGCGGCTGAGCTTACTGGCTGACGCTGATCTGGCACTACTGGATGTTCCCTGTCATGAACAGCATCTCGCACTCGCCTGACGGGTCGGCTGCCGCAGGCTCAACACCGGACCCGGGGACGGGCCCGCTCACGGAGAGCACGCGCGTGGAGGCCTTCAGCGACGGCGTCTTCGCCATCGCGATCACCTTGCTGGTGCTGGACCTCAAGGCGCCGGCCAGCCGCGGCGCGGTCCTGCACGACCTGCTCGTCCAGTGGCCGGCCTACGTGGCTTACCTCGCGTCGTTCGGTTACATCGGCGTCATCTGGGTCAACCATCATTACCTCTTCACCCGGATCGCCCGAGTCAACGGCGCGCTGCTGTGGCGCAACCTGGCCCTGCTGCTCGCCATGTCGGTGCTGCCGTTCCCGACCGCGGTCGTCTCGTCGGCGTTCCAGTACAGAGACGTCAATGACGAGCGCACGGCCGTGGTTTTCTACGCTCTGGTGGCGGGCGCCGCGGCGGTGACCTGGCTGGTGCTGTTCCACTTCCTGTCGCGCGCACCCTACCTGCTCGCGGATGAGGCGCATACCGCCTTCTTCGCCGCCGAACGGCGCCGGGCCGTGTTCGGCGTCACGCTGTACGGGCTGTCGGCCCTGGCCGCCGCATGGTATCCCGTTGCCGGGCTCGTCGTCGCGTGCGTACTGCCGGTGTTCTATGGCATGACCAGCACCGGCTGGCGATTTCCCGGGTCCGCGCCCCCGTCCGGTCCGGTGGACGGTTCGTGAACCGGCCGGGCTTCACGGCTTCGTCGGGTCGACCGGCCTCAGGTGTCCGCTCGGCGGAACGTCCTGGGCGATCTCGGGTGCTGGGCTGGTCGTGATCATCTCCCTGCGGTTCCCATAATATGAGTTCTGGCATATAATTCCATGGAAGTATAATCGTTAGTACCTAGTCCGTGGAGTCAAGTCTAGGGAACAAGGTCCACATGGCCGAACTGCGACGGGTGTTCAGCGACGCGGGCCGCGTCCAGGCTCGGCTCGAGACCGCGGTAAACCTGCGCCTTCGGAGTGAGCTCGGCCTGCCTCTGGTGCTGTTCGAGTTGATGACCGCGATAGCCGATGCCGACTACTGCCGGATACAGGATGTCGCGGCTGGCCTCGGGGTATCGGCCGGCAGCGCGAGCAAGCTGGCCGACCGGCTTTGTGCCCTCGGATACTGTCGGCGCCTTCCCAATCCAGAAGACAGGCGATCGGCCATTCTTCAGCTCACGCCCGCAGGCCAGCGGAAGCTTGCTGCCGCTACGCGGTGCGTCGACCAGGAGCTGGAGCAGTTGCTCAGTCCGGTGCTGTCAGCCGCGCAGATCACGGAGCTCGCGGCCACGTTGCGGGAACTCCGTTCGGCCGGGCCGGGGCCGCCGACCCAGCGGCGTTAGTGCGCGTTGACCAAGGCGAGCTTGCCGGGCGCGTGCGGGCTGGTCAGGGCCGTGAACGCAGCCCGTGCATCGGCAAACCTGAACGTCTGCGCCATGGGCACGACCAGTTCCCCGTCCTGGGCCAGGTTCAGGATCCCGCTCCGGGCCCGGGCCCGGAACGGGCCGCTAGCCGGGTTGGACGCGCCGACAAAGACGTACCTGTCAGTCTTGGCCCGGCGAGCATCGGCGATGGTGATCACCCGGTTCCGGTCGGCGACCAGCGCCAGCGACACGTCACCGGCTTCATCGCTGCCGACCGTGTCCAGGGCGGCGGCGATCCCTTCCGGAGCGGCCGCCCGCACCCGGTCGAGCAGGCCCGGCCCGTACTCGACGGGGATTCCGCCGTAGACCCGGACGAAGTCGAAGTTCGCCTTACTGGCGGTTCCCACCACGCGCACGCCGAGGAGCCGGGCCTGCTGCAGGACGCTCACGCCGACGGCTCCGGCGGCTCCGTGAAGCAGAACGGTCTCGCCACCCTTGGCGCCTGAGGTGTGCAGGAGGTCGGCCGCGGTGGTCCCGACGAGCAGGAGACTGGCCGCTTCCGGGAAGCTCAGCGGGGCAGGCTTGGCGAAGACATCAGACGCGGGGACCGTGATCGCGGTCGTGTATCCACCATCGACCATGGCGGCGACCACCTCGTCGCCGACGGTCCCGCCGCCCGATGCGAGCTGCGTATCCGGCCCGAATGCCGTCACCACGCCGGCCACCTCGAATCCGACAGACAGAGGCAGCAGCGCGCGATCTTGGCCCGGCGCGATGTGCTTGGCGTCGGCCGGGTTCATCCCGGCGGCGCGCACGTCGATGGTGACCTGGCCAGGTCCCGGATCGGGCACGTCGACCTCGATGTTGTGCAGGACTTCGGGACCGCCGAAGTCGACCGCGACCCATTTCCGTGCCATGAGGTTCATCGCTCCTCTCCTTTTTCGTTCGGCATCCGGATGACGATGCGCTGCCCGTGGGCCGCGGTTACCGGTACCTCGTCGAGGCCGGCAATTTCGCCGGTGAGATGGACCGCGTCCGACCCCACGCCGGCCGCGGTGATCCCCTGCTGGACCTGCAGATTGCCGATGGCGCCCGCCACGTCGAGGGTCACGACATCGTCCCCGTGGGTGCTGAGCGATCCGCCCGCCGACAGGCGTCCGATCCGGCCGCCCGGCTGGACGCTGACGGCGATGGCGCTCAGCTGAACCTGCTGGCCGCGAACCAGGCTCGTGCCCCGCGCGCCGTTGGTCGTGACGCTGCCGACGATGTCCAGGACAGGCAGTTCCTTGCTGATCTGGATCCCGACCGCGCCGTCGGCGTGAGTCGTGATGCTGTCGAACCGCGCGCTGTGCAGGCTACCGTCATAGACGTTGAAGCCGCGGGCGCCGACCCCGAACGTCTGGACTGGCGCTTGCACGTCAAGCCGGTCGAGGGTGCCGAAGTTGACGAAGCCGATGCCGCTCGGGCCGTGTGAGGTGACAGGCGCCCGCGCCGTCCAGGCCCCGACCTCGCCCCAGTTGTCCAGGACCATGTCGTTGGCGCCCATCGTCGTGACCGGTCCGTCGTTGATGACCGCCGCGACCCTCGCGCCCGACACGACGAACACGCCGCCGCTGATCAGGTCGGGCGTCCCCGGCCCGATCCCGCCATCGGTGACGACCGGACCCGTCCGCAGCACGTCGACGTCGACCAGGCCGCCGTGGGCGGCTCCGGCCCGGTCGCCCTGCCCGGCCACGAATACACCGCTCCCCCGGATCGGCGACTCGGCGGTGCCGGCGGATATGCCCTTGAGGCTAGCGGTGATGCGGACCTCCGGATCGGGCTGGCGGTTCCAAAGGGTGAAGCCGCCCTGCATGGCATCCACGCCGAAGCCGTGCGGCCGGTGGGAGCGGCCGCGCAGGTCGGCCGAGGCCACCGCGAGGCCGTCCACTTCGACATGACCCCGGCGGACCGCGCCGTCGGCCAGCAGGAGGACCTGACCCCTGGCCCGCACGTTCCGGAGGGTCAGCCGGCCGAAATCGCCGATCGCTGTGTCGTTGCCGATCGCCACTTCCCAGTCGGGGACAATGACCGTGACGTCTTCGAGAGCGTTGTCCGAGGTGAGCCGTACCCCTTTGGCCCCGAACCGCAGCGTGCCACCGCGCAGCGTGACGCCGGCCCGCAGCGTGATCATCGGCATGCCGGTCAGCGAGCCGTCCACATCGATGTCGTCCGCCGTCGCGAGCGCGTCGAGCAGTTCGGCGGGGCTGGTGACCTTGACCGTGGTCATGAGCTACGCACCTCGCTTGGCCCTGGCCACGTTCGCCGTCAGCTCGGCGAGGTTCTGGCGGACGACGAACGCGGGCTGGCCGGCGTCGACCCGCCAGCTCTCGTCGAGGCCGCCGATGTCCAGCGCATCGAAACCGAACTCGTCGTACAGGCCTGCCACGAGTTGCTTGGCCGCCGGGTCGTCTCCGGCCAGCGCCAGCGCCCGGCGCTTCGGGTCGCCCGCTGGATGGCCGTCGCCGGACATGTCCCCAGCGTCGATCATGCTGAAAGCGCGCACGACCCGGCTGGCGGGCAGGTGTGCCTGCAGGAGTCCCGGCGCCGTGGTGGTGCCGTCGTCGATCTCGGGGATGTGGCCGAGGCGCTGGGGGAAGTAGTTGATGGTGGCGATCACCACCTTCCCAGTCAGCGGCTCGACGGGCACCTGGTCGATGGTAGTGATCGGGATCGCGACGATCGCGAAGTCACTGGCGGCGGCCGCGTCGGCGGGAGCGGCCGACGAGGCCCGTGGCCCGAGTTCGGCAACCAGGTCGGTCAGCGAGTCCGGTCCTTGCGAGTTGCTGAGCATGACATCGTAGCCGTGGGCGATCGCTGCCTTGGCCAGGTTGCTGCCGACGTGTCCGCTGCCGATGATCCCGATGATGGTCATGCTGCCCGTGTCCTTAACCTGGGGAATGCTGGACAGCATACTATATTCCATGGAAGATTCCTTGATAGAAGCGGCTTGCCAGGAAACGTTACGCTCACCTCTGGAGAACCGTCATGCGGTACCGGAACCTTGGCCGAACAGGCATCAAGGTCAGCCCTTACGCGCTCGGCGCGCTCATGTTCGCCACTCAGGTCGGCAACCCCGACCCCGAGGACTCGATCCGGATCATCCACAAGGCGCTGGACGCAGGCATC